>Ga0081538_10001663_pt1 | contig 22725 bp, 23 predicted proteins | sample TabmetS5T2R1_FD_71022 | JGI IMG/M metagenome (GOLD analysis project Ga0081538, IMG submission 71022) | Tabebuia heterophylla rhizosphere microbial communities from the University of Puerto Rico - S5T2R1 | ecosystem: Host-associated > Plants > Roots > Rhizosphere ...
GCGGCGAGTCCGAGCCGGTGGCCAGGCGCCCCGGCGACCGCCTGCTCTCGGGCAGCTTCGTGGCCGCCGGGAGCGGCCGCTACCAGGCGACCAAGGTGGGACGGGAGGCGTACGCGGTCCGGCTCACCGAGGAGGCCCGCCGCTTCACCCTGGCCCGGTCCGAGCTACGGGCCGGGGTCGACCAGATCCTCAAGTACGTGACCTGGGCCCTGGTGCCCACGGCGGCGCTGCTGTTCGTCAGCCAGCTGCGCCTGGAGCACGGGGTCCGGGCCGGGCTGAGCGGGGCCGTGGCCGGGACCGTGGCCATGGTCCCCGAGGGGCTGGTCCTGCTGACCAGCGTCGCCTTCGCCGTCGGGGTGGTCCGCCTGGGCCGCCGCCAGGTGCTGGTCCGCGAGCTGCCGGCGGTCGAGACCCTGGCCAGGGTGGACGTGATCTGCTTCGACAAGACGGGCACGATCACGGCCGGCGACCTGGCCGTGCAGGGGCTGGAGCCACCGGACGGGGCGGCGGGGGAGGCGGCGGCGGCGCTGGGCGCCCTGGCCGCCGCCGACCCCAACCCCAACGCCACCCTGCGGGCCGTCGGCCAGGCGTTCCCGGCCCCGGACGGCTGGCGGCCGGAGGCGGCGGTGCCGTTCTCGTCGGCCCGCAAGTGGAGCGGGGCCAGCTTCCCCGGCCGCGGGGCCTTCCTCCTCGGCGCCCCCGAGATCCTCCTCGGGGACGGCCGTCGCGACCTGCTGCGGCGGGCCGAGCAGATCGCCGTCGAGGGCCGGCGGGTCGTGCTCCTGGCCCACTCGGCCCGCCCCCTGGACGGCGACCGGCCCCCGGCCGGACTGGAGCCGCGGGCCATGGTGGTCATCGGCGACCAGGTCCGGGGCGACGCCGCCGCCACCATCGCCTGGTTCGCCGCCGAGGGGGTCCACGTCAAGGTCGTCTCCGGCGACCACCCGCGCACCGTCGGGGCCATCGCCGGCCAGGTCGGCATCGCCGGCGCCGACCAGCCGGTGGACGCCAGGTCCCTGCCCGAGGGCGAGGCCGCCCTGGCCGACCTGCTGGAGGCCCGCTCGGTGTTCGGGCGGGTCGTGCCCCGCCAGAAGCGGGAGATGGTCGAGGCCCTCGGCGCCCGGGGCCACGTGGTCGCCATGACCGGGGACGGGGTCAACGACGTGCTCGCCCTCAAGGACGCCGACCTGGGCATCGCCATGGGCGGCGGCAGCGCCGCCTCCCGGGCCGTGGCCGAGCTGGTCCTGATGGACGGCCGCTTCGCCACCCTCCCGGCGGTGATGGCCGAGGGCCGCCGGGTGATCGCCAACATCGAGCGGGTGGCCAAGGTGTTCGTGACCAAGACCGTCTACGCCACCGTCCTGGCCCTGGCCGTCGGGATGGCCGGCCTGGCCTTCCCGTTCCTGCCCCGGCACCTCACCCTCATCTCCAGCCTGACCATCGGCATCCCCGGCTTCTTCCTCGCCCTGGAGCCCTCCACCCAGCGCTCGCGGCCCGGCTTCGTCCGCCGCACCCTCACCTTCGCCGTCCCGGCCGGTCTCACCGCCGCCGGAGGCACCCTGGTCGCCTACCAGGTCGCGGACGTGGCCAACGTCCCCCAGGACCAGGCCAGGACCACCGCCACCCTGGCTCTGGCCGGCCTCGGCCTGGTCGTCCTGGCCCTGGCCGCCCGGCCCCTCAACCGGCCTCGCCGTCTGCTCGTGCTGGCCATGGCGGGCGCGTTCGTGGTCGTCCTCATGGTCCCGTTCCTTCGGGTATTCTTCGCCCTCGACCTGCCACCCCTGCCGGTCGCCCTGACCGCGCTGGCGCTCGACGTCGTCCTCGGCGGCCTGCTCGCGGTCGTGGTCCTGCGCATGCGGGCCTGAGCGCGTCCCCCATCCGCCCGGCACGGGCGTCGGCAGTTCTGGAGACAAAGCGGGCCGACCGGCGCAATTTCCGCGTCATGCCCTGGTCCAAGCAGCCCAGGTCCGGCTAGATTTCGTCGATGCAGCGCCGTCTCAGGCCCGTCACCGCGCCCCCACCTGTGCCACCGCCACCCGGAGTCGCCGATCGTCGCCGCTCCCGGCGGCTGTGGGGGCTTGGGGTGGAGGCCCAGGTCCAGCTGAGCACCGCCATGCGCCAGCTGCTGGTCGCGCTCGACCAGGCCGACGCCGACGACCCGGAGGCGCACGAGGCCATCGCCGACGCCCGGCTCCTGCTGGCCAGGGCCATCGGCGACATCCAGGCGGTGCTCGGCGAGCTGGCCGATCTCAACGACCAGCTCCGCGCCCGTTAGAATTCCCGCCGGACTGTCCCTATTGCGCGGACGTGCTGATGATGCCTGCGGGCGGGCTGCTGGTGGTCGGGGCGGTTCTGGTCACCGCGGCCATCGTCTTCGTCTGGCGGCGCCGGTCGGCGGCCAGCATCGCCAGCCTGCTGGCCGTCCTCGCCGGGGCCGTCTGGTGGAGCGTCTGCTCGGCCCTGGAGCTGAGCGCCGGCGACCTGGCCGGCCGGGAGACCTGGGGCGACCTCAAGTACGTCGGCGTCGTCCTGCTGCCGCCGGCCTACCTGGCCTTCGTCCTCCAGTGCAGCGGCCACGCCCGCTGGCCCCGCTGGGCCGGCCCGGCGCTGGCCGCCGAGCCTCTGGCCGTGCTCCTCCTGCTGGCCGGGGCCGGCACCCACGACCTGGTCCGCTTCTACCCGCCGGAGGCCACCGCCGCGACCGCCCAGGCGGCCGAGGCCGGCCCCCTGTTCTGGCCCCACCTGGCCTACAACACCGCCCTGATCTGGACCGGGACGATCCTGCTCGTGGTCACCCTCAGCCGGATGTCGAGGCTGTACCGCGTCCAGAGCCTGCTGCTGGTCGGCGCCATTCTTCTGCCCATCATCCTCAACCTCCTGTTCAACTTGAGGGTGGGGCCGTTCCGGCAGGTCGACCTCACCCCGTTCGCGTTCGTGCTCACGACGGCGTTGCTGGTCTGGGGCGTCTACCAGCTCAGCCTGCTGGACCTGCGGCCGGTGGCCCGCAGCCAGATCTTCCGGACGATCAGCGACCCGGTGCTGGTGCTGGACCCGGACGGGCGGGTGCTGGACGCCAACCCGGCCGCCGGCCGCCTCGCCGGGCGGCCCCTGACCGAGGTGGTCGGCCAGCCGGTCGGCCGGCTGCTGCCGACCTGGAGCGCGACCGTGGCCGCGGCCATGGTCGCCCCGGCCGAGCACGCCACCCCGAAGGGGTCCGAAGAGCCCCGAGGGGGCGCCCCGGCGAACTGGGAGGTCACCCAGGACGGCCGCATCTACGACCTGGCCATCTCGGCCCTGCCCGAGCGCCAGCGCCAGCCCGGCGGGCACCTGCTGGTGGCCAGGGACGTCACCGACCGGCGCCAGGTCGAGGAGCGGCTGTGCGCCGCCCTCAACGCCGAGCTGGTGGCCACCGACCGCCTGGCGGTGGCCCTGGAGCGCGAGCGGGCCGCGGCCGAGCACCTGCGCACCCTCGACGAGCTCAAGAGCGGCTTCCTCCAGGCCGTCTCCCACGACCTGCGCACCCCGCTGGCCTCGGTGCTCGGCATCTCCCTGACCCTGCAGCGGGCCCGCGAGGTGCTGAGCTCCGACGACACCGACGACCTCCTGCGCCGCCTGGCCGCCAACGCCCGCCGGCTGGACCGGATCCTCACCGGCCTGCTCGACCTCGACAAGCTCGACCGGGGCATCGTCGAGCTCCGGCGCGAGCCGGTCGACCTGGCCAGCCTGGTCGACCGGGTGGTCTCGGAGGCCTCCGACGAGCTCGGCGCCCACCCGGTCAGCCTGGAGCTGCTGCCCATCCAGGTCCTCGCCGACGCGGCCAAGGTCGAGCGGGTGGTCGAGAACCTGCTCGCCAACGCCGCCCGCCACACCGACCCCGGCACGCCCATCTGGGTGCGGGTCGGCCCGCTGGACCGGGGGGCGCTGCTGTGCGTCGACGACGCCGGCCCCGGCATCCCGGCCGAGCAGCGGGAGTCGATCTTCCGCCCGTTCCAGCGCGGCGGCGCCACCTACGCCCCCGGCTCGGGCGTGGGGCTGGCCCTGGTCGCCCAGATCGCCAGCCTCCATGACGGCCAGGCCTGGGTCGAGGACCGGGCCGGGGGTGGGGCGTCGTTCCGGGTCCTGCTGCCGGCCGTCAACGGCGGCGGCTAGTCGCGCCCTGGATCGGGCCCTCCCGAGCGTGCAGGATTGAGGGACCTTGCTCTCCTATCTCTCCCGCCTGGTCGGGGTCGTCCGGACCGTGTCCGGCAACCCGGGGCTCCTCCGGGTCGAGCTGGCCTTCGTCGGCTTCAACGTGGCCGAGTGGGCGACCTGGGTGGCCATCCTGGCCTTCGCCTACGAGGTCGGCGGGGCGGCCGCGACCGGGCTGGTGGCGCTCGTCCAGCTGGTCCCGGCGGCGCTCTTCGCGCCCCTGGCCTCGATCGCCGGCGACCGCTACCCGCGCGAGCGGGTCCTGCTCGGCGGCTACGTGGCCCAGGCGGCCTCGATGGCCGCGACCGCGGCCGCCCTGCTCGCCGGGGCCCCGGTCCCGGTCGTCTACGGGCTGGCCGCCCTGGCCGCGACCTCGATCACCATCACCCGCCCGGCCCAGAACGCCCTGCTGCCCTCGCTGGCCCGGGCCACCGACGAGCTGACCGCGGCCAACGTGGCCTCCAGCTGGACCGAGAGCGTCAGCGTCCTCGCCGGCCCGGCCCTGGCCGCGGTGCTGCTCGGGGCCAGCGGCCCCGGCGCCGTCTTCGCCGTCATGGCGTTCGCCCTGGCCTGCTCGGGCCTGCTCGTCACCGGGGTCGAGACCACCCCCGAGCCCGTCCCGGCCCCGGCCACCGACGGCCGGGGGGGACGGCTGCGCGGGGTCCTCGGCACCGTCCTCGGCGGGTTCCGGACCCTGGCCCGCGAGCAGCTGCCCCGGCTCTCGGTCGGCCTGCTGACGGTCCAGTACCTGATGGTCGGGGTCCTGGACGTGCTCCTGGTGGTGCTGGCCTTCGAGGTCCTGGACATCGGCGGCGCCGGGGTCGGGCTGCTCAACAGCGTGGTCGGGGGCGGGGCTGTCGTCGGGTCGGCCCTGACCGTCCTGCTGGTCGGCCGGCGGCTGGTCGTGCCGATCGTGATCGGGTTCGCCTGCTGGGGCCTGGCCCTGGGCGCCGTCGGGCTGGCGCCGTCGCGGGCCGCCGTGCCCGTGCTGCTCGCCGTGGCCGGCGCCGGCAGCATCCTCACCGAGGTCGCGGGGCGCCTGCTGCTCCAGCGCAGCGCCCCCAACGAGGTCCTCAGCCGGGTCTTCGGGGTGCTCGAGGGCGTGAGCATGGCCGCCATCGGGCTCGGCTCGGTGCTCGTGCCCGCCGCCATCGGCCTGCTCGGGCCTCGGGCCACCCTGGTCGGCGCGGGCGGGCTGATGCTGGCCGGCGGCCTCGGCGTCTGGCGGCTGCTGGCCACGGCCGAGGTCGCCGCCCCGGTCCACGCCGCCGAGCTGGCCCTGCTCCGGGAGATCCCGATGTTCGCGCCCCTGCCGGCCGAGGTGGCCGAGCGGGTGGCCGCCGCCATGACCGGCGTTCGGGCCCCGGCGGGCACGGTGGTGATCCGCCAGGGGGACGACGGCGACCGCTTCTATGTCCTGGCCGGCGGGCAGGTCGAGGTCCGCCACGACGGCCGCCCCGTTGCCACCATGGGCCCGGGAGACTACTTCGGCGAGATCGCCCTGCTCCGCGACGTCCCCCGGACGGCCACCGTGGTCGCGACCACCGACGCCGACCTGTACGCCCTGGAGCGGGTCCCGTTCCTGGAGGCGATCTCCGGCCATCGCCTGAGCGCGGAGCGGGCCGAGGCCATCGCCACCGAGCGCCACCAGGCCCAGGGCCAGGGCCAGGACGGGCCTAGCGGCGGCCGGTCAGGACCCGCAGCTCGGCCTCCATCTTGGCCGGCTTGAGCAGCAGCGCCCCGGGCAGGCCGCGGGCGAACGACACCGGGTGGTGGATGCACCGGCGCAGCATCCGGCCCGGCTTGGTCAGGAGCCGGTGCTCGACGTCGGCGATGTAGGCCCGGCGCAGGCCGGCCAGGTCCTTGGCGATCCGGTGCCCGCAGTTGGAGCAGAGGGTGGACGCGAGCAGCCGGCCCGCGTAGGTCACCTCGTGCAGGTGCTCACCGTGGCAGTGGGAGCAGCCCAGCGTGACGATGTGGACGTTGTCCATGCCTCACCTCACCGCTTGTACCCGGAGGCGGCCAGCATCAGCTCGGCCATGAAGAGATCGTCGGCGTAGGTCACCTTCAGATTGCGGGGGTCGCCGGCGACCACGTGCACCGCCACGCCCTCGTAGCGCTCCACGCAGGAGGCGGTGTCGGTCCCGGCGAAGCCATCGGCGGCGGCGGCCTCGTAGGCGGCCAGGAGCTGGCCGCCCCGGAACGCCTGGGGGGTCTGGACGCGGATCAGGTCGGTGTGGTCGGAGTCGGAGATGCGGCCGGCCTCGTCGACCCCGGCCACGTCCTCCAGCGGCAGGGCCGGGATCGCCCCGCCGGTCCGCATGGCCATGGCCAGCACCTCCTCCACCACCCGGACCGGGGTCAGGGGGCGGGCGGCGTCGTGGACCAGGACGATGTCGATCTCCCCGGCCCGGATGTCGTCGGCCAGGTGGAGCAGCGCCCGGTGCTCGGACTCGTGGCGGGTGTCGCCGCCGGTCACCACGTCGACCGGCACGTCGGGGAACTCGCGGTCGAGGATCTCGTGGGCCAGCTCCCGGTCGCTGTCGCGGACCACCAGGACCAGCCGGCCGATGCCGGGGACCTGGCGGAACACCTCGAGCGACCAGGTGACGATCCGCCGGCCGCCGAGGGGCAGGTACACCTTGTTGCGGCTGTTGCCGACCCTGGTGCCGGACCCGGCGGCCAGGACGATGCCGGCGTGCATGCTCATCTCGCCATCCCTCCGCTGGCCACGGGGGCCAGCCCGGGCTCGGCCCCGGTCCCGGCGGCCAGCTCGTCGAGCACCTCGAGGAACCAGCGGACGGTCGTGGAGGCCGCGTCCTGGCGCCAGGCTACGCCCAGCTTGGACTGGGGCGCCGGCGGCGCGAACGGGCGGTAGACGACTCCGGGGACGGCCAGGACCCGGGTCAGGGGCTCGGCCACGAAGGCGACGCCGAGGCGGGCCGCGACCGCGCTGCAGGCGCTCTCCAGGGTGGTCGCCTCCAGCACCACCGACGGGGTGACCCGCGAGCGGCCGAGCACGTCCGAGACCAGGTAGCGGTACAGCAGCGGCTCGACGGCGTGCGGGACGAGCACCAGCTTCTCGCCGGCCAGGCGCTCAACTGGCACCTCGGCCAGCCGGACCAGCGGGTGATCCTCGGGGGCGGCCAGCATCAGCGGCTCGGCGTGCAGGGTCCGGTACCGCATGACCTCGCGGTCAAGCACCCCAAGGCGGACGAAGGCCACGTCCAGCCGCTTGGCCTCCAGCGCCTCCAGGTGCGCCCCGGTGGGGGCGACCACGGTCTCGACCCCGACGGCCGGGAACCGCGCGGCGAAGCTCCGCAGGGCCAGGGGCGGCAGCTCGAAGATCCCGGCCGCCGGGTAGCCGACCCGCAGCCGGCCGCTGACCGCCGTGCTCGCCTCCTGGGCGGCCCGGGCGGCGGCGTCGGCGGCCTCGATGGCCTGGCGCGCCTTGTCGAGCAGGGCCCGGCCGGCCTCGGTCAGCTCCACCCGCCGGCCCCGGACCAGCAGCCGCACCCCGAGCTCCCGCTCGAGGGCCTGGATCTGGAAGCTGAGCGGCGGCTGGGTGATGCGCAGGCGCTCGGCCGCCCGGCCGAAGTGCAGCTCCTCGGCGACGGCGATGAAGTAGCGCAGATGGCGAAGCTCCATATTCCTAGGCTCCTCCGTCGAGGCGGAGGACCGCGCGCGCCGCCTGCTGGTCACAGATGAGGACGTCGATGATCTGCCCGCGCAGGGCGCCAAGGATGCCGAGCGCCTTCTCCCGCCCGGCGGCGATGCCGGCCACGGTGGGGATGGAGCGGAGATCGTCGAGGGTGACGGCCAGGACGCGCTGGTTGACCACGCTGCTGACCTCCTGGCCCGAGAGGTCGTAGAAGCGGCCGCAGACGTCACCGACGGCGCCGGCGGCGTCGAACTCGGCCCGCTCGGCCGGGCTCAGGGCGAGCGCGTCCAGCAGCGCCCCCGAGGACCCGATGCCGGCCGCGCCGATCCCGACCATGGCCATGTCGGCCCGCTTGGCCGCATCCAGGGCCCCGGCGATGGCCTGCTCGCGCAGCAGCAGGGTGAGCGCCTCGGCGGACCCGAACAGGGCGGGGGCGTGCAGGTAGCGGTGGCGAGCCCCGATGCGCTCGGACAGCTCGCGGACCAGCTCCTGGCCGGTGACGCCCGAGTCGAGGGCCGAGAGCCCGCCGACCAGCTGGACGACCTCGACGTCGCGGCGGGCCAGGTCGACCGCCCGCACCATCGCCTGGAGGCTCTGGCCCCAGGAGAGCGCCACCACCTGGCCGTCGCGCAGCGTCTCGTCCAGCCAGCGGGCGGCCAGCCGGCCGACCCCACCGAGGACCTCGGTGTCGGGGCCGACCTTGAGCACCCGGGCGTCGGCCAGGTGGTAGCGGTCGCGCATGATCCGCTCCAGCTGGTGGTCCCGCTGGGCCGGGTCGACGATCCGGATCTCGACGATGCCGAGGTCGCGGGCCTGCCGGACCATGCGGGACACGTTGGAGCGGGTCGTCCCCAGGATGGAGGCGACGTCGTCCTGGGAACGGTCGTCGAGGAAGTACAGGCGGGCCGCCTTGGCGAGGAGCTCGGGGTCTCGGGGAGCGGGCATGGTCATCACATCCAGCGGTACTCACATCCGTGACGAGATGATCACATCTGTTCCGAACTTTTACATGGTTCGGAACGTGTGTCAATGCCGCACTCGCCCGGGATGGCGCCGATCCCGTTCATGTATGGGTCCCGCCGATTTTTGTATTGGACGGTGTTCGGCTCGCAAACCAGCATGAGCCCGACTGGTGGGCCGTGAACGCCGAGACAAGGAGCGGGCATGGGCGTCGCTGCGATCTTCGTTCTCCTCGGTCTCCTCTGGGCGCTCCAGCTGTTCCTCGCCTACCAGCAGGCACAGCGGTTCATGCGGCGCGCGCGGGTGCTGCGCCGGCAGGGGCGGGTGTCCATCGGCGCCTCCCGCCGCCAGTTCCGGGGACGCGCCTACGTGGTCGTTGCGGTGGGGCCCGACGACCGCGTCACCGCGGCCGAGACGCTCCGCGGGGTCACCGTGTTCGCCAACGCTCGGCCGGTGCCGGCCCTGCTCGGCCTGCGCGCGGCCGAGCTGGCGGCCGGCGCGCCGGTGCCTGGCCTGACCCCGAGGGTCCTGGCCGCGGCGCACTCGGCCGCGGCCGCCATCCATCCCCAGGTCCGGGAAGGAGTTGGTAGCAGTGGCTGACCTGTCGCTGTTCCCCGGCCACGTGCCGGTGGCAGGGATCAACGAGACCCTCGGCCAGTGGGCCGAGAACTTCATCGGGGTGTTCCGCCAGGGCGCCGAGACCTTCGTCGGCCTGGTCACGGGCATCATCCCGCTGCTCATCATCCTGCTCACAGCCGTTCACGCCCTGATCAAGATGATCGGGCCGGAGCGGATCGACCGGGTGGGCGAGATGGCCGGCCGGCCCGGCCTGCGGTACTACCCGATCCGCTACCTGGTGTTGCCTGTGCTGTCGGTGTTCTTCCTGACCAACCCCATGGCCTACACCATGGGCCGGTTCCTCCCCGAGCGTGACAAACCGGCCTTCTACGACGCCGCGGTCAGCTTCGTCCACCCGCCCCTGGGGCTGTTCCCCCACGTCAACGCCGGCGAGCTGTTCGTCTGGGCCGGTATCGCCAACGGCATCCAGCAACTCGGGCTGCCGCTGGGCGACCTGGCCGTCCGCTACTTCTATGTCGGGCTGATCGTGATCTTCATTCGCGGGATCGTCACCGAGACGATCAGCCGGATCATGTTCGCCCGCCGGGCCCGCGGCGAAGAGGAGCCCGAGGTCACGGCCCCGGCGGCTCCTGAGGGGGCCTGAGCATGACTGCCATCAACGCGCTGCTGAACCGCATCGGCCGGACCGTCGGCGGCATCGTCGGCGCCCTCTACCAGGCCGGCCGCGAGTCGATCGACATGGTGATCCGCAACGTCCTGCCGTTCATGGCCTTCATCTCGCTGATCATCGGCGTCATCCTGGCCACCGGGATCGGCACCTGGATCGCCGACCGCCTCACCGGCCTGGCCTCCAGCCTGCCCGGCCTGCTGCTGATGTCGATCATCTGCGCCCTGCCGGTGCTCTCGCCCCTGCTCGGCCCGGGGGCGGTGATCGCCCAGATCGTCGGGACCCTGATCGGCGTGGAGATCGGCCAGGGCGACATCCCGCCCCAGTACGCGCTGCCGGCCCTGTTCGCCATCAACCCCCAGGTTGGGTGCGACTTCATCCCGGTCGGGCTGTCGCTGGGCGAGGCCGAGCCGGAGACGGTGGAGGTCGGGGTGCCGGCGGTGCTGTTCTCACGCATGGTGACCGGGCCGGCGGCCGTGGTGATTGCCTACTTCGCCAGCATCGGTCTATACGCTGGGGAGTAAGGCGGCGCCGAGCAGTAAGGAGGTACCCAGATGGCGGAGTACAAGGCAGTCCGGGTGGAGGCCGGCCGCGGCGGCTGGGGTGGTCCGCTCACCATCAAGCCGACCGCGGACCGTCCGCTGGTCTACTCGGTGACCGGCGGCGGCATCCACCCCGTGGCCCAGAAGATCGCCGACCTGACCGGCGGCGAGGCCTTCGACGGCTTCAAGAGCAACGCCCCCTTCGACAAGATCGCGGTGGCGGTCATCGACTGCGGCGGCACCGCCCGGGTCGGGGTCTACCCGATGAAGAAGGTGCCCACGGTCGACGTCCACGCGACCAGCCCGGCCGGCCCCCTGGCCATGTTCATCAAGGAGGACATCTTCGTCTCCGGCGTCGGACCGGACAACGTCAAGGAGGCCTGAGTGACACCCCCGCCGCAGACACGCTACGAGACGACGGTCACCGCGGTGGGGGAGCAGGTCGCCGAGTTCGTCGACCAGGGCCTGCTGATCTGGTTCGCCGAGGGCGCACCCGAGGAGCTGCACTTCTTCAGCGTCCTGCACCGGCCCGCCGTCACCACCGGTGGGGTGCGCCCCGGCGACACCGTCCGCATCGACGACAAGGCGTTCCGGGTCACCGCGGTCGGGGAGGTGGCCAACGACAACATGGTCAACCTCGGGCACATGGACCTGAAGGCGAACGGCGACACCCAGCCGCCGCTGCCCGGCGACATCTGCCTTGAGAAGCTCCCGCTGCCTGAGCCAAGGCCGGGGACGACGCTGGTGATCGAGGGGGAGGCCGAAGAGGCCGTTCCGTAAGAGGGTGATGCAGGTGAGTCTCTCCGCCCGCCTTCGAGCTCGGGAGCAGGAGCTCGGCCGGCCCGTCCGCATCGGCCTGGCCGGGGCCGGCCAGATGGGCATGGGCTTTGTGGCCCAGGTCCAGCGGATCCCAGGAATGGAGACGGCGGCGATCGCCGACGTCCTCCCCGGCCGGCCCAAGCAGGCCTTCGCCCAGGCCGGGGTCAACGACGTCGTCGAGAGCGACGACCCCGACGCCCTCGCCCAGGCCGTGGCCGATGGCCGCCCGGTCGGGGTGGCCGACGCCCGGCTGCTGGTCGACCTGCCGGTGGACGTGGTCGTCGACGCCACCGGGGTGCCCGACGTCGGCGCCCTGATCTCCTATGCCGCCCTCACCGGGGGCAAGGACGTGGCCACCCTCAACGCCGAGGCCGACGTGACCATCGGGCTGCTGCTGTCGCGGGTCGCCCAGGCCAGCGGCCAGGTGTATGCCGTCTGCAAGGGCGACGAGCCGGTCGAGGTCAGGGAGCTGGTCGACTACGTCACCGACATCGGCTTCGAGGTCACCTGCGCCGGCAAGGGCAAGAACAACCCCCTGCGGCCCCACGACACTCCCGACTCGGTGGCCGAGGAGGCCAAGGCCAAGCACATGAACCCCAAGATGCTGGCCAGCTTCGTCGACGGCACCAAGACGATGATCGAGTGCGCCTGCATGGCGAATGGCACCGGGCTGGAGCTGAGCCGCCGGGGCATGCACGGGCCCGACACCACCGTCCCCGAGCTGGCCAATGTGTTCAGGCCGAAGGAGGATGGCGGGGTCCTGGACCGTCCGGGGGTGGTCGACTACGCCACCGGCCCGGTGGCCCCGGGCGTGTTCGTGGTCGGCCGCACCGACCACCCCACGGTGGTCGAGGAGATGGCGTACCTGTCGATGGGGCCCGGCCCCTACTACGCCTTCTACCGGCCCTATCACCTGGCGAGTCTGGAGGCGCCGCTGACCGTGGCCAGGGCCGCCCTGGACCGGGTCTCCACGCTGGCGCCGGTGGCCTGGAAGGCCGAGGTGGTCGCCACCGCCAAGCGGGACCTGCGCCCCGGGGACCAGATCGACGGCATCGGCGGCAGCACCGTCTACGGGGTCGCCGACGCGGCCGAGGCGGTCGCCTCCGGCGGGCTGCTGCCGCTCGGCCTGGCGGCCGGGGCCACGGTGGTCCGGGACGTGGCCATCGACCAGCCGCTGACCTTCGAGGACGTCGAGCTGGACGAGAGCTCGACCATCCTGCAGCTGCGCCGGCTCCAGGACCGGCTGCTCGGCTCGTGACCCGCCGGCGGAGAGAGGCGGAGGCCCCCATGGCCAGCCTTGCCACCTCGGCCGAGGACGCCCGGCGGGTGCTGGCCACCATGTGGACCATCCGCCGGTTCGAGGAGGCGGTGGACGAGCTGTTCGCCCGTGGCCTGCTGTATGGGACGATGCACCTGTCGATCGGCCAGGAGGCCTCGGCCACCGGGGCGTGTCTGGCCCTGCGCGACGACGACGTCATCACCTCGACCCACCGCGGGCACGGGCACTGCATTGCCAAGGGCGCCGACCTTGGCCGCATGATGGCCGAGCTGCTGGCCCGGGACAGCGGCTACTGCCGCGGCCGGGGCGGCTCCATGCACATCGCGGACGTGTCCAAGGGCAACCTCGGCGCCAACGGCATCGTCGCCGGCGGGATCCCGATCGCCGTCGGGGCCGGGCTGGCCCTGAAGCTGCAGGGGACCGACAAGGTCGCCCTGTCGTTCTTCGGCGATGGGGCGACCAGCGAGGGCGCCTTCCACGAGGCCGTCAACCTGGCCGCCATCTGGGACCTGCCGGTGGTGTTCGTCTGCGAGAACAACCACTACGGCATGTCGATGTCGGTCGAGGAGGTGTCCCGGCTGGATCGGGTGGCCGACCGGGCCGCCGGCTACGGCATCCCCGGGGTGACCGTCGACGGCAACGACGTCAGCGCCGTCTACCAGGCGGCCACCGAGGCGGTGGAGCGCGCCCGCTCCGGCCAGGGGCCGACACTTGTCGAGGCCGTCACCTACCGCTGGAAGGGCCACTCCAAGAGCGACCAGAACCTGTACCGCACCCGGGAGGAGATCGAGTCCTGGCGGGCCCGGGACCCGATCGAACGGTTCGAGCAGGCGGTGCTGGAGGCCAAGACCCTCAGCGAGGACGAGCTCAAGCAGGTCCGGGATGAGGCCCGGGACGCCGTCCGGGACGCCGTCCGGGCCGGCCAGACCGGCCCGCCGCCCTCCAGGGATCTGCTGGCCGGGGTGTATGCGGCCAGCGAGGTGGACCAGCGGACCTACACCGGCGACGGCGCCCCGGCCGCGCCCGCGCCGGCCGAGAGGGCGGCGGTGGGGCCGGTCGCGGCCGCCGCCGGGGCCAGGGGGGAGGCCGAGGCGCCATGACCACCACCAGCACCCCGGCCGAGGTGGAGACGATGACCTTTGCCGAGGCCGTCCGGGCCGCCCTGACCGAGGCCATGGAGGCCGACGAGCGGGTCTTCATCCTCGGCGAGGACATCGGCGTGTACGGGGGCGCCTTCGGGGTCACCACCGGGATGCTGGACCGCTTCGGCGAAGCGCGGATCCGCGACACCCCGATCGCCGAGGAAGCCATCATGGGCGCCGCCGTCGGGGCCGCCCTCTGCGGCATGCGCCCGGTGGCCGAGATGCAGTTCTCGGACTTCACCGCTCATGCCATGGACCAGCTGGTCAACCAGGCGGCCAAGGTCTACTTCATGTTGGGCGGGGCGATCAGCGTGCCGCTGGTCGTGCGGCTGCCGTTCGGGTCGGGGACCGGCGCCGCCGCCCAGCACTCCCAGAGCCAGGAGGCCTGGTACGCCCACACGCCGGGGCTCAAGGTGGTGATGCCGTCGAATCCGGCCGACGCCAAGGGCCTCCTGCACGCGGCCATCGCCGACCCCAACCCGGTCGTGTTCATGGAGCACAAGGTGCTGTACCGCTCGGCCTCGGGCCCGGTGCCGGCCACCGCCGACCCGATCCCACTGGGCGTGGCGGCCGTGCCACGGGAGGGCGGCGACCTGACCATGGTCGCGACCGGGATCATGGTCTCCCGGGCCCTGGCCGCGGCCACCGAGCTGGCCGCCTCAGGGATCGAGGCCACCGTGGTCGACCCCCGCACCCTCAAGCCGCTGGACGAGACGACCATCCTGGAGCGAGTGCGGGCCACCGGCCGGGCCCTGCTCGTCCAGGAGGCCCCCCGCACGGCCGGGTTCACGGCCGAGATCGCGGCCGCCATCGCCGAGTCCGACACCCTGTACCACCTCCTGGCCCCGGTCCGGCGGCTGAGTGGCCTGGACGCGCCCATCCCCTACAACCCCGAGCTGGAGAAGGCCTCGGTGCCCCAGGTCCCCGACATCGTGCAGGCGGCCCGGGAGCTGATGGAGGCCGGCTGATGCCCGAGATCGAGGTCCCCATGCCCAAGCTCTCCATGACCATGGAGGAAGGGGAGCTGATCAGCTGGGTCAAGCAGGAGGGCGACCAGGTCAGGGCGGGCGATGTCATCGCCGAGGTCAACTCGGACAAGGTCGAGATGGAGGTCGAGTCTCCCGCCGACGGCACCCTGGTCCGCCTCACCGCCACCGAAGGCGAGATCGTCCCGGTAGGGGCCCCGATCGCCACCTTGGAGACCGAGGCCGAGGACCTCCTCCGGGGGATCCTCGACACACCGGATGGCACGGCGACCGAGGCCGGCGCCCAGGCGCCGCCCTCCACGGCCGAGGCCGCCGCACCGGCCGGCCCCGCCGACAGCACCGCCACCCCGGCCCCGGCGCCCGCCGGCCCGACCCCGGTGGTCCCAGCGGCCCGCCGCCGCGCCGGCGAGCTCGGCGTCGACCTTGCCGCCGTCACCGGCACAGGACCCAACGGCCTGGTCCGGGTCGGCGACGTAGAGGCCGCCGCCGCGGCCCCGGCAGCGCCTACCGCGGCGGCCCCGGCGGCTCCCGCCGCGGCCCCCGTGGCCCGGGCCGACGATGTTGACGAGATCCCGCTGTCCAGCATGCGGCGAGTGGTGGCTCGCCGGCTGGTCGAGAGCATGCAGTCGACGCCGCACTTCTATCTGACTACCAACGTGGACGCCGAGGACCTGCTCGGGTTCCGGGCCGAGCTGAACGAGCAGCTGGCCGGTGGGGACGAGGACCTCAAGGTCAGTGTCAACGACCTCATCGTCAAGGCCTGCGCCAACCTGCTCCAGACCAACCCGCAGCTGAACGTCTCCTTCGCCGGCGACAAGCTCCTGGTCCGCCGGCGGGTCAACGTCGGCATCGCCGTGGCCGTCGACGGCGGGCTGGTGGTGCCGGTGGTCCGCGACGCCGACCACAAGAGCCTCACCCAGGTGGCCAGAGAGGCCAGGGAGCTGATCGGCCGCGCCCGGGACGGCAAGCTGGCCGGCCACGACATGAGCGGGGGCACCTTCACGGTGTCCAACCTGGGGATGTTCGGGATCGAGCAGTTCACCGCCGTGATCAACCCCCCCGAGGCGGCCATCCTGGCCGTCGGGGCGGCCCTCCCCGAGCCGGTGGCCACAGACGACGGGGTGGCGGTGCACCGGCGGATGCGCCTGACCCTGTCCATCGACCACCGGGCCCTGGACGGCGCCACCGGCGCCGCCTTCCTGGCCCAGCTCAAGGACGTCCTCGAACACCCCCTGCGGATCGTCGCCTAAGCTCCCTGGATGTCCGCCCCGATCCCGCGTGGCCCCGACCGGCTGTACGCGGCCTACCTGTTCGACCTCGACGGCACGATCTACCTGGGCGACCAGCTGCTCCCGGGAGCGAGGGAGCTGATCATGGCCCTGCGGGACCGGGGCCTGCCGGTGCGGTTCCTGTCCAACAACCCGACCAGCGACCCGGAGCAGTACGCGGCCAAGCTGACCCGCCTCGGCCTGCCCACCCCGGCGACCGAGATCGTCAACACCGTGGTGACCATGACCCGCTGGCTGCTGGAGCACGCCCCTGGGGCGGTGGTCTACCCGATCGCCGAGGCCCCGCTGCACCGGGCCCTCGAGCGGGCCGGCATCCGCACCTCCACCGACCCGGCCGAGATCGACGTGGTCGTGGCCAGCTACGACCGCGGCTTCACCTACGAGAAGCTCCAGATCGCCTTCGACGCCATCTGGTTCCACCGCCGCGCCCGGCTGGTCGCCACCAACCCCGACCGCTACTGCCCGTTCCCCGGCGGCCGGGGCGAGCCCGACTGCGCCGCCATCGTAGCCGCCATCGAGGCCTGCACGGGCGCCACCTGCGAGACCACCACCGGCAAGCCCGACCCGGCCATGCTGGAGGCCGCCCTGGCCGGTCTCGGGGTCGAGGCGGCCGACTGCGTGATGGTCGGGGACCGGCTGACCACCGACATCCGCATGGCGCTCGACGCCGGCGTGACCGCCGCCCTGGTCCTGACCGGCGAGACCCGGCCCGAGGACCTCGACCGCCTGCCGCGCGGCGACGCCCCCGACCTGGTCCTGGACCGCATCGACCGGCTCCTGCTTGGCTAGCGGCCGGTCCGCTCAGCCCCGGAGCAGTCCTGGCAGGCCGGCGATGCTGTCGATCACCACGTCCGGCTCGGCCTCGGCGCCCGGCTGGGGCCGGTCGCCCTTGCCGCTGCGGACCAGGACCGTCGCGGCGCCGATCGCCTGTCCGCCGCCGATGTCGGCGGCCAGGTCGTCCCCGACGACCAGCGCCGTCTCCGGCCCGCGACCGAGTGCCTCCAGCGGCGCGGTGAAGAACTCGGGTGACGGCTTGCCAAGCACCCGGGCGGTCTGGCCGGTGGCGTACTCGAGCAGCCGCACCCAGCCGCCGGTGTCGAGATGCTCGCCGTCGTCGCGGCGGGCGATCCGGTTGACCTGGGTGGCGACCAGTTCCGCCCCGGCCCGCAGCGCCCGGAACGCCGCATCGAGGGCGTCGTAGGCCGCCCCGTAGCTGGGATCGGCGACCAGCACGTGGCTGGCCGGCTCCTCCGGCCCGGCCAGGCGGCCGCCCAGCAGCCGGCGGACCGGCTCGGCGGCCACGGCCAGCACCCGCGCCCCCTCCACGGACGCGAACAGCTGGGCCGCGACCGCGACCGGGGTGACCAGCTCCTCCTCGGTGGCCTGGAAGCCGAACCCGGCCAGGCGGTCGGCCAGCATGGCCGGAACGATCGAGTCGGTGTTGGTGGTGAACCGCACCACCAGGCCCTGGTCGCGGAGTTCCTGGACGGCCTCGCGGGCGCCGGGCAGGACCTGGCTGCCCACGTACAGGGTGCCGTCCAGGTCCAGCAGCACGGTCTCGATCCCGCTCAGCCGCCCCATGCCCTCGCTCTCAGCAGGTCACGTGGAGGAGGCCGATCACGGCACCCTCCGCCTGGTTCCAGACCGGGATCACCTCCGGCGTCGGCAGCAGCTCCACCTGGCAGCGGTTCCGCCCAAAGAAGGCGGCCGCCTCCTCCGACAGCTCGACCCGGCCGTCCTGCCCGGCACCGATCAGCAGCCGCTCCGCCCCGGTCTGGTAGAGGTGCTCGGCCTCGGCCAGCGAGATGGTATGCGAGGTGCCGTAGACGGCCTTGGACAGCTTCTTCTTGCGCTTCTCCACCCGGCCGCCAAGCCTGATGATCACATCATGGGTGAAGACCTCTCCGTCGATGGTGACCGAGCCGAACTGTGTCCGATCGACCTTGGGCTCCATGGACTCCTCACCGTCCCTCACCTACGGCGGGCCAGCTTCATCCAGTCAACCTACACCGCTCGCCAAGGCGGGTAGGTCCGTGACCCGAGGGCGGGGCCGGGACCTCTTGCCAACTGATCTGGTGCAGGCCGTCGAGGACACGGCACGGCAGGCGCTGACCGCCTCGATGGCGCCGGGCCTGGCCGTGGCGCTCGTCCACCACGGGGAGGTCGTCTGGGCGGCCGGCTACGGCGTGGCCGACCGCGGGACCGGCCAGCCGGTGACGGCCGGCACCCGCTTCCAGGCCGCCTCGCTGTCCAAGCCGGTGACCGCCTGGGGCGTGCTCCGCCTGGTCGAGTCGGGCCGGATCGGCCTGGACGAGCCCATCACCGGCCGTCTGCGACGCTGGCGGCTCCCGGCCTCACCATTCGACGCCGAGGGTCTCACCGTCCGCCGGCTGCTCAGCCACACCGCCGGCCTGTCGGTGCACGGCTACGTCGGTCAGACCACCGACCGGCCGCTGCCGTCGATCGAGGCCTCGCTGGCGGGGGAGACGGGCGACAGCTTCCCGGTCGAGCTGCTGGAGGGGCCCGGCCGGGGCTGGCTGTACTCGGGTGGCGGCTACAGCCTGCTGCAGCTGCTGGTCGAGGAGCTCACCGGCCACCCGTTCGCCGACCACATGCAGGCCGAGGTGCTGGAGCGGCTCGGCCTGACCGCCAGCAGCTTCCACTGGTCGCGGACCGCGGAGACCGCCCGCCCGTACGACGCCGACGGGGGCCCGCTTCCCGACTTCGCCTTCGCCGAGCAGGCCGCCGCCGGCCTCGTCACCACCGCGGCCGACCTTGCCCGCTTCGTCGCCGCCGCGCTCCCCGGTCCACGCGGCGAGCCCGCGGGACGCGGGGTGCTCAGCCCGGCCGTGGTGCGGCTGGCGCTCACCGCCGCCCCCGGGACCGAGGGCCGCTGGGGGCTCGGCTACGGCCTGGGCTACCTGCCCTCCGGGGCCCGGCTGGCCTACCACGAGGGCGCCAACCGCGGCTGGCGGGCCGGCCTGGCCCTGCTGCCCGACCGGCGGGCGGGGATGGTGGCGCTCGCCAACGGCGACGCCGGCGACGGCCCCATCAACGCCGCGGTCCAGCGGTGGCTGGCCCTCGTTGCCGCGACCTAGGCGGTGTCCTCGCGGAGGACCTCGTGGCCCGGGCGGGGCTCGGCGGGGATGGTGCCGAGGCGGCCGGCCTGGAAGTCCTCGAACGCCTGGATGAGCTCGGCGCGGGTGTTCATCACGAACGGGCCGTAGGCGGCGATGGGCTCGCGGATCGGCTGGCCGCCCAGGATGAGCACGTCGAGCTGCTGGTGGCGGCGCTCCTGGGACGTGGCCGCCTCGACCGTCAGCACGTCGCCGGGACCGTAGACGGCCAGCTGGCCCAGGCGCACCGGGTGGCGGCCGGTCCCGACCGAGCCCGACCCGGCCAGCACGTAGACCAGGGCGTTGAAGTCGGGCCGCCACGGCAGCCGCAGCTGGGACCCGGGGGCCAGGGTGGCGTGCAGCAGCGAGATCGGGGTGTAGGTGATGCCCGGGCCCTGGTGGCCGGCGACCTCGCCGGCGATCACCCGGAGCAGGGCGCCCGCCGTCGGACGAGCTCAGCAGGGTCACCGCCCGGCCGCGGATGTCCTGGTAGCGGGGCGGGGTCAGCTTGAGCCGGGCGGGCAGGTTGACCCAGAGCTGGAAGCCGTGGAACAGCCCGCCCCGCATCACGACCTCCTCGGGCGGCGCCTCGATGTGGAGGATCCCGCCACCAGCCGTATATGCTTTATATTCAAGTCGGCGGGAAGGGATGGTGCGGTGGAACCGGTGCGAGCGGCGGTGTTCCGGCGGAAGTCACACGGGATGGACGGCGAGGACTGGAAGGAGCGCCAGCTTCAGGATGGTCTCGCCCTCGCGGAGCGCATGGGTGGCACGGTGGCCCCCGAGGACGTCTATACCGACTACGTCAGCGCATCACGGTTCGCCAAGAAGGAGCGTGACGACTATCTGCGCTTACTGAAGGCCATCGAAGCGGCGGACGGCCCACGCATCGTGGTCTGCTGGATGGAGGACCGGCTGCACCGCCAGATTCTCGAGCTGGCCGAGTTCATCGACATCTGCCGCAAGCACAACGTCCGCGTGGCCACGCCCAACGCCGAGTACGACCTCGACGACCCGGACCAGCTCACGATGTGGTACATCAAGGTCCGCTTCGCCGAGGCGGAGGTCGAGAAGACCTCCAAACGCCTCCGCCGGGAGCGGCTGCACGCGGCCCAGAAGGGCGTGCCCGCGGCCAACGGCACGCGCCATTTCGGGTTCCAGAGCTGGGTCAAGGCTACTGACGGCAAGATCGTGCCTGGCAACGCCGTCCCGATGCGCCGCGTCCGGGAAGAGCAGGAGCTGATCAAAGAGGCGGTTGCCCGCATCCTGGCCGGCGACAGCGTCCGGAGCATCGTCAACGACTGGAACGAGCGCGGGATCAAGACCACGAAGGGTAACCACTGGGAACGGTTCACGTTCCGCAACATGATCACGTCGCCCTCGATCGCCGGCCTCCGCGAGCATCGGCCCGTCCTCGACGACGGTCGGCGGACCAAGCGAGGTCAGGGCGCCCTGTATCCGGCGCAATGGGCGCCGATCGTTCCTCGCGAGGACTGGGAGGCGGTCGTCAGGATCCTCACTGACCCGGCCCGCAAACACAGCCGCGGCAGGGGAGTGTCGTACCTGCTGACCGGCATAATCTACTGCGGCGTCTGCGGCGGGCGCATGTACGCCCGCCCCGACTACAGCCGCCAGGTCAGCGTCGAGAACCCGGACCACCGCTATTACTCGTGCGTGAGCAACGTGGTGCCACGGATGGCTCGGATGGTGCACCTGGTCGACGGTGAGGTCGAGAAGAGATTCTTCTACCGACTCGAGCAGTCGCAGCGGTTCGCCGATGCCGCCAGCGCCGAGAAAGAGGACCCCACTCGCCCTCTCTACAACGAGCTCGCCCGTCTTCAGGGCCTGCTCGACCGGCTGGAGGACAAGGTGGCCGACGAGCTGATCACGCCGTCCACCGCCAAGCGCAAGCGCACTGAGTACGAGCACGAGATGGACAAGCTGCGGGACCGGTTGGACGCACTGGCAGGAGAACGCGTACGCGCCCGCATCCCCGACAACCTGGAAGGAGTATGGCCTGATCTCTCGTTGGATCGCCGACGCGCCATCCTGGCGACCGAGGTCGAAGCAGTTTTCGTCATGCCTCTGAAGGCACGCGGCAGCACGAAGTTCGATCCGAACGCCATTATCGTCCTGTGGCGGAAGCGGAAGGCCGACCCCTCCGCGCTGACGTCGCTGTCTTGGTGGCCGACCTGGAGGCGCCTCCGCCCCGCACCAAGGTAAGGATCTTGGCGACGGTCACCGGGTCTTCGATTGCCACCGGGATACCTTGCTCGGCGCATTCTCGTTCTACGCGTGTGGCGACATCATTCTCGCATCCGGACGGCGTCCAGCCCTGAGATCCAGCGTCATTGGAATGGCGATGGAGGGTCACGGTGCCGCCTTTGGCAGGTGTACTGATATGCCCTACCAGGACATCGCGGCAGGCTCACTGCGCTCCTCACAGCAGCATCCGGCCTACTACCGCGCCATGACTCTTCAGTCTGTAAGGGCCGTGGCACGGGCTGTGAGTGAGGCTCGGATCTGTTGGACTTAGCTGTTAGCGGCGTGAGATGTGCATGGGAGGTTATTGCACTCTCCAGCAACAGTGCGTCGTTGCAGCGACCGGTATCGGTGATTCCTCGGGAATCACCATACGCCCGGAGTGGGTGGAACTTGATCTAGTAGATGTCGACGAGCTTGAGCGTTACTATTCGTGTGCGGGATAATAGTCTAGTGAGCCCGGTTCGAGAATTTAGAGCGGGTGACGATCCACCTGTTGTGGACTGCGCGGCGTTGGGGGAATGCTGGCAGCGAGACGCCAGAAAAATGTGCAGCGACTTATCAACGCGATTGTCGGCAGCGGTCGAATAGACCAGCTGAGCGGTCGACGATCGACGAGGACTTAGTCGTAGCCCGTCCGGCGTCGCCGCAAATAGCTATGAGGGAATGGAGGCCGGACGGACGGACGCGAGGCCGTCGATAGGCTCGCCATTGAGCTGTGAGCGTGCACGGTGATTCCGACGGAATCACTGATGTGTCGCAGTCGTGTGGCCTGCCGTCGCCAACCAGAGCCTCGGGTCGGGGCTGAACGACAGCTGGTTCCCACACGCCAGCTCAGAGAGCCATGAGGCTCGGTCGCTCTTCTCGTTAAGGGACTATCTTCTGGGATTGGTGGCTGCGAGGTCGTTCAGCGCGGCCACCACGACGTACCAACACACCTTGAAGGTGTCGCCGTCTGGAACATCGCCAAGGCGCAACTGGGCGGCAACATGGACGAGGTTGCGGTACTGCCGCAGAACGTGGCTGAACCGTTCCGCATCAGCTTGGATCCAGCGATTGCTGTGAGCGATCTTGATGAGCTGGTCGAGCGTGGGCTTGTCGTGCGGCGGTCTGGTGCCGGCCGGAGTCCGGGCATGGAGCACGTCTTGGAGTACGCCTTCGAGCATACTGCCCAGCATGATGATCGCTGCGATGTGGGCGCCGTTTGCATGGCACGTCTGGGCTTCGTCAAGGCG
>Ga0081538_10001664_pt1 | contig 22718 bp, 23 predicted proteins | sample TabmetS5T2R1_FD_71022 | JGI IMG/M metagenome (GOLD analysis project Ga0081538, IMG submission 71022) | Tabebuia heterophylla rhizosphere microbial communities from the University of Puerto Rico - S5T2R1 | ecosystem: Host-associated > Plants > Roots > Rhizosphere ...
GGTGTAGGTCAACGAGGCTCCGAGCCGCAAAGCGCTGTTCTCGCGCGACCACCGCTTCAACTCGACGACCTCGTTCAGGTTCAGGATCGTCGCCGGGCGAGCTCGGTCGAAGTTGAGCTCGACCATGACGTCCGTCCCGCCCTCGATCGGAACGGCGTCGGGACGCTCCGCTTTCAACCGGAGCGCCTCGTCGAGCGAGCGGGGAGTGAGCACGTCCATCGGGCGAAACCTAATACGTTCTCCCTGCAATGCCCGACCTTGCGCGCCGCCTCGCCGTCGCCCGCGGAGACGAGCCTGCCGATCTCGTCATTTGCGGAGGCCGGGTCTTCTCGGCCTTCACGCGGGAGTGGCTCGAGGGCGACCTCGCGATCGCCGACGGGTACATCGCCGGCCTCGGCGAGTACGAAGGCGCCGAGACGCTCGACGCGTCGGGCCGTTGGGTCGTGCCCGGCTTCATCGACGCGCACATGCATCTCGAGTCGTCGAAGCTCCTCGTGGACGAGTTCGCGAAGCTCGTCCTGCCGCTCGGGACGACCGCTGTCGTCGCCGATCCGCACGAGATCGCCAACGTCCTCGGCACGGACGGCGTCCACTGGCTCGCCGACCTCTGCCACGACCTGCCGCTGGACGTGTTCTTCATGGCCTCGTCGTGTGTGCCGGCATCGGGCTTCGAGTCGCCGCGCCGCCCGCTCCTTCCCGGCGACCTCGAAGGGCTCCTCCGCCGGACGCGCGTTCTCGGCCTCGCCGAGATGATGAACTTCCCAGGCGTCGTCTCCGGCAGCGAGTCCGAGCTCGTGAAGCTGCAACTCCCCGGCGCGACGCACGTCGACGGCCACGCACCGTCACTCCTCGGAAAGGGGCTGAACGCCTATGCCGCCGCGGGGATCCGCTCCGACCACGAGATGAGCACGATCGAGGAGGGTAGGCAGCGGCTGCGCGTCGGTATGTGGGTGCTGATCCGCGAAGCCTCGGGAGCGCGCAATCTCCGCGAGCTGCTGCCGCTCGTCCACGAGTTCGGCCCGCACCGGCTCGCCTTCTGCACCGACGACCGCGAGCCGGAGCACATCGCCGAGGACGGACACGTGAACTCGATGGTGCGGGACGCCGTCGCCGCCGGAGTCTCGCCCGAGGACGCGCTCGTCATGGCCTCCCTCAACCCGGCGACGTGGCACGGCCTTCGTGACCTCGGCGCGCTCGCGCCGGGCTACCAGGCCGACGTCCTCGTCCTGCCCGACCTCGAGTCGTTCGTCCCCGAGACCGTGCTGAAGGCGGGGCGCAAGGTCGCCGAGATCGAGCGCCCGGAGGTGCCGGAGTGGGTGAAGCACACAGTACGTGTGCGACCCCTGTCGACGAACGACTTCGCCATCCCGTGGGAGGGCGACGGGCACGCGCGCGTGATTGGGATCGTGCCTGACCAGATCGTCACCGAGTCGCTCGTCGAGGAGCCACAGATCGTCGACGGCAGGGTGCTCGCCGACCCCGAGCGCGACGTGCTCAAGATCGCGGTCGTCGAGCGCCACCTCGGAACGGGACGCATCGGGCTCGGCCTGGTGCGCGGTTTCGGACTGCGCAGCGGAGCGATGGCTTCGACCGTCGCGCACGACGCGCACAACGTCGTCGTCGTCGGCGTCAAGGACGACGACATGCTCCGGGCGGTGCGGCGGCTGTCCGAGACCGGCGGCGGCGTGGTCGTGATCGACGGCGGCATCGTGCGAGCCGAGCTGAAGCTGCCCGTCGCCGGGTTGCTGTCTGACGCCGGCCTGGACGAGGTGATCGAGGCGAGCCGGCGCTGCGTCGAGGCGGCGCACGCGCTCGGCTGCACACTCGCTTCGCCGTTTCAGTCGATGGCGTTCCTCGCGCTCTCGGTGATCCCGAGCCTGAAGATCACCGATCGCGGGCTCGTCGACGTCGACCGCTTCGAGCTCGTCCCGCTCCGCGCATGACGACGCTGCTCCACGGTGCCTACGTCGTGACGATGGACGACGCGGGCACCGAGCACGAGGACGGCTGGGTGCTGATCTCGGACGGCGAAATCGAGGCCGTCGGCGGCGGCGCGCCGCCCGAGGCGGACGAGCGAATCGACCTCGGCGGCACGCTCGTCACGCCCGGTCTCGTCAATACGCATCACCACCTGTACCAGACGCTCACGCGCGCCCAGGCGCAGGAGGCCGACCTCTTCACGTGGCTGAAGACGCTCTACCCGGTCTGGGCCGGCATCGACGCCGAGTCGGAATATGCGGCCGCGCGCACCGGCCTCGCCGAGCTCGCACTGACCGGTTGCACAACGGTCTTCGATCACCACTACGTCTTCCCACGCGGCCGCTCAGGTCTTGCCGACGCCCTGGTGAAGGCGGCGGGCGAGATCGGCGTCGCGCTCGTCTTCGGCCGTGGTTCGATGGATCTCGGCGAGTCCGACGGCGGCCTGCCTCCCGACTCGCTGGTCGAGGATTTGGACACCATCCTCTCCGAGACGGAGGCCCTTGCGAGCAGCGGCGTCGAGATCGCCGTCGCGCCTTGCTCGCCGTTTTCGGTGACGAAGGAGCTGATGCGCGAGTCGGCCGAGCTCGCACGGCGTCTAGGCGTCCAGCTCCACACTCATCTGGCCGAGACCGTCGAGGAGGAGGCCTATTGCCTCGAGCTCTTCCGCTGCACCCCGGTGCAGTACCTCGAGGACCTTGGTTGGCTTGCGGACGATGTGTGGTGCGCACATTGCGTCCACCTGTCGGCGGGCGAGATCCGGCGGTTCGCAGACACGGGGACAGGTGTCGCGCACTGCCCGACGTCGAACCTCCGGCTCGGTGCAGGCGTCGCGCCGGTGAATGAGATGCGCGAGCACGGCGTCCGGGTCGGGCTCGGGGTCGACGGGTCCGCCTCCAACGAGCGGAGCGACCTCTTCCACGAGGTGAAGCAGGCGCTGCTCGTCGCGCGTGGCCGGCACGGTGCGCAGGCGATGACCGCGCGCGACGCGCTCCGGCTCGCAACACGCGGCGGAGCGGAGGTCCTGCGGCGCGACGACATCGGCTCGATCGAGCCCGGCAAACGGGCCGATCTCGCGGTCTGGCGAACCGACGTCCTCGAGCTTGCGGGTGCGGCAGATCCGGTCGCCGGGCTCGTCCTTTCTGCGCCACACCGCGTCGATCGCCTGTACGTCGCCGGCGAGGAGATCGTCCGCGACGGGCACCTCGTCAGGGCCGACGAAGACGAGATCGCGCGCGAGCATCGGGTCCAGGCGCAAAGATTCGCGCCGTGACCGTCTCGCTCTCCACTCATGTGCTCGACACCGGCGCAGGCCGGCCCGCAGCGGGCGTTCGCGTCGAGCTCGTTCGCGACGGCGAGGTCGTCGGCTCCGGCGAGACGAACGACGACGGGCGGATCCAGGACCTCGGGGCGGAGCTGCAGCCCGGCGCGTACCGGCTCGTCTTCCACCCGCCGTCGCCCTTCTTCCGCCGGGTCGAGCTCGAGGTCGCGCTCGAAGACGGCCACTACCACGTCCCGCTCCTCGTCTCTCCCTACGGATGCGCGAGCTACCGCGGAAGCTGACCGCAGAGGAGCTCGAGCGGCTCTTCAGCGGCCCGAGCATGCTCGTCCAGATCCTGGCCGAGACCGAAGATCCGCTTGGGCAAGCGGAGGAGATCGCGCTCGGCCTCGACGACGAGGACAAGGCCGCGGCCCTCGCCGCTCACCCGCGGATCGGCGAGCCGTCGCCTGAGCAGCACGGCGGCGACCCGGCGGTCCTGACAGAGCTTGCGTACCTGAACCAGGTCTACGAGGAGAAGTTCGGCTTCCGGTTCGTCGTGTTCGTGGCAGGACGGTCGCGGGAGGAGCTGCTCGAGGTGCTCCGCGATCGCATCGGATCGACGCGGGAGGAGGAGCTCGAGACGGGCATCCGCGACCTCGTCGCGATCGCGCAGGACCGTTGGCGCTCCAGCTGATCGATCCCTACTGGGAGGACTGGCTCGAGCTCGGCATCCGGTGGCTTCACGTCATCGCCGGGATCGTTTGGATCGGCACGTCGTTCTACTTCGTCGCGCTCGACAACCATCTCGGCCGCCCGCGGGTCTCGGAGCCCGACGTGGCCGGCGAGTCGTGGGAGATCCACGGCGGCGGCTTCTACCGGATCTCGAAGTACCGGGTCGCGCCGGAGGAGTTGCCCGAGCCGCTGCACTGGTTCAAGTGGGAGGCGTACACGACCTGGCTCTCGGGCTTCGGGCTGCTCGTCGTCCTCTACTACGTGAATGCGGACACGTACCTGATCGACAAGTCCGTCGCGGACATCTCGGTGGCCGCGGCGATTGCGGTGAGCCTGATCGGCTTGGCGGCGGCCTGGGTCATCTACGACGTCGCGTGCATGGTGTTCAAGAGCGATTTCGTGCTCGGACTGTTGCTGCTCGCCCTCGTGGTCGGGTCGGCGTACGGCGCGTCGCAGGTGTTCTCGGGACGAGCCGCCTACCTCCAGGTCGGCGCGATGCTCGGGACGATCATGGCCGCCAACGTCCTCTTCAACATCATCCCGGCTCACTGGGAGCTGATCCGGGCGAAGGAGGCCGGGCGCGACCCGGATCCCGCGCCGGCGCTCGAGGCCAAGCGGCGGTCGGTGCACAACAACTACCTGACGCTGCCTGTGGTCTTCACGATGATCTCGAACCACTTCGCGTTCACGTACGACCACGACCAGGCGTGGCTGGTGTTGGTGGCGCTCGTCCTGATCGGTGCGTGGATCCGCCACTTCTTCAACCTGCGCCACGCGGGGCGGACGGTGTGGTGGATCCCGGCGACGGCGCTCTTGGCGTCCGTGGCACTGGCCGTGGCGATCAGGCCGGACGAAGGCGGCGGAACGCCGACTCGAGCGGTCAACGCCGACGAGGCGGTGGCGATCGTGCAGCAGCGGTGCGTCCCGTGCCACTCGGAGAACCCGACGCAGGAGGGCTACTCGTCGGCGCCGGCGGGCGTCGCGCTCGACACGCGGGAGCAGATCGTCTCGCAGGCCGAGGCGATCCGCGAGCAGGCGGTGCGCACGCAGGCGATGCCGCTCGGGAACGTCACCGAGATGACGGCCGAGGAGCGCGAGACTCTCGGCGCCTGGCTCGATTCGTTGGAGTAGGTTCCTGGCGTGCTGGAGATCACCGCCGGCCCGTTCGCGTTCGTCGCGCGCTTCGAGGAAGAGCTTGCGCCGAAGACGGTCGAGGCGTTTCGCGCGATCCTGCCGCTCGAGGACCGGATCATCCACTGCCGCTGGAGCGGCGAGTCGAACTGGATCCCGTGGGGCGACCGCGACCTCGGCATCGGTCCGGAGAACGCGACGAGCTACCCCCATCCCGGCGAGATCGCGCTCTACCCGGGCGGCGAGAGCGAAACGGAGCTGCTCTTCCCCTACGGCTACTGCCACTTCAAGAGCAAGGCCGGAGAGCTCTGGGCGAACCACTTCGCGACGCTCGTCGAGGGCAAGGAGTACCTGCCCGAGCTCGGCCGCATGACGCTGTGGGAGGGCGCCCAGCCGATCTCGTTCCGCGAGCGCTAGGGCCCAAGTAACAGTCTGTTACTTGGGTCTTTGAGCCCGGCGAGACAGGTCTGGGACACCGACGCCCGAGAGGTGGTCGACGAGCGCTTCTGGCGGGCGTACCCGCGTGGCGATGTCGAGCAGCACGGAGGCCGTGCTCGGCCCGCGGAGCTGGCGGAACCGGCGGGTCAGATGAACGAGCTCGCGGACGCGCTCATAGCTCGGACGCGGCAGACCGAGCCGCTCCGCCTCTCGACCCACGCGGCGCGACGTCTCCGCGATCGGGTGGGACCTATCGTCGAATCGTGCTACCGCTTCTAGGAGCCTCGGAGAGATGCGAGGAGCGATCGTCGGCACCGAGCCAGCCTGGCAGCAAGTGGCGCATACGATCGTGACGTCTCCGTGACTCTTCTCCCAAGTAACAGTCTGTTACTTGGGATTGGCGAGCCGCCGCAGGGTGGCGGTGAGCACCTCCACGGCCAGCTCGATGTCCTCGTCGGTCGAGTGCTCTTCGGGCGAGTGGCTCGCGCCGCCGTTCAGGCTGCGGACGAAGAGCATCGAGGACTCGACGCCCGCGGCGGCCAACACGCCCGCGTCGTGGCCGGCGCCCGACGGTAGCTCGACGACCGGTAGGCCCCGCCGCTCGACCTCCTCACGGAGCACCGCAGGTGAGAGCTTCACCGGCGGGATCACGTAGTGGGCGTCCCCCAGCTCGAGCTCCGCGACGAGCTGATCGAGACGCTCCTGGTCAGGAGCGCGTGCGTCGACCGTCAACCGCACGCGCTCCGGCACGACATTCGCCGCGCCCGGACGCACCTCCAGCTGGCCGACCGTGGCCACCGCGCCCTCGATTCCCGCGGCGACATCCCGGACGCGAAGCACGTACTCCGCAGCCTGCACAAGGGCGTCGCGACGGCCGTCCATGGGCGCCGTTCCGGCGTGATCGGCGCGACCGTCGAAGTCGCGCGTGCACCGCACGATGCCCGCGATGCTGGTGACGACGCCGAGAGGAACCCCCGCCCGTTCGAGCTTGGGCCCCTGCTCGACATGAAGCTCCACGTAACTTCCGGGCAGCGAGCCGTGCCGTACCCGCCACCGACTGCCGTGGCAGCCGGTCTCCTCGTCGCGGAAGACGGCCACGCCCAACGTCCGCTCGGACCGGCCGACGGCAACAACCGCCTCGAGACCGGCGACGACCCCGAGTGCCCCGTCGTAGCGCCCGCCTTCCGGCACAGAATCCAGATGCGACCCCGTCCAGACCTCCGGCAACTCCGGCCTCGTCCCAGTGAGCCGCCCAACCACGTTCCCGCGCTCGTCCACCTCGACCTCGAGCCCAGCCTCCTCCATCCACGAGCTGGCTAGCTCACAGGCCGCGTCCTCCTCCGGCGTCCCGCCGACCCGGTTCGCTCCGACGCCGTTCCCGATGTGGAAAACGTCGTCCAGCCGCCTCGTTACAGTCGCCACGAGAGCGGTCCTGCGGAAAGGAGCAGTTCCATGAGCGATTTCGCCGCGACGTTCGAGCGTTCTGCCTTCGGTAGTCGATTCCGCTTCCGGGAGAACGGCACCAACGTGGTGCGCGACACGGTCGCAGGGATGACGACCTTCATCGTCATGTCCTACATCATCTTCGTGAACCCCGCGATCCTCGGGTTCGCCGGGATCGAAGGCCTTCAGGAGCAGGGGCTTCCCTTCGACGCCGTCCTCACCTCGACGTGTCTCGTCGCGGGCGTGATGACGATCATCATGGGCCTCTACACGAACATGGCCTACGCGATCGCGCCCGGCCTCGGCCTGAACGCGGTCGTTGCGTTCACGCTCGTCGCGAACGAGGGGCTCAGCTTCCCCGAGGCCATGGGCCTCGTCGTGATCGAAGGGCTCGCGATCACGATCCTCGTCCTCGCCGGCCTGCGCGAGTCGATCATGAGAGCGATCCCGCTCGAGTTGAAGAAGGCGATCGCGATTGGGATCGGCCTCTTCATCGGCTTCATCGGGCTCAACAACTCAGGGCTCGTCGTGCGCGGTGAAGGCACGCCGGTCGATCTCGCGCCGTTCACCACCTGGCCCGTGATCATCACCATCGTCGGCATCGTGATCACGCTCGCGCTCCGGGCGATCGGCTTCCCGGGCGACCTGTTCGTCGGGATCATCCTGACGACCGTCTTCGCGACGATCGTCAACTACGCCGCCGATGTGTACCCCGAGGCCTTGGGCTATGCCCGTTGGCCCGACGACATCTTCGACGCACCGAACTTCAGCCTCGTGGGTGAGTTCAGCTTCAACGCCTTCTCGACGTTGCCGTTCCTCGCCGCCGTCGCGTTCGCGTTCTCACTCTTCCTCGCCGACTTCTTCGACACGATGGGAACGCTCGTCGGCGTCGGCCGCCAGGCCGGCTATGTGGACCAAAAGGGCGAAATGGCGGAGATCCGCAAGCCGCTCCTCGTCGACTCCGTCGCGGCCGCCGCCGGCGGCGCCGTCTCGGCCTCGTCCGCGACGACGTACATCGAGTCGTCCTCGGGCGTAGCGGTCGGCGGCCGGACCGGCTGGGTCAGCGTCGTCACCGGGTTCCTGTTCTTCCCGTTCATGTTCATCGCGCCGCTGATCGGGATGGTTCCTCCGCAGGCCACTGCCCCCGCCCTGCTGATCGTGGCCTGGCTGATGATCAGCGTCCTCACCGAGGTCGAGGAGGAGGCGGAGACGGCCGAGACCGGCCCGGTCGGCGCCACGGAGGCGACGACCGAGCAGCCCGCCCGCACCGCTCGACCGCGCCGCTACATCGCGGGGATCAACTTCCACGATCTGGCGCTCGGCTTCGGCGCCGCGATCATGATCATGCTGATGCCGTTCTCGTTCTCGATCACGGACGGGATCGCTGCAGGATTCATCGTCTACGTGCTCGTCCGCGCCTTCCAGGGCGCGTGGGCAACCGTCCATCCGCTCATGTGGGGTGCAGCGATCGCGTTCGCGATCTACTTCGCGATCCCGATCGCCCAGCAGGAATTCAGCTGGATCTAGCTCTCAGACCGGCGTCTTCGAGCGCTGCGGCGATCAAGCCGTCGTAGCGCTCGGAGGCGAGGTCGCCAAGCGGATCCGGCGAGTACTGGAGGAGCTGCCCGTAGGGAAGCGAGAACGCGGCTCGCATCGCGACCAGACGGCGTCGCTCCGGCGTGGCGTCGTCGCCGAGCACCTGCGAGGCGTCGCGGAGACGGCGGATCTGTGCCGTTCGGCCGGGCAACCAGCGCGTGATCAGCAGCAGGGCCGGGAGCGCGAAGGTCACGATGCCGAGGATCCAGGCCAGGCGGTGAACGCTTTCTTCCCCCTGCCGCCCCAGATCCGCCACCTCGCCGCCTGATCCCTCGCCAGCCGACCGGAGGCCGTCGGCAAGCTCGCCGCCGACGATCGGCGTGCCGTCGACTGCGTCCGCCGCCGAATCGAACCCGCCCTGGACAGCACTGCCAGTTGCCTCGACCCCCTCGCCGAGCACGGCCAGGCGGTCGACGGCGCCGTGGACCTTCAGGCCCGCCCAGGCGAAGACGACGAGGAGCACGATCGAGACCACGTCCGCGACGACCGCTCGCGCCCTCGGGCCTCGGAGTTCTGGATAGAGAGGCATGTCCGGCTCATACCCGTTCCTGCAGTCTCCCGAGCATCCACCAGCCGATGAGCGGGCCCACCGACGACAGCGCGAACCCCGCGCGCCACGACGTCGCCTCGACGAGCGCGGCGAACGCGATCGGGACACCGACTCCGGCCACGGATAGCGTCGTCTGCTGGAACCCGATCGCCGCGCCGCTCCGAGCCCGTCCCGCCAGCTCGGCGGCCGCTGTGAGCGAGAGCCCGTTCCAGGCCATCGAGATCGCTCCGGCGAGCACGAGAACGGTGATCACGAGGGCAAGATCGCGATTCGCCACGAGCGCGGTTACGAGCAGGCCGGAAGCACTCGCGAGCCCGATCCAGCGCAGCGGCCGCAGCCGGTTGCCGATCCGGTCCGAGATCCGCCCTGCGCTGATCCGCGTCACCACGGCGCCGACCTGAACCAGCGCCAGCACGCCGGCCGCAGCGGCACCCGACATTCCATGGACGTCGTGGAGGAAGAGCACGCCGAACGACATCACCGCGAGCTGGGCGAAGAGGTAGAGGCTGCTGCCGACGCACAGTGTCCAGAGACGGCGATCGCGCAGAGTCCACGGCACTGCGTCGCCCTCGAGCTCGGCGTCGACGACAGGCGGCTCGCGGATCACGACGGCGGCAGTGAGCGCGGTGCCGACACACAGCAGCCCGAGAAGACCGAAGGCTGCCTCGAGCCCGCCCACCTGCTCGGCGAGCGGCAGCGCGAGCGCCGCCACGACACCGCCGAGCGGAATCGCCGTCTGTCGGATCCCGAGCGCAAAGCCCCGCTCCTCGGGCATGAACCAGTGCATCACCGCCCGCCCGCTGGCCGCGTTCACGCTCGAGCCTGCGGCCCCCGACAGCAGGAGGAGGAGGACGAGAACCGCAAAGGCGGATGCGAAGCCGGCGGCAGCCACGAGCGCGCCGCAAGCCGCAAGCCCCGTGGCCAGAACGACGCGCTCCCCGAAGCGGTCGGCCAGGAGCCCCCAGCCAAGCAGCGTCAGGATCGGCCCGATCCAGAGGCTCGAGAGCGCGATCCCGACCTGGGACAGCGTGAGATCGAACTCGTCTCGAAGCGCCGGCGCCAACACCGGGACGCCGAAGAAGACGGCAGACATACTGGCCTGCGCGGCGGTACCGGCCGCGAGCACCGCCCACCGATACCGCACGAACTAGATCCCGAACGGATTGATCGGCTTCGGCGAGGTCGAGACGATCACGCTCTTCGTCTCGAGGTAGAGCTCGAGCGTCTCGAGACCGAGCTCGCGGCCGAAGCCCGACTGCTTGTAGCCGCCGAAGGGAATTCCGGGGAACGCGGTGTAGGGCATGTTGATCCCGACCGTGCCGGCCTTGATCTGCCGCGCCAGCCGGTGGCCGCGCGCGGGATCGCCCGTCCAGACCGTCGCCATCAGCCCGTAGCGAACATCGTTCGCGACCCGGACCGCGTCCTTCTCGTCCTCGAACGGGATGACGGTGACGACCGGGCCGAAGATCTCCTCCTGGGCGACGGACATCGCGTTGTCGACCTTCGCGAGGACGGTCGGCGGGTAGAACGCACCGGCGCCGTTGCCCGGCTCGCCGCCGACGACGACCTCGGCGCCTTCCTCGCGTCCCTTCTCGACGAAGCCGTGCACGCGCTTGCGGTGGTTCTCGGAGATGAGCGACCCGACCTGGGTCTCCGGATCGAGCGGATCGCCGACCTTCAGCGTGCCGGCGCCCTCGGAGAAACGGTTGACGAACTCGTCGTAGAGCGGCTTCTCGACGAGGACACGCGATCGCGCCTCGCAGCTCTGCCCGGCCGCGTAGTAGATCGACCAGACCGAGCTCGGGATCGCGCTTCCCAGATCCGCGTCCGCGAAGACGATGTTCGGGCTCTTGCCGCCGAGCTCGAGCGTCAGGCGCTTGATCCCGTCCGACGCGAGCTTCATCACCTCCGAGCCGGTCGCAGTCGAGCCCGTGAACGCGACCTTGTCGACTCCCGGGTGGCTTACGAGGTAGGCGCCGGTCGTCGGCCCGCCGCCCGGAACGATGTTGATGACGCCAGGCGGGAAACCGACCTCGCTCGCGAGCTCGGCGACGCGCAGCGCGCTCAGGGGCGTCGCCTCGTCAGGCTTGAGGACGACGGTGCAGCCGGCTGCGAGCGCCGGCGCGAGCTTCCACGTCGCCATCGTCAGTGGATAGTTCCACGGGACGATCTGGCCCGCGACGCCGACCGGCTCCTTCAGCGAGTAGAAAAGCAGCGATCCGCCCAGGGGGTTCGAGCGCCCGGCGATCGTCGCGATCGCCGAGCCGTAGTACCGGAAGTTCTCGACCGCCTGGTTGATCTCCAACTTGACCGACGAGATCGCCTTGCCGACGTTGCGAGACTCGAGCTCGGCGATCTCCTTGCGGTTCGCGACGATCGCGTCGGCGAGCGCATGGAGGAGGCGCGAACGCTCCGTCGGGGGCGTCCGCCCCCAGTCACCTGCGAGCGCCGCGTGAGCCGCTTCGACCGCGCGGTCGACGTCCTTCTCTCCCGCGAGCGCCACCCTTCCGAGCGGCTCGCCGGAAGCAGGCTCGACGAGCTCGCGGAGCTCGCCGTCCGCAGGCTCGGTCGCCTCGCCGTTGATGAAGAGCAGGTACTCGCGCTCGGTGACGACCGCCATCGCGCCCGGACGATATCGCCTCAGGCGAGGTCGGCTGGAGTGAGCTGCTCCGTGAGCAGACGCTTGAAGCGGCCGGTGTCCCCTGCGACCCACGTCTTGCAGAGCTCGTATCCGTCTTCGTACGTCGTGACGTAGGAGCGCCACATCGGATCGACGATGAACTTCATCGCCTGCGTCGCACGCCGGTCGGACATCAGCGCCTGCCGCTTCATGTAGACGCGGGCCTCATTCTCGGTTGCCCCGTCCTCGTAAATCATCAGCGCGGCGTTGTCCGAGGCCCGCGCAAGGGGGCGGCGGACCGCTTTCACCCTCCGCGCGAGATCGGCGTCGTAGTCGATCCCGTGCTCGCCGAGGATCTCGGCGGCGAAGGCATCCTCGTCGTCGAGGACCATCTCTGTTGCGAGCTCGGCTATCCCCTCCGCGATGAGCGACTCGGGCGTTCCGATCATGAGGATCGACGCCTCCGCTTGGCCTCGTTCGCGATAGAGCAGCTGCTCTTTCCAGCTGTGCTCGGTCTGGTGGCCGGCGTAGAGCTCGTGTGCCATCAGCTCGGTCACGAAGTTCGTGGCGATGGCGACATCGGTGTTGACCGCGATCCGGCTCCGGAGCTTCCCTTCGTAGTAGTTGTAGGCCGACCACGGCTCGTTGGTGACGAGTTGCAGCTCGTACGACTCGCCCTCGGGCAGGCCGAAGAGGTCCGCGGTGCGCGCGCGTAGCTCCTCGGCGACGTCGGTTAGGACCGGGCCGAGCTTCTCTGTGGGAACCACCTGAGACTCCCGCCAGCGCTGATAGCGCTCCGCCAGCGAGCCGCGCCCAGGCAGCGCATCGTCGAGCGCCGCATGGGTTGCTTCGAGCACCGCTTCGCTCGTCCGGCGCGGCCGGACGCCGTAGCAACGCTCGACCTCGTCGCCGAATGAGAGTTCCTCGCCCGTGAGCTTTCGCGCCACGGTTTGAAGGCCGACGAGCTGGGCGCGGCACCAGCGTGTCCGCTGATCGTCGCCGTCGAGCTCCTCCAGCAGCCGCTCGGCGTCGGCGACGAGCGCCGGCGGCTCGCGCAGCGGCTCCGCGTCGACCTCTTCTTTCAGCTCCGACGGCCCGTAATAGGAGTCGACGAGCCCCTCGACGTGCCGGCCGAGCCGCAGGCCGAGCCTGATGTAGTCCTCCGTCACCGCTCGAAGAGCGCGGCCTGCCCCTGGCCGACGCCGACGCAGAGCGTGGCGAGCCCGTAGCGGCCGTTGCGGCGACGCAGCTCGTGGAGGAGCGTCACGACGAGTCGCGCGCCGCTCATTCCCAGCGGGTGGCCGATCGCGATCGCACCCCCGTTGACATTCACCTTGTCGGGATCGAGACCCAGCTCGCGGATGACCACGAGGCTCTGGGACGCAAACGCCTCGTTCAGCTCGACGAGATCGAGATCGTCGACGCCGACCCCAGTGCGCTCGAGCAGCTTGCGGACCGCCGGCACCGGGCCGACGCCCATCACGCGCGGATCGACGCCAGCGACCGCGCTTCCGACGAACGCCGCTAGCGGCTCGGCGCCGACTTCCTCGGCCTTCTCCTCGCTCGCGATCACCACCGCGGCGGCGCCGTCGTTGATCCCACTGGAGTTCCCGGCCGTGACCGTGCCGTTCTCGCGGAACGCCGGTTTCAGCTCGGCCAATTTCTCCGCGCTTGTGTCGGGGCGTGGATGCTCGTCGCGCTCGACGCCGTCGACGGCAACGAGCTCGTCGGAGAAGTCGGCGGCCGCCCAGCGCTGCTGCGAGCGAAGCGCGAACGCGTCCTGCTCCTCGCGCGAGACCTCCCAGCGATCGGCGACGTTCTCGCCCGTCTCGCCCATCGACTCGAGTGGGAACATCGCCTCCATCCGCGGGTTCGGGAAGCGCCAGCCGAGCGTCGTGTCGTAGACGGTCCGGTCGCCGCGCGGAAACGGCCGGTCCGGCTTCGCCAGCACGAGCGGCGCGCGGCTCATCGACTCGACTCCGCCGGCGACGAAGAGCTCGCCGTCCCCGGCCGCGACCGCGTGGCAGGCCGAGACGACGGCCGACAACCCCGAAGCACAAAGGCGATTGACGGTCACACCGGCCACCGATTCCGGCAGCCCCGCGAGCAGTGCGGCCATGCGCGCGACGTTCCGGTTGTCCTCACCGGCTTGGTTCGCGGCGCCGAAGTAGACGTCCTCAATCGCGCCGGCGGACACTCCTGCGCGCTCGACGGCGGCGCCGATCGCGATCGCCGCCAAGTCGTCGGGTCGGACGTGGGAAAGCGCGCCGCCGTAGCGCCCGACCGGCGTTCGGACGGCCGACAGAATCACCGGGCGTTTCACAAAGGCAGCATATGGCGGCTACTAGAATCGACTCATGGCTCTGCGTGACTTCCTCCGCAATCCGTTCGCGTTTCTGTTCACCCGTTCGTCGGGTGAGGATCGGATCGCGGCCTATGTCATCCGCGAGCACGAGCGCGGCCGTCCGCTCACAGAGATCCTCGACGATCCGTACATCAAGAACCGAACCACGCCAAACGAACGTGAACGTCTGCTCGACCGGCCCGAAGTGGTGCGCGCACTTGGCCGCTCCGAGGTCGACGCGGCGAAGCAGGCGACCTAGAGCTCTCGGCCAACGCCCCGTTCGCGAGCCCGCTCGACGGCGGTCGAGCCGATTGCGACGTCCCAAGCCGCGATCCCGTTCGACTTGAAGACGACGATGTCGTCGTCCGACTGCCGGCCTTGCGTCTCCCCCGCGACGATCTCGTGGAGCTCGTGAACCTCCAGCCAGTCGAGGATGCCCTGCTCGATCGGCTCGACGAGGTCGCCGGACTCGAGCTTCGCCTGCTCGGTCGAGTCGCAGCACACGAAGGTGGCCCGTTCGAGCACGGCGTTGTCGAGCTCGCGAGCGCTGAGCCGATTCGCACCCATCGCGCAGACGAGCGCCCCCGGTTTCAGCCACTCGCCGCGCAACACCGGGTCACGGGAGGACGTCGCGGTCACGACGACGTCCTGCTGCGCTGGATCACGATGGCTCTCGCCCGGCTCCGCCTTCACCTTCCGGCAGAACCTCTTCAGCTGCTTTTCGGTCCGGCAGTAGGCGACGACGCGCTCGATCGTTGGCACTGCCTCGCGGATGCAGGCCACCTGGCCCTCCGCCTGCCACCCGCAACCGATGATCCCGAGGCTCGCCGCTCCCTCGCGCGCCAGGTACTTGGCGGCGACCCCGCTCGCGCCGCCGGTGCGGAGCTGCCCAAGCTTGTCTGCCTCGATCACGGCCAGGAGCTCGCCGCGGTCGAGATCGAAGAGGTCGACGACGAACGGCACTCCGGCGGCGCTCCCCGCGTACGCCTTGACGCCGGCCAGCCGTAAGCCGTCGTCCACCGCCGACATCGCCGCGAGCCACCCGGCCTCGCCGCTCACGCGATAGCGCGGTCGGTTCTCGACCTCACCGGCGGCGAGCCGGCGGAAGCACTCCTCGACTGCAGCGACGGCGTCGGCAGGCGTGAGCAGCGCCTCGACGTCGGCTTCGGTCAGGTACAGCGGCAAGAAACCGAGTCTAGGAGGAGTTCTTCGGGATGAAGCTGATCTGGCCGCTCGTCTCGAGCACGGCCCACTCGACGTCCTTGATGTGCGCAATCTGAGCGTTGATCCGCGCCTGCGCCGCGAGCTCCTCAGTCGTGATGCGGTTCCGGCGAAGGTTCCGCTCGAGGGGCTGGCCGTGCTCCACCAGGATCACTGGATCTCCCTCGAGAACGGGCGCGAGCCGCCGCGGGAAGCGGAAGCTGAGAAAGGAGAACAGCACGGTCATGACCGCGAACGTCCCGCCGGCGAGCATCGCTCCCGTGACGGTGAAGTCGTTCTGCGTCACCCCCTGCTGGATCAGGTCGCCGAGCACGACGAGCAGGATGAGGTCGAAGGGCTCGAGCGTCGAAAGCTCCCGGCGCCCGACCGTGCGCGTCACGAACCAGACGAACAGGAACATCACGACCGCGCGAATGACGATGTCCATTAGGGGAAGATGGTGATCGAACGGTCGACAGTGGCCAGCAGCGTGTCTCCGTCATAGAGCTGGACGTCCTGGGATCGGTGACCGACGTTCGTCGGGTTGACCTGTAGGTGGAGGAAGAAGACGTGCTTCTGGCCGGCGGGGACGCGGCCGAGCTCGAACGCAAGCCTGCCGTCGCGGCTTGCCTCCCCGAGCGGCGACGGCACGATGGTGTTGATCGTGATCCCCTCCGCCCAGCCGGGGTCGAGCACGAGCGTCGCGTTCTCGAGCTCGCGAACCGCGTCGATGCGAAAGCGCGCCTCGTAGTAAAGGCCGCCACGGACCCGCTCCGGCGCGTAGACCTCGAGCTTCGCCGCCTCGCTTTCCGCCGTCGTCGTCGACGGACGCTGACCGAAGACGTTGAATGCGGCGAGCGCCAGGAACACCAGTAGAGCTGAGAGCCCGATGCGGCGGGCGATGACGTCGCGCCTGCCTTCCCGGTCGCGCGCGACTTTCAAGACAAGCTGATCCGGGACGTCGGCCACGGGCGCCTCTTCGCGCCGGTACCGCGTTCGTCCTGCCTCAGAGGCGCTTGCGCAGAAGCCCGAAGACGCCGCGGATGACCTCGCGCTGGACGCGCTTGCCCTCGCGCGAGCTCAAGAAGTCCGTCAGCGGGTCGCCACCGCCGTCGCCCTCGGCCTTCCGACGCGGCTCCTTGCGAGGGAGGACCTCCACGGGCTCTGGTTCCGGTTCCGGCGCCTCTGCTTCCATGCGGCGCGCGAGCACCTCGCGCGCGCTTTCGCGGTCGGTGCGCGTCCCGTACTTCGCGTAGAGCGGCGATGCCTTCGCCGCACCGTCGACGTCGTCCGCGGGCGACATCCGCGCGAGCGGCCCACGAAGCTTCGTGTGGACGACCGGCGTCGGGACGCCGCTCTCGGACAGGATCGTCACCGCCGCCTCGCCCGTGCCGAGCTGGGTCAAGAGCTCCTCGAGGTCGTAGAGCTCCGAGGTCGGGAACGTCGTCACCGTCGCCTTCAGCGCCTTCGCGTCCTGCGGCGTGAACGCGCGCAACGCGTGCTGGATGCGGTTGCCGAGCTGCGCGAGAACGTCTGCCGGAATGTCCTTCGGCGTTTGCGTGATGAAGAAGACGCCGACGCCCTTCGATCGGATTAGGCGCACGGTCTGTACGACCGAGTCCAGGAACGCGTCGGTCGCGTCGGCGAAGAGCAGGTGCGCCTCGTCGAAGAAGAACACGAGCTTCGGCTTCGGGACGTCGCCGACCTCGGGCAGCTGCTCGAACAGCTCGGCGAGGAGCCACATCAGAACCGTCGAGAACAGCTTCGGCTTGTCCTGAACAGCGGCGAGCTCGACGCAAGAGATGATCCCCCGGCCGTCCGGCCCCGCGCGGAGCAGGTCGGCCAGCTCGAACTGCGGCTCGCCGAAGAACTCCGTTCCGCCGCCGTCCTCGAGCTGGACGAGCGAGCGCAGGAGAACGCCGATCGTCGCCGAGGAGACGCCGCCGATTCCCTTCAGCTCCGCCTTGCCCTCGTCCGAGTCGAAGAAGGTGAGCAGCGACCTGAGGTCGGAGAGGTCGACGATCGGCAGCCCCTTCTCGTCCGCGTAGCGAAACACGAGCGCGAGGCTCTGCTCCTGAGTCTCGTTCGCCTCCAGGACCTTGGCGAGGAGGAGCGGGCCGAAGTCCGAGACCGTCGCGCGGACCGGAACGCCCGGCCCGATGCCTCCGATCGAGAGGTACTCGGTCGGGAACCCGGTGGGTGTCCACTCCTGGCCGAGCTCGCCGGCGCGCTTCTCCGCCGGCCCGCCGGTCTCGCCTGGCTGCGCGATGCCGGAGACGTCGCCCTTGATGTCGGCGGCGACGACCGGAACGCCGGCCGCAGACAGCTGCTCCGCGATCAGCTGCAGCGTCCTCGTCTTGCCGGTGCCGGTGGCGCCGGCGATCAGTCCGTGCCGGTTCGACGTCGCGAGCGGCAGGCGGACGACGGCCTCAGGCGCCAGCTTGCCCTCGTGCACACCCCGCCCGAGCTCGATCGAGTCGCCCTCGAAGGTGTACGCGTCGCCGATCGTCTTGCCGAAATCCGCCATACGGCGGGTTGGAAGCTACCGTGACAGGCGCCATGTCGCGAAATCCGCTCGACGAGGTCACGCGCGGACTGCGGACGCTCACCGAGCGGCTTCGTACGACCGCGGGCGGAGACGGAGCGGACTGGCTCGTCGACCAGATCGAAGCGCTGCGCAAGCCCGAGCCGGCGCCGAGCCTCGACGAGCTCCAGGCGGAGCTCGACAACCTGATCGGCCTTGAGTCGGTGAAGGAGCAGGTTCGTGCCCTCGTGGCGTTCTTGCAAGTGCAGGCCGAGCGCGAGCGCCACGGCCTGCCGGAGGTCGCGACGTCACAGCACTTGGTCTTCCTCGGCAACCCGGGGACCGGCAAGACCACCGTGGCGCGACTGCTCGCGCAGATGTACCGCGCGATGGGCCTGCTCCGTCGCGGTCACCTCGTCGAGGTCGACCGAGCGGGACTCGTCGGCCAGTACGTCGGGCTGACCGCCATCAAGACCGAGCGCGCCATCCGGCGGTCGCTCGACGGCGTGCTGTTCATCGACGAGGCCTATGCGCTCTCCACGTCGGAGGACCGCCTGGACTTCGGGCCCGAGGCGATCGAGACGCTCCTGAAGCGGATGGAGGACTACCGCCACCGCCTGATCGTCATCGTCGCCGGCTACCCGCGGCTCATGAACCGATTCCTGGACTCGAACCCGGGACTGCGCTCACGGTTCGCGCGCGAGATCGTCTTTCCGGACTACTCGACCGACGATCTCGTGCTCATCACCGGCAAGTTCCTCCGCGAGAACGAGTACCGCCTCGCGGACGGCGCTGAGGAGACCCTCCGCCGGATCCTCGCTAATCCGGTCCGCGGCGAGGGGTTCGGGAACGCGCGCTTTGCGCGGACGCTCTTCGAGCAGGCGCTGAACGCCCAGGCCCTTCGTCTCGCGCAGGTTCAGGGGTCGGAGCTGGCGTCGCTGGAGCGCGACGAGCTGATGCGGCTGCGCTCCGAGGATCTCCTCGCCGCGGCGAGGGCGCTCGGCGAGGAGCCGATCGGCCCGCCCGAAAGGAAGCCGTTCTGGCGCCGCTAGACTGGGCGATCCTGCGCCCGTAGCTCAGGGGATAGAGCGCTGCCCTGCGGAGGCAGAGGTCGCACGTTCGAATCGTGCCGGGCGCACTAGGGCCGAGATTCCCGCTTGTAGTCATAGAAGACGCGGATGAGGTTGCCATCGAGATCCGCCGCCGTGAACTCGTGCAATCCCCACGGCTTCGACTCAGGCGCAGAGAGCAGTTGGGCGTTGCTGGCGCTCCAAACTCGATGGAGCTCGTCCACCTCCTCCGTGCTCTGCAGATTCAGCCATATCAAGGTCGGTCCGACGTTGCCGTAGTGCTTCCGGTACCGCTCGTCGGCCAGGAACATCCGCCAGTTGCCTCTCGAGATCCCTACGAGCCCGAGCTCCTCACCACCCCAGTCCAGGCGAAAGCCGAGGTTCTCCCGGTAGTACGCCGTCGCCGCGGCGGTATCCGTCACCGGTATTTCGGGAACGAGCACTGTCCTAACGGGACATCTTGATTGCCCTGAGGGCTGGCAACGAGACTGCGGGCATGCTGCTGCGCATTCTCCGCACGGTCTTGATCGTCGCCGTCGCCGCCGTCGCGCTCTGGTACGCAGGCAGAGCGATTTTTCACACGGGCGGCCAAGAGCCCGGGTCGGGCGAGGGCGACATCGTCCAGCTGACTCCCTAGCCGCGCAGGGAGAGGTCGGCGTCCGCGGGGACGTCCGTCCGCACATAGGCGAGCGCCCGTCCCGGCACGGAGCTCGTCACCCGGCCGACGACCTTGTCGCCGTGGAGCACTTCCGTCTCCGGCTCCGGACTGCCCTCGACGTCGAGGACGCGGAGGCCCCGGTTCGCCTTGCCGCGGTAGTGGAGCCGCGCGATCGGCTCCTGGCCCGGGTAGCAGCCCTTCGTGAAGCTGACGTGGGTCTGGGTCAGGCCGGCTTCGGCGGGCAGGATCCGGTCGTCGATCTCGCGGCCCCACCGAGGCGTCCCCGCCTCGATCCGTCGGCGCTCGAGCTCGTCGTCGTCGAGCAGCTCCGAGGGCGCGTCGGTGTCGAGAATCTCGACCGCGGGCGCGCCGTAGTCCTCGTTCGGGATTCCGCCCGTGCCTCCGAAGACGACCAGCGACGTGTGCTCCTCCGGCTCGATCTCCACCTTGGCCGCGAAGCGCGCGCGCATGAGTTGGTCGCGCACGGCTTCCCCAAGCCCGGGCTCGGTGAGGAGCAGGAAGTCGTCATCGGCGCGGCGGACGAGCACGAGCGGCGCGATCACCCGACCCTTTGGAGTGAGAAGGAGCGCGCGGCACGGCGCTTGCTCGACGTCGTTCGAAACCATGCGCTGCAGGAAATCGGCGGCGTCGGGGCCGCGGACGCCGACGTAGTCGCGCGGCCTGAGCGCTGCTGTCGGCGTGGCGGTTTGCATCGAAACTAGTCTAGGTAGCGATGTTCCGCTCACGCGCCGCCCGAAAGGTGGAGGAGGCCGGGTACGACCCTGACCGGCTTCCGCCGGGCCAGTACCTGACCGAGAAGTGGCCAGTCCTTCACGCGGGGACGGTGCCGAACACCGACCTCGCGACCTGGGACTTCCGTGTCTTCGGTGAGGTCGAGAACCCCATCACGCTGTCGTGGGGGGAGTTCACGGCGCTCCCGAGCCGCGAGATCACGATCGACATCCACTGCGTGACGCGGTGGAGCCGGTTCGACACGAGCTTCAAGGGCGTCCACTGGAGCGAGCTTGCGAAGCTGGTGCAGCCGAAGCCGAGCGCACGCTTCGTCGTCGCCCACGCCGAGCAGGACTTCACGGCCAACGTCCCGCTATCGGCACTCGAGGACGAGGAGGCGCTGCTGGCGTACGAGGCCGACGGCGAGCCGCTGACCCCGGAGCACGGCTGGCCGCTCAGGCTCGTGATCCCGAAGCGCTACTTCTGGAAGAGCGCCAAGTGGCTGCGCGGAATCGAGCTCCTAGACCACGACGAGCCAGGCTTCTGGGAGCGCCTGGGCTACCACAACGAGGCGGACTACTGGAAAGAGGAGAGATACGGCTTCTAAGTTCCCCCCGTTCGAGGGAGCAGCCGTCGTACGCGACAGTCGATACCAGGGGCAACCCACCTCCCCCACCCCTCAGAAGCGACCCTCCTCGGGTCGCTTCGTCAGAGACAGAGGCCGGCAATAGCCGGCCTCTTTCTTTTCAGCGTGGGGGAAGCCACAACGAGTCGCCGCCGGAGCCGGGCTTAGCCCGGCGGGAGGCCCACAAACAAAGAAACGGTGGCCGGAGCGAGCCAGAAGGCGGCTCCGACCACCGTTGAACCCAAACCTCCGTCCTAAAGGAGGGGGCTAACGGGGGAACCAGGGGTTCCCCCGTTCCGTTACATCATGCCGCCCATGTCCGGCATGCCGGCGCCGGCGCCTGCCGGGGTCTTCTCCGGCGGCTCGGCGACGACTGCCTCGGTGGTGAGGATGTTCTTCGCGATCGAGGCTGCGTTCTGCAGCGCCGAGCGCGTCACCATCGTCGGGTCGATGATCCCGGCCTTCACGAGGTCCTCGACCTCACCGGTGTCGACGTTCAGGCCGTGGCCCGTGGCGGCGCCACGCACCTGCGAGACGACGACCGAGCCCTCGAGCCCGGCGTTCTCGGCCAGCTGGCGGATCGGCTCCTCGAGGGCGCGCGCGACGATCTGAGCGCCCGTGCGCTCGTCGCCCTCGAACCCGTCGAGCTTGATGGCGGAGTCCGCGTTCAGGAGCGCCACGCCGCCGCCCGGGACGATGCCCTCTTCGAGGGCAGCGCGGGTGGCCTGCACGGCGTCCTCGACGCGGTGCTTCTTCTCCTTCATCTCGGTCTCGGTGGCCGCGCCGACCTTGATCACGGCGACGCCGCCGGCGAGCTTCGCGAGCCGCTCCTGGAGCTTCTCACGGTCGAAGTCCGAGTCGGTGGTCTCGATCTCCGACTTCAGCTGCTTGATCCGGGCCTTGATCTGCTCGGAGTCGCCCGCGCCGTCGATGATCGTCGACGAGTCCTTGTCGACGACGACCCGGCGCGCGCGGCCGAGCTGGCTCAGCTTCGTGTTCTCGAGCTTGAGGCCCATCTCCTCGGTGATCACCTCGGCGCCGGTGAGGATGCCGATGTCCTCGAGCATGCGCTTGCGGCGGTCACCGAAGCCCGGCGCCTTGACGGCGACGGCGGTGAAGGTGCCGCGGAGCTTGTTGACGACGATCGTCGCGAGCGACTCGCCCTCGACGTCCTCGGCAACGATCAGCAGCGGCTTGCCGGCCTGAATCACCTGCTCGAGCACCGGCAGGAGGTCCTTGACGGCCCCGATCTTCTGGTTCGCGACCAGGATGTACGGGTCCTCGAGGACGGCCTCCATGCGCTCGGGGTCGGTGATCATGTACGGCGACAGGTAGCCCTTGTCGAACTGCATGCCCTCGGTGAACTCGAGCTCGAGGCCGAACGTCTGGCCCTCCTCGACGTTCACGACGCCGTCCTTGCCGACCTTGTCGATCGCCTCGGCGATGACGTCGCCGATCTCACGCTCGCGCGCGGAGATCGTCGCGACCCGGGCGATGTCCTCCTTGCCCGAGATCTCCTTCGACTGCTTCTTCAGGTTCTCGACGACCGTGTCGACGGCCTGCTCGATGCCGCGCTTGAGCCCCATGGGGTTCGCGCCGGCAGCGACGTTCTTCAGACCCTCGCGGACGATCGCCTGAGCGAGCACCGTGGCGGTCGTCGTCCCGTCCCCGGCGACGTCGTTCGTGGACGTTGCGACCTCGCGGACGAGCTGCGCGCCCTGGTTCTCGAAGACGTCCTCGACCTCGATCTCACGTGCGATCGTGACGCCGTCGTTCGTGATCGTCGGCGCGCCGAACTTCTTGTCGAGGACGACGTA
>Ga0081538_10001665_pt1 | contig 22709 bp, 17 predicted proteins | sample TabmetS5T2R1_FD_71022 | JGI IMG/M metagenome (GOLD analysis project Ga0081538, IMG submission 71022) | Tabebuia heterophylla rhizosphere microbial communities from the University of Puerto Rico - S5T2R1 | ecosystem: Host-associated > Plants > Roots > Rhizosphere ...
GGGGGCCCGCCCCCCGACGATCGGCTCGCCGCCCGCCGTCCGCTGCCGGCGCGGGACTACCTGCTGCCCGCCGCCGTGCTCGCGCTACCGCTGATCGCGGTCGCCTTCGGGTTCTGGCCGGGCCACATGAGCGCAGACTCCCTGGTGCAGTTCGACCAGGCGCGGACCGGCGACCTGACCAACCATCACGCGCCGATCCTCGTCGCCCTGTGGTATGCGGGCTGGCACGGTCTGGGCGCCGGGCCCGGGTGGCTGCTCATCGCACAGGTCGCCACGTTCGTAGGGGGGCTTTTCCTACTGCTGCGTGCGGCGCTTCGCCCGCTGCCGGCCGCGCTCGTGACAGCGGCGATCGCGTTGTTTCCGCCGGTGTTCGGGATGCTCGGCTACCTCGGTCGCGACGTCTGGTACACGGCGCTGCTTCTGCTGACGTTCGGGCTCCTGGTTGTAGCCGGGAGGGCGGCGGGTCGCAGGAGAACGCTGCTGGCGGGCGCCGTGGTGGCAGCGGCGTGGCTCACCCTCGCTTCGCGGCAAAACGCGGCCGCGGCGGTCGTCGTGGCCTGCGTCCTGCTGATGGCCCTGGTCTTACCGGCGTGGCCCCAGCGCCGGAGGGTCTGGCGGCTCGGAGTAGCGGTCGTCACCGGGGCCGCGCTCACGCTTGCCCTGATGGCCAGTCAGTTCGCGGTGAACGCCGCGCTTGGGGTGCGGGACGTCGATCCTCAGCAGCAGCTCTACATCTACGATCTCGCCGCGATCTCGAAGCGGGAGCGCGAGAACCTCTTCCCGCGGGAGGTGCTCCCCGACCGCAGCCTGCGGACGATCGACGAGCGGTGGAACGTCGACAGCGCCGGGTCGTACATCTTCGGGGCCGGCGCGCCCATCCCGGTGCCGCTCCCCGCGCGCTCGTACGCCGCCGTTTCCGACGCGTGGCGCGACGCCGTAACCGAGCATCCTCTCACCTACCTGACGGCGCGCACCGAGTTGTGGCTGCGCCAGATCGCCCTGACTCGCTCGGCGGTGTGGATCTACCACCCGGGCATCGACCCGAACGAGTACGGCCTTGGCGTGCGCTTTCCCGCCCTCAACGAGGCGGCCACCGACTACGTCGAGGCGTTCGCGGCCAACCCCAACCTAGACGGCGGTCCGCTCTACGCCGTCTGGGTCTACCTCCTCGCCTGCCTGGTCGCCGCCGCGATCCTGCTGCGGCGTGGGCGGCCCTGGGGTTTCGTGGTCGCGGGTGCCCTCGCGCTCACGGCGCTCACCTATCAGGCGGGCCTCTACCTAGGCGCGATGTTCACTCAGTTTCGGTGGGAGTTTCCGGCGATGGTGGCCGGCCTCGCCGTCCTGCCCTTCCTGGCGGCCTTGGCCGTCCGTCGCGCCCGTGCCCCGTAGCCTCAGGCCGGCTCGGTGGGCGTCGGGAGCACCGTACGGGCGAGGCCGCCGTCCAGCTCCTGCACCCGAAGGCGGCAGCGGCCGTCCGGCGTAACGGCGGTGAGCTCCCGCGGGGTCGCGCCGGGGAAGCGCAGCATCACCTCCACCGGGCGCGGCGGGCGGAGCCCCCGCGTCCGGTCGACCACCAGCTCCCACCCCGAGGGGCCCTCGCCGAGCCGCAGCCGCAGGCCGAGCAACGCGGCGAGCTCTCGGAAATCCATCAGACGGCGAGCACCGGCCGCCAGCCAGCGGTCCAGATGCCGGGTGACCCAGCCGGTCCCGTGGAGGGCCGGGTCGCGGTCGTGGAGCAAGCCGATCACCGGGAGCCCGCGCTCCAGGAGCGCGGGGTCGACTCCGTCGAGGTAGACGACCGGGACGCCGAGGCACCAGCAGAACCGCTCGCCGTCCCGGATGGCCAGCCCGTTGGCGGTCACGAGCTCGAGGCCCGTGGTCAGCGCATGAACAAGCGCCTCCGGCGTCCACGCCTGGCTTGGGCACACCAAGGTGGTCGGCGTGGTCCCGAAGTACCGCCGCAAGAGCTCGATCCCGAGGTCGAGGGGATGCGGGCCGTCCCTGCCCCGAAGGAGAGCGTCGGCCTCGGGGTCGAACTCGCGAAACCAGGCGATCTCCTCGTAGCGATCGGGCGCCGCAGCCCAGCTCTGCGGATCCGGGCGCAGGTGCGTGTGGCCGTGAAGCTCCACGTCGCCGGCGCCGGCCTCGCGCAGCGCTTGGACGCCCCGGAACTCGGCCTCGTGGTCGGTGACTCGGCCGGGAGCGTGGCCGTGGAGATCGAGGTGACGGACCAGGGGCGACGGATGCACCGCCCCGGGGCGACGCGGCGCGCGCCGCCCCGCCACGTGCAGCTCGCCCCGCTTCGGGTCGCCGTCGTCGACCCAGCCCGGGGTGTAGCCGATCGTCATGCGCGCCCCGCGGAAACGCAGGCCCTCTGCGAGCTCCGACCACGCCGGCTCGCCGAGCTTCTCGTACGACCACGCGCCCAGGTGGACGCTCGCCGACGATCCGGGGTCGTCCATGCGGAGCACGACCGTGTCGGCCAGGTTCAGCCAACAGCAGGGCGCGGGCGCGCCTACGGCCAGCAGCCGCTTGAGCAGCGCCGTGACCGCCTCCGCCTCCCGCCGCGCGAGCGAGGGGTGCAGACCCAGCCGCGCTTCGCGGACCGCCCCCTCCCGCCGAGTGGTAATCAGCGGCAGGCCGTCGAGCGTCGCCCACACGTCCCCGTCTGCCTCGCGCGGGATCGCCTGCGCCGCGAGCGGTCGGGCCAGGGTCCAGGCGCCGCTTGGGCCCGGGCCGGTCCAGACCAGCTGGGTCCCGGTGATGGGCTCGCCATCGGCGCGGCGCACGACGAGCACGGGCGCACCGTCGGGCGCCACGCGCACCGGCCCCGGCTGCGCGGCGACGATGAGGATCCGCCTGCCGGAGACGTCGATCGGGCGCGGTCCCGACACCGGGCGCAGCTCCGCGCCCCATCCGAGCAGCCGGCACAGCGTTAGCCAGTCGAGCGCTTCCGCGCCGTCCGGCCGAGCGGCGGCGTCGTCGCTGCCCCAGGTCGCAGCCGCCGGCGCGAGCCCCGGCGGCACCGCGATGAGGACTGAGTCAGTCAACCGGCCGTCGCGCGGTGAGCGTCAGCCCGAACGGCAGGACATAGGGGCCTGCGTGCCAGCGCAGCTCGCCCCGCGCCAGAAGCGTGGCGACGAAGTTCAAGAAGAGCGCGCCGAGCTTGAGTGGTACGTCGAACGCCGGGCGCACCCGGGCGGGCATGAGCTCCACGATCCCCCGCATCACCCGGCCGGTGAGGGTGGCCCAGGCGACGGAGTAGCCGCCGTTATCCATCAGGCGCACGTCGTCCCACCCATCGAACAGCGTCACCAGGTGGGGGCCGGTGTAACGGCGCTCGACGATCCGGCGGTCGTACTCCCACACCAGCGGAACCGTCATGACCAGCGTGCCGCCGGGCCGCAGTACCCGCCGAAGCTCGGCCACCCCATGCTCGGGATCGCGCAGGTAGTGAAAGGCCTCGGTGAACAGGACGAGGTCGAACGACGCATCCGGAAGCGGCAGGAACTCCTCCGTGACGACGTCGGGAACGCCATAGCGCTCGTTTATGTCCAGCGTGACGTAGCGGGTGTGCGGCGGGACCAGGTCGCGGTAGGGCGAGGTCCCGCAGTAGAGGTCGAGCACGTCGCCCACCGGGTGGCGCACCTGTCCGAGCACGGTCTCGAGGTTGGAGAGGATGATGCGAAGTACGAGGTACTCCGTCTGCGTGTACCGCGGGTGGCGCCGCGCCCGCCGGATCTCGTCGAGGACCCGTTCGGGAAGTGGGGCGACTTCGGGCATTCAGGGTCCGAGGGCTCGGGGGCGGGGTTCGGGCGCGGCACGTTACAGGCTGCTCCGCTAGCGTCGCCCCGCATGCGCATCGTGTTGGTGGCGCGCGAGCTCTATCCGTTCGTCGGCGGGGGCATCGCCCCGATCGCGACCGCGACCGCCCGCCTTCTGTCGCAGATCGCGGAGGTGACCGTCGTCACGAGCGCCGCGTGGGCGCGCGAGCACGCGCGCCTTCGTGCCGCGCGGGATCCGCGACTGCTGCCCGAGGACATCGGGATGGTGTTCGTCGAGGAGCCGCCGGAGGACGCCCCCGGCGCGGCCTACTCGTACATGCACGCCTGGAGCGCACGGGTGCACGCCGCGCTGCGCGAGCTCCACGGCGACCGCGGCCTCGACCTGATCGAGTTCTGCGACTACCTCGGCGAGGGGTTCGTGACGGTCCAGGCCGCGCGCACCCGGGCTCGGTGGCTCGAGCGAACACTGGTCTGCGTCCGCCTGCACACGAGCGCCGAGATCTGCAACGTCCTCAATGGCCACATCCGCGACGACTTCGCGACCACGGCCGTATTCGAGGCCGAACGGCATGCCCTCCGCCACGCCGACCGGATTTTGTGGCCCGGCGGCGATGTGCTGGCCGCCTACCGGCGCTTTTACGGGCCGGACGGGCTGGCCCCGGCCGTCCGTATCCCCGACGCCTTCCTCGTCGAGAACCGAGACGGCCTCGATGCCGACGGCGGCCCGGCAGCGAGCGAGCAACTCCGCCTGCTCTACCTGGGCCGGATGGAGCGGCGCAAGGGAGTGCAGAACCTGGTCCGTGCGCTGCTGGCCGTGGGCGACGAGGACTGGCGGCTGACGATCCTCGGCGGCGATACGCCAACCGCCCCGCTGCAGTCCTCGCTGCGGGCGCAGCTCGAGCTCATGGCCGCAGGCGACGAGCGCATCGCGTTCGCCGAGCCGGTTCCGCGGGCGCAGGTCGGGGCCTTCATTCGCGCACACGACGTAGTGGTCGTCCCCTCGCTGTGGGAATGCTGGCCAAACGTCGCCCGCGAGGCGCTCATGCAGAACCGGCCGCTGCTGGCCACCCCGGTGGGGGGCCTCACCGAGATGGTCGTGCCCGGACGCAGCGGCTGGCTGGCCCGGGACACCAGCGTCGAAGCGCTCTTCGCCGCGGTGCACCGGCTGCGCGAGGAGCGCGAGGAGATCGCCGGGCTCATTGACCGGCGACAGCCGCGCGCGGTCTTCGAGGAGCTGACGAACCCCACCCGCATCGTGGCGGGCTACCGCCGGCTGCTCGACGCGAGCCGTCCGGCTCGTCGCCCCACCTCGGCCTCCCACCCGCCGCTCGTGTCCGTAGTCATTCCGTACTTCCGGCTCGATCGATACCTCCCGGAGACGCTCGCCTCGGTCGCCGAGCAGACCCATCCAGGCATCGAGACGATCGTCGTCAACGACGGCTCGCTTCGCGACGAGGATCGCCTCATCGACGGGCTCTCGGGCCGCGCGGGGCTTCGGGTGGTGACCCAGGTCAACTCGGGCTTGGGGGCGGCCCGAAACCTCGGCGCGAGCCAGAGCCGCGGCCGCTACGTCCTGCCGCTGGACGCGGACGACCTCCTCGCGCCCACATTCATCGAGCGCTGCGTCGAAGCGCTCGAGGCGGACCCCACCCTCGCCTACGTGACGACGTGGGTGGAGTTCATGGACAGCGACGGCGAGCCGGTCGTGGACGAGGACGGCGGCTACATGCCATTCGGTAACTGGTCGACCCTCATCCGGCGAGCCAACGTGGGCGGGACGTGCTCGGCGGTCATCCGTCGCCGCGTCTTCGAGCGTGGCTTTCGGTACAGCCCCGATCTCACGAGCTACGAGGATTGGGGGCTCTACTGGGCGATGCACGACGCCGGCCTGATCGGAGAGGTGATCCCGGAGCGTCTGCTTCGTTACCGGGTCCGCGACGAGTCGATGATGCGTGAGGTCGGCTCGCGGAGTACGGGCGGGATCTTCGATGAGATTCGCGCCCACGTGCGCGAGCGGGCGGGGGACTGGACCGCCGCGCCGAGATGACCGACAGGGGTAACCCGGTCGAGGAGGTGCAGGAGCGACTCACGCTCGCGGACGTCGCGGCGGAGAGCCTGCTCGCCTCCACCCACCTGCACCGCTACGAGTTCGCCGCGGCGCTCGTCGAGGGGCGGCGCGTGCTGGACCTCTGCTGTGGGACGGGCTACGGGTCGCGTATCCTCGCCGGGCGGGCGGCCGCGGTCCGGGGGGTCGACATCGACCGCGAGACCGTCGCCGTGGCTCGCCGAGAGGCCGGGCAAGGCGAACGCGACGCGCCGGTGGACTTCGAGCAGGGCGATGCCCTCGACTACCTCACGGCGCTCGATCCCAGCGGCTGCGACGCGGTGGTGTGCTTCGAGGGCATCGAGCACGTGCCTGACCCCGTTGCGGTCGTCGACGCCCTGGCCGGCCTCGCTCGCCGCGGTACACGACTGATCGTGTCACTGCCCAACAGTCACGGCTTCGAGGAAGAGAACCCGTTCCACTTGACCGACTTCGGTTACGAGGAGGCCATGGCGCTCTTCGCCCGGCTGGGCGAGCCCGTGGTGCTCTCGCAGTACCTCGCCGAGGGCTCGCTCCTCCTAGGGGGCTCGGCGCCCGGCCGCGATCTCGACGGCCGGCTCGTCGGAGACGCCGAACCGGAACCGCAGTGGGCCAACCACTGGCTGGCCGTCGTGAACGTCCCCCGCGACGAGCTCCGGCGAGCGGTCGCGCGGCTGCGGATCGGCGCCTCGGCCAACAACAACGAGTACATGCGGACATTGGAGCGCGCGAATCAGGAGCTCGAGCTCGCGAACCAGCGGCTCGCGCGCGCCCGGCTGGGGGTGCACGACGCCGCCGCCGCGACCGTCCTGCACAAGTACGCGCGCCGGGCGATCGAGGCCGAGGCGCGGGCCGAGCAGCTCGAGCAGCGGCTTGCGATCGAGGTGGAGGTCGCAAAGCAGAACGACCGCTACTTCCAGGACGCGCGGCGGGCGCTCTCGGCGCCCCGTTACCGGGCCGTCGACGCGGTCCGCGACGTCGTTCTCGCGATACCGGGTCTCCGCTGGCTGCTTCGCGTGCTCAGGGGCCGGGCGCCGGGCCCCTGAGACGCGGACGGATCGGCCCGCGGGTCCACCCCGTGGTCTAGCGTTTCGCGACGTGGAGGCCGCCGTAAGCACGGCACCCGGTGAGCGTCAGCGCGCCCTCGCGGCGGCCGAGCCGGCCGTCCTGATCGACGGCGTCTCGAAGACCTTCCGGATCCCGCATCAGCAGTACCGCACGCTCAAGGAGCGGGCGCTTCACCCGTTCCGGACCCGCACCTACGACGTGCTGCGCGCCGTCGACGAGGTCACGCTCACGGTCCCCCAAGGGGAGTTTTTCGGCATCGTCGGGCGCAACGGCTCGGGCAAGAGCACTCTGCTCAAGTGCCTCGCCGGCATCTATCAGCCCGACAACGGCCGCATCGAGGTGGACGGCCGGGTGTCGCCGTTCATCGAGCTCGGAGTCGGCTTCAACCCCGAGCTGGCCGCGCGCGACAACGTCCTCATCAACGCCGTGATGCTCGGCCTGTCGCGCGCCGAGGCGGCCCGGCGCTTCGACGACATCATCGCGTTCGCCGAGCTCGAGGAGTTCGTCGACCTCGCGCTCAAGAACTACTCGTCCGGCATGGCGGTGCGCCTGGGCTTCGCGGTTGCCACGCAGGTCGACGCGGACATCCTGCTGGTCGACGAGGTGCTCGCCGTCGGCGACGCCTCGTTTCAGCAGAAGTGCTACGAGGCGTTCCAGCGCCTGAAGGATGCCGGCAAGACCATCCTCCTGGTCACCCACGACATGGGGCTGGTCGAGCACTTCTGCGACCGCGCCATGCTGCTCGAGCGCGGCGAGGTGCTGCACATCGGCGATCCCGGCGCGGTCGGACGGCTGTACAACGAGGTGAACTTCGGACGCCTCGTGCCCGAGGGTGCGCCCGACCGGCTCGACCAGACCGCTCGCGCCGCGGAGATCGTCGCCTGCCGATTCGAGTCGGGCGGCGCCCCGGCCCCGGACATCGCGCAGGGCGAGCCGCTCGAGGTGATCTGGGAAGTTCGCTTCTTCGACGAGGTCCTGGATCCGGTCTTCGCGCTGTCGCTGCGAAACGACGCCGGGCACACGATCTTCACCACCTCCACGGCATGGCGCGAGCAGCACACGGGACGCTTCCAGGCGGGCGAGCTCGTTCGCGTCCGGGCCACGTTCGACGCCTGGCTCGCCCCCAGCCGCTACCGCGCGACGCCCTCCGTCGCCCGCGCCGGCAGCGGGGCGAGCATGCTCGACCTCCGGGAGGACCTGGCGTCCGTGGTCCTCCACGCCACGCGAGTGACCGGAGGGGTGATCGATCCGCCGCACACCCTGGACGTGGAGCGCGTCGAGGGGGAAGCGCCGTGAGCGGCGGAGCGGTCTCGCCCGTCGCGCCCGTCGTCGGCGACCTGCACCGCTTCCTCGCGCTCAGCTGGACGCTGGCGGTCACCGAGTGGAAGCTGCGCTTCTACGGCTCCGTGCTCGGCTACGTGTGGCAGCTCGTGCGGCCGTTCGCCTTCTTCGGCGTCATCTACGTCGTGTTCACGCAGGTCATCGATCTCGGCGACCAGATCAAGAACTACGGCGTCTACATCCTCTTCGGACTGGTGCTCTTCACGTTCTTCTCCGAGGTGACGACGTCCTGCCTCCACAGCCTCGTCGCCCGGGAGAACCTGCTCCGCAAGATGTCGTTTCCGCGCCTGGCGATCCCGTTCTCCGTCACCCTCACCGGACTGTTCAACCTCGGCGGCACGCTGGCCGCCGTCTTCGTGTTTGCGATCGCCAGTGGCGTCTATCCCACCACCGGCTGGCTCGAGCTGCCGCTCCTGATACTGCTGCTGGCGCTGCTGTCGAGCGGCGTCGGGATGCTTCTGAGCGTGCTCTACGTGCGCTTCCGCGACGTGGAGCCGATCTGGGATGTGATCACCCAGGCGCTGTTCTACGCCTCGCCGGTGCTGTACGTGACCACCCTGGTGCCCGAGTGCTGTCAGCGGCCCTACGTGGCCCAGCCGATCGCCGCCATCCTCACCGAGATGCGGCACGCGGTCGTCGACAGCGGGGCGCCCGACATCGTCGAGTCGATCGGCGGCGCGGGACGGCTCCTGATCCCGCTGGCGGTGATCCTTGCCGCGTTCGTGCTGGGGCTGTGGATGTTCAACCGCGAGGCTCCGCGGATAGCGGAGCACCTGTGAGGAGTCGGCTGCGCCGGCCGCTGGCGCGGCTGCGCGAGTCGCTCGGCGGCGAGGCGCCGGCGCTGTCGCCGGCAGAGGTGGATTGCGAACGCCGCCGACGGGTGGCCGAGCGCTACTTCGTTCCCTGGCTCGAGCAGGTCCGCCCGTTGACCGGACTCACGGTGCTCGAGTACGGCTGCGGCGGCGGGTGTGTCAGTAGCGCGTTCGGCCCCCGCGCCGGGCGCTACATCGGGCTGGACATCGACGCCGGCGAGATCCGCGCCGCCGAGCGGCTGCTCGCCGAGCGCGGTATCGACGCGACCCTGCTGGCCGCACCGCCGGACCGGATCCTGGCCGAGACCGCCGCCTTTCGCGGGGAGGTCGACGTGTTCCTCTGCTACGCGGTCCTCGAGCACATGACCGTGGATGAGCGGCTGGCGCTGCTCGAGCTGGCGCGCGAGAGCGTCCGCGACGGCGGCGTGATCGTGGTCATCGAGACGCCGAACCGGCTCACCCCATGGGACTACCACACTTCGCAGCTGCCGTTCTTGAATCAGCTCCCGGACGAGCTTGCCCTCCGCTACTTCGACCGCTCGCAGCGAACCGACTACGTGGAGGCGCTTCGGTCCGCGCCGGGCGACGCCGCGCTCCGGGATCGACTCACGCGCTGGGGGCGCGGGGTCAGCTACCACGAGTTCGAGCTCGTGTTCGGTGACCTGTCGCGGCACGTGGTGGCCTCCAGCTGGGAGCCCGCGCTGCTGCCGGAGCGCAACATCCACCGCGAGGAGCTCTCGCTGCAGCGGATACTCGACCAGGCCCGACCCGACCTTCCGCCGGCGTTCTCGCGGTACTGGCTCGACCTGATCCTGGTGCCGGAGCCGCTCGCCGAACCGCGCCGCTTCGTCCGCCCGTGGGCGCTACGTACTACCGGCAGCACGTCCGCGGCCTACGACTCCGAGGCGGTCCATCTCCATGCGGACGATGCGGTCCTGGCGGTCGGCCTCCCGCAGCTGAGCGACCGAATCGTCGTCGAGGTCGACGCGGGCGAGCGGCCGCGGCAGCTCACCATCCGCCAGCCGGTCACGGGCGTCGAACGCGGGGCGGTCGCCGGCGGCGCGCCCGTGGACCTCCGCTTTCCCGAGCCCTCCGACCGGTACGAGATAACCATGGATGCCCCGGGGTGGGTGAGCTTCGTCGGGTACGAGGCCTGAGTGCTCCCCGCCGCTAAGGTGGCGGGCGCTGTCTTCGAATGGCGACGGAGCCGGAAATCAAGACCCGCGCGGGCGTCGAGGGGGAGCTGGAGGCGCTCCGCCGCCGTCTCGATGCGCTCGAGCGCGAGCACGTCGAGCAGGTGGCGCGGGCGAACGCGGCGATCGCCGCCGCTCAGGACAAGAGTTACTGGCTCGACCGCTGGCAGGTCGACCTGAACCAGCTGATGCGGCGCCGGGGGGCCAGCGAGGCCCGGGCGGCGGTGCGGGCGATGCGGGTCGTGTATCGAGCGCTCTACGACCTACGCAGCCGGGCCCGGGAGGAGGCGGGCGTGCTCTCTCGGCGGGTCCACCGCGTAAGGCAGGTGGTGGCCGACGAGCGGGCCGCCGCCCACGGCGGCGCCGGCGACCCCTTCGCCCGCGGACTCGCGCCCGCCGGGCCTACCGGCACCCCGGTGAGCGACATCCTCTACCGGCAACTGACCTCCGAGGACGTCGCCTCGATCGAGGCGGCCCTTGCCCCGGCCGAGGCCGCGCTCTGGGACGCCGCCGGACCGACGGAGCGTCGCCGCTTGGCGGTGGCCTTCGCCGCCCAGCGCGAGCCCGACTCGATCTACCACGCCGACCTGATGGTGGATGCGCTGGGTCAGACCGGCTTCGAGCTGGCGCCGGGGCTCGTCGGGGTCGACCTGGGCGGGCGCCTGGTGGCGGTCCTGGCTGCCGCGTATCCGGAGCTCGAGTGGCACGGTCGCGATCCGGTGCCCGGGGCGCTCGATGACCACCCCGACCAAGCATTCGACGTGGTCTTCGCCCTCTCCGTCTGGTCGCGCTCGAGCCCGCGGGCGGCCCTCTCGTGGCTGGACGAGATGCGGCGCGTGCTGCGTCCCACGGGCCGTCTGGTGCTCACGACCCACGGGCTGCAGAGCGTCGCCCGCGCCTCGGCCGACCGGCTCCGCGAGCCGGAGGAGGTGGCGGCGATCGAGCGGGCGCTCTATCGGGACGGCTACTGGTTCACCGCCGAGGGCGACGGCGACTGGGGCACGGCGTTCTTCACCCCCGAGTGGCTGCTGGCCCGGACGGGCCGCCGTTGGCGCATCGCCGCCTTCCACCCCGGTGGGGTCGAGGACGACCAGGACCTCTACGTCCTCGAGCCGCAGTCAGATGGCTGATTCCACGACCCCGCGCCCGCGGATGACGCACGGATACCGTCGCCGGATCGGGGTCATCGGGCTCGCCGATACCTCCGGGTATCGGCTTCGCCCTGCTTCCTCCGCCCGGCTCGGTCCCGTGCGCCCCCGCGCACACGCTGCCGTGGAATCAGCCATCTAGCGGTGCCATCGGTCTCGGTCGTCATCCCGGTACTGGACGGGGAGGTTCATCTCCCCGCCCTGTTGGCCGCCCTCGAGCGCGAGGGTCCGGACGAGGTGCTCGTGATCGACTCCGGATCGGGCGATCGGTCCGTCGAGATCGCGCGGGCGGCGGGCGTGGACGTGATCGAGATCCCGCGCTCCGACTTCGGCCACGGGCGGACGCGCAACCTCGGGGCCGAGCGTACCCGCGGCGACCTGATCTGCTTCCTCACCCAGGACGCCGAGCCGGTCGAGGGCTGGCTGGCGGCCTACCGCGAGGCCCTTCGGCTCGCCCCGCGCGTGGGCGCCGCGTACGGCCCCCACCTGCCGCGCCCGGACACCAGCCCGATGATCTCCCGCGAGCTGACCGAGTTCTTTCGCGGCTTCGCCCCGGACGGTGCGCCGGCGGTCCAGGGTCGGGAGGGTCCGGTCTTCCTCTCGAATGTCAACGCGTGCTACGCCCGCGCGTGCTGGGCGGAGCTCCGCTTCCCCGACGTGCCGTACGCCGAGGACCAGGCGTTCGCGCGCGCGATGCTGGACGCGGGCTGGCTGAAGGTCTACCACCCCGATGCGGGGGTGCGGCACGCCCACGACTACGGACCGGTCGAGTTCATGCGCCGCTACTTCGACGAGTACCGGGGCCTGCGCGAGACGATCGGGCACGTCGAGGACATGTCGCCGCGCACGGTCGCGGGAGTGACCCGCCGCGGCGTCGCCGGTGACCTGCGCTGGATGCGCGAGCAGGACTGGTCCGCCGGCCGGCGAGTGAGGTGGGGGGCGCGGTCGGCGCTGCACCATTCGAGTCGGCAGGTGTTCGCCGGCCTCGGGTCGCGCTCGAGCGGCCTCCCGGCGGGGCTGCGCAGGCGGATGTCGCTGGAGGGCAACCGGGGGCCGCCGGCACGCTCGCTCTCGCCCGACCGGATGCCGCGCGGCCGGCCGATCGCGCCCGCCGGCGGCGAGCTGGTCTGGAACGAGATGCTGCGACTCAGCCGCGACGGCCAGGCGCCGCTGCTCGACCCGACGCCGGGGATGGGCGATCGCGATCGCCTTCACGTCGCGGTCGTGATCCCCCCGTTCACCCGCGGCAGCGGCGGCCACGCCTCGATCTTCCAGATCGTCCGCGGGCTCGAGCGGATGGGACACACCTGCTCGATCTGGATGTACGACTCGCCCGGGCGCCACTGGGAGCGCGCGTCGGTTCTGCGGCGGCGCATCGTGGAGGAGTTCGTCGCGCTCGACGCCCCGGTGTTCAGGGGGTTCGACGACTGGTTCGGGGCGGACGTCGCCGTGGCGACGGGGTGGGAGACCGTGTACCCGACGGTCCTCCTGCCCGGCTGCCACGCGCGCGCGTACCTGATTCATGACCACGAGCCGGAGTTCTTCGCGATGTCCGCCGAGCACCTGTGGGCCGAGCGGACGTACCGGTTCGACCTCTATCCGATCTGCGGCAGCACGTGGCTGCGCGATCTGATGCGCGACCGCTACGGGCGCGAGGGGTCGTGGTTTCGCTTCGGCGTGGACCACTCCATCTACCGGCCGCGCGACGCGCCGCGCCGGCGCGACACGGTGATGTTCTATGCGCGCCACGTGACCCCCCGGCGCGCGGTGCCGCTGGCGATGCTGGCGCTCGAGGAGCTGCACCGGCGCCGGCCGGACGCGCGCATCGTCCTCTTCGGGGACACCGACCCGCTCGACACCACGTTCCCGTACGAGTTCCTGGGCGTGATCGATCCCGAGGGGCTGGCCTGGCGCTACTCGGAGGCCACCGTGGGCATCTGCCTGTCGCTCACGAACTACTCGCTGATCCCCCAGGAGATGATGGCCTGCGGCCTGCCGTGCGTGGACCTCGCCGGGCGCAGCCCGGAGGCGGTGTTCGGCAGCGAGGGCCCGGTCGAGCTGGCGGCGGCCGACCCGCTGGCGATCGCCCGCGCCGCGGAGGCGCTGCTGTCCGACGAGGAGCGCTGGAGGCGGCGCTCCGAGGCCGGCCTCGCGTTCGTGGCCGGAGCGACCTGGGAGCGCGCGGCCCGGCAGGTGGAGAAGGGGCTGCGGCGGGCGCTGCGGGAGCGGGAGGGAAGCGGCGCCGGGGGGAAGTCGGCCTAGCGCGATAGCCCGCGCAGCGCCCTCCCCAGGGCGAACGGCACCAGCGTCACCGCCGCGAGGGCCAGCAGCCAGTACGTCCACGGACCGATCCAGCCCGCGCGAAACAGCGACGCTCGGTCGAACATTGCGGGTACCTCGGCGATCAGCGAGCGCCCGTCCGCCTCGTAGAAGACGAGCGTGAGGTCGCGGTTGACGCGCCGGCCTCTCAGGCGCAGCGGGCTGTCCGGCGCCGCCGCTCCGGCGTTGCCGTAGATCGCCACCTTCGGGCCGCCCACCGACTCCGCGCACACCGCCACGCGCTGCCCGGCGGCCACCTCCCCCACCGCCACGCGCTGGCGAGAGACGTCCGGGTAGCCCCCCGGCAGCCGGCCGCGTCCCAGGACGGGGCCGGCGCCCGCCCGGTCGTGGACGCTGATCTCGAGCGGAGCGCCCGCCCGGCGGAAGGTGCCGAGCTGGAGCTCGACCTCCGAGAAGTCCTCGGGCACGTCGATCAGCTCCTGGCAGGCGCGGTCGCCGGGGTAAAGGACCGCCGCCACGACGCCGGGCGTGACCCCGAGCGTGAAGGCGTCGTCGCGGACGGTCGCCAGCCCGACCACGACCAGCACCACGACCGCAAGCGCGAGCGACGCCCACAGGACGAGCTCCGGGCGCCTACGCATAGAACCGCTCCAGGACCAGACCCATGCCGTAGAGCTGCAGGGCCAGCAGCAGGCCGATGACACCGGCCAGCACGGAGGGCCGGCGCGACGACGGGACCAACGTGAGGGCCTTCGCGAGCGCCGCGCCGCCGAGGCCGATCAGCGGGAACAGGTAGCGGCCCTGCATGAAGTTGACGTTTCCGGCCAGCACGTAGTGGTACTCCGTCCAGTGCAGGCCGGCCAGAAGCGCCCCGGTCACCAGCAGGAGAAAGAGGGCGATCGGCAGGTCGATCCGGCGCGGCGAGCGCAGCAGGGCGTACCCCGCCGCCCCGAGCATGGCGAGCGTCAGCACCGCCAGCACGATGTAGAGCGGCTCGGGCAGCCCGATCTCGAGCCAGCCGTAGGCCCCCCACACGCCCTTGGCGAATATGTCGTAGACGGGCTGCTCGGTCGAGAGCGGGAAGGGCTCGAGGGAGGGCAGCCGGGGGAAGTAGAACTGCCACAGGTAGCTGGCGAGCTGCTTCACGTTCAGCGCCACCGCGTCGGAGCCGGTGCCCACGAGCTGTCCGCTCGCGGTCCGGTCGAGGCTGCGCGCGAGCGCCGTCCACACTCCAACGGTGACCGCCAGCGCCAGCAGCACGGACCCCACGAGGGCGACCAGCCGCGCCGTCGACCTCCGGCGCAGGCGCCAGAGCCCGATCACCAGCACGAGGGCGAGCGCGGGCAACAGCGCGTAGCTCGTTCCCTTCACCACCAGGGCCACGCCCGTGACCAGCGCGAGGCCGGCCGCCGTGGGCAGGTCGAGGCCCCGCCTCAGCGCCCTCACCCCCAGCCAGAGGAAGAAGGTCCAGGTGGCGTAGAGCATGCCGTCCGGGTTGATCGAGGCCGAGACGAAGGACAGCATCGGCAGCAGACCGGCGAGCGCGGCCGCGGCGAGCTGCAGGGTGCGGTCGCGGCCGAAGAGCTCTCCGGCGAGCAGCCACACCCCCACCGTGACCAGCAGCGGCCAGAGCAATCCGACCAGGCGAACCGCCAGCAGCCGGTCGAAGATGTCGCCGCCCGCCGCCGCCCGGTATCCCAGCCCGGCGTAGAGGTAGTAGAGCGGCGGGTTCGAGCCCGCCGGATTCGGGCCGCCGCCGTCCGCCCGCAGCCGCTCCGGAGGATCGGCGCCGCTCGCCCGCCAGCGCTCGAAGGCCTCCTCGCTCCACTGGGGCTTCGTCTCGGGAAAGCCCGCCACCTGATCCGCGTTCACGGCCTCCATCGCGCGTGCCTGCTCGGTCGAGTAGATCGGGTGGTCGCCGTCGCCCGGGAGGTCGAAGCGCTCGGCCAGGACCTGGACGTAGGCGAAGTGGCTGTTCTCGTCCGGGGCCTGCCAGGCAGGCGTCAGGATCGCCCAGGCGACGCCCAGGAAGGCGACGGCGACGAGCAGCCAGGCCAGCGGTGCGGGCACGCGCGCATCCTCAGCGCGACGGCCACTCCATCGCCTGATTGCAGCGACTGGGCCCGCGTACCGGCCGACCCGAGCGGTCGAGTCGATGGACTGCGGAGACACGGGTTTCAGCGCGGCGGACTATACGGGGCGGCCGGGCCGCACCCGCGGTCTCTGCCCCGCCGGCGACCGGCCGCCCGCCGCCGCGTCCGCAGGATCCGGTAGATCGCCACGATCAGCCGGCTCGTCACCGCGTTCGCCAGCACCGGTCCCGCGTGTCCCGCCCCGTGTGCGCGAGCCACCGCGGCGTGCTCGCGAAACTGGCGCTCGAAGCCGGTCAGGCTGAGCGACCCCTCCGCCATTCGAAAGCACGCCACGGCGCGGCGCAGGACCACGGGAGGGCCATAGGCTCGGGCCACCCGCAGCCACAGGTCGTAGTCGTGTGACTCGCGGTAGCGCTCGTCCAGGAGCCCCACCGCGTCGAGCGCCTCACGGCGGACGAACGTCGCGGGATCCGAGACGAAGTTCTGGGTGAGATACAGGCCGAGCGACCAGTGGCGCAGCAGGAGGGACTTGTACGCCGTCACGGCCCGGCGGATCTCCCGTCCGTCCCCGCCGATGATGCGGCAGTAGCCGGTCGCCCATCCGGCCCGCGGGTTCTCCGCGAACGCCCTGCCCACCGCCTGCAGCGCGCCGGGCTCATAGCGGTCGTCGGCGTTCAGCCAGGCGATGACGTCCCCGGTCGCCATCGCGACCCCCTTGTTCGCGGCGTCCACCCGGCCGCGATCCGGCTCGGAGATCCAGCGCACGTCCGGCGTGGAGGCGAGCATCGCCACCGTCCCGTCCGACGACCCCCCGTCCACCACGATGTGCTCGACCCGCGGATATCCCTGGTTGCGGACGCTGTCCATGGTCTCGGCTAGCGTTGGGGCGCCGTTCATGCAGGGGGTTATGACGCTGATCGACGGAAGGTCCACGAGGCGCCCACGGCGTGAGGGTCCTGTGACCGCGGGACCGGGCAATATATCGGCGCGTGCCGGCCGGGCACTGGCGCAACTTCCGGATTCGGCGCGCATTAGGTGACCATCGACGTGGACCAGCAGTCATACCTCGCGGTTCTTCCCGCGTACAACGAGGCGGAGACCGTCGGCCAGGTGATCGGCGCCGTACGGGCGAACGCGCCCGGCTTCGACATCCTGGTCATCGACGACGGCTCGACCGACAAGACCGGGGAGATCGCCCGCGCGGCGGGCGCGATGGTCCTGCGCCATCCGTTCAACCTCGGCATCGGCGGGGCCGTCCAGTCGGGCTTCGTCTTTGCGCGCGAGCGCGGCTACGACTACATGGCCCAGGTGGATGCCGACGGGCAGCACTGCCCGGATGAGATCCCCGGCCTGACCCGGGCGATGCGGCAGGACCCGACGCTGGACATGGTGTGCGGGTCCCGGTTCATGACCCGCGACCGGGCGTACCCGTCGCCGATCAGCCGCCGCACCGGCATCCACATCTTCGCGTTCATCCTGTCCCGGCTCGTGGGGCAGCGGATCAGTGATCCCACCTCGGGCTTTCGCCTCTACAACCGGCGCGCCATCGCGCTGTTCGCCCGCGACTACCCGCACGACTACCCCGAGGTGGAGGCGGTGCTGATGGTCCACTTCCACCGGCTGCGAATGCGCGAGGTACCGGTCCGCATGCTGGCGCGGGGCGGCGGACGGTCCTCCATCCGCTCGGGCAAGTCGATGTACTACATGATCAAGGTGCTGCTGGCCATCTGCATGGGCCTCGCGCGCTCGCGACCCGTGCCAGAACCGGGCGACCGCGCCCCGGTCGCGGCCACCCAGCGAATCTGATGGACGTCCGCATCCAGATTCTCGCGATCGTCGTGAGCGCCGCACTGCTGCTGGTGGTGCTCGAGATGGTCCGCCGCAAGGCGTTCCTCGAGCGCTATGCCCTGCTCTGGCTGCTGAGCGCGATCGTCCTGCTGGCGCTGTCGGTGTGGCGCGGAATGCTCGAGTGGATCGCCGGGCTGATCGGGATCGCCTACCCGCCCAACGCGCTCTTTTTGATCGCGTTCGGGTTCGTCCTCGTCCTCCTCCTGCACTTCTCGCTCGCCGTCTCCAAGCTCTCCGATCAGACCAAGGTGCTCGCCCAGCGGCTCGCGCTGCTCGAGCAGCGTCAGTCCGAGGTCGAGGACGCCGCGAAGCCGGAGCTCGGTCCGGCCGCCGACGAGCTGAATCCGCGGTCGTCGAGCGCTCGGCGCGAGCGTATATCGAGCCGCTGACGGCGTTCGCCCCGCCCAGGTGCGACCTCGCGGTCGTGGGCGCCGGCATCCTCGGGCTGGCCGTGGCCCGCGAGCTGCGCGCCCGCCGCCCGGACGCGCGCATCGCCGTCCTCGAGCGCGAGCGGGACGTGGGCCGCCATCAGACCGCGCACAACAGCGGGGTGATTCACGCCGGGATCTACTACCTGCCCGGCTCGCTGAAGGCTCGCCTGTGCGTGGCCGGCGCGCGCGAGTTGTACGACTTCTGCGAGCAGCGCAAGATCCCCTACGAGCGCTGCGGAAAGCTCATCATCGCGCGGAACGACGGGGAGCTCGGGCGCCTGGATGAGCTCGAGCGCCGGGGGCGCGAGAACGGCGTACCGGGGCTCCGGCGCCTGGCCGAGGCGGAGCTGCGCGAGATCGAGCCGCATTGCCGGGGCGTGGCCGGGCTGCACTCACCGGGGACCGGAATCGTCGACTTCGCCGCGGTGGCCCACGCGTACGCGGACGACCTGCACCGAGCCGACGTACCCGTCGTCACGGGCTGCGGGGTGAGCGATGCCCGGGCGGGGTCGCGCGGGCTGACGCTAGTCCACGATCACGGGCGGACGGAGGCCCGGTTCGCGGTCTTCTGCGCCGGCGCGTGGTCGGACCGGCTCGCCGTCCGCACCGGTGCGTCCAGCGATCCGCGGATCGTGCCGTTCCGCGGCGCGTACCTCGACCTGCGTCCCGAGCGCCGGCACCTGGTGCGCTCGTTGATCTACCCGGTGCCGGACCCGAGCCTGCCCTTCCTCGGCGTGCACCTGAGCAAGCACATCGACGGCCGGGTCTCGCTCGGCCCGACGGCGCTACTGGCGCTCTCGCGCGACGGCTACGCGCTGCGACGCGTCCGGGCTCGAGACGTGCTCTCCACGCTGGGCTGGCCCGGCACCTGGCGAATGGCCCGGCGCTGGTGGCGCACCGGGGTCACGGAGGTCCGCCACGCGGTCAGCCGCCGGGCGCTCGCGGCCGCGGCCGCCGATTACGTCCCGGAGATAGGCCCCGACGACTTCGAGGGCGGCTTCGCCGGAGTGCGCGCCCAGGCCCTCGGGCGAAACGGCCGGCTCCTGGACGACTTCGTCGTCTCTGAGACCGACCGCGCGCTGCACGTGCGCAACGCTCCCTCGCCGGCCGCCACCTCGTCGCTGGCGCTGGCGCGGCTGATCGCCGACCGAGTCGAGGCGGCGGGCGGTTAGCCGACCGCGGCCACCTGGGCTCGGAAGCTCTCGACGGTGCGCCGCAACCCCTCCTCGAGCGGCACCTCGGCCTCGAAGCCCATGAGCGCGCGGGCGCGGGTCACGTCCAGGTAGCGCGTCGGCTGACCGTCGGGACGGGACGTGTCCCAGACGATCTCCCCCGCGTAGCCGGTGATGCGCTGGATCGCGGCGGCGAGGTCGGCGATGCGGGTCTCGCGCCCGGTGCCGACGTTGACCGGCTCCGACGTGTCGAGCCGCTCCGCGGCGAGCAGGAGGGCGCGGGCGGCGTCGTCGACGTAGAGGAACTCGCGCGAGGGGTTGCCGGTGCCCCAGAGGACCACCTCGCGGTGGCCGGCGTCCACCGCCTCCACGAACTTGCGGATCATCGCCGCGATCACGTGGGAGTCCTCGAGGTCGAAGTTGTCGTTGGGCCCGTAGAGGTTGGCCACGATCGGGGCGCACGAGTCGAAGCCGTACTGGCGCCGGTACGCGTCGGACAGCACCAGCATCATCTTCTTGGCCAGCCCGTAGGGCGCGTTCGACTCCTCCGGATAGCCGTTCCAGAGGTCGTCCTCGCTGAACGGGACCGGCGTGAACTTCGGGTACGCGCAGACCGTGCAGGCCGACACCAGCTTGCGTACGCCGGCGAGGCGCGACTGCTCGAACACGTTTCCGGCCATCATCAGGTTGTCGTAGGCCAAGGGCGCCGGGTTGCGCCGGTTGAACCCGATCCCGCCGACCCGCGCCGCGAGGTGGAGCACGATGTCGGCGCCGTCCACCGCCCGGCGGGCGGCCTCCGGATCGCGCAGGTCGTGATCGCCGGACCGCGCGACCCGCAGGTCGGCGCCGAGCTGCTCCAACCGCGAGACGGCCGCCCCGCCGAGGAAGCCCGCGCCGCCCGTGACGACCACGGGCCGGCCCTGCCAGAAGCCGGGGCTCGGCGTGCCGGAGCTCACGCGTGGTGATGCTAGCGGCGCGTTGCCGACTGGTCGGCCGCGCGATGCCTGAGGCGGATGCCGTCCAGGCGGGGGACGGGCCGTTCGCGGATCCGCGGCTCGCGTGTCAGCCGGCGTACCGGCGCCGGAACCACTCCACGGTGCGCCTCACCGCCTCGGGATGCGGCGTCGGCTCGAACGGCCCGAAGGCGCGCTGGAACTTCGACGCGTCCGAGACGAAGGGCCGCTGGAACTGGTAGAGCGTCTCGTTCAGCTCGCGTACGAGCGGGTTGAACAGGCCCGCCAGCCTGATCACCGGCCGGGAGGCCACGCCCACCTTCGGCGGCTGCCCGAGCGCCTGGAACACGAGCGTGAGGAATTGCCGGCCGGTGAGCTGCTCCGCCGCCGGTAGGTGCCAGACCTGGCCGTCGGCCTCGTCGCGCCGGCCCAACGTCACCAGAGCGCGGGCCATGTCCTCCAGATAGTTGAGCGTGTGCGGCTGGTCGAGCGAGCCGAGCCAGCGCACCCGCTTGCCCCGGACTGCCGGCTTCATGATGTTGTCGCCGACCGTCGAGGCGGTGCCGCCGGGGCCGTAGTAGTCGGACGAGCGGCCGATCGTGCATCGCAGTCTCCCGTCGGCGTGCGCGCCGAGGACGGCGTCGGCCATCTGGATGCGGGTGCGGCCCTTCTTGCCCTCGGCGCGCTGCGGCGTCTCCTCGGTCATCGGGCCGGCGGGCGGCCCGTAGGCATAGAGGTTGTCCGCGAACACCAGCTTGGCTCCCGCCGCGGCCGCGCCGTCGAGCACGGCCCGGGTCATGGGCGGAAACAGCTCGGGCCACTTCATGTAGGGCGGCTGCGCGCAGTGGTAGACGACGGCCGCACCCTCGCACGCGCGCCGGGCCCCCTCGGCCGTGCCGACGTCGGCGGCCGTCTGCTCGACCCCGTCCGGCGCGTCGGCCGTACCGGAGCGGGTCACCGCGCGCACCGGCTGACCGCGCCCCACGAGCTCGCGCACCACCGCCGAGCCGGTGCCTCCCGCCGCTCCCAGAACGACGTGAGTGGACGCGCCGGCCATGGCACGAGCCTACGCCACCAAAGTCGGCCACCGTGGGGTCGTCCTTCCTTCAGAGGTCGATGGTGACCGGACCCTGCGGTCGCGAGCAGCAGAGCAGAACCTGCCCTCGAGCGGGGTCGTCGAGCGGCTCGGGATCGTACTCCACGGCGCCATCGACGAGCCCCGACTCGCAGCGGTGGCAGACGCCCGTGCGGCAGGACCAGTCAGCGGGCACGTCACATGCCTCGGCGAGCTCGAGCAGGCTGCCGTAGCGCCCGTCCCAGTTGATCGTCAGCGCCGAGCGGCTGAACGCGACCTCGGGCCCTGTACCGCGTGGCCCCGGGGGCGGGTGGGGGTCGGGGGCGTCGTCGCGCGGCTCGGGGCCGAACACCTCGCGGTGGAGCCGTTCGGGTTCGACGCCCCAGCCCAGCAGGGCGGCGGTCAGCTCGCCAAGGAAGCCGGACGGGCCGCAGAGGTAGAAGTCGGCCTCGCGCGGGACGCCCAAAGCGAGCAGGGCGTCGAGGTCGATGCGCCCGACCTCGTGGAAGTCGAAGCCCTGGCGGTCGGCCGGCTCGGGGCGGCTGTAGCGCACGTGCGAGCGGGCCGCCGGCAGTCGCGACAGCAGCGCGCGGGCCTGGCCGGCGAAGGCGTGCTCGGCGCCGCTGCGGGCGCCGTGAACCCACCAGACCTCGCGGTGGCTGCCCGCCCGGGCAAGCGCCCCGAGCATGGCGAGCACCGGCGTCACGCCAACTCCGGCGCTCAGCAGCACTACCGGCCCGGGCGCGTCGACGTCGAGCGTGAAGTCGCCGCGCGGTGCGCCGACCTCGAGCACGTCGCCCTCGGCCACGCGCTCGTGGAGGAAGGCGCTCCCGGCCCCGCCGGCCTCGCGCTTGACCCCGATCCGGTAGCTGCGCTCGTCGGCCGGCGCGGCCAGCGAGTAGGAGCGCAGCAGCGCCGCCGCCGCCCCCGGGGGCCGTAGCTTGAGGGCCAGGAATTGGCCGGGGAGAAAGCTCGGCAGCGCCTTGCCGTCCAGCGGCTCGAGGACCAACGAGCGGACCGACGCGCTCTCGCGGCTCGCCGCCGCGACGCGAAAGCGACGCAGCCCGGGCCAGGCGGGCGGGGTCGACGGCCGCGCGAGCCCCTCATTGCCGGCGGCGCCCCGCTCGTGCTGCGCGAGCAGCGCCTCGAACGAGCCGCGCCAACCCTCGGACAGGGCGGGGATGGCGAGCGCCCGGCGCAGGCCGGCGGGGGTGTGTCCGGGAAGGTAGAGCAGTGCGCTGACCTCGCGCACGCTCATCGCGCCCGGCCCGACGGCGACGCGCTCGATCTCGTCGCCCGCGCCCACGTCGCCCTCCTCGAGCACCCGCAGGTAGAAGCCGGGCCGGCCGTGCGAGTAGAGCAGCGCCGGCATGCGCGGCTCCTCCAAGCGCAGCCCGACCTTGTAGCAGGTGACGCGTGGCTGGCTC
>Ga0081538_10001666_pt1 | contig 22696 bp, 17 predicted proteins | sample TabmetS5T2R1_FD_71022 | JGI IMG/M metagenome (GOLD analysis project Ga0081538, IMG submission 71022) | Tabebuia heterophylla rhizosphere microbial communities from the University of Puerto Rico - S5T2R1 | ecosystem: Host-associated > Plants > Roots > Rhizosphere ...
CCTGGGCCATCAGCTCCCGCGGGCGGGGCAGGTCGAAGACGTCCTGGAGGCATTCGCGCATGGTCTCCAGCACCACCGGGAACGAGCCGTACCTGGAGGCGACCTGGAGCAGGCCGGCGCTGCGCTGGCGCTGCTGCCACAGGGGCGTGCGGCGGTCGGGGCGGCGCCGCGGCAGCAGCAGGGCGCGGGCGGCGCACTCGCGGAAGCGGCTGGCGAACAGCGCCGAGCCGCCGACCTCGCCGACGACCAGGTCCTCGATCTCGTCGGGATCGAACAGGATGGAGTCGCTTGGCGGGGCCTCGTCGGCCTCGGGCAGCCGCACCACGATGCCGTCGTCGGTGTACATGGTCTGGACCTCGAGCCCGAGCCGCTCGCGGACGCGGGCCTCGATGGCCTGGGCCCAGGGGGCGTGGACCTGGGCGCCGAACGGCGAGTGGATGCAGACCCGCCAGTCGCCCAGCTCGTCGCGGAAGCGCTCGACCACGATGGTGCGGTCGTCGGGCAGCACCCCGGTCGCCTCGCGCTGCTCGTCCAGGTAGCCGACGAGGTTCCGGGCGGCGTTGTCGTCCAGCCCGGCCGCCGCCAGCCGTTGCAGCCGCGCCTCCGGCGCCAGGCCGCCGAGCTCGCGGAGGAAGGCGCCGAGGGCCCGGCCCAGCTCGACCGGCCGGCCCAGCATGTCGCCGTGCCAGAAGGGCAGCTTGCCCGGCTGGCCGGGCGCCGGGGTGACCAGCACGCGGTCGTGGGTGATGTCCTCGATCCGCCAGCTGGAGGCGCCCAGGGTGAAGACCTCGCCGACGCGGGACTCGTAGACCATCTCCTCGTCCAGCTCGCCGACGCGGGTGTCGCGCCCGCCGGCCAGGTAGACGCCGAACAGGCCGCGGTCGGGGATGGTGCCCCCGGAGGTGACCGCCAGGCGCTGCGCCCCCGGCCGGCCGGCCAGGCGCCCCTCGACCCGGTCCCAGTTGAGGCGGGGGCGGAGCTCGGCGAACTCGTCGGAGGGGTAGCGGCCGGCGAGCATGTCCAGGACGCTCTCCAGCGCGCTACGGGGCAGCTCGGCGAACGGTGCCGACCGGCGGACCAGCGCCTCCAGCTCCTCCACCGTCCAGTCGTCCATCGCCACCATGGCGACGACCTGCTGGGCGAGCACGTCGAGCGGGTTGCGGGGGTAGCGCATCGCCTCGATGGCGCCGGCGCGCATCCGCTCCACCACCACGGCGGACTCGACCAGGTCACCGCGGAACTTGGGCAGCACCACCCCGCGGCTGACCGCGCCGACCTGGTGGCCGGCCCGGCCGATGCGCTGCAGGCCCTGCGCGACCGAGTTCGGCGCCTCCACCTGGACGACCAGGTCGACGGCGCCCATGTCGATGCCGAGCTCCAGCGAGCTGGTCGCCACCACCGCGGGCAGCCGGCCGGCCTTCAGGTCCTCCTCGATCTCGACCCGCTGCTCGCGGCTGACCGAGCCGTGGTGGGCGCGGGCCAGCTCCTCGCCGGCGAGCTCGTTGAGGTTGGCGCAGAGCCGCTCGGCCAGCCGGCGGGAGTTGGCGAACACGATGGTGGAGCGGTGGGCGCGGACCAGCTCGACCAGGCGCTCGTCGATGTGGGGCCAGATGCCGCGGTTGGGGGCGTCGCCGTCGGCCGGGTCGGCGGTGGCCTCCTCCGGCGCGGCCATGCTCTCGACGGGGACGACCACCTGGAGGTCGAAGGTCTTCTGGCTGGGTGGGGCGACCACGGTGACGGGGCGGGGGCCGCCGAGGAAGCGGGCGACCTCGTCCAGCGGCCGGACGGTGGCGGACAGGCCGATGCGCCTGGCTGGCCGCTCCAGCAGCTCGTCCAGGCGCTCCAGGCTGAGGGCCAGGTGGGCGCCGCGCTTGGTGGCGACCACCGAGTGGACCTCGTCCACGATCACCGTGTCCACCCAGGCCAGCGCCTCGCGGGCGCGGGAGGTCAGCAGCAGGAACAGCGACTCCGGGGTGGTGATGAGGATGTCGGGCGGCTGGCGGGGGAAGCGGCGGCGCGCCTCGGCCGGGGTGTCGCCGGTGCGCATGCCGACGGTGATCTCCGGCAGGGGAAGGTCCAGGCGGGCGGCGGCCGCCCGCAGGCCGGCGAGCGGCGCCCTGAGGTTGCGCTCGATGTCGGCGGCCAGCGCCTTCAGCGGGGAGACGTAGAGGACCCGCAGGCGCCGCTTGGGGTCGACCGGCGGCGCGGTCGCCAGCCGGTCGATGGCCGACAGGAACGCGGCCAGGGTCTTGCCCGACCCGGTGGGCGCGACCGCCAGCACGTCCTGGTGGTGGGCGAGCGCGTTCCAGGTGCCGGTCTGCGCCGGGGTGGGCGCGGCGAAGGCGCCCTCGAACCAGCCGCGGGTCAGCGCCGAGAACCGCCCGAGGCCGGCGGCGTCCGGGCCGGGCACTTGAGGTGGTGGTGCGAGGTCCATGACGGCCATGCTAGCCGGCACCCTCGACAGCGGCCGTAGGCTATGGGCGGCGCGGGACGCCGCCGCCACGAGTCGTCGGATCGGAGGAGGCGTGGCCGAGCGGATCGCCGACCTCGACCTGGCCCGTGACGCCGTCGGGCGGGAGGCCTGGACCGAGGCCTACGCGGCGTTCCAGGCCGCGGACCCGTCCACGCTCACCCCGGCGGACCTGGAGGGACTCGCCGACGCCGCCTGGTGGCTCTCCAGGACGGAGGAGTCGATCGCCGCGCGGCAGCGGGCCTACGCCGGCCACGTGGCCGCGGGGGTGGACCGGCCGGCGGCGCTGGCGGCGCTGAACCTGTGCGTCGAGCAGCTCCTGCGGGGCAGGCTGGCGGTCGCGGCCGGCTGGCTCATGCGGGCGCAGCGGCACCTGCAAGGGCACCCCGAGGGGGTCGAGCACGGCTTCCTCGCCGAGGTGGAGGCCACGGCGGCGCGCTTCCGCGGCGAGCTCGACGCGGCCATGGGACTGGCGCGGCGGACCACCGCGGTCGGGCAGCGCTTCGGCCACCGGGACCTGGTCGCGATGGGCATCCGCACCGAGGGGCTGGTGCTGGTCGCCGCCGGCAGGGTCCCTGAGGGGATGGCGCTGCTGGACGAGGCGATGACCTCGGTGGTGGCCGGCGAGCTCAGCCCGCTGGTCACCGGGTCGATCTACTGCGACGTCCTGGAGGCGTGCCTGGAGCTGACCGACCTCCGCCGGGCGGGCGAGTGGAGCGAGGCGGCGCGGGCGTGGTGCGCCTCCCTCCCCCCGGAGGCCCCCTGGCCGGGGTTCTGCCGCATCTACCGCGCCGAGGTGGCGAGCCTGCGCGGGACCTGGCCTGAGGCCCAGGCGGAGTCGTCGCGGGCCGCCGAGGAGCTGCTGAGCGTCAACCCGTTGGCGGCGGCCGAGGCCTTCTACCAGACCGGGGAGGGACGCCGACGGACCGGCGACCTCGCCGGCGCCGAGGCGGCCTTCACGCGGGCGCACGAGCTCGGCTTCGACCCGCAGCCCGGCCTGGCGCTGCTCCGCCTCGCCGAGGGCAAGACGGCGGCCGCCCTGGCGGCGCTGCGCCTCGCCGTCGCCGGCGCGTCCGGCAGGCGGCTGCGCCGCGTCCGGCTGCTGGCGGCGCTGGTCGAGGTCGCGCTCGCGGCGGGCGAGCTCGGCACCGCCAGGGCGGCGAGCGACGAGCTGGACGCGATCGCCGCCGACTTCGGCACGCCCGCGCTGGCCGCGGCGGCGGCGACGGCGCGCGGGACGCTACGGCTGGCCGAGGGCGACGTGCCCGCCGCCGCCGAGTGCCTGCACCGCGCCTGCGCGGGCTGGCAGGAGCTGGGGCTGCCCTACGAGGCCGCCAGGGCGCGGGTGCGCTACGCGCTGGCGGTCCGCGAGGCCGGCGACGAGGACGGCGCCCGGCTGGAGCTGCGCGCGGCCCTGGCCGCCTTCGAGCGCCTGGGCGCCGCCGACGCGGCCGAGGCCGCCGCGCTGCTGGTCGGGCGGCCGGAGCTGCCGCGCGGGCTGACCGCGCGGGAGGCGGACGTGCTCCGCCTGGTCGCCGCCGGCAAGACCAACCGCCAGGTCGCCGCCGCGCTGATGCTCAGCGAGCACACCGTCGCCCGCCACCTCCAGAACATCTTCGCCAAGCTCGGCCTCTCGTCGCGGTCGGCCGCGACCGCGTTCGCCTTCGAGCACGGCCTGGTCTGAGCCCGCTCCCTGCGATGGTCAATTCTGACCACCGGCCCAGCCGCCGCAGTGGCTGGTTCCGGCGATGACCGCCGCCGGCCGGCGGCCTAGCGTCGTGCCGGACGCCACCGACGGCGCGCGTCGAGCGGCCACGCCTGGCCCCGATCGACCAGGAGGAACGATGGGCGGCACCAACCGCAGCGAGCGGATCGAGACGGTGGTCGTCGGCGGCGGCCAGGCGGGGCTCGCGGTGGGCTACCACCTGGCCCGGCGCGGCCGGCCGTTCGCGATCCTCGACGCCCACCAGCGCACCGGCGACGCCTGGCGCGGGCGCTGGGACTCGCTGCGGCTGTTCACCCCCGCCCGCTACGACGGGCTGCCGGGGATGCGCTTCCCCGCCCCGGCCGCGTCCTACCCCGGCAAGGACGAGGTGGCCGACTACCTGGAGGCCTACGCGGCCCGCTTCGCGCTCCCCGTCCGGCGCGGCGTCCGCGTGGACCGGCTCTCCAGGGACGGCGCGCGGTTCATCCTGGAGGCCGGCGACCGCCGCTTCGAGGCCGACCACGTGGTGGTGGCGACCGGCGCCTACCACCGTCCGAGGGTCCCCACCTTCGCCGCCGACCTCGACCCCGCCGTCGTGCAGCTGGACTGCGGGCGGTACCGGAGCCCCTCCCAGCTCCAGGAGGGCGGCGTCCTGGTCGTCGGCGCCGGCAACTCGGGCGCCGAGATCGCCTTCGAGGTGTCGCGCACGCACCGGACCTGGCTGTCGGGCCCTGACGTCGGCCACCTGCCCGTCCGCGCCGGCGGCGCGTGGGACCGGCTGCTCACCCCGCCGTTCTGGTGGTTCGCCTCCCACGTGCTGACCGTGGGCACCCCGATCGGCCGGTGGGTCCGGCCGAAGGCCCTGGTGGGCAGGGCGCCGCTGGAGAAGGTCAGGCCCAAGGAGCTGGCCGCCGCCGGGGTCGAGCGGGTGCCGAGGACGGTCGGGGTGCGCGACGGCGCCCCGGCGCTGGCGGACGGGCGCGTCATGGACGTGGCCAACGTGCTCTGGTGCACCGGGTTCCGGCCCGACTTCGGCTGGATCGACCTGCCGGTCCTCGACCAGGACGGCCTGCCGCTGCACCGGCGCGGCGTCGTCGGGTCCCAGCCCGGCCTCTACGTCGTGGGGCTGTTCTTCCTCTCCGGGTTCACCTCCTCGCTGCTCGGCGGGGTCGGCAGGGACGCCGCCCACGTCGCCGCGCAGGTCGCCGCGCGCGCCCCGGCCCGCCGGCCCGCCACCGACGCCGTGGCCGGCATCCCCGCCCCCTGAGCCACCCCGCAAGCACGCCCCGACCCGACCTGGCGCTCGCACCACACCCCGACCCGACCGGGAGGTTGCGGGTCCGGGGCCGTTTGGGGTGGGGTGGCAAACTGGATGGTGAGACCATCGGCCGGAACGGCGCGTCAGCGCCGGCGGCCGAGGGTGACGAGTGGGCGAACGTCGAGGTGACATCAACATGGGCTGGTTCGAGCGGCCGGAGTTCGGGCCCAACGTCGGGCTGATCGACGAGATGTACCGGAAGTACCTCGACGACCCCGAGTCGGTCAGCGAGGCATGGCAGGAGTTCTTCGCCGAGAACGAGCCCGACGAGGACGGCGAGGCCGGGCCGGCCGAGGGTCGCACCGTGGCGGAGGAGGAGGAGCCGGCGGCGGCCGCCGCCGAGCGGCAGGACGGGCCGCCGTCCCGGCCCGCGCCCGCCGCCGAGCCCAAGGCCGCCGAGCCCAAGGCCGCCCCCGAGCCCGCGGCGCCCGCCCCGGCGGAGGCGGACGGGGACGCCAAGCCGGAGCGGAAGGCCGCGGCGCCCGCGAAGGCCACCGCGGCGCGGCCGGCCGCCGAGGACGGCGCCGAGGCCCGGCCGGAGGAGCCCGGCGACCAGACCGTGCCGCTCCGGGGGGCGGCCGCCAGGATCGTGCAGGCGATGGAGGCCAGCCGGGCGGTGCCGACCGCGACCTCGGTCCGCACCGTGCCGGCCAAGCTGCTGGAGGTGAACCGCAGCGTCCTCAACGGGCACCTGCGGCGGCGCCAGGGCGGCAAGGTCAGCTTCACCCACCTGATCGCCTACGCGGTCGTCAAGGCGCTGGAGGCCGTCCCCGCGATGACGTCGATCTACCGCGAGGTCGACGGCAAGCCCAACGCCGTCCACCCCGCGCACGTCAACCTCGGGCTGGCGGTCGACACCCGCCGCCCCGACGGCTCCCGGACCCTGCTGGTGCCGAACATCAAGCAGGCCGACACCCTCGACTTCGGCGCCTTCGTACGCGCCTACGAGGAGATCATCGCCAAGGTCAAGGCCAACAAGCTGACCGTCCAGGACTTCGCCGACACCACCCTGACGATCACCAACCCCGGCACCATCGGCACGGTGCTGTCGGTCCCCCGCCTGATGGCGGGCCAGTCGGCGATCATCGGCGTGGGGTCGATCGACTACCCCGCCGAGTACCAGGGCGCCGACCCGCAGACCCTGGCGGACCTGGGGGTCGGCAAGGTCGTCACCCTGACCTCCACCTACGACCACCGCGTGATCCAGGGCGCCGAGAGCGGCGAGTTCCTCGCCAAGGCGCACCGGCTGCTGCTCGGCGAGGACGACTTCTACGCCAAGCTGTTCGCCGCCATGACGGTGCCGTACGTGCCGGTGCAGTGGCGCAAGGACCACCGCGCCGACGAGGACCGGCTGGACGCGATCGAGAAGCAGGCCTGCGTCCTGCAGCTGATCAACACCTACCGCGTCCGCGGGCACCTGATCGCCAACCTGGACCCGCTCAAGGCCAAGCCGCCGCAGATGCACCCCGAGCTGGACCCGGCGAGCTGGGGCCTGTCCATCTGGGACCTCGACCGCCGCTTCGCCACCGGCGGGCTGGCGGGCGAGCGGGAGCTGCCGCTGGGCGAGGTCCTCCACATCCTCCGCGACGCCTACTGCCGCACCGGCACCGTCGAGTACATGCACAGCGCCCAGACCGACGAGAAGCAGTGGATCCAGGAGCACGTCGAGGGCGTGCCGCACGAGCTGCCCGAGGAGGACCAGCTCCAGATCCTCCACAAGCTCAACGAGGCCGAGGCCTTCGAACGCTTCCTGCACAACAAGTACACCGGGCACAAGCGCTTCAGCCTCGAGGGCGGCGAGAGCCTCATCCCCATGCTCGACGCGATCCTGGACCGCGCCGCCGACGCCGGCATGGACACGGCCGTCATGGGCATGAGCCACCGCGGCCGGCTCAACGTGCTCGCCAACACCGTCGGCAAGAGCTACGGGGAGATCTTCAACGAGTTCGAGGGCAACCTCGACCCGACCCTGACCCAGGGCTCCGGCGACGTGAAGTACCACCTCGGCGCCGTCGGCAAGCACGTCGCCCGCTCCGGCCGCGAGCTGCGGGTGGAGCTGGCCTCCAACCCCAGCCACCTGGAGGCGGTCAACCCGGTGGTCGAGGGCATCGCCCGCGCCAGGCAGGACCTGCTCGACCGCGGCGAGGAGGCGCCGGTCCTGCCGCTGCTGCTCCACGGCGACGCCGCCTTCGCCGGGCAGGGCGTGGTCGCCGAGACGCTGAACCTGTCGCAGCTGCGCGGCTACCGCACCGGCGGGACGGTGCACGTCGTCGTCAACAACCAGGTCGGGTTCACCACCAGCCCCGACTACGGCCGCTCGTCGACCTACGCCACCGACGTGGCCAAGATGATCCAGGCGCCCATCTTCCACGTGAACGGCGACGACCCGGAGGCCTGCGTGCGCCTGGCCCGCCTGGCGTTCGACTTCCGCCAGACGTTCAAGAAGGACGTCGTCATCGACATGTGGTGCTACCGGCGCTACGGCCACAACGAGGCCGACGAGCCGTCGTTCACCCAGCCGCTGATGTACGAGCGCATCAAGGCCCGCCGGCCGGTCCGCAAGCTCTACACCGAGGCGCTGGTCAACCGCGGCGACCTGTCGCTGGAGGACGCCGAGCGGTCGCTGGAGGCGTTCCGCGCCCGCCTGCAGCAGGCCTTCGACGACACCCGCGAGGAGGAGGCGGGCAAGGTCGCCAGGGTCGAGCTGGAGCGGCCGGCGCCGATGGCCACCGACCCCGCGGTCAAGACGGCCGTGGACCGTGGCACCCTCGACCGGCTCGCGGTCGCCCTGACGACCGTGCCCGACGGCTTCCACGTCCACCCCAAGCTCACCAGGTGGCTGGAGCAGCGGCGCGCCTCCCTCGGCGCCAACGCGGTCGACTGGTCGTTCGGCGAGGCGCTGGCGTTCGGGTCGCTGCTGCTGGAGGGACGCTGGGTGCGCCTGTCGGGGCAGGACACCCGGCGCGGCACCTTCAGCCAGCGGCACTCGGTGCTGGTCGATCAGGTCAACGGCGAGCAGTACACGCCGCTCGCCAGCCTCGGCGAGGACCAGGGCAAGTTCTTCGTCTACGACAGCCTGCTCAGCGAGTTCGCCGCCATGGGCTTCGAGTACGGCTACTCGGTCGGCAACCCCGACGCGCTGGTGCTGTGGGAGGCGCAGTTCGGCGACTTCGTCAACGGCGGCCAGGTCATCGTCGACCAGTTCATCGCCGCCGCCGAGGACAAGTGGGGCCAGCGCTCGGGCGTGGTGCTGCTGCTGCCCCACGGCTTCGAGGGGCAGGGACCCGAGCACTCCAGCGCCCGCCTGGAACGCTTCCTGCAGCTCGCGGGCGAGGACAACACCCAGGTGGCGGTGCCGTCGACCCCGGCCCAGTACTTCCACCTGCTGCGACGCCAGGCGCTGCGCGCCAACCACAAGCCGCTGGTGGTGATGACCCCCAAGTCGCTGCTGCGGCTGCCGGCCGCCCGCTCCACCGCCGAGGAGCTGACCGGCGGCCAGTTCCTGGAGGTCCTGCCGGACCCGGAGGGCCCAGCGCCCGAGGCCGTCACCCGGCTGGTGCTCTGCAGCGGCAAGGTCTGGTACGACCTGGCCAGGCAGCGCCGCGACCGCGGCCTGGACAAGGTCGCGCTGGTGCGGGTGGAGCAGCTGTACCCCTTCCCCGCCGAGGCGATCCGCCGCCAGCTGGACGCCTACCCCAACGCCACCCAGCGGCTCTGGGTCCAGGAGGAGCCCGAGAACATGGGCGCCTGGTGGTACCTGCGGATCAGGGCCGAGGACGAGCTCGGCGTGCGGCTGCAGCCGGTCGCCCGCGCCGAGGGCGCCGCCCCGGCGGCCGGCAGCCCGACCCTCCACCAGCAGGAACAGCAGGAGCTACTCGACCGCGCGTTCGCCGGGCTTTAACGTAGCGGCATTCCGATCCGCTCCCCAGGAGGTGCCGCCATGAAGGTCCGGGACGTGGCGAGCAGCGCGGTGGTGGCGGTCGGGCCGGCGCAGTCGCTGCGGGAGGCGACCCGGCTGATGGCCAAGCACCGGGTCGGCTCGGCCGTCGTCCAGGACGCCGAGCAGCTCGTCGGCATCCTGACCGAACGCGACGTGCTGACCGCGGTGGCCTCCGGCACCGAGCCGGACGCCGTGACGGTGCAGGACATCATGACCGCCGACGTCGTCACCGTCGGACCGGACTGGGACCTGGTCGAGGCGGCCGGCGAGATGGCCCGCCGCCGCATCCGCCACCTGGTGGTCTACGAGGGTGGCCAGCTGCTGGGGGTGCTGAGCGTGCGCGACGTGCTCCCCGCCCTGCTGCCCGGGTAGCGGACCGGCCGGGGCGGGGCGCCGCGGTAGGCTGCGGCGGCGGTGTGGTGGAGGGAGGTCGGCGATGGCGGCTCGACGACGGCTTGCCGACACGCTGCTGCTGAACTGGATCGTGACCCTGTCGCTGCTGCTGATCCTGCTCGGCCTGGTGACCTTCGTGGTGTTCCTCACCGACCCGAGCGCCGACCGGTGGAGCGAGGCCGGCAAGCTCATCGGGGCGACCCTGTTCCAGGTCGGGGCCGTCACGCTGCTGCTGGAGCTGGTCCACCTGGAACGGCTGCTCGGCAGCAAGGTGCCGGAGGCGCTGCTGGACCACGGCTACCTGGACAACCTCAAGGACGACCGCCTCGACGACCTGATCGAGCGCGTGATCCGGGCCCGCTTCAGCGGCCTGAACCCCGACGACGCGCGGCTGGGCCGCGACTGGCTGCTGCAGTCGCTGTCGGCCCCCAGCCGCCGCGACTACACCGTCACCCTCGAGCTCAGGCGCGACGACGCCGTCGCCGAGCCGTTCCCCGACGCCGCCCCCGCCGGCGACGGCGTGCTCTGCGTGCAGGTCACCTACGAGTACGTCACCGACGTCAACGCCACCGACAAGCCGGTCCTCATCAACGGCAACGGCGTCGTCCAGGCGTACCGCAACACCATCCCCGACGCGCTGGAGTTCGCCAGGCGCTTCCGCGCCGGCGAGCTCACCCCGGCCGACGAGCAGGCCTGGGTCGAGGAGATGGCGCAGCCACGGATCGAGCTGCGCTCCGGGTCGGGCGCCGCGCCGCGCGTGGTGCCCGCCGAGGTCGACAACCTGGTGGTCACCAGCGGCGACGAGGGCCGGCTGCTGCTGGCCTTCGACGTCAGGTGCGACCACCTGGTGCTGCCGGGGGAGCGCGTCAAGGTCACCTACCGGCACCGGGAGTACGTCGCCCGCCGCGGCTACTTCCCCTGGCGGGCGACCGCGCTCACCTACAACCTGCGGGTCAAGACCAAGGGCTTCGAAGGCTTCGACACCTTCCCGATCCCCTCGCCGTCGCTGCCGTCCGAGGACGACAAGCTCGAGGTCCTCCCCGACGGCATCTACTACCGCGGCGTGCTGTACCCCAACTCGACCTTCACGTTCTTCTGGAGCGAACGCGCCCCCGCTGAGCGCTAGGTGCAGCGGGTCAGCAGCCACCGGCCGCCGCGGTTGACCAGGGTGCAGCGGCACACGTCGCTGCCGCCGGCGACGGTCCCGACCGACCGGCCCGACTCGGTCACCAGCCGGGCGCTGGTCCGGTGCATGCGGGCGATCACCACCCAGCGTCCCCCGCCCGGCCGGTAGGCGTTGAACACCCTGACCGGCAGCCGCAGGCCGTCCAGGCGCTGGCCGGCGCGGCGCAGCCGGTCGATCTCGGCCCGGTCGCTCGCCAGGCCGGGCGCGCCCGGCGCGTACACCGACCCGAGCAGCTGCGGGTCCCGCTCGCGCAGGGCGATCTGGCGCATCAGCACCAGCTCCTTGAAGCGGGCGAAGATCCGCTCCCTGAGGGCCACGGGGACCTGCGGCCGGGTCACGCGGGGTGCCGCCGGTCGCGGCTGGTCGCCGGCTGCGGTGGTGGCGAGCACGCCGAGCCCGCCCGCGGCGAACAGCACCAGCAGCACGGCGCCGACGAAGGCAAGGCCGACGGCGCTGTCGGTGCGTGCGCTGCCCGACGGGGGGCGGGGGTCGCTCTCCATCCAGGGTCCTCTCAGGGCCCCGGCATGCTACGGCGCGGACAAATGCTTGACAAACGCTCCAGCGCGCCGAGTGGCCCGAAGCGGGCCCTCAGCGCGGCGCCGACGGTTCCAGGGGAACGAGCTCGAAGTGGGCCGTCCCACCGGTCCTGGCGCGGAGCAGGCGGTGGACCAGCGGTACCTCCACGCCCTGGAGGAACGGGTGCTTGCGCGCCAGGAGCCGGGCGGCGTGGTCGGCCTCGGCCCCGCCGAGCCGCCGCGCGTGGGCGCGGATCGCCGGGCCGGTGGGCGTGCCGCGTGCGGTGCACGGCGCGACCTCCACGATCGGGTTGTGGCGCATCCGCCGCACCTTCCAGCCCTCGGCCGGGCTGCGGACGAAGCCATGGTCGCCCTCCACCGCCATGCTCACCGGCGCGCCGACCGGGGTGCCGTCACGGCGGTAGCTGGTGAGCAGGACCGTCTTCTGGCGGACGAACCGCGACAGGGCCGGGACCGTGGTGGCGGTCACCTCGCCGACCACCCAGCCGAGCTGCCGCAGGCGCACCACCAGCGCCGCCGTGACCAGCAGCGACAGGAGGGCGAGGCCCGCCGGCTCCTCCCACCCGTGACCGCCGAGGTCGAGGTCGACGGCGTGGTTGACGGCATGGGCGGTGTTGCCGACCAGGAACCCGGCCAGCGTCACGGCGAGCGCGTCGTACCAGGCCAGCGCCAGCAGGAGCGTGGCGCCGATGCCGAGCTGGAAGGCGCCGGCGTCGTGCACGAAGTGGACGCTGGCGGGGAAGTTGGCGAAGTCGGCGAACGAGCCGGGTGCCGCCAGCGCCCACACGCCGGCCGCCAGCATGATGGCTCCCGCCAGCGCCGTGGTGGTGGTCACGAACGCCCGGCCGGGTTCGGCCCTCACGCTGGTGGTCGTCGCGGTGTCCACGCGCGTCGTCGTCGTCATCGTCCTCATCCTCCGTCCCGTGGGGCGCCCCGCTGCGATGGAAGACGACGCTGGGCCCGCCGCTGTGACACCGCGGCGGCGTGGCGAGGGGGGCTAGGGGCCGGGTTGCTCGGTGCCGGGGGCGCGGTGTGCCTCCAGGCGGCGCTCGGCGGCCAGCCGGCCGAGCCCGACCTCGTCGTGGACGACGAAGCGCATCGCCCCGGCGATGGCGCGGTGGCCGGCCTCCTCGGCGACCAGCCGGTGCATCCGCTGGGCGACCAGCCGGTAGGCGGGGTGCCCCTGGGGGGTGGAGCGCAGCTCCGCCAGGTGCATCAGCTCGCGGGCGTTCATGGTCATGGAGAACCGGACCCGGTGGGCCATGCTGACGGCGTAGGGGGCCTGGGCGGGGAAGCGCGGCCGCAGCGCGCGGAACAGCGCGGCCGAGTCCGCCATGGCGGCCGCGAACCGGTCGCCCAGGCCCGCCTCGGCGACGTCGGCCGGCAGCTCCCAGCCCAGGTCGGGCGTGAGCGGCTGCCAGACGATCGTGCACATGCGGTGGCGCTGCAGGTCGCGGAAGGCGCCGTAGTCGGCAGTGACGTCGAAGGTGTAGACGGCGCGTTCGAAGGCGCGGCCGGGCCGGTGGCGGCGGTTGCGCCGCTCCCCCACGTAGGCGGCGAACAGCCGCGCCCGGTCCTCGGCGCCGAGCCGCGCCACCCTGCCGGCCACCTCGGCCTCGCCCACCGCCAGGTGCGGGTAGGCGATGGCGGTGAGGACCTTGTCCTCGCCGGCCGGGTCGAACTCGGTGAGCCGCACCGGCGGTGCCTCCTCCCCCCCGGGGCCGCCCGCGTCGCCGAGGACCGCGTCGACCACCTTGGCGGTCCCGTCGGCCGTCTCGGCCAGGTAGCGCGACCAGGCGACGCCCCGGTCCTCGCGGTCGACCCGCACCAGGAACGCGGGGATCACCTGGCGCAGCTCCCCCAGGAGCAGGTCCCCGCAGGCGCGGGCCTCCGGCAGCGGGTGGGCGCGCAGCCGCAGCAGCAGCGCCTCGTACGCCTGGCCGCTGGCGAAGATGCCGAGGTTGGAGGTGGTGGCCGCGGGCAGCAGGCCGCGCAGCCCGTCCAGCGCCCGCGCCTTGACCGCGCGGCGCCAGGCGGCCTCGTTCGACCCGGGCTCGTGGGGGACGACCCCGGCCAGGTGGTCGCTGAGGGCTGGCAGCAGCTCGACGTAGGTGGCGAACAGCCCGTCGAGCACGCGGCGGTAGTCGGCGCCGAGGTCGCTGGCGGCCACGTCCGGGTCGAGGTGGTAGCGCCGGCGCCCGCCCGGGCGGTCGGCGTAGGAGACGTAGCGGGTGGACTGCTCCAGGTAGGCGGCCAGCCGGCCCCACTCCAGCACCTTGGTCAGCAGGTTGGAGGCCTGCTCGCAGGCGACGTGCGCGCCGCCGAGCTGCGCCACCGAGTCGTCGCCGTACTCGTCGAAGACCCGCTGGTAGAGGGCGGTCGCCCTGGCCTGACCCACCGGGGGTGCCGAGAGCGCCTCCCGGGACCCGTCCTCGACCTGGTCGGCGAACTCGTCCAGGAACAGCCGGCGCAGGGTCTTGCCCGAGCGCGAGTAGCGGGCGAACAGCGCCCCCTTGACGGTCTCCGGCAGGTTGCGGAGGGCGAACACCGGCCGGTCGAGGTTGGTGACGTAGGGCGCCAGGCGGGCCCGCTCGGCCTCGGTGAACTCCTCGACCCACCAGGCGGTCATGCCAGCCCCAGGAGCGGCTCGAGCCCGACGGTCAGGCCGGTGCGGGTGGCGACCTCGCGGACGGCCAGCAGCACGCCGGGCATGAACGAGGACCGGTCGAGGGAGTCGTGCCGCAGGGTGAGCACCTCACCCTGGCCGCCGAACAGCACCTCCTGGTGGGCCACCAGCCCCGGCAGCCGGACCGAGTGGACCCGCACCCCGTCGACCTCGCCGCCGCGCACACCCTCCACCGACTGGGTCCCGGCCGGCGGCCCGCCGCCGGGCCCGGCCTCCCGCCGCGCCTCGGCGATGGCGCGGGCGGTGCGGATCGCCGTCCCGGAGGGCGCGTCGGCCTTGCCCTGGTGGTGCAGCTCGATCACCTCGGCGGCGGGGATCCAGCGGGCCGCGATGGTGGCGAAGTGCACGGTGAGCACCGCCCCGAGGGCGAAGTTCGGCGCCCAGACGGCGTTGCCGTGGTCGCCCTTGCCGGCGAGGGCGGCGAGCTCGTCCAGCACGGCGGCGGGGAGGCCGGTGGTGCCCGAGACCAGGTGGACGCCCTCGGGCAGCAGCCCCTCGACGGCCGCCGTGGTCGCCTCGGGCCGGGAGAAGTCGACCACCACCTCCGCCTCGGCGGCCAGCAGCTCCGAGAGGCTCTCGGCGACCAGCAGGCCGGCCGGTGCCTCCGGGACCAGGTCGCGCAGCTCGCGGCCGACCCCGCTGGAGCGGGCCACGGCGGCGACCAGCTCCAGGTCGTCGGCGGCCAGCACCGCCCGGCAGGCGGCCTGGCCCATTCGCCCCGTCGCTCCAAGTACCCCGACCCGCACCCGCTCCGCCTCCTTCCGCAGCCCCGACGGCAGGCAGGATAGCGGTCCCGCCCGACGCCGGCCTCCCCGGCCCGGCCCCCGGCCGGTTAGGCTGTTGCCATGCTGGCTTCGGTGGACAACGAGGCGACGGTGCTGGCCGTGATGGCCGACCGCTACCGCCTGCCGGTCGAGCGCCTCGTGCCGGGCCAGGTGGTGGTGGCCGAGGTGCCGGACGCCCGCCTGCCGGTGCGGGCCCTCGCCCGCGAGGGCGGTGCCGTGGTGGCGGTGGCGCCCGAGTGGGCCGGGCTGCTCCGCGAGCACCTGGACGGGCCCGACACCCTGCTAAAGAGCATGAGCGTGGTCGCCGCCGCCATCCCCGGGCACCTGTTCTCCGGTGTCGCCCGCACCGGCGTGGCGATCCCGCCCCCGGCCGTCGAGGTGACGGTGATCGACGCCGCCGACCCGCGGCTGCCCGACTGGGTGATCGGCCACTTCAGCGGGGAGGCGTGGGTGGTGCTGGGCGAGCGGGGCGAGGTGCTGTCCACCGCGGTGCTCAAGCGCTACGACGACCGGCTGCGGGAGATCTCGGTCGGCACCGCCGAGGCCGCGCGCGGCCGCGGCCTGGCGCGCTCGGTGGTCGCGGCCGCCGCCCGGGCGGCGCTGGCCGAGGGCCGGGCCGTGCTCTACAACCACGACCCCGACAACGACGCCTCCGCCAAGGTCGCCGAGTCGGTCGGCCTGCACGAGCTCGGCCGCTACCACGTGGTGGTGTCCGACCGTCGCCTCGGCGCCGACTACAGCGAGGACGACACCGCCGCCGAGCGCAAACCCTCAGCGTCGACCTGAGCTTGCACCGCCGCCTCAGTAGCGGACGTCCAGCGCGTACCGCAACGCCCGGTCCAGCTCGGCCGCCTTCACCCGGTCCAGGCGCCCGACCGGCCGCGGGTCGAGCGCCGCCTGGCGGACGGTGACGAGGCTGTCGCAGTTGATGGCGCTGACCTCCGGAAGGCCCTGGTCGAGGCCGACCTCCACCTCCGAGCGGATGCCCCGCAGGGTGCGGGTGATCGGGGCGCAGGTGACGGTGGTCAACACGCCGATGGCGGCATCGCGGGTCAGGACGCAGACAGGCCGCCGGTTCGCGGGTGGCCCCAGGTCGGCCCAGTAGATCTCCGCCCGCGCTACCACGGCGGCGCGGTCTCGCCGGCCAGCCGGGCGGCGGCGGCCACGATCGCCGGGTCCTGCGGCCGTGCCCGGTATGCCTCGGCCAGGCGGCGGTCGGCGGCCGCGAGCTCCTCGGCCTCGAGCACGGCGAGGGCGCCGCGCCGGACCAGCTCGGAGCGGCTGGTGCCGAGCTTGGCGGCGAGGGTGTCCAGCCGCCGTACCAGCTCGTCGTCGAGCTGGACGAGGACCTCCTTCCTGGCCATGACCATAGGGTAGAGCATATGGTCCGGCAGGCCCGGTCGGGCGGGGTCCGACAGGCTGTGGACAGGCGGCCGGGCAGCGCTACGGCCGGCGTTCGATGGGCAGGCGGGAGCGGGTCAGCAGCCCGGCGCCGAGCATCGCGACCACGGGCACCACCAGCAGCGCGACGCCGAGGTTGAACCAGGGCACGGTGAGCGGGTACGGCGTCGGCGCCGGCCAGAGGTCGGCCTGGCCCTGGTTGAGGGCGACCAGCACGGCCATGGCGCCGCCCAGCCCGGCGAGGGCGCCGAGCAGCGACCCCAGCCCGGCGATCACGCCGGACTGGCTCAGCGACAGCCCGCGGCGCACCCGTGGGGAGGCGCCGACGGCGGCGAGGGTGGCGAGCTCGGCGCGGCCGTCGGCGGCGGCCAGCGCGGTGGCGATCGCCGCGGCACCGAGGGTGATCACCCCGGCCACCAGGGCCAGCACCAGCAGCGACCGGGTCTCCGATGCCACCTGCGGCCCCCGCTCGACGTAGACCCCCGCGCGGTTGCCGAACGCGGCCTGGAGCCGGTCCTCCTCGGCGACCGTCGGCATGCGGCTGGTGGTCGCCAGCGCGACGGCGTTCACCGGGCGGACCCCGAGCGGCCGGGCGGTCGCCGCGGTCATCATCACGACCGGCGCCCGCGGTCGGCTCGGCAGCGCGAAGCCGGGCGCCGTCACCGTGCGGGTCTCGTCCCGGTCCTTGGCGAACGGGTGGAACGAGGTGATCGCCAGCGTGACCCTGCCGTGGTGCAGGTAGCGGGGGTGGTCCACGACCACCCTGCCGGCGCGGAGGGCGGCGGCGGCCTGGGCGGCCTCGTCGCCCGGCAGGCCGGTGAGCGCTCCCACCGCGGCGCCGTCGGCCACCACCATGAGGCCGTCGGTGACCAGGTGCTCGAAGTAGTGGGAGAGGCTGCCGAGCCCCTCGCAGCGGCCCTCCCGGCGCGCGGCCGACTGCTCGGCCGGGGTCGGGTCGCGCCGCAGGACCTCGGGCGCGTACGGGCACCTGCTTGCCGCGGGCACCTGCGGGGTCACCCCGCAGGTGCCCGGGCCGCACGACGGCAGGCCGATCCGGTGGACCCGCTCGACCGGCATCCCGCCGCGCAGGGCGGCGATCGCCTGCGGCGGCACCGGGCGCGGCTCACCGCCTTTGCCGGTCGCGTCGATGACCACGTCCCCGGTCCGGGTGAGGGAGCGGTAGTCGTCGCGGTCCCGCTCGGTGCTGGCGGTCAGGACCACGCCGACCGCGAGGGTGCCGGCGATGGCCGCCATTACGGCGGAGATCGCGGGGGCCGCAGCGGTGCGGTTGCGCGAAGTGTCGCGCAGCGCGACCCGCGGCGCCAGCGGCAGGAAGCGGCCCAGCCGCGCCACCAGCCCGACGAAGGCGGGGGTGCACAGGACCAGGCCGACCTCGACGGCGACCAGCCCGGCCAGGACGATCGTGGCGTCGATGCGCCGGGCGCCGACGACCGCCACGACGGCCCCGGCCGCCACCAGCAGCGCGCCCAGCAGCACCCAGCGCCGCCGCGACCTGGTGATGCCGCGCCGGCCGGCCAGCGCGGTCACCACGTCCTGCCGGGCGGCGGTCCACGCCGGGACCAGCGCGGCCAGCACCCCCGTGGTCACCGCCAGCGCGGCGAGGCCGGCCAGCGCCAGCGGCCACACCCGGAAGCCGCCGGAGCGGACGTGGACGAGGTGCTCCTCGAGCAGCGGGCGGGCGGCCGCGGCGGCGACGACGGCCAGCGCCAGCCCGGAGGCCGCCGCCAGCGCGCCGAGCACGACGCCGTCGGCCAGCACGATCCGGCGCAGTTGCGCCGGGGTCCCGCCGGCGGCGGCAACCAGCGCCAGGTCGCGGCGGCGGCGGCGGGCGCCGATCGCGAACGCCGGCCCGGCCAGCAGGACGATCTCCAGCATCGCCAGCCCGCCGACCAGCCCGGGGACGCCGGGCTGGAAGCCTCGCTCGTAGGCGAACGGCGGGTCCAGCTCGGCCTGGCCGGGTGGGTGGGCGAGCACGTGCCGGGAGGTCGCCACCACGCCGTGGGCGTTGAGCCGCTTGACCTGCGCCCAGGCCAGCGGGCCTGGCGTGGCGACCAGCCAGCGCCGGTCGTGGGGGCCGTCCGAGAGCGCCTCGGGCGGCAGGGCGCCCGGGCGCAGGACCACTGCGGCCGCCCGGAGGTCACCGGGGTCCTCCACGATGCCCACCACGCGGTAGGCGCGGCCGCCGTCGGCCAGGCGCAGGCTGCCGCCGACCATGGCGCCGACCCGGCTGGCGGCCGGCGTGGTCAGGGCGACCTCGTCGGCGCGCGCCGGCGGCCGTCCCGACCGCTGGCGGAAGATGCCGCGCGCCAGCGGGTCGGCGAGGTCCAGCAGCCGCGCGCCGACCTCCCCGGTCCCCGCCACCGTGCGCACCGTCACGGTGGCCCGCTCGTCGGGGATCGCCCTGGTGCCGGGCGGCAGCAGCGCGAGCAGCCGGTCCAGGCCCGGCGCGGTGGCCGGCTGCGCGGTCGGCTTGCGTGGCCGTGGCCCGGCGACGGCGACGAGGTCCGGTTCGGTCGGGTGCTGGTGGACCGGCTCCTCGGACGGCCAGCTGACACGGGCCTGGGCGGTGCCCATCAGCCGCTCGGCACGCTCGGCGGGGGTGAGCTTGAAGGAGTCCTGCAGCACCGCGGCGAACCCCAGGGCCGCCACCGGCAGCATGATCATCGCGACCACCAGGACCGAGCGGCCCTTGGCCCGGCGCGCCTCGCGCCGCGCCACCCGCAGCGCGGCCGCCCAGCCGGTCACCGGCCGCCGCCGGGCGGGGTCAGCAGCGCCTCGGGCGCGTCCAGCGGCCCGGCGGTGTCGACGACCACGCCGTCGCGCAGGAACACCACCCGGTCGGCCCAGGCCGCGTGCCTGGCCTCGTGGGTGACCAGCACCGCGGCCGCGCCGGCGTCGACCTTGGAGCGCAGCAGCCGCAGCACCGCCTCGCCGGTCTCGGAGTCCAGCGCGCCGGTCGGCTCGTCGGCCAGCAGCAGGCGGCGCTGGCCGACCAGGGCGCGGGCGATCGCCACCCGCTGCTGCTGGCCGCCGGACAGCTCGTCGGGGAAACGCTGGCCGTAGCCGTCCAGGTCCACCTCGGCCAGCGCCGCCAGCGCCACCCCCCGTGCCTGGCGCGCCCGCACGCCGTCCAGCTCCAGCGGCAGCGCCACGTTCTCGGCGCCGGTGAGGCTGGCCAGCAGGTTCAGGTCCTGGAAGACGTACCCGACCCGGCGCCGCCGCAGCGCCGCCAGTTCCCGCCGGCCGCAGTCGCCGAGCACGACCCCGTCCACGACGACCGCGCCCCGGGTCGGGCGGTCCAGCCCGCCGGCCAGGTTCAGCAGGGTCGACTTGCCCGACCCCGACGGCCCCATCACGGCCACCAGCTCGCCCTCGTCCACCGAGAGCGTCACCCCGCGCAGCGCGTGCACCGCGGTCTCGCCGTCGCCGTGGACCCGGTGCACCGCACGCAGCTCCAGGATGCTCATCGCCGCTTCACCTCCGTGTCCCTGGCCGCCTCCTCGGGCGCGGCCTGCGGCAGCCGCACCGGCGGCGGGCGGTAGCGGTGCAGGCTGGCCTCGCAGTGGTCCAGCCAGCGCACCTCGGCCTCGGCCTGGAACAGCATGGCGTCCAGCACCAGCACCCAGGGCAGGTCGGCCGGCAGCTCGGCGCGCGCCTTCAGCCGGGTGTACTCCTGCAGGGTGCGCATGGTGGCGCTCCGCTGGGCCTGCACCACCGCCGGCACGTCCACCCCGGGCGTGGTCAGCGCCAGCGCGAGCTTGATCGCCAGCTCGTCACGGGGCCGGTCGGCACGGCTGACCGGGGTGGCGAACCACGCCGCCAGGTCGGCCCGGCCGGCGTCGGTGACCTCGTAGGGACGCTGGCCCGCGTCGTTCCCCGGCAGCGGGCGCACCAGCCCGTCGCGTTCCAGGCGCGAGAGGGTGGTGTAGACCTGCCCGATGTTCAGCGGCCAGGTGCCGCCGGTGGACTCCTCGAAGGCCACCCGCAGCTGGTAGCCGTGCATCGGGCCGCGCTCCAGCAGCGCCAGCAGACCATGCTTCACCGACATAGCTACTGAGTATATGCATACTCAGTAGGCCACGCGCAAGCCTACCTGGCGTCGGTCCAGTCCTCGGCCAGCGCCTCCGCCGGCGGCTCGCCGGCCACCGGGGCCGGGCCCGCCTCGGCCAGGTCGACGGCCTCGGCCGCCGTGACCGCGACCTGGAACAGCGCGCCCTCGCCGGCGGGCGCGAAGCCCTGCTCCACCATGGACCGGACCATCGCCAGGAACGCGTCGTAGTAGCCGGCCACGTTGACCAGCACCACCGGCCGGTCGTGGAGGCGCAGCTGGCGCAGGGTGATGACCTCCAGCAGCTCCTCCAGCGTGCCGAACCCGCCGGGCAGGGCGAGGAAGGCGTCGGCGTTGGCGTCCATCAGCGCCTTGCGCTCCCGCAGGGTCTCGGTGACGACCAGCTCGTCGGTCGGACCGTAGGCGAGGTCCCGCTCCACCAGCGCCCGCGGGATGGCGCCGAAGACCCGCCCGCCGTGCCGGTGGACCGAGCGGGCCAGCTCCCGCATCAGGCCGACGTCGCTGCCGCCGAACACCAGCCGGTGGCCGCGCCGCGCGATCTCGTGGCCCAGCTCGCGGGCGGCCCGCCGGTGCACCTCGGGGAGCCCGACCGCCGAGCCGCAGAAGACGCACACCGATCGGCCAGCTGGCCGATCGGTGTGGTGGATGGACCGTCCGCCGAAGGCGGACTCCACGCCTTTGCTCATCGCACGTAGCGCTCGAAGCCGTCCTCGTCGAACGGCCCGATCATCGCCAGGGCGCGCGGCCCGGTGCCGAGCAGCTCCTTGGCGACCGCCCGCACGTCGGCGTCGCTGACCGCGTCGACCCGGCGGATGACCTCGTCGACCGAGAGGATCTCGCCGCAGGTCAGCTCCGACTTGCCGAGGCGGGTCATGCGGCTGGAGGTGTCCTCCATGCCGAGCACCATCGACCCCTCCAGGTGGCCCTTGCCGCGCTCCAGCTCCTCCTCGGTGAGCCCGTCGGCGACCACCCGCTCCAGCTCGTCGCGGATGATGGTCAGCACCTCGTGGACGCGCTTGGGCGCCGTTCCGGCGTAGACCGAGAACGAGCCGGTCTCCGAGTACTGGGCGGCGTAGGAGTAGATCGAGTAGACCAGGCCGCGCTTCTCGCGCACCTCCTGGAACAGCCGCGAGCTGACGCCGCCGCCGAAGGCGAGGTTGAGGACGCCAAGGGCGAAGCGGCGCGGGTCGGAGCGCGACAGCCCCCGGCATCCCAGCACCACGTGGGCCTGCTCGGTCGGCTTGCGGCGCACCAGCACGCCGCCGTGGACCCGCGGCTCGCGCCGGCGGGCCCGCGGCCCCAGCGCCTCGCCCTCCTCGGCGTCGCCGAACGCCTCGGCGACCAGCTCGACCACCTGGTCGTGGTCGAGGCTGCCGGCGGCGGCCACCACCAGGTTGCCCGGCACGTAGTGGCGCCGCCAGTAGCGGGCGATCGCGTCGCGCCGCATGGCGGTGATCGACGCGGTCGTGCCCAGCACCGGCCGCCCGAGCGGGTGGCCGCCGAACAGCCGCTCGGCGAACAGGTCGTGGACGACGTCGTCGGGGGCGTCGTTGTGCATGCCGATCTCCTCGAGGATGACCGTCCGTTCGGCCTCCACGTCGGCCTTGGCCATCCTGGAGAAGCGCAGCATGTCGACCAGGACGTCGACGGCCAGGGGCAGGTCCCGGTCGAGCGTCCTGGCGTAGAAGCAGGTGTACTCCTTGGAGGTGAAGGCGTTGGTCTCGCCGCCGACGGCGTCCATCGCCTCGGCGATGTCGCGGGCGGACCGCCGCCTGGTGCCCTTGAACAGCAGGTGCTCGAGGTAGTGCGAGGCGCCGGCCAGGCGTGGGCTCTCGTCGCGGGAGCCGACGCCGGCCCAGATCCCCAGGGCGACCGAGCGCACGGCGGGCATGCGCTCGGTCAGGACCCGGAGGCCTCCGGGCAGGTCGGTGCGCTCGAAGGTGCCCTCCCCCACCGGGTCAGCCTTCCTCGCCGGCGCCGGCGGCGGCGTCGGCTGGGGCGGTGGGGGCCTCGTCGTCCTCGGCCAGCTTCAGCGAGATGCGGTTCTGGCGGTCGATCTCCATCACCTCGACCAGCAGCTTGTCGCCGACGTTGACGACGTCCTCGACGGCGCGGACCCGCTGGCCCTTCTTGCCCAGCCGGGAGATGTGCAGCAGGCCGTCCTTGCCGGGGGTGAGGGAGATGAA
>Ga0081538_10001667_pt1 | contig 22677 bp, 16 predicted proteins | sample TabmetS5T2R1_FD_71022 | JGI IMG/M metagenome (GOLD analysis project Ga0081538, IMG submission 71022) | Tabebuia heterophylla rhizosphere microbial communities from the University of Puerto Rico - S5T2R1 | ecosystem: Host-associated > Plants > Roots > Rhizosphere ...
CGCTCCGACTCGTGGGCGGTTCCGTGGCCCGTCAACGCCTCCGGCTGACCCGCCTCGTCGTTCCAGCGCAACAGCCGAGCGACGGGTGCCGCCGTACCCGGCCCGCCGGTGATCTCCACGAACGTGCCGGCGGACGCCGGAGCGGGCCGACCCTCCGGCAGGCCGGCCGACGCCCACGTCCCGGCGTTGAGGTAGCGGGCCGAGCCGTCCGGCAGCGCGAGCTCCTCCGGGTGGTGTGTGTGGCCGAAGACGTAGAAGGGGACTGCCTGGCCGGCGGCGCGGAGTACGCGGTGGATGGCGGGCCAGGCGCTGCGCAGGTACGCCGCCCGGTCGGCGGGCTGCCAGAGCGGGCCGTGTCGCCGCCGGTCCAGGGGAAGTAGGCCAGCCGTGGCCCGGGCGGCCGGCGCGAGGACCCGTGTGCGGAGCAGGCGGCCCGCGACCGACCAGGCTGAAGCCACCGACAGCTCGTCGATAGCGACCAGGGCGTCGTGGGTGATCCCGACCTCGGAGGCGTACCGGCGCAGCGTAGAGACCCGATAGGCCGCCCGCAAGCGGGCCAGCTCGGGGCCGGACAGGGCACGCGCGTGCCGGGCCAGCGCGGCAGCGAGGCGGAGCGACTCCATTCCGCCGCCCAACTGCGCCGCCGGCCAGCTCAGCTCGTCTCGCCGCTCGCGCAGTCTCCTTCGGTATCGCGCCAACTCGGTGGTCATCGGCCGCCCGGCCGGCCGGTGGTCGTCCGACCCGTCGAGTCCGAGCAAGGCGGGAATGGCGTTGATGTCGTGGTACTGGCTGCCGTGCTCGGCGTACAGCACGCCGGGCAGATGGTAGATCCAGGGGTGGAACCTGATGCCAGCCATCACGCTGGAGTCGCCGGCCCCGGCCAGGACGAGGTCGGCGAACCGCTCCCGCACGGCGCGGCGGAGCAGGACAACGTCGTGGTTGCCTGCCACCACGTCGACCTGCATGCCGCCGCCCAGGAACGCGCCGACCGCCCCGAACAGCTCCGGGTGGCCGGCGGCGATCTGAGTCAGCATGGTGTTCGTCCCTGCCGGCGGCGCTTGGGCGGCAGGGAGGTCGACAAGGTCGCCGAGGATGACCAACCGCCAGCCGCTGCGCCGCTCGGCAGCCCGACGTCGGACATGCCCAAGGAAGCGGGCGAACCCTGCGTTGTGGAGGACGTGCCCGCCGGTGTTGTGGTCCCGGTTGCAGCCGAGCGAAAGGTGGAGGTCACTGACGATGGTGATCCCCCACCGGCCGAGGTCGGGTGCGCGTCCGCCGTTGCCGACCTGGTCCAGGGTGCTCAACCCAGAAACCCGACCAGGCGCCGCACGATGACGGCGCAGTACACCAGCGCCAGCGGGATGATCACGGCCTTGAGGGCCCGCATCCACGATTCCGCATTCGGGCCACCGGCCGCTCGGACCAGCTCGTGCTGGGCCAGCAGGACGATGAGCAGCACGGTGGTGCCGGCCTCGATGAACGTCATGTCGCCAGCCGCCGGACCAGCTCTTCGAGGCCGGCGATCAGGCTCAGCCAGACCAGCACGGCGAGCAGCAAGCGCGGCGACCACACCCCGGCGTAGACCATGGCGGTGGCGAGCAGGGTGTCGACCGCGACGCTCACGCCGATCGCGAGCAGGAACTCCAACCACCATTCAGCCAGGCGGAACCGGTGGACCAAGGCCATGCCAGGACAGATGAGCAGGAAGGGCACCACCAGCACCGGACGGACTGGCTCCAGAGGGAGCACGAAGGCCACCAAGGCGACCAGGATCGCCGAACAGATCATGCCGCCCGGCCAGGTCAACGTGCGCTCGGTCATCTCAGCGCCTCGGGGCGGAGAGCGTAGATCCTCGCGTCCTGGTTGGCGTAGATCAGCTGCACTCCCGGTGCCCGGCGCAGCGCCTGCTCCAGGCGGTCAAGCGACCCAGGAGGCAGGATGCCCCTCGCCTCGGCATCCGCCTGATTGCTGCGGGTGATGATGAAGTAGGCCCCTTGCCGCCGGTGTTCCCGCATGATGCCGAGCACGGGCTCCGCCAACTCCCCGTTGCCGCCCCCGCGGCTGCTCTTGAGGCTGCCCACCGTCCGGTACTCGTAGCCGACGTAGTCCTGGAACTTCCAGGGCAGGTCCGGCGTTGCCGCCAGGAGCAGCGACCCGCGCGGCGCCACCTCGTACAGGTGGCGCACGGCGGCCAGCTCCTCGCTGGTGAAATGCTCGATCCGCTCGTTGCCGTAGCGGGCGAACAGGAAGCCGCCGAGGAGCACCACCACGGCGAGCCCGATCGCGCCAGCGGCGCGCCACGACGTGGCGGCCTCCTTGACCGGGAGGAACAGGCCGGCGGCGAGGAATGCGATGAAGGGCAGAGCGAAGAAGTAGACGCGCAGCAGCAGCTCGCCGCCGTAGGGTTGCAGGACCAGGAACGCGAACGGCGCGACCGCGAGCAGCGTGACCGTCATGTCGTCCTGACCATGCCGGCGCCGCCGCAGCCAGCCCAGAACCGCAAGTCCCCAGAGCAGCGCGGTCACGGCCAGCCGGATCTGCACGACGAGTTGATGGCCGGCGCTGCCGCGGAGCCGGTCGGCCACGTTGGCGGCGGCGATGGTGTCGACCTGCCCAACGTTGCCGCTCAGTTCCGAGAGGTTGCCGGCCAGGTAGCCTGCGCTCATGAAGGTGATCCAGGCCACGAGCATGACCGCCATGAGCCACGGGAGGCCCCGGGCGGAGCAGCGACCGAAGACGACCAGCGCGGTGACGCCAGCAAGGATCGCGAAGGGCGTCAACTGGTGGCTCGGAACGGCGGCGGCGAACAGGACGATGACGATGACCATCAGGCCGGCTCGCTGGAACCGTCCCTCCCGTGGCCGCAGCGCATTCAGCAGCAGGAACTGGACCGCCCTTGACCTTGCCGGAGAGCGGGGCCGCCGGAGCAGCACCCGGGCCGGAGCGAGCCGAACGTCGAGCTGGACGGTGCCGAACCAACCCACCAGGATCCCGAGGATGAGGAGGTAGAGGAAGTAGCTGAGCGCCTGTGGGGCCAGGTAATCCTGGTGGATCCAGTTGGTGACGTAGAAGAGCCAGACAGCCAGCCAGACCAGCCGCCAGTCGGAGGTCGCCCGCCGGAGGAGCAGGATCAACGGTCCGAGGTAGAGCAGGTTGAAGAAGACCGGCGCCCAGGCGGCCATCGACATGATGCTGCCCAGACCGGCCGCACCGGAGAGGAAGGCGGTCAGCGTGAAGAAGCCAGGCCAGTTGAAGTAGGCGTCGATCTTCGGGTCGATCGCGCCGGTCCTGGCGATGTGATCGGCAATGCCAGCGTGCCGCCAGACGACGTTGGGGCCGGGCACCGGCTCGACCATCGCGTTCATGCCGTAGAGCATGACCACGAGCGCCACCACGTGGAGCAGCAGCATCGACCGCCGCGGCGGCCTCTGGCTAAGCGTCCAGACAAAGCCGGCCGTGGCCATGACCGGGGCGGCCAGCACCGCAGGTGGGAGCACCGAGGCGAGGCCGAGGTCGTTGACCTCTCGGAGGTTGACCCGGCCGACGCCCACGGCCCACAGTGCCACCGCCGCGAGCGAGAGCAGGGCGGGCCCAGCAGTGGCCACCACCCGGGCCCACTCGATCCGCCCCACCCGCTCGGCCCACTCGACCCGCCCGACCCGGTCGAGCTGCTTGGCCCGGGCGTCACCATCGTCCAGCCAGATCCCAAACGGCGGCGGGCGCTGGTCGGGACGCGGCCAGGCGCCCTCCAGCGCGTGGTCCAGCGCCCGCATCCACTCCGGCGGCTGGACTCGCTGCTGACGCGCAGGCTGCATCATCCGGCCGCTCCAACGTCCCACGACTCCGCATGCCCGCCCGGTGCCACGGGAGCGGCGACACGCCGGCCGGGCGCTGGCCCCTCGCTACCCTGACGCAACAGGCGGCGCAGCCGTCCCGCCGACCACAAACCAGTCGCGGCGAGAACGAGCACCCAGCACACCGCCATGCCAGTCAGCCCCTGCAGCACGCCGGCGGCGGCGGCTGCCCCGATGCCGGCCATCCCGGCCACGATGCCGGTGGCCACCGCCTCGCCGAGACGGCCGGTGGCCCGGCAGACGGAGAAGTAGGCCTGGACGAAGCTGAGCGGCACGGCACCGAGGACCAGGACACGCAGCGGCGTCACGCCGGCGTCCGCGTACGCCCTGCCGATCAGCGACAGCAGGGGATCAGCGATGACGGCCAGAATGGCGCCGGCAAGGATCCCGAGCGCCAGCGACGACCGGATCGCTCGGCGAACCTGGACGCCGAGCAAGCTCGGGCGATGGGCGGCCTCGGCCAACAGGGCGATCCCCACCGACGTCGGGATGACGTACACCCCCCACGCCATCATCCAGATCGTGTACCAGTAGGCGTTCGCCGCGGGCGACAACAGCTCGGTCACGACGATTGGCAGTATGAGCCCTGGCGCCCGCTCGGCCAAGGTCAGCATGTGGTTGGGTAGACCAACCCTGACCAGGTCTTTCGTCAGCGGCCAGCGCGCCCGCGGATGGTAGCGGTAGCTGGTGGGCTGGCGGCCGAGCTGGACCAGGGCCAGGAGGCACGCCGCCAGACCGCCCGCGACCCAGGTCGCGAACAGCGCGAGCGAGGCGACGTTGCCGACGGCCGCGGGCAGGAACGCCAGCGGCGCCAGCGTCACGAGCCCGTTCACGATCCCGCGGACGGCAACCTGGTCGCCGCGGCCCTGCGCCATGGAGACCTGGTCGAACAGCGTGCCGACGGTCCCGAGCACGCTCATGACCGCGAACAGGATGGCGTACGCGGGCATCGTCCCGACCACCCGAAGCTCCGTGAACACGCCGGAGGCGAGCAGCAGGAACGCCACCGAGAACAGGAGCGACGCGACCGCGACGATCGTGATCGCGCTGTCGAGCAGGTCGGCCGGCCGCCGCTGGTACCGCGGGTACCGGGTGATGAACGCGGCGCCAACGCCGAGCATGGAGAGCTGCACACCGAGCATGATCGCCGAGATGGCGCCCGCGGTCAGGCCGACGTCCCGGGCTGGGAATCGCCTGGCAGCGAACAGCCAGAACAGGAAACCCAAGCCCATCAGCGCGCCCTTGCCGGAGATGAGACCAAGGCTGCTCCAGATCATGGGGTGAGAGCGCGCCGGGCGCGCCAACCGCAGGAGCAACCTCAGGGCACTAGCCACGCTTGGAGACGATCCGCGCGGTAGTGGTGCCGGGGCCGCGGGCAAGCGTCTCCCGGAACGCCCCGAGCATCCCCGCGTAGTTGTAGACACTGTAGGCGGCGTAATAGGGAATCCACCGCGGCCGCCCGCGGGCGAGGCTCAGGGCGATGCCTCGGATTCCGGCAGCCAGGGGGAGGGCGAGCAACCAACCGCCACGCCAGCCATGCTTGCCCACCATCCTCCCCAGCCCATGGCCGTCGGCGAGGAACTGCTCGCGGGCGAAGGCGAACGAGTCCTCGGCAAACCGGTGGACGACGATGGTCCGGCGAGACACGCCCACCTTGGCCCCGGCGCGCTCCAGGCGCCAGCGCAGCTCGATGTCCTCGCCGGAGAGAAAGCGCTGGTCGAAGCCATGCCGCAGCAGCGCGTCGCGGTCGAAGATGGTGGCCACCAGCCCGAACCAGTCCTTGCTGCGGCCGGTCCGGTGGTGTTCGGCCAGCGCCTGCCCCCAATACCCGGGGCCGGACGTGCTGCTCAGACCCGCCTGAAGGGCGAGGTAGCCCCCCTGGACGAACTCGTCGTGGAGCGACTTGAGCGCGCCCTCGGGCAGGACGACGTCGGCGTCGACCAGGGCGACCAGGGACGACGAGGCCGCTTGGGCCCCGAGCAGCCTGGCCACAGGAAGGCCCCGCCCCTTATCGGAGAGCAGACGCGGCGTGTAGCGCTCGGCGATCTCGCGGGTGCTGTCGGTGGACTTGCCGTCGACGACGATGAGCTCCCGCGGCCGGGAGCGGGCGATCGATGCGAGGCAGTCGTCGAGGAGCCGCTCGGCGTTCCGGACCGGGACGACGACCGACACATCGAGCATGGACCCTCCTAGCCGATCCCGGAGCGGGCCAGGGTCTCAAGCAGCCGCTCGACGATGACGTCAGAGGCTTGGTCGGCCGAGAACGTGGCGGGCACCCGGAGCAGGAAGGCCGGCTTGCCGTCCAGTGCCCTGGCCAGGACCGCCGCCTTCTCGGCGAAGAACCACTCGACGGGCATCAGCCCGGTCGCGGCCAGCGCCGTGATGATGTCCCTGGAGTGGCGGGCCAGCTCAGCATGGAAGTTCCCGATCAGTCGGGAGACCATCCAGCCATTGTCCTTCTCCTCGAGCGAGACGGTCGACCCGTCGTACCGCTCGACAAAGACGGCGGCTGCCAGGGGCGCCGTGGTCGAGATGGTCGCGTTCGGGAGGGCCGCCTGCGGGGTGACCATCATGTGCTCGGGTGACCAGCGGCGGGAGAGCGCGGCCAAGCGGGGATATTGGGTGACCAGGGGATGCACCAGGGTGGTCAACTGGGCGATCGGCCTGGAAAGGGTGGAGGGCACCAGTGGCTTGCGCCGCCTGGCGAACAGGTGCGGATAGATGGGCCGATGATGGGGCTTGATGAACATCGGCTTGGCATAGCCGAGCAGCCGCCCGTCGCCGGCCATGAAGGCCCAATCGTCGCCCATGAAGGCGACACCATCCACGCGCAGCAGCTTTGCGATCGTGCTCGTCTTGCCGACGCCGCCCCAGGCCGGCATGGCAACACCGTGGCCACGGTAGTCGAAGGTGGCGGCGTGGATCATGGCGACGCCGCGGCCCACGAGGATCCTGTCGAGCAGCGGCAGCGTCGAGGTCAGCAGCTCCCGAGTGCCGTGGAGCCGGTATCCGTCGCCATCGACGACGAGCTGCACCTTCATGGCGGTCAGGTACAGCGAGCGGTCGGTATGGCGGTACTCGTGGTCGGCGTGCGAGGCGTCCGGCATGGGCTCAAGCTCGGCAGTGATGGTCAGGTCGTGGCGATCGAGCCCGTGGGTGCGGAAGGGCGCGAACATGTCACGCAGGATGGACGCGGTGGGCGCGTCCTCGGCGACGCGGATGGCGGCGCGGTTGTGGATGCTGAACTCGATCCAGCGTCTCGCCGTTCCCGCTGGTGCGACATCAGTGGCCGTGCCGGCCCGCCCTGCCGGATCGGTCATGACGGCTCCCCCCGGGCCGATTCTGCGGACGGCCATGTGATCTCCTCATCATATCGAGACAACGTTCCTACCAGGTAGCCTGCCGTGGTGACGGCGAGCCCGGCCGCGATCATGGCCGACCGACCCAGCCCGGCAGGGTCGCCACGCGTGATCGCCTCCGCCACGCCGCGGAGCATTCCGCGGGGCAGGACCCGCATCGTGTACGCTCGCTCGGAGGCGAGACCGCTGCGGGCGTCGGCAAGCCTTGCCACCAGGGCCTTGGAGAGGCCTTCCGCGTAGCAGCGGGAGTGGAAATACCGCCAGCTTGCACGGCTGGCCGGGACACGATGGCGCACCAGCGCGCTCGGGTCGTAGAGGAAGGTACCCTCCGGCCAGCGCCGGCGGGCCCGGATGCAAAGCTCGGTCTCCTCACAGCCGAGCGGACGGGTACCGATCCGGCCGATGTCGCAGCGGAATCCGCCCAGCGCGTCCAGGACCGCACGGCGGACGGACATGTTGGCCCCGATCAGGTTCCTCACCGCCGTCGGCGCCTCCGGCATCCCGCGGTAGGTGCAGCCGACCACCCAGTCGAACTCCTCGGGGAAGCAGCGCGGTCTGCCAGCCGACCACACCGGCTCGATAGCGCCGCCCACGCCGAAGACAGCGGGGCTGGTGTACCCGGCCGACAGCCGCTCCAGCCAGTCAGGTGCCGCCGCGGCGTCATCGTCGAGGAACGCGACGACATCGCCGCTGGCCACAGCCACGCCGGCGTTGCGGGCGCCGGACAGGCCCTGCCGCTGCCGGTTGTCGGTGACGACGACGCCAGGCAGCTGGCGGGCCACCCGCTCGCGCAGGGCCGGGTTGTAATCGACGCTGACGATCACCTCCAGGGGCCGCATGGTCTGGCGCCGCACCGAGCTGATCGCGTCCACCAGCTCGTCCCAGCGGCGCTCGGTGTAGGCGCAGATAACCACCGAGACGGAGGGCGCTCGGGTCACGTGCCTCCGCCTTGGGCCGGATCCCCGTCCAGGGCGGCGTGGCTGACCAGGTCGATGACCTGCGACTGCTGATGCCGGTAGGAGAGCCGTGGGAACACCGAGCGCGCGCGCAGGAGCGTCCACAGCACGCGCTGCCCGTCGCGGAACGTCCGGAGGTTGGACTGGCCGAACCGACGGGGGAACTCGAAGCTCGGGACTTCGCTGATCCGGAGCCCGGCCATGCTGGCGTGCAGGACGAGTTGCGTCTCGATTTCAAACCCGTCGGCGGACAGGGCGAGCTCGTTCAGCGCGCTGCGGCGGAACGCGCAATAGCCATAGCACAGGTCGGTGTAGCGGGTGCGGTAGATGAAGTTGGCGAGCCCCAAAAGGCCCCAGTTGCCTAGGCGTCGCACTCTGGTGATGTCACTGGAGCCCCCACCGGCCATGAAGCGTGAGCCCTTCACGAAGTCGAAGCCGCTGACCAGCATGGCGATGTAACGGATGATCTCGCCCGGGTGCATGCTGCCATCGGCGTCGAGCATCACCACGAGGTCCCCGGTCGCCGCGGCGAACCCGGCCTGCAGGGCGGCGCCCTTGCCGCGCCGCTCCTCGTGCACCACCACGATGTCCGGGCGCAGATGGGTCGCCACCTCGATGGTGTTGTCGGTCGAATGGCCGTCGACGAGCACGACCTCGTGGACCATGGGCGGGATGTGCTGGAGGACCCAGGCGATGTTCGCGGCCTCGTTCTTGGCCGGAATGACGACACTCACCTTGACTTGTTCCATGCTGGATCGAGCGTCGTCGCTCCTGAAGCCGTTTTGATCCTGCAGGGAAGACGTCACCTACGCGCCTCCTCGTCCTGGGTTGGGCGGAGTAGCGTGCAAGTCGCCCTCGCAAAGCGCGAACGCCGACCATCCGGGCGCGCCTAGTTGCTCCCTCTGGAAATCAATCCAGTCAGCAGCTACGGACCGGAAACCGTGCAAGCCCCCCAAGCCCTCCGATTCGTGATCCCTCTAGGAAATGCTTGCCTTACTGACCAAGTTCGTACGTCCAATAGCGGCCACACTCCACCGACAAGGCCCGGTCTTGAGCACGTGACGGACCCAAGGATTTTAGTGCGGCCGAGCGAAACCCCCCCTGATGAAGTAGTGGTAAATTGCGAGTTAATCGCTGATGACGGCTCGGAGATTATCAAGCGGCCCCAGGGCCTTCGTCATCCGACCTGCGTAGTTCTGCACTAGTCAGACGTCAGGAACAGGCTACGTAGACTGCAATATCGCGACAAAGCAGAATGAGTCTAATGAAGGTTGCGTGACAAATAAGACGAACCAGCGTCAACCGGATCCGCTGTGTGTCCCCACGAGCCGGCGTACCCACGGCTTCCACGAGGCATCGCGGTTCGTGATCGAGAAGGGACCGGCACCGTCGTACTCCCACCACGCTCGGCCCAGCCCGTACCGGTCGAACAGCCGCACCTGGTCGTCGATCCATCGGTCGCGGTTGACCGCCCCCTCGCCGATCCCGAACTCGCCAATCCACACAGGCAGACCGGCGCTGCGCGCCTTCTCCAGGTGCACGAGCAGGTGGCGCTCGAGCGCTTCGGGGTCGGGGACCGGGTAACCCGCCGTGCCGTCCCAGGTGTAGGCACCGACCTGTCGGCCATCGGCGCCATAGCCGTCGTCGTCCCCACCCGCGAAGTAGTCGTGGATCGACCACACGACGTTGCGCCTGTCGGTGAGGTTGGAGAAGTCCGCCAGACCGCCGGCGACGGAGGTGTCACCGTAGGTGGGCTCCACCAGGATGATCCGCTCCGGATCGACGCTCCGGATCTGCCGAATGAGGTAGTCATAGGCCCGCAGGACGCCGTTCTGATCGATCGGCCAGCGGTGGAACTCGTTCACCGGGTCGTAGGCTGCGACGGCGCGCTCGGCCCGGTATCGGCTCGCGAGCATCCGCAGGTAGGCGGCGCCGTTCCGCTCGACCGTCGTGACGCTGTCGCCTGCCCTCGCCCACCTCGGCACGCGGTCGAACCCGCCCGGTCCCACCAGGTGGATCTCGTCCAGGATCACATACAGCCCGGCTGCCTTGGCTCGGCGCACCGCCGTGTCCAGCGTGGACAGGTGCACCTGGTCCCAGTCGCCCCGCCTGGGCTCGAAGTCGTCCCAGTACAGGACGAACCGCACGACGCTGAAGCCCGCCTCACGGATCTGCCGGTAGCTTCCCGCCGGCCACGTCCGGCCTGGCTGGTTGCTCCAGATCGGCACGACGTTCAGGCCCACCAGCAGCAGCGGCTGCCCGCTTGGGTCGACGAACGCGGCCGTAGGGGTGCTGTGGAGGACGGCGGGAAACGATCGGTGCGCCCGCCTGTTGGTCGAGACCTCGCCGCTCCCGGCGACCGGTGATGATCCCGGGGAGCTGTCACCTGATGGTCCTCGGGAGCCGCCGACCGCCGCCGAGGCGACCAGGACGCAGCCGACCAGCGCGATGATCCTCCATCCCCAACGGGAACGGCGCCGGGTCGAGGGCGACATGAGCCGATGGAACCTCCAGTCGGGCGTCGGGTCCGGCGCCGAGCGGCGCCCCAGCACCAGTATGCTGATCGCCCGGCGCCACAGGACGGTCCGGTGCCGTGGTGTCGATCGTGTGGAGGGCCGCATGCCGAACAACGAGCGGCCGCGACCGCGGCCGCGGCCGCGGCGCACGCTGCTCGCGGTGCTCACGGTTGGTGTCGCCTTGGTGCTGCCGCTGGCCGTCGCGGTGGTTCCCGATGACCGGCGCGCGGCGCCGAGCCAGTACCTGAGGTTCCCGGTGGTCGCCGACACCTACGTGACCGCAGCGCAGCCGGACGCGGTCATGGGGGCGTCGAAGGCGCTGGTGACCGCCCCTGGGAGGTCGAAGCGGACCTACCTGCGGTTCGTGGTCACCGGCGTGCGGGGACGGGTGACCGCCGCCACGCTCCGCATCTTCGTCACCTCGACACTGACCAGGGGCTTCGAGGTCGCGGCGGCCGACGGTGTCGAGTTGGACGAGGGGACGACCGCCGACGCCAACGCACCGGGCGTTGGAGAGATCGTCGGCTCGTCCGGCACGGTAACCGGCAAGGGATGGAGCTTCGTGAGCGTCACCCCGCTGGTTGAAGGTGACGGGTCGGTTGTCCTCGCCCTGCTCGCCTCGGAGGACGTCACCACCTTCGCCAGCCGGGAGTCCGGCATGGAGGCGCAGCTCATCGTGCGCACCGGCCGGCCGCTCCCGGCGGCCGCCCCGGCGCGGCCGGCCGGCTGGTCCGACCGCGACCCCGTCATCGGCGCGGCCGGGGACATCGCCTGCGACCCGACGGTCAAGGAGAGCTCGGAACACCCCTCGTCGGCACGCGAGCGGTGCCAGCAGATGGCAACGTCCGACCTGCTGCTCCGTGACGGCGTCGTGGCCGTCCTGCCGCTGGGTGACAACCAGTACGAGGACGGCACGCTGGCGAAGTACCGGGCGTCGTACGGGCCGAGCTGGGGACGCCTGAAACGGATCACCCGTCCCGTGCCCGGGAACCATGAGTACGTCCGGTCCGGCGACTCGATGGATGCCCTGGGCTACTTCCGGTACTTCGGTGCGGCCGCCGGCGACCCGGCCAAGGGCTACTACAGCTACGACATCGGCAGCTGGCACCTGATCGCGCTGAACTCGCAGTGCGGCGCCTTGGACGGCTGCCGTGCCGGCTCCCGCCAGGAGCGGTGGCTGCGGCGCGACCTGGCCGACAATCCGGCTAGGTGCACCCTGGCCTACTGGCACGAGCCGAGGTTCAGCTCCGGTCCTCATGGGCAGGAGCCCGTCTACGACGATTTCTGGCGGGACCTGTACGCGGCCGGGGTGGACGTCGTGCTGAACGGCCACAATCACGTCTACGAGCGCTTCGCGCCGCAGGATCCGGACGCGCAGCTGGATCCGGCCCGGGGCATCCGCCAGTTCGTCGTCGGCACGGGCGGCAGGAACCATTACTCGCCCGACTACGCGTTCGGCACGGTCCAGCCGAACAGCGAGGCCCGGAACGCCCAGACGTTCGGTGTCCTGGAGCTGACCCTCCACGACGGGGGTTACGACTGGCGCTTTGTCCCCACCGCCGGCGGCACCTTCACGGACGCCGGCACCGGATACTGCCACTGAACCGCCAGGTCGGCGACGGCGCGGAAGCCGCCGCGCGCGCTGGCTGAGGGTCTACCGTAGGCCAACTGCCGTAGCGCGCTTTGCGAGCGATGCGTTAGTGCTTGGCTAGTCTTGCGCCGTTACAATCCTCTGGTTCCAGGTCGAGGGGCCATAACCCCTGGGGGGAGGGTTGATGGGCACCCAGATGGACCGTTCTCGGGTAGCGGCGCGCTGGGCGACGCGGGCTGGTCCCGTTGCTGCCGCGCTCGTACTGCTGGTGTTCCTGGCGACCAGGTCGTCGCTCCAGGCCGGACCCGCCGGTCCGCCGCCGGTCGCGGCCGGCTGCAGCGTCCAGGCGCTGGGGACGCTTGGTGGCACGTTCGGCGACGCGGTCGCAGTGAACCGCCACGGGGTCGCCGTCGGCATCGCCGACGACGCCAAGGGGGTCGCGCAGCCGGTGCTGTGGCACGGCTCGACGCCACAGCGGCTCATCACCGGGCTGTCGCGCAGTGTCCCGCTCGCCGTCAACGCCGCCGGCCAGGTGATCGGCACGGGAGTGGATACCGCGACGGGCAAGCTGGCCGGCTGGGTCTGGTCAGGCGGCCGTCCCACGCGGCTTAAGGTGCACGCGCATCGAGCCGCCTGGCCAGAGGCGATCAACGACCACGGCGTCATCGTGGGGGCGCTGCTCCCTCACGAGGGCGGTCCAGCCGAGGCCAGCGGGCACGCGCACGCGGGCGGCGAGGACGAGAACGACTGGGCCGCTCTGTGGGCGGCGCCCTCCAGCGAGCCGACGCAGCTCAGCCCACTCCATGGAGACCAGGGCGCCCACGCCTTCGCCGTGGACGGCCGCGGCCGCGCCGCCGGGGTCTCCCAAGGCGCGAAGTTCACCCCGGTCGTCTGGGACGCGCCCGGACAGCCACGCGCGCTGCCCACCCTCGGCGGCGGGTATGGCATCGTGCGCGGGCTGAGCGACTCCGGCGTCGCGGTCGGCGACGCCGTCCGGGCCGACGGCACGGACCACGCGGTGATATGGGACCCGGCCGGCCGGATCACCGATCTCGGCCTGCCATCCGGCGCCCGCTCGGCGAAGGCGGAGACGATCCTGCCCAACGGCGTGATCGTGGGGACGGCGGAGCTACCGGTTCCCGGTGGGGGCTGGCGCACGCAGGCCGTGCAGTGGACCGCCCCGGCCGCCATGCAGGTCCTGCCATCCGCCGCTGGCGCGGCAGCGAACGCCGGCGACTCGACGACCGTTGCGGGCCACCGCGCCGATGGCGCGGGTGGCAGGCATCCGACGCTCTGGCGGTGCCAGCAATGAGCAGGGCAACCGCGGCTCGTTCTTTCATGCTGGGCGGGCGACGGGGCATAGCCGCTGCGGCGCTGCTGCTGGTGGCCGTGGCGCTAGTGGTGAACCGGCCGTCGCAGAGCAAGGCCGCGACGGCGTTCTCGTTCGGCGTGGTGGGCGACTTCGGCGCCAACGCCCGCACGACCTCGGTGCTGAATGCGGTGCAGGCCAGCGGCGCGGACGCGTTCTTCGCGCTCGGCGACCTGAGCTACAACGAAGTGACCCCGGAGTCGGCATGGTGTGACTTCGTCAAGTCCAGGGTCGGCAGCAGCTATCCGTTCGAGCTTGTGGCAGGCAACCACGAGGACGACGGCCCGGACGGGCTGATCTCCAACTACGCCACCTGCCTGCCCGATCGGCTGGGGGTGCAGGGCGACTATCCGCGTCAGTACTACGTCGACTACCCCGCAGGCAACCCGCTCGTCCGCTTCATCATGATCTCGCCGCAGCTGACCTTCCCGCCGGGCACGAACCCGTGGTCCTACGGCAGCGGCACGGCGCGCTACAACTGGACGGCGTCGACGATCGACGGGGCCCGCTCGGCCGGGATCCCATGGGTGGTCGTGGGGATGCACAAGTACTGCCTGTCGCTGGTGAACTATCCCTGCGGGACCGGCACCGCCATCATGAACCTGCTGGTGTCCAGGAGCGTCGATCTGTTCCTGCAGGCGCACGACCACGCCTACTCGCGGACCAAGCAGCTCGCCCTGAACGGCTCCTGCCCGGCCATCCCGACCAGCAGCTTCAACGCCAGCTGCGTGGCCGATGGCAACGCGGCATCGGCGTACACGGCCGGCAACGGCACCGTGCTCGCCACGGTGGGCAGCGGTGGCAAGTCGATCAATGCCGAGCATCCGGAGCTCCCGCAAGGTCCGTTCTTCCAGGCCTGGATGGGCTCCAACTACAACGCGACCTACGGATTCCTCAAGGTCGACGTGTCCGACACGCAGCTGTCGGCGCGGTTCGTCCGCGGGACCGGCGGCAGCTTCGCCGACTCGTTCACCATCACCAAGAGCGGGCCGCCACCGCCAACATCGACCTCAACGACGACCGCGCCCACGACGACCACCACGCCAGGCGGCGCGGTGACGGTCACCGCCAACGCCGACTCGTTCGTGCAGAGCGACGTGCCGACCGCCGCGCACGGCTCCGACCCTTCGTTGTACGTGGACAGCTCCCCAACCAAGATCACTTACCTGAAGTTCGACACCTCGGCCCTGGCCGGCCAGACCCTGGCCGCGGCCACCCTGCGGATCACCACGACCTCGGGCGCCAGCTCGGGGTCACCCGACACCCAGGTGGTGCATCCGGTCGCCGACAGCAGCTGGACCGAGGCGGGGCTGACCTACAACACTAGGCCCGCGGTCGGCACGGCGAACCTGGGCAGCGTCGCCAACACCGCCGCCAACACCACCTACTCGATCACCCTGAACGCAAGCCAGCTGCAGCCGCTGATCGGCGGCCAGCTGACCCTGGCGCTGGACGCCACCGGCGGCAGGGGCGACGCCTTCTACATCAACTCCCGCGAAGCGGCCGCCAACCGACCCCAGCTCGTGCTGACCGCCCAGTAGCTGGCTCCTGCGCCCCGCGCCGCCGTCTTCGGCCCCGGCGCCATGAACGCCGGGAGCGAAGACCCCTCTTCACACGAGACGGGCACTGGTGTCTGGTCTGAGGCATCCTGGCCGCACCAACGGCATCGCAGGGTCCTCTCCCGGTAGTTCGAGCTGGCGACAGGCCAGCTCGGCGACCGTCGGGTTCGGGCTCCCTTTCTGACCATCACCGCTGCCGTGGTAGTGTCCAACGGACCTAAGGTTGGTCGAGGACGGCGAGCGGTTGCCCTTTCCACGATCGGGTGGGCCGGTAATCCCAAGGTGAAGGGATGACTCGTCAAGAAGACGAAGCGCAATCGATGACGCAGAGCGGGAATGAGCCGAATGCCGTTGACGACAAGACGCCCGCGGCACGCCAGCTTGACGATGAGTCCACGATGGTGCCAACTCAGCGTGACCCCGCTGACACTCTACGCGGGTGTCAGCGGATCTTGATTCTAGGAAGAACCGGGTCGGGTAAGACGACTCTGGCCCGAGAACTGGCCGCTGCTATTGATGTGCCTCACGTGGAACTCGACGCGTTGTATTTCGGCCCAGATCTCAGCACCGTGCCGCTGTCCGTGTTGCGGGAGCGTACCAGCGCCGCGATCGCAGGTGATCGCTGGGTAACCGACGGCAACAAGAGCGCGGTGCGCGACCTCGTCTGGCCGCGGGCGGACACGGTAATCTGGCTCGACTATCCGTTGGTCGTGTGCTTGTGGAGGCTCGCAAGACGTGCTGTATGGCGCACGTCTGTCCTCACAGCGCAGGCGGCAGAGAGGGACGGAAAGGCGGGACTCCCCAGGCAGTTTCTCTCGGCCGCGAAGGGGGTACTGACGGCGCTCCGGTCACACAGGGGACAGCGTCGTGAATATCCCAGGATGTTCGCCAGGCAGGAGAATCAGCACCTGGCGGTCGTGCGCCTTCGGTCCCCGCGTGCTACTCGCGAGTGGTTGGCTCGCGCCCCTCGAGGATGAGCAGCTTGCGCGACCCGCCTTATCGTTCGGTTCGGGTGGATCCGCAGGCGGCCGGGGGTGCAGGGCCGGCGCAGTTCTTGACGTGCAGGACGACCAGGTCCATGGGGGTGTAGACGACCCGTGCCCGTTCGGCGTCATACAGCACGCCGACGCCGCCGGCCTGCCCCAGGTAGAGGACGGGACGGTCGTTCAGGTCCCAGATCCCGGGCAGTGTCCGAGCCTTGTTGGTCGGCAGCACGTTGGCCGGCTCCGCCTGCATGGCGAGCAGCGGCAACCCGTAGAGCTGAAACGGACGCACGGCGTTACCGGACCTCGCTGCGTTCGCCGCCTCGGCCGTGTAGCTCGTCACCGGTGAGATCACGGACGCCGCGGCGAAGATCACCACCAGCCCGAGCGCGACGTAGCAGCCGAGCACGAGCGCAAAGTCCGTGCTGTGGAAGGTCCTGGCCCAGCCAGAATGGGTGCGTAGCCGTCGGAGCGGCGCGGCGATGATCAGCCGCACCACGACCGCCACCAGCGTGACCGCGACCGCAAGGGCCACGGTGAAGCCGACCGAACGGCTGACGGCAACGCCGAAGGTGAGCCCGACGTCGGCCGGGTTGACCCCGAGCGCCTGATAGAAGCGCTCGTAGACGAAGCTCAGCAGCCCACACACCAGCAGCGCCGTGACCGCGAGGCTGACGGCCATGATGGCCAGGATCTCCCGGGAGGAGGGCAGACCCTTAAGCGTCTCGCCCTGTGGCGGCGGCGCGGCCGCGGTTCTGGCGATCCCCGAGTGGATGATCATGCGCTCGAACGGGACTTCCCTTGTCTCCACATCGTGGGTCATCGGCTCGACCTCTCAGCAGTCTTCGGTGACGACGGCCGCCGGGCGGGGCCTGACGAACCCCGCCCGCGGCGGGGAGCTGCGCCAGCTGCGGTCCTCATATCGTCGCGCGCACGTCGTCGACGACGAACGCGAATGCCACGCGCTTGGCGTCGTTGCCGAGGCGGAGCCTCGAGACGTTCGCCGTGCCGAGGCTCGCCGACGTCGTCTGATAGACGAGGGCGCCGTCGACGGTGATCTCGACGCGGCCGCTGCCGGCGGGTCCGGTGACGACACGCACCGCGATGGTCGCCGTGGTGTTCAGCGCCAGGCTGCGGCCCGTCGAGACCGTGGCGCCGCTGTGGTTGACCTGCAGCAGTCCGCTGACGTTGTCGCGCTGCAGAGTCAGCACACGCGTGCCGCTGGTGTTGTAGAGCTTGAGCAGCGAGGTGTTCTTGCCGCTCGCCCCCTCGCCGGTAACGCGGTACGCCGCGGTCACGGTGAGGTCCGCCTGCGCGGTTGCCAGCGTCTTGTCGATGTACGCGAAGGACTGCGTCGCGGTCGTGGACGTCAGCCGTGCGCCCCAGCTGCCGCCGGTGCCCTGGCCCGCGACCACGGCAGCCGTGCCGGCACCGCCGGTGCTCACCGACCAACCGCCGGCGGTGAAGCCACCCGACTCGAAGTTGTCGGAGAAGACGGTGGGGTCGACGATCCAGGAGCGGCTTGCCGGGGTGGCATCCGTGTTGCCCGCCTGATCGGTGGCGGCCACCTCGAAGACATGGGGGCCGTCGGCCAGTCCGGCGTAGGAGTGCGGCGACGTGCACGGCGCCTGCGGCCCGCCGTCGAGCCTGCAGGCGAAGGACTGGGCCGGCTCGTTGGCGGTGAAGGTGAAGGTCGCCGTCCGCGAGGTGACGGTGCCGCTGGGCCCGGACGTGATCGTCGTGTCGGGCGGGGTGAGGTCCACCCGCCACGACCGCGTCGCGGGCGTCGGGTCGGTGCCATTGGCGTCGACCGCCCGGACCGCGAAGTCGTGCGGTCCCTCCGCCACGGGGTTGTACGTGACCGGCGAGGTGCACGGGGCATAGGCCGCGCCGTCAAGCGAGCACTCGAACGTCGCATCGCCCGTCGAGGCATGGAAGGTGAAGGTCGCGCTCGTCTGCGTCGTGACCGCGTCGGGACCGGAGTCGATGAACGTGTCGGGCGCCGGCCCGGGGGTTCCGAGGCTAACGTAGTTGTGCAGATAGCGCCTTGACGTGTCGTCGCCTGCGAGGACGAGCAGTCCCGTGCTGCTGTCAAGGTTCTGCTTGGTCGATGTCGGGTTGTTGACGTGGGTATGGGCAGCGTTCGAGATGAAGGGTGTGCCCATGCCCGACTCGAAGCTGATGTTGTCCAGCGGCGCGCTCTTCGTGTAGATGGTCCCACCCGAGCAGCACGGCGCCGCGGCGAACAGGTGCAGTCTGCGTTGCTCGCTGTCGATGAGCACGACCGCCCTGGTGTGGCCCTCCGCGACCGTCCAGACGGTATGGCTGGTCCAGGTGCCGTCCAGGCGCAGCACGAGCAGGTGGATCTCGGGGGCGGTTGGCGGGTCGTGGGATGCCTTGACGGCGGCGAAGACCCGACCGCTCGCGTCGGCCTGCAGCGACTTGAGGTTGATGTGGTCATCGGCGCCCTCGGGGACGTCGTACGCCGCCACCAGGTTCCAGGCCTGGTCGTTGGTGCCGTCGACGTGGCTCGCGAAGTACATGACCTGGACCCGCTGGTTGCTGAACATCACGCCGACCTTGTCGCCGTCGTAGGCGACGACGGCCGCGATGTCGTCAGGGGAGATGTCCGACTCGCCGGCGGGGGTCGGCAGCTGGTAGCGCGCGGTCCACGTCGTGTCGTCGCCGCCGACACTGTGCTGCAGGTAGACCTTGGCGCCCTGCGTGTAGGTCACCCACAGCGTCCCCGTGGTGTCCTTGGCGAGCGTGACGGCCTCGGTGCCGCCGTTGCCGATGATCACAGGGAACCCGCTGTCGCGGGCCCAGGTCTGCGTGGCGGCATTGAAGCTGAACCGGTAGATGCGAGGTGCCTGGCTCGCAGTCGTCTCCGAGCGGCCGGCCGACACGACGTAGAGCCGGGTGCCGTCCCAGTACGCATCCGGCGACGCCGTCGAACGTTCGTCGACCAGCACGCCGGTGTCGGTCCACGACTGCGTTCCTGGGTCGAAGCGGAAGATGTGGTAGTCCTGTGACACCGTGTCCCAGAGGGTTCCCCACCAGGTCCCGCCGGCGATCCAGAGCTTGCTCTGCGGCTTCTCGCCGGTGGGGGCGGTAACGCCCGTGTAGGACTGGTCGACGTACCCGACGTCCTCGGCATACGCCGGCGTCGGGACGCCCAGCAGCGCAACGAGGGCAACCAACGTCACGGCTGCGGCGCGCGGGCGCCTCCAACCGCCCACTGTACGGTCCGCGTTCCGAGGCCGACGAAGGGCACGGGTTACTGCCCTCATAGAACGCCCCCTGTCTCAGCTCCATTCCCCCCGGCGCACCTCGATGGGGGCACAGCATGGACTCAGGCTCAACCGGTCGAGTGCGCTCGACGCAGCAGCCTCCCATGCGGGAAGCGACCGACGGATCGGCCAACGGCAGGGGTTCCACCTACGTCGTATGACGTAGTCCCGAGTGACGCATCCTCCGCCGGATACAAGGTCGACGGGATACTGTCGAGATGGACGACATGCCGTCTGCCTCGTGCGCCGCCGGATGAACCGCCGCCCCGTCCCCGCCGACCGCGCGCTGGTCGACGCGGTCCGCCGGGAGCTGCGCGCGGCCGCCGACCCCGCCAAGGCGCCCGCCATGCAGGCCTACATGAAGTCGGCGATGCCCTTCCACGGGGTGCAGGCGCCGGCGCAGCGGCGCATCTTCCGGGCGGTGTTCGCCGACCACCCGCTCGGCTCGTTCGCCGCCTGGCGCGCCACCGTGCTGGCGCTGTGGCGGGAGGCCGGCCACCGCGAGGAACGCTACGCCGCCGTCGCGCTCGCCGGCGACCGCCGCTACCGCGCCCACCGGACCTCGCTGGACGCCCTGCCGCTGGACCGCGAGCTGATCACCACCGGCGCCTGGTGGGACCTTGTCGACCCCGTCGCCACCCACCCGGTCGCCGAGCTGCTGGCCAGCCGGCGGGCGCCGATGACCGCGGAGCTGCGCGCCTGGAGCCGCGACCCGGACCGGTGGCTGCGCCGCGCCGCCATCATCTGCCAGGTCAACGCCAAGGCCGGCACCGACCTGGAGCTGCTGTACGCCTGCATCGAGCCGAACCTTCTGGAGCGGGACTTCTTCATCCGCAAGGCGATCGGCTGGGCGCTGCGCGCCTACGCCTGGACCGACCCCGACGAGGTGGCCCGCTACGTCCACGCCAACCAGGCGCGGCTGTCGGCGCTCAGCCGCAGGGAGGCGCTGCGGAACCTGGGCGGCGGACGCCGCAGCCGGTAGCGTTGCCGCCATGACCGTCTGCCCGGCGTGCGGCGAGCCCAACCCGGCCAGGGCCAGCTTCTGCCTGGCCTGCGGCACGCCGCTGCCGTCGCCGGAGGCGGCCGTGCGGCCGGCCCGTAAGACCGTCACCGTGGTCTTCACCGACGTGGCCGGGTCCAACGGGCTGGGGGCGCGGCTGGACCCGGAGTCGCTGTCCCTGGTGATGGCGCGCTGGTTCGACCACCTGCGGGCGCTGTTCGAGCGCCACGGCGGCCGGGTGCAGAAGTTCGTCGGCGACGCGGTGGTGGCGGTGTTCGGCATCCCCACCGTCAACGAGGACGACGCGCTGCGGGCGGTACGCGCCGCCACCGAGCTGCGCGCCAGCCTCGGCGACCTGAACAAGGAGCTGGAACGCGACTTCGGGGTGCGGCTGCGCGCCCGCAGCGGCGTCAACACCGGCGAGGTCGTCACCGGCGACCCCGCCATCGGCGACGCGCTGGTCCTCGGCGACGCGGTCAACGTCGCCGCGCGGCTGGAGCAGGCCGCGCCGCCAGGGGAGGTGCTGCTGGGGCAGCCGACCTTCAGGCTGGTACGCGACGCGGTCCAGGTCGAACCGATGCCGCCGCTGCGGCTGAAGGGCAAGCGCGCGCCGGTGGCCGCCTGGCGGCTGCTCGGCGTGGCGCCCGGCGCCCCCGGGCACGCCCGCCGCCAGGACGCGCCGATCGTCGGGCGCGAGCCGGAGCTGCGCCTGTTCGACTGGGTGTACGAGCGGGTGTCGGCGACCGCCACCTGCCACCTGCTGACCGTGCTCGGCCAGGCCGGGGTCGGCAAGACCCGCCTGGTCGCCGAGGCCGTGCGCGGCCTGGACGCCACCGTGCTGCGCGGCCGCTGCCTGTCCTACGGCGAGGGCATCACCTTCTGGCCGGTCGCCGAGGTCGTCCACCAGGCCGCCGGCGCCATCGACACCGACTCGCCGGCCGAGGCCACCGCCAAGCTGCGGCGCCTGCTCGGCGACGCCGACGACGCCGACCACGTCGCCGGGCGGGTGGCGCAGCTGGTCGGGCTGGAGGCGACCCCGGTCCCGGCCGAGGAGGCGGCGTGGGCGTTCCGCCGGCTGCTGGAGATCCTGGCCGGGCCGGGCACGCTGGTGGTCGTCCTGGACGACCTGCACTGGGCGGAGCCGACCCTGCTGGACCTGGTGGAGCACGTCGCCGACCACGCCCGCGCGGCGCCGGTGCTGCTGGTGGCGATCGCCCGCCCGGAGCTGCTGGAGCAGCGTCCGGGCTGGGCGGGCGGCAAGCTGAACGCGACCACCATCCTGCTGCAGCCGCTGGGGGAGGCGGAGTCGGCCGAGCTGCTGGCCAGCCTGGCCGGGCCGGCGGCGCTGCCGGAGGAGGCCAGCCGCGGCATCACCCGGGCGGCCGAGGGCAACCCGCTGTTCCTGGAGGAGCTGCTGGCCGCCCTGGTCGAGGAGGGCCGGCTGCGGCGCCAGGACGGCCGCTGGGTCGCGGCCGCCGACCTGACCGCACACGGCATCCCCCCGAGCATCCAGGCGCTGCTCACCGCCCGCCTGGACCGCCTGGACGACGCCGACCGCGCCATCCTGGAGCGCGCCTCGGTGGTCGGGCAGGCCTTCGAGCTGAGCGCCGTGGCAGAGCTGTCGCCGCCCGAGCGCCGCCACGAGATCCCCGGCCGGCTGGACGCGCTGGCCCGGCGGGAGCTGCTGCGGCAGGTCCCCTCGCGGCTGGCCGGCGACCAGGGCTTCCAGTTCCGCCACCAGCTCCTGCGCGACGCCGCCTACGACTCGATCCCCAAGCAGGCACGGGCCGAGCTGCACGAGCGCTTCGCGCGCTGGCTGGAGCGCACCGCCGGGCCGCGCCTGCGCGAGGTCGAGGAGATCCTCGGCTACCACCTGGAGCGGGCCTGGCGCTACCGGGAGGAGCTGGGCACCGCCGGGGAGCGCGACCGGCGCCTGGCCGAGGCGGCGGCCGGGCGGCTGGGCGCCGCGGGCCGCCGCGCCCTTCACCGCGGCGACCTGCCCGCCGCCGCCAACCTGCTGGAGCGGGCGATCGCGCTGCTCGGCGACGGCGACCCGGCCCGCCTCGAGCTGATCGTCGAGCTGGCCGAGGTGCTGGTCTCCACCGGCGAGTTCGCGCGCGCGGACGGCGCCGCCGCCGCGCTGGAGGCCGCCGCCGCCGGCGACGCCCGCCTGGCCGCCTACGCCAGCATCGTGCGCCTG
>Ga0081538_10001668_pt1 | contig 22665 bp, 17 predicted proteins | sample TabmetS5T2R1_FD_71022 | JGI IMG/M metagenome (GOLD analysis project Ga0081538, IMG submission 71022) | Tabebuia heterophylla rhizosphere microbial communities from the University of Puerto Rico - S5T2R1 | ecosystem: Host-associated > Plants > Roots > Rhizosphere ...
CCGCCGTAGTCGCCCCCCCCGTAGTCGCCGCTGTAGCCGCCGCCCCCCCCGCCGTCGCCGCCGCCGTCCGAGCCCGCGTCAGACCCCTGGTCGGATCCGTCGGCGCCGACGTTCTCGTACCCGGGCTCGCCGGCGAACATCATGCCGCCGAGCAGCGTGCCGATCAGCAGCGCGGGCAGGATGTTGAAGGCGGCGAAGTAGCCGGCCGTCCACGGCGCGAAGGCCGGTCCGGCCTGCCAGTACGGCACCCGCCGCGGCCCGACGAGCACCTGCCGCGAGTCCGGGTCGGCGCCGGCCGCCACCCGCTCGGCGTCGAGGGCACAGGCGGGTACGTCGCGCTCGATGCCACCGGGTGGCGCCCACGCCACGTCGGTCACCGACGGCCCGTGCTGCGGGTTGAAGAAGCACGGCGGCCGCCGCTCCGGCAGCGGCTTGCCATCCACCCGGGCCTGGACGCAGGCCATGGCGTAGCGGCCGTCCTCGAGGATCTCGGTGACGTGCCGTACCTCCTCCGGATCGGTGACGGCCGCGGCCGACTCCTTGGCGTCCTCGTACGCGTCGAGCGCCCGCTGGTAGTCCGACTGGGCGCCGGTGTCGAGCTCGCGACCGGCGAGATCGTTGCCCAGCTGCTGCAGCTCCTCACCGAACACGGTGACGTCCTCGTCGACGGCCCGTTTGACCGCGCGCAACTGTTCGGCAGCCTCGATCTCGCGGCGCTCTCGCTTCTCGCGAGCGGCGAGCACCATCCGAGCGACGACGGCCGCCGCGACGAGGATGAGCAGGACGACGAGCAGCTTCATGGCACTTGCCCCCTCGGGTCGTGTCACCACCCTACGCCGCCGAAGGCGAAGGCCCGCGGGTCAGCGCAGCAGGAGCGCGTCCGGCGCCTGGTCGGCGTCACCACCGGCCGGGTCGTCGGTGAGCCCGTCGGCCCGGACCGGGTCGTACCACGGGTAGTAGATGTCGCGCAGCACCATCGCCATCAGCCAGGCGATGCCCCCGATCCGGATCAGCACGGCGAGGATGTAGAGCTCGTCGACGCCGTCCCCGCCGCCGCTGGTGTAGCCGCCGAGGTGCCACCACACGGCGCAGAAGTAGTACGCCTCGCAGGCCTGCCAGATGAGCAGGTCACGCCAGTACGGCCGGGCCAGGGCGGCGAGCGGTAGCAGCCACAGCGCGTCCTGCGGGTCGATCCGCTTGCTGACCAGCATGATCCCCGCCAGCGCGAGGAACGCCAGCTGCGGCACCCGCGGCCGGCGCCGTGCGGTCAGCCCGATCCAGGCGACGCCGGCGAGGACCAGGGCGTATCCGAGCACCGCGAACTGGCTCGACAGCGTCGCGTCGACATGCCAGTCGACGAGGGCGAAGACCTCCCAGAACGCGCCGTAGCTGGGCTCCGCGTCGAGCCAGCTCTCCCAGAACGCCACGGTGCCGCTCGGCGCGAGCACGTACGCCGGCACGTTGATCGCCACCCAGGTCACCAGCGCCATGCCGACGGCCCGGCCACCGGTCCCGAGCCGTCCGGCGCGGCCCGCGCTGAGCAGGAAGGCGAGCAGCAGCACGGCCGGGTACAGGTCGAAGGCCGCCCCGAGTCCGACCAGGGCGCCGGCGAGGTACGCCCGACGCCGCGACCACGCCCACAGCGCACCACACGTACACGCGACGGCGAGCAGGTCCCACCCGACGATCCCGGTCAGCACGAGCACCGGCGCGGCCGCGAACCCCATCGCGTCCCACGGCCGGAGCCGGTGCGTCCCGACCAGGAACGCGGTGGCCGCCAGCGCCGCGAGCAGCAGCAGGACCGCCGCGACCGCGACGTACGCCACCGCCTCGTCCCGTACGTCGGCATCGGCCGACACCTCAACGACCGATCGGTCCTCGCGCTCGGCGACGTCCGGCCATCCCGTCAGCACCTGGGCCGTCACGACGGCGACGTACGACACGACCGCCGTCGGCGCCGTGTCGTCGGCCTCCGGCCAGCGCCCGTCGCCGTCGGTCATCGGCGGCACCCGCTCGGCCAGTCCGCCGCCGGTGTACTCGACCGCGAGGTCGGTGTAGCAGAGGTTGGCAAATGTCCGGCTGCCTTCCCACCAGGCGCCCTGCGCACAGGGGTTCTTCTGCAGTACGGCCCCGGCCATCGCGATCGTGGTGACGATCAGGCCGACCACCAGGGGGCTCAGCCACCGATGCGCTCGGGCGTAGTCACCGATCGGGCCCCCGATCGCGACGCTCGCCGCCCGTACGGTCGGGTCCTCGCGGGTCGGGCGTACCCGATCGGCGGCGACCCCACGCAGCGGCATGAGGGGCAGCGTACGGGCCGGCGGCGCCGACGTCGGCGTCAGTACCCGATCTCGCCGAGCCGGTTCCGCGGAACCGCCGCGGGCGGCTCCCGAGTCTCGCGCGGTCGAGGAGTGAGACTCGTTGAGCGTCCCTCGAGAACCGGTTCTAGACTCGCCGCCAGACAGCGAGGACAACATCATGAGCGAACGACAATCGCTGACCGCACGCCTCGACGCCGGCCCGGTGATCTGCGCCGAAGGGTTCCTGTTCGAGCTCGAACGGCGGGGCTACCTCGCCGCCGGTGAGTTCGTGCCGGAGGTGGCACTCGACCATCCCGAGGCGCTCAAGGCGCTGCACGTGGATTTCCAGCGCGCCGGCTCCGACATCGTCGAGGCGTTCACGTACAACGGCCATCGCGAGAAGATGCGGGTGATCGGCAAGGAGGAGCTGCTCGAGCCCCTGAACCGGGCGGCGCTGCGGATCGCCCGCGAGGTCGCCGACGCGCGCCAGGGCGACCTGATGGCGGGCAACATCTCCAACACCAACATCTGGGACCCCGGCGACCCCGACCGGCAGTCGGAGGTTCGGGCCATGTTCACGGAGATGGTCGGCTGGGCGGTGGAGGGCGGCGCCGACCTGATCATCGGCGAGACCTTCTACTACGCCGGCGAGGCGTTCGCCGCACTGGAGGTCGCCAAGTCGAGCGGGCTGCCGGTCGTGCTCACGATCGCCCCGATGGCGATCGACGAGATGGCCGACGGCGTCGGAGTCGTGGAGACCTGTCAGCGGCTGGAGCAGGGCGGCGCCGACGTGGTGGGCATGAACTGCTTCCGCGGACCGGCGACCATGATGCCGTGGCTGCGCGAGATCCGCGCGGCAGTCTCATGTCACGTCGCGGCGCTTCCGATTCCGTACCGGACGACTGCCGCCGAGCCGACCTTCTTCAACCTCAGCGACGACGCGGCCGCCGTGCCGTCGCCGCACGGCCGGCCGTTTCCGACCGCGCTGGATCCGTTGTACGCCAACCGCTACGAGATCGGGGCCTTCGCGACGGAGTCGGCCGAGCTCGGCGTGAAGTACCTGGGCATCTGCTGCGGCGCGTCGCCGATGCTGATCCGCCAGGTGGCCGAGGCGGTCGGACTCGAGACCGAGGCGAGCAGGTACTCCGAGCGGATGGAGAACCACTTCATGTACGGCAAGAGCGAGCGGCTTCCGGAGCACATCGTCGCGCTGGGCGACCGGGCCTGAGCACCGGCCCGGCCCGCGGTCCCGAGAGCGGTTCCGCGGAACCGCCCGCGTCAGCCCGCTAGTCGCGCGGGTCGCGCGCGGCGGGTGGCTGGCCGCCACCGCCGCCACCGCCGCCACCGGGCCCGCCCTCGTCACACAGCGGCGGCGTGCATGTCGGCTCCGTAGGCTCGGTCGGCTCCGTGGGCTCGGTCGGCTCGGTCGGCTCCGTGGGCTCGGTCGGCTCCGTGGGCTCCGTGGGCTCCGTGGGCTCCGTGGGCTCCGTGGGCTCGGTCGGCTCGGTCGGCTCCTCCTCGACCGGCTCGGGGAACTCCTCGCACTCCTTGCCCTCGAGCGCCTGCCTCATATACGACTCCCACGTCATCGCCGGGTAGTCGCCGCCGTAGAAGGTCGGGAGCCAGTCGTTGAGCTGGCCGTCGCCGTCGCCGCGGGCGTAGGTGACCGCCGTCGCGAGGTTGGGGGTGTAGCCCACGAACCACGACGACGAGACGTGGACGTTGTCGTCGACGCCGGCCGTCGCGGTCCCGGTCTTGCCGGCCGCCGGACACCGGAAGGCCGCGTTGGTGCCGGTCCCGCTCGTGATGACGTTCTGCAGCGCGTAGCTGACGTCGGCCGCGATCTTCTTGGTGAAGGCCTGCTCGGTGTCGACCTCGTGGTCGTACTGCTGCTTGCCGCTGGAGTCGGTGACCTTGTCCACCGTGAACCAGTCGGCCTCCTCGCCGTCGGCGGCGAAGGTGGCGTAGCCGTTGGCCATGTCCACGGTGGGCACCGGCGCGTACCCGAGCGACGTCACCGCGACCGGGTCGATCTCGTCGATGACCGAGTCCGGGATGCCGGCCGCCTCGGCGGACCGCAGCACCTTGTTCGCACCGTCCTCGATGTCGTCCTCACCGAGCTGGATGGTGAGGTCGACGTACGCGGTGTTCACCGAGTTGATCGTGGCGTCGAGCAGGCTGATCGGCCCGTACGAGTAGCCGCCCGAGTCGCCTTGGTTCTCGACGTCCTCCCCGGTGGCGTCGATGTAGTACGGCGAGCTGCCGTCGAAGATGTCCTCGAGCTCGAAGTCGTCCTTGAGCGCGGCGGCCAGCGCGAACGGCTTGAACGACGATCCGGGCTGCACACCGTGCGTCGCCCAGTTGTACTGCGCGTTCTTCACGTCGCTGAGGTAGTTGTGGCCGGCGAACAGGGCCTTCACCTTGCCGGTGCCGGGCTCGACCGACGCCAGCGACACGTGCAGTTGCTTGAACTTCCCGTCCGGGTCCGCGTCGTTGATCGCCTTCTTCTGCTCCTTGACCGCCTTCTGCGCGGCCTTCTGCATCTGGTAGTCGAAGGTCGTGATGACCCGGAGCCCGCCGCCGTAGATCTCGGACTCGCTGAAGCCGGCGTCGAGCAGGTCCTGCTCGACCATGGTCATCAGGTGACCCTTCTGGCCACCGAAGACGTTGGTCTCCTCGATCTTGGGGAACTTCGGTAGATCGCGGCTGAGCTTCTCGGCCTTCTCGGGATCGAGCTCGCCCATGTCGGCCATCCCGTCCAGCACGTACCGATAGCGCCCGAGCAGCGCCTCCCGCGCCTCCTTGCCAGCGGACGGGTCGTACGAGCCGGGGGAGTTGAGGACGGCGGCGAGCACGGCTCCCTGCCGGATGTTGAGGCTCTGGACGTCCTTGGCGAAGTACGCGTCGGCGGCCGCCTGGATGCCGTAGGCGCCGCGGCCGAAGTAGATCGTGTTGAGGTAGCCCTGGAGCACCTGTTCCTTGGTGAGCTGGCGCTGGATCTTGAGGGAGAGGATCGCTTCCTTGAGCTTGCGCGACCAGGTCTGCTCCTGGGTCAGGTAGAGCACCTTGACGTACTGCTGGGTGATCGTCGACGCGCCCTGGGTGGTCTCGTTGCGAGCGTTGCTCCAGGCGGCTCGGATGATGCCGCGGAAGTCGATGCCGGCGTTGTCCCAGAAGGTGCGGTCCTCCGCGGAGACGACCGCGTCCTGCACGTGATCGGGAACGTCGGCGAGGCCGACGACCTCGCGGTTCTGGATCGCGAACGTGCCGAGCAGGTGCTTCCCGTCGGAGTAGTAGACCTCGGTCGTCTCGGTCGTGAAGTCGTCGTTGGGGTCGGGGATGTCGATCATCGTGTACGCGAGGACGAACGTGCCGATCGCCGCGACGATCAGCAGCACCAGGAACAGCGACACCCACTTGAGGATCCGTCGCAGCAGCGGCTTCTTCTTCTTGGGCTCCTCGACACCGTCGGAGTCGTCGGGCCCGTCCGGGCCGTCCGGTCCCTCGGGACCGCCGGGTCCACCCGGTCCTTCGGGGCCGGGCTCGGGCGCCGGGGACGAGTCGTCGACGAGCTCGATTCCCAGGAACCGGCGGCGCCCACCGCGGCGACTCGGCGCGCTCGCGTGCCGGTGACTCACCTTGGTGACTCCTGTGCTGTGCCTGGACGGACGGCCCTGCCAGACCGCCGGAGGCAGCACGGCGAAGACGGGCCGCCCCACAGTGTGGCAAGGATCGGCCGCGAACCCGAATCCCACCCGCATTTCGCATCGGATCGATGTATCGGTACGATACATACAAGCGCGCCGTATGTTCGGTGCGCCGGCCAGGAGACTACGACAGGGAGCAGCCGTGGCCAAGCGCGGAGAGGCACTCGAGCTGGCGGTCCTCGGACTGCTGCACGAGTCCCCCATGCACGGATACGAGCTGCGCAAACGCGTCAACACGCTGTTCGGCTGGGGCCGGGTGCTGTCCTACGGGACGCTCTATCCCTGCCTCAAGCAGCTGCTACGGGCCGGCTTCATCACGCAGGCCGACACCGATCCGGCCGGGAAGTCCGGCCGGCGAGCTCGAATCGTCTACAAGCTGACCGCCGAAGGCAAGGAGCACTTCGCCGACCTGATGGCCGAGGCGGGGCCGTCGGCGTGGGACGACGAGAGCTTCGGCATCCACTTCGCGTTCTTCGCCAAGACCGATGCGGAGACGCGGATGCGCATCCTCGAGGGCCGGCGCAGCCGGCTCGAGGAGCGGATGGCGCGGGTACGGTCCGCGCTGGCGCGTACACGGGAGCGCGTCGACGCGTACACCCTCGAGCTCCAACGGCACGGACTCGACTCGGTCGAGCGCGAAGTGCGCTGGCTCAGTGAGCTGATCGACGTCGAACGGGCCGGTGGTCGACCGGTCACGAGCGGGGATCACAACTCGGCGGACCCGTCCGCTCCGCCGAACGACAACGCTCTGTCATAGACACAGGGAGTGAGGAGACCCCTATGGGTTCAGTACGGGTAGCCATCGTCGGCGTGGGCAACTGCGCCACGTCGCTGATCCAAGGCGTCGAGTACTACAAGAACGCCGACCCCGAAGCGACGGTGCCCGGCTTGATGCACGTCCAGTTCGGCGACTACCACGTCCGCGACATCGAGTTCGTCGCGGCGTTCGACGTCGACGCGAAGAAGGTCGGGTTCGATCTCGCCGAGGCGACGCAGTCCAGCGAGAACAACACGATCAAGATCTGCGACGTGCCACCCACCGGAGTCACCGTGCAGCGCGGCCACACCCTCGACGGGCTCGGCAAGTACTACCAGCAGACGATCACCGAGGCCGACGGCGAGCCGGTCGACGTCGTGCAGGTGCTGCGCGAGTCGAAGGCCGACGTGCTGGTGTCCTACCTTCCGGTGGGCTCGGAGGAGGCCGACAAGTTCTACGCCCAGTGCGCCATCGACGCGGGCGTGGCCTTCGTCAACGCGCTGCCGGTGTTCATCGCCTCCGACCCGGAGTGGGCCGCGAAGTTCGAGGCGGCCGGCGTGCCGATCGTCGGCGACGACATCAAGTCGCAGGTCGGCGCGACGATCACCCACCGGGTCATGGCGAAGCTGTTCGAGGACCGCGGCGTGCAGCTGGACCGGACGTACCAGCTCAACGTCGGCGGCAACATGGACTTCAAGAACATGCTCGAGCGGGAGCGCCTGGAGTCGAAGAAGATCTCCAAGACGCAGGCCGTGACGTCCAACCTGGAGCACGAGCTCGGCGCGAAGAACGTGCACATCGGCCCGAGCGACTACGTCCAGTGGCTCGACGACCGCAAGTGGGCGTACGTCCGGCTCGAGGGTCGTGCGTTCGGCGACGTGCCACTGAACCTGGAGTACAAGCTCGAGGTCTGGGACTCGCCCAACTCGGCCGGCATCATCATCGACGCGATCCGGGCGGCGAAGATCGCCAAGGATCGTGGGCTCGGCGGTCCGGTGCACCCGGCGTCGACGTACTTCATGAAGTCGCCGCCGATCCAGCGGCCCGACGACGAGGGTCACGCCGGCGTCGAGGCGTTCATCCGCGGCGACGCCTGAGGACCCTTTCCTGGTACGTGACAGATGCACCACCCGAGCGAACGGCGTGGTGCATCTGTCACGTGGCGATGCCTTCGGGCGGCCGCCGAGGGGTGCGACACTTACGCATAAGTCGGGCGATAAGGTGCATCCATGCATCGATCCCCCCTGCGGCTCGCCGCGCTCGTCGCCGTGCTGGCGCTCACCGCCTGTGGTGGCGGCGAGGACAGCGAGGACACCGCGGCCGCCGACTCGTCGTCGCCGAGCGAGTCGCCTTGGTCCCGCACCGATCCCTCCGCGTCGCCCTCGCCTGACCGCGCCCGGCCCTCCGACACGGGCCGCCCGGACCGGTCGGACCGCCCCGGCTCGTCCGACCGCGGCGCCGATCCCGACGGCTCGGAGCCGACCGACAACGGCGACGAACCGAGCCGCAGGGACCTGCGCTCGGCGCTGCTCACGCAGTCCGCGATGCCGGCCGACTGGTCCGAGGTGCCTTCCGACGGCGACGGCGGCGGCGAGATCTGCGACGTCGACATCCCGGCGCTGCTCGGCGTCCCCGAGCGCTCCCTCCGTAAGGCCGACGTGCAGTACGCGCTGGACCAGGACACCGGCCCGAGCGTGGTCGAGTCCATCGGCCTGGTCCCGTCGGGTCGTGCTCCCGACCTGCTGGACGGGCTGCGCGAGGCCCTGTCCGACTGCGAGGGCGAGGAGGTCGAGGGCATGCGGGTGTCCGTCTCCGAGCTCGACTTCGCGACCCTCGGCGACGAGTCCGCCGCGTACGTGATCCACGTCGACACCGGCCAGGGGACGCTCGACTTCCCCCTGGTCTACGCGATCAGCGGCGACCTCGTGATGGGCGTCTACACCGTCGACATCTACCAGGACCCGATGGCGCTGCTCGAGAAGTACGCACCGCGCGCGGTCGACAAGGCGCTTCGCGTCCTGGCCTGAACGCCGGCGGCCGGACCGAGCCGCTAGGGTGCCGAGCATGGGTCGTTCCGGGTGGCTCGCGGCCCTGCTCACCGTCTCGCTGACCCTGGTCGGCTGCGACGACGACGGCTCCGCCGACCGCGATCCGGTCCCGGTCGACCCGGTCACACCGAGCCAGGTCGACCTGCGGTCGGCGCTCTTGACGCTCGACGACATGCCGGCCGGCTGGTCCGAGATTCCGTACGACGCCGACGCCGAGAGCAACGTCTGCCCGGCCCAGGTCGCCGGCCCGCTCGGCCTGGACGAGGAGCCGCCGACGGCCGGGGTGCAGTACGTCGCCAGCCGAGCCCGCGGGCCCAGCTTCGCCGAGGCGATTCAGGTCGTCCCGTCGGGCCGCGGCGCCGAGCTGATGCCGATCGTGCGGGACGCCATGGCCGGCTGCGACGGCGAGGTCTACTCCGGTCGGACCGCGCGCGTCTCGAAGCTCGACTTCCCGCGCGTGGCCGACGGGTCGGCGGCCTACACCATCCGGCTCGACGGCGTCGCGATCAACGTCCTGTACGCGGTGACCGGCGACATCGCACTCATCATGTCGACGTACGACCTCACCGGCGGCGACTCGATCCGGCTGCTCGAGAGGTACGCCGAGCGCGCCGTCGACAAGGCCGAAGACGCTTTCGGCTGACACACTCACGACCGTGACGGATCGCGCCGAGCCTCGCCTGCGGGACCTGGCCGGCTTCCGCAAGCTGCTCGCGGTCCGACTCGCGTCGCAGCTGGGCGACGGGCTCTTCGCGACCGGGCTCACCTGGCTCGTCCTGCTCTCTCCCGAGCGGCAGCAGTCGCCGGCCGAGATCGCGACCGCGGCCGCCGTCCTGCTGCTGCCGTTCAGCCTCGTCGGGCCGTTCACCGGCGTCTTCCTGGACCGCTGGTCTCGTCGGCAGGTGCTGGCCTGGGGGCAGCCGATCCGGATCGTGTTCGTCGTCGGCCTGATCGCGGCGGGCGACCGGCTCGGGCTGGTCGTGGCGTACGCCGTCGCGATCGGCTGCCTCGGCGTCAACCGGTTCCTGCTGGCCGCGCTGTCGGCCGGGCTGCCGCACGTCGTGCCCCGGCCGCTGCTGATCCGGGCCAACGCCGTCGCGCCCACCGCGGGCACCGGCGCGGCCGTCGTCGGTCTCGGCATCGGCGGCGGCATCCTGGCGCTGTTCGGCGAGGACGACGGCGGCGTCGGGTCGGTGGTCGCCCTGCTCGCGGCGGCGGTGGCCTTCGCGACGGCCGGACTGCTCGCGCGGCGCCTCGGTCGCCGGGAGCTCGGCCCGGACGTCGTGCCCGAGCGACCGGGGTGGATCCACGAGCTGTCACTGGTGCTGGCCGGCCTGCGCGGCGGCCTCCGTCATCTGCGCCGGCGCCCGGCCGCCGGGTCCGCCCTGCTCATGATCGGCGCCCATCGGTTCTGGTACGGGCTGTGGACCGTCCAGGTCACCATGCTGGCCCTGCACGGTGGCGACAGCGATCGCGACTTGCACGCCGCGGCGTACCTCGCGGTCGCCGTCGGCGCCGGATTCCTGACCGCCGCCGGGGCGACCCCGCCGGGTCGTCGACGACTCGGCGATGCGGGTTGGGTCACGCTCCTCCTCGTGGCCGGCGCCGTCGCGATCGCGGTGGCGACGCCGATCGCCGGCACTCCGGTGCTCATGCTCGCGGGCTTCGTCGGCGGATTCGGCGCCCAGGGCATCAAGATCTGCGTCGACACCGCGATCCAGCGCGACGTCGACGACGACTATCTCGGTCGCGCGTTCGCCCTCTACGACGTGGCGTTCAACGTCGCCTTCGTCTCGGCGGCCGGGCTCGCCGTCGTCATCGTCCCGAGCTCGGGACACAGCACCCTCGCCGTCGTCCTGGCCGCGACCGGCCTGGCCGCGACCGCCGCGTGGTACCGCGTCGTCCACGACCGGCACTCGACCCGGCGCCGCACCGAAACGCCGCCTCGGGAGCCGCACCGTCTGCCATGATGGCGCTACCTCGACGACGCCATCGATCGGTGAACCCACATGTCTGGACAACAACCGCCGCCGTACCCGGGACCGTACGGCCAGCAGCCACCCGGTCAACAACCGCCCGGACAGCAGCCGCCCGGACAGCAGCCGCCGCCCTACCCGGGACCGCCGGCGCAGCCGTCGCCCTACCCCGGCCAGTACGGCCAGCCCCCGGCCGGCCAGGGCTATCCCGCGCAGCAGTACCCGACCCAGCAGTACCCGGCGCAGCAGTACCCGCAGTACGGGCAGCAGTATCCGCAGTACGGGCAGCAGCCGTACCAGACCTACCCGCCGGCCGGGTACGGTCCCGCGCCGAAGCAGCCGCCGGACTCGACGGCCCGGATGCTCGGTTGGGTGCTCGCCGGCACCGCGCTCGTCGTCGGCATCGCGGCCTTCCTGACCTGGGGCACGGTCGAGCTCGGCGGGCAGAGCTTCGACATCAACGGCGTCAGCGGCAGCGACGTCCCCGGCGACGACGAGGCGAAGGACGGCATCATCACGCTGATCTTCGCGATCCCGGTCCTCGGCTTCGGCGTGGTCCGCGCGTTCGGCTCGCTGTCGCTGACCGCCGGGATCATCGGCACCGTCATGGGCGCGCTGATCGCGCTGATCGCGGTCATCGACATCGTCGACATCCAGGACAAGAAGGAAGACCTTCAAGGATTCGCGGGTGGCGGTGTCGACGTCTCGGTCGGCATCGGACTCTGGCTGACCCTGGCCGGCGGCATCGCGATGACTCTCGTCGGCGTCGCCGCCATCGTCAAGCGGCGCTGAGCCGAGACCGCCACCCGACTCCTCAGCAGCGGGCCGGCTCCGCGTACGGCGTCGTCATCCGGATCGGCAGGCTGCGGCACGACGGTGGCTCCGACGTGACGAACTCGCAGTCGTCGGCGACGACGTCCCGCGACGTGGCGCCGTAGACCCTGTCCCGGCCGGCGCCGCAGCTCACCCGGTCGGCCCGGTGGTCCTTCGCGAGGAACACGACGTCGCGATCGTCGCCGCCGCGCACCCGGTCGAGACCGCCGCCGGGGACGAAGGAGTCGTCGCCGGGACCACCCTTGAGGATGTCGGCGCCCTTGCCGCCGAACGGGTAGTCGTCGCCACCGCCACCGCCGATCGAGTCGCCGCCGGCCCGGCCGTACGCCCAGTCGTCGCCACCGAGTCCCCGGATGACGTCGGCTCGCGCCGTGCCGCGCAGGGTGTCGTCGTCGCCGGTGCCGATGATCGGATCGGCACCGGTGCCGACCGCCGCGGTGGCGAGCAGCGTCATGGCGGCCGCGCCACCGCCGGCGACGACGGCCAGCCGCCGGATGCTCGTCGTGATGTTCATCTGGACTCCCTCGAGTTGGTAGCGAGGCCGGTCGGTCCGGCCGGCACTGCGTAAACGCCTGGCCCGGCCGCGAGGTTGTCCTCGCCGGCGCGCGGTGTCAACGCTCCTGGGCGGCCCACCACGCGAGCAGCTCGTCCCGCGCCCGATCCTCGCCGAGCGGCCCGTGCTCCAGCCGCAGCTCGAGCAGATGGCGATAGGCCTTGCCGACGGCCGGACCCGGCGCGATGTCGAGGATCTTCATGATCTGGTTGCCGTCGAGGTCGGGACGCATCGCGGCCAGCTCTTCCTCCTCGGCGAGGCGGGCGATCCGCTCCTCGAGATGGTCGTACGTCCGGCGCAGCCGCTCGGCCTTGCGGCGGTTGCGGGTCGTACAGTCGGCGCGGGTGAGCACGTGCAGCCGCTCGAGCTCGTCGCCCGCGTCGCGTACGTAGCGCCGCACCGCCGCGTCGGTCCACTCGCCCGTGCCGTACCCGTGGAAGCGCAGATGCAGCTGGACGAGCGACGCGACGGCCTCGATCGTGTCGGTGGGAAACCGCAGCGCTCGCATCCGCTTGCGGGTCAGCTTGGCGCCGACGACGTCGTGGTGGTGGAACGTCACCGTGCCGTTCGGTCCGAACGCGCGAGTCTTCGGCTTGCCGACGTCGTGCATGAGGGCCGCGAACCGGGTCACGAAGTCCGGGCCGCCGCCGGGCAGCCGGTCCTCGAGCGCGATCGCCTGGTCCAGCACGGTCAGGCTGTGCTCGTAGACGTCCTTGTGCCGGTGGTGCTCGTCGCGCTCCAGCCGCAGCGCCGGCAGCTCCGGGAGCACCCGATCGGCGAGCCCGGTGTCGACCAGCAGGCTCAGACCGCGACGGGGCTCGGGCGCGTTGACCAGCTTGACCAGCTCGTCGCGGATCCGCTCGGCCGACACGATGGCGATCCGCTCGTTCATCTCCTCGATCGCCGCGACCACCTCCGGCGCGACCTCGAATCCCAGCCGGGCGGCGAACCGAGCGGCCCGCAGCATCCGCAGCGGGTCGTCGTCGAACGACTGCTCCGGGCCGCTGGGCGTACGCAGGATGCCGGCGGCCAGGTCGTCCAGGCCACCGAAGGGGTCGACGAACGTCACCTCGGGCAGCCGGACCGCCATCGCGTTCACGGTGAAGTCGCGTCGGGACAGGTCACCCTCGAGGGTGTCGCCGTAGTCGACCTGCGGCTTGCGCGAGTCGGGGTCGTACGTGTCGGACCGGTACGTCGTGATCTCGATCCGATAGTCGCCCTTGCGGCACCCGATCGTGCCGTACGCCCGGCCCATGTCCCAGACCGCGTCGGCCCAGCCCCTGACGATGCGCTCGGTGTCGTCCGGACGGGCCGACGTCGCGAAGTCCCAGTCGGTGCCCAGCCGATCCATCAGGGCGTCCCGGACCGGGCCGCCCACCAGGGCCAGCTCGTGCCCGGCCTTCTCGAAGCGCCGGCCCAGCTCACCGACGACCGGCGCGACCGCGAGCAGCTGGCGGACGGCGGATTGTTGCGCGGCACTCAGCGAACGCGGCGCCGAAGCGTGGGCAGGCACGGCCACCTACTGTACGCAGCGCCGCCGCCCGCCTCGTGGCGCGGCGCGAACACCGCAAACCGGCCGGGACGCTCGGTCGCCGAATGGCGACGCTTTAGCATTGGCGGGTGGTCGGCACGGTGAGAGCCCGGTGAGCAGGACGCTGCTCGCCGCCGCGGCTCTGACGCTTCTTCCGCTGGCTGTCCCCGCCACGCCGTTGGCCGCGGCCAGCCCCCGCACTGGGGGGACCGAATCGGCGCCACCCGCCGGGAATGTCGCGCTGAACGGGTCCGCTCAGCCGATGACGGCTGCCCACGGCCCGCGCCGGTCCGACGAGCCGGAGACCGGGATCGCGGTCGACCTCGAGCAGATCGCGCCGGCGTACCTCCAGCCGGGCGACGAGCTCACGGTGTCCGGCACGGTCACCAATCTCGACCGGGAGCGGTGGCGCGACGTCCAGGTCTACCTGATGCGGCCGGTGACGGCGGCGACGACGCCCGACGAGGTCGAGACGCTGGCCGATACCCCGGTCGAGGTCGCCGACGGGGAGCGGATCCTTCGGGAAGGGTTCTACCTGGAGCTCGGCGGGCTCGACCCGGGCGCCTCGGAGCAGTTCGAGCTGTCGATCCCCTTCCGTCTCCTCAACCTGTCGCCGGAGGCGTACGGCGTCTACACCCTCGCCGTCCAGGTCCTCGCGACCGACGCGCTCGACAATCGCGACAGCGTCGCGGAGGGACGCGCCCGCAGCCTCATCCCGCTGATGCCCGACGACAGCCCCCGGGTCGGTGTCTCGACGATCTGGCCGTTCCGGGACGACCTCGTCCGCGAGCCCGACGGGCAGTACGCCGACCGCGACGAGCTGATCGAGGACATCAGCAGCGGCGGCCGGCTGCGTACGCTGCTCGACCTGGCCCGGACCTCTCGATCCAGCTCCACGCCGATCTCGCTGCTCCTCGACCCGGCGCTGCTCGATGCCCTCCGCTCGATCGTGGCCGGCGATCCCGGTCGGCCGCGGGAACCGGCCACGCCGTCGGAGTCGCCGAGCGCGACCGACGAGGCCACCTTCGACGCGCTGCAGCCGGTGACCCCCGAGCAGCGGGCGGCGAACGACTTCCTCGACGACCTGGCCGCCCTCATCGGACTCAACTCGGTGTGGATCGAAGGCTACGGCGGTCCGGACCTGACCGCCCTGTCCGACTACGACAGCAAGCGGCTGCATCGCACGATCAGCCGGGCCAACAGGGCCGCCCTCTCCGAGGTCGGCATCTCGTCCGATCGGTCCCGCGCCTATCTGCCCACCGGCGTCCTCGACGTCGAGGCGCTGGAGGCGCTCGGCCCGAAGACGACGACACTCGTGACCAGCGCCCAGGTCCGGCGGTGGGCGCCGGAGGACGGTCCGATCGCGACCGTCCGGTCCGACGGCAGCCGGGCTCGGGTCGTCGTGGCCAACGACGCGGTCCTCGACGGCGGCCTCGAGCCCGGCCCGACCGACACCGCACTGCACGTCCGGCAGCGGCTGCTCGCGGAGAGCGCCGTGCTCTCGCTGCAAGCCGAAGCGGAGGGCCGGCGCCGCGCACCGGCCATGGTCATGCTCGCCGACGACGGCTGGGATCCGGGCGCCAACGCCAGGGCGTCCGACTTCTTCGACGCCTTCGACGTCCCGTGGGTGTACGCCACGGATCTCAGCGCCGAGCGCACCGACGGTCCGCACCGAGGCGCCCGTCACCTTCGGCCGCGCAACGACGCCGAAGGGCGGGAGGACCCACCGATCCCGACCTCGCTGGCCCGCTCGGCCGACCGGATCCGCGGCCGCGGCGTCATCACGTACGCGATCACGCGCAAGGACCGCCAGCTTCTGTCGTACTACGACGAGGCTGCCGCGCTCACCGTCTCGGAGCAGTGGCGGGCCGACCCGGACCTCTCCCAGGAGATGGCCGACGAGACCATCGGGCAGCTGGACGCCCAGCTCGCCGGCGTCACCCTCGAGGCGCCGGAGTTCGTCACCCTGTCCAGCAGCAGCGGTCAGTTCCCGCTGACGATCAGCAACGACCTCGCCTGGCCGATCACGGTCGGTGTCCGGCTCGAGGCCGAGGACGGTGGGCTCGTCGTCGAACAGGACGAGCCGGTCGACGTCGACCCGCACCAGTCGACGACCGTGAACGTACGGGTCGACGCCGAGGACGTCGCCGTCAGCGAGGTCACGGCCCGACTGACGACGCCGAAGGGCCGCCCGTTCGGGGAACCGGTGACCTTCAGGGTGCGCAGCAGTGTGGTCGGCATGGTCATCTGGATCGCGTTGGGCGCCGCCGGGGCGATCGTCGTCTTCGCGGTCGGCCGGCGGGTCAGGCGATCGGCGAAGTCCCGTGGCGAGGCTGAGCCGGCCGTGCCGGCGCCCGGCGAGACCGGATGAGTCGGCATCGCGCCGAGGGCACCGGCCTGCTCTCGGCCAGTGCCTGGATGGCCGCCGGCACGGTCGTGTCCCGACTGACCGGCTTCCTGCGGGCCGTGCTCATCGTCGCGGCCATCGGCAAGTCGCTGAACGCCGACATCTTCACCCAGGCGAACACGATCCCGAACTCGCTCTACATCCTGGTCGCCGGCGGCGTCTTCAACGTCGTCCTCGTCCCGCAGCTGGTCCGGGCGATGAAGAAGGACGCCGACGGCGGCGAGGCGTACGCCCACCGGGTCTTCACCCTCGGCATCGTCGTGCTCGCCGGCGCGACCGCGGTCCTCATGGTGGCCGTACCGCTGATCGCTCGGCTGGCCTTCCCGACAGAGCTGTTCGGACCGGAGCTGGCGGCGCCGCGCGAGTCGGCGTACGACCTGATGCGCTGGTGCCTGCCCCAGGTGTTCTTCTACGGCGTCTTCGTGCTCCTCGGCCAGATGCTGAACGCGCGGGAGCGGTTCGGGCCGATGATGTGGGCGCCGATCGTCAACAACGTGGTCGCCTGCGCGGTGCTCGGCGTCTACATGGCGGCGTACGGCACGTCCGACGCCTCCAACGGGTTCACGACGAACCAGGAGATCCTGCTCGGGCTCGGATCGACCCTCGGCATCGCGATCCAGGCGCTGGTGCTGATTCCGTACCTCCGCGCGGCGGGACTCCGGCTGCGGCTGCGCTTCGACTGGCGCGGCGTCGGGCTCGGCCACACCCTCCGACTCGGCGTGTGGACGCTGCTGTTCGTGCTGATCAACCAGGTGGCGTACTTCATCGTCAGCCGGCTCGCGGTCAGTGCGTCCACCGAGGCGGCGGCTCAGGGCGACGGCGATCCGGCCGGCGCCACCGTCTACCAGAACGCCTTCCTGATCACCCAGGTGCCGCACGCGATCATCACGGTCTCGCTGGTGACCGCGACGATGCCGCTGCTGTCGCGACTGGCCGCCGACGGGGAGCGGGACCGGGTCCGGTCGGAGCTGACGTCGACGCTGCGGACCGCGCTGATCGTCATCGTGCCGGTCGCGGCCGCGCTCGCCTGCCTCGGCCAGCCGCTCGCGACGATGCTGTTCTCGCACGGCGCCCTGGTGGGAGGCACCGAGGTCATCGGGCGCACGATCGCCGCGTTCGCACCCGGTCTGGTGCTCTTCACGGTGCACTACTGCATGCTTCGGGGGTTCTACGCCGACGAGGACACCAAGACGCCGTTCTTCGTCCAGCTCGGTCTGTCGGCGACCAACATCCTGGCGGCGCTGGCCTTCACGGCGGCGGCGCCACCCAGCTGGGTCGCCGCCGTGCTCGCCCTGGCGTACGCCCTCGCCTACCTCGTCGGCGTGGTCGCGTCGGCGTCGGCCCTGTCGCGCCGGGTCGGCCCGATCTTCGACGCGAGGATGGTCGGCTTCACGGCACGGCTCGGCATCGCGGTCGCGGTGAGCGCCGCCGTCATGCTCGGCACGGTCTGGGGTCTCGACGAGGTCGGCGTCTCCGGCGACACCGCGTCCAGTGCGCTGGTCGTCGGAGCGGTCGCCGGTGGCACCGGAGCCATCGGCTACCTCGTCGCCGCTCGGCTCGTCGGGCTGGGCGACGTACGAGCCCTGCTCGGCGCCCTTCGACGCGGCCGCTAGCGACCGTCGCACCGCGATCGCGGCGCTGCGCGAACCAGCGGGCGACGCCTTAGCATGGTGATCGCATGGGAGTCCATCCAAAGGGAGGCGTCGGCGCGACGTGGAAGGGCAGGCGATCCAACCCGGCTCGGTCCTGGCCGGTCGCTATCGGGTCGACGATCTCGTCGGCGAGTCGGCCGGATCGACGACGTGGCGCGCCTTCGACGGGATTCTGAACCGCTCGGTGAGCATCCGGGCGGTCGCGGCCGAAGACCCGCGCTGTGCCGCGTTCCTCGACGCGGCCCGTCGTTCGACCGCGGTCGCCGACCCTCGGTTCCTGCCGGTCCTGGACGCCGTGCCGGACGAGGACGGCATCGCGTACGTCGTCCGGGAGTGGTCCCGCGGCCTGCCGCTGTCGGTCATCCTGCGGGAGGGCCCGTTGCCCAGCCGCCGGGCGGCCGAAGTCGTCGCCGAGGTCGCCGAGGCGCTCGCGATCGCTCACGAGGTCGGCATGCCGCACCGGGGGATCAACCCGTCGACCGTGCTCGTCAAGGAGAACGGGGCGGTCCGCATCACCGGCCTCGGCACCGAGCATGCCCTGCGCGCGGCGGCGCCGGCACCGAGTCCGAGCCGAGCCGACGATCCCAACGCCGAGGCCGCGGCCCGGCACGCCGGCGAGCAGGTCGACGTCCGCGCGCTCGGTCGCATCCTGTACGCCTGTCTCGTCGCCCGCTGGCCCGGTGGCCGGGGCTTCGGGCTGCCGCCGGCGCCAACCGAGCACGGCCGGCTGCTGCGACCGCGGCAGGTCCGGGCCGGCGTCTCCCGGGACGCCGACACGGTGTGCGACCGGATCCTCGGCCAGCCGCCGCGACACCACGCGACCCCGCTGACGCACCCACGCGAGATCGCCGACGAGCTCACTCGGGTCGAGGACGACGACTCGATGCTCGGCGACACCGAGATCACGCTCGGCGGCGAGGTCGGCCTGCTTCCCGTCGCCGCCGGCAACGGGGTCCCGAACGGCCCGCCGCCGGCTCTGCTGCCGACGCGGCCCCGGCCGGCGCCGCCGCCCAGGCAGCCGACCCGGCTCGAACGCTCCCGCGAGATGGCCCGGCAGGCGACCGAGGGACATCGCAAGCTGATCTGGCTGGGCCTCGCGTTGCTGGTCGTGATCGCGACGCTGGTGTCGTTCGTCGTCGGACGGCAGTCGGCCGAGCCGCCGGTCACAGCCGCGGGCATCGGCGGTGCCGAGGCGGCATCGGGCGGGGGCGAGGTCGAGGCGATCGAGATCCGGCAGGTCTCGGACTTCGATCCCGAGGGCGACACCGGCGACGAAAACAGCGACGACGTCGGTCTGGTCTACGATCCGGACCCGGCCACCGCGTGGACGACGAACTGGTACACGACACCGGAGTTCGGCAACCTCAAGGACGGCGTGGGTCTGCTGATCGACCTCGGCGGCGAGCGAGAGGTGTCCGACCTGCAGATCCGGCTCGGTGGCAACGCGACCTCGTACGAGGTCTGGACCGTGCCGCCCGGCACCACCGAGGCGCCGTCCGAGCCGCCGCCGGTGTCGTTGGACCACGCCAGCGCCAACTGGGTGGCCGTCGGCGGCGAGGAGGACGCCGGGCCGATGAGCCCGTTCAGCTTCGACGACCCGGTCACCACCCGCTACATCCTGCTCTGGTTGACGAAGGTGCCACCGGACGGCGACGGCACGTACACCGGGGTCGTCAACGACCTGACGGTGCTGGGGCCGGCCACGTGACGGCCGCCGAGCCGGACGACGCCGAACTCCTCGCCCGCCACGTCGCCGGTGATCCGCACGCGTTCGGCTTGCTCGTCAAGCGGCATCGCGACCGGCTGTGGGCCGTGGCGCTGCGTACGCTCGGCGACCGCGAGGAAGCCGCCGACGCGCTGCAGGACGCCTTCGTGTCGGCCTTCCGGCGGGCCGAGAGCTTCCGGGGCGACGCCGCGTTCACGACCTGGATGCACCGCATCGTCGTCAACGCCTGCCTGGACCGCGTCCGCCGTCGCAAGGCGCGACCGGCCGACCCGCTGCCTGACGACGAGGACCGGATGGAGGAGCTGGGCGAGACCCTCGACGAGGATCCGGCGACCGCCATCGAGCAGCGCAGCTCGATCCTCGAGGCGCTGCGGACCCTGCCCGATCCGCAGCGGGCGGCCATCGTGCTGGTCGACATGGAGGGCTACTCGGTCGAGGAGGCGGCTCGGGTGCTCGACTGCGCGGTCGGCACGATCAAGAGTCGCTGCGCTCGCGGCCGGGCCAAGCTGCTGCCGCTGCTGCAGCATCTGCGGTCGGCCGACGCGCCGGGGAACCCGACGCCGGACGGTCCCGTCGGACCGGCAAGGGTCACGGCGATCGACGAACAGCGGAGAGGTGGTGGAGATGGCTGACCTGACGCGGCATCCCGATGTCGTCGATCTCGCGGAGTACGCCGAAGGCGTCCTCGACCCCGACCGCCGGTCGGCCGTCGACCACCACGTCCGCGGTTGTCTCGACTGCGCCCGGACCCTCTCCGACCTGGGCGAACTGCCCGACGCCCTCGCGCAGGCACCGGTTCCTCCGATGCCGGCCGACGTCGCCGACCGACTCGACCGGGCCGTCGCCGCGGAGTCCACGGCCCGCGCCTCCCTCTGGGACGGCGCCGCCAAGGCCGAAGTCACGCCGCTGCGATCCCGCCGCCGCTGGCTCGGCCCGGTCGTCGCGGCGGCCGCGGTGCTCGGGGTGATCGGGATCGCGGTGCCGGCACTCGACAACGCGGGCAACGACGACAGCGCGGGCGAGTCGGCGGCCACCGGCGAGTCCGACACCTCGTCGCGAGACCTCGACGACGGCGGCGCGAGCCTCAGCGATCAGGCGCCGGCGCCGGAGAACTCCGCCGGGGCGGTTCCGCCGGCCGACCTGTCGAGCGACCACTTCGGTCAGGACGTCCTGGAGACCTTCTACAACGGCAGCGCCGCGCTCCGGCTGGACCGGAAGATGGAGACGCTGTCCGTGCCCGGCGCCGACGCCTATCGCGAGAGTGTGGAGGCGATTCCCGACCTCTGCTCGGCGGACGAGCAGCCGTCGGTCCCGAACGGCCAGGTCGACGCCGTGACGTACGACGGGGCCGACGCCGAGCTGCTGCGGCTCGAGGTCGGCCGTACCGTCGAGGCGATCGCCTTCCGCTGCGACGCCGGCGAGCCGATCGTCCTCGACGCTGTCACCCTGCGGCCGGGCAGCTAACGGCTGACCAACGCTCCAGACGAACGAACAGTGGCCCCGGGCACCTCCGGAAGGTGCTCGGGGCCACTGCTTTCACGGGGTGTCCGCCGTACGACGGTGCGGTGCCGCCGTACCGGCGGACGTCACATCCCCTGGAGCAGATCGAGAATGTCCATCGGGTCGATCGGCAGCTCGGGCAGGCCCGGCAGCTCCGGGAGACCCGGGATGCTCTGGCCGAAGCGCGAGTGCGGGTCGACCGCGAAGGTCACCTGCTCGAGCTCCTCGGCCGACAGGTCGGCCGGGGTGGCGCCCTTCTTGATCTGGTCGAGCACGACGCCAGGAGCGCCGACGTACGCGCCGCTGACGACCATGGCCGCGCCGCGACCGGCGTTGTAGGCACCCCGGTCCCAGTTCTTCCAGGCCTTCGCCTGGGCGGCGGTGATCTCGCTGCCGCTCGCCGACGCGATGATGGTCGGCCAGCCGATCCAGGCGCCGCTGACCATCCGGGCCATGCCACCGGTGACGTGGCCGCCACCGCAGATGAACGCGCTCCACGCCTTCTGCGACGAGGGTGACAGGTCAGACGCGTTGCTGCTGTCCACCGGGTGGCACTGGGGGTGCGCGTTGGCCGCGGGAGCACCCTGCAGAGCGAGTGCCATGCCCGCGGTCGCGGCGGCGACTGCCAGTGCCTTCCGCATTCCTGTGTGAATCATGCGTTCCTTTCCCTCTTTCATCATGATGGGTGTCGGAGGGACACCTTCGGGGAACTCACTTCGGCGGCCGCGGTGCCACCCCGAGCTGGCATCGACCGCGCCGCTATAGGGTTAAAACGACCTCGATGCTGATCAGTTACGCAAAAGGGTCTAAAGCGGGCAGAGCGCCCGTCCGTACGGCGCCGCGTCGAGTCGCCGTCGGGAATCCGCGACCCGTACGATGCGTTGAACACTGTGCGGAGCCGTCGCCCTCACCGGCCGGCTCCGACTATCGGAAGGCCAGTGTCAGAAAGGGACCGTGCCACCGTGTCGCAGGACGTACGCAACGTCATCATCATCGGCTCCGGGCCGGCCGGCTATACCGCCGCGCTCTACACCGCCCGGGCCAACCTCGAGCCGCTGGTCTTCGAAGGCTCGGTGACCGCCGGCGGTGCGCTGATGACCACGACCGACGTCGAGAACTACCCCGGCTTCCCCGACGGCATTCTGGGTCCGGAGATCATGGACCACTTCCGTCGCCAGGCCGAGCGGTTCGGCGCCGAGCTCGTCCCCGACGACGTGACAGCGGTGGATCTCACCGGCGAGGTCAAGGTCGTCCGGACCAGCGACGGCACCGACCATCGGGCGCACGCCGTCATCCTGGCGATGGGCTCCGGCTACCGGAAGCTCGGACTGCCCGACGAGGACAAGCTGTCCGGCCACGGCGTCAGCTGGTGTGCGACCTGTGACGGCTTCTTCTTCCGCGACCAGGACATCGCCGTCGTCGGCGGTGGCGACTCGGCGATGGAGGAGGCGCTCTTCCTCACCCGGTTTGCCAAGTCGGTCACCGTGGTGCACCGGCGCGACGAGCTGCGGGCCAGCAAGATCATGCAGGACCGGGCGTTCGCCAACGACAGGATCAGCTTCGCCTGGAACAGCGAGGTCACCGAGCTGCACGGCACGGACGTCCTCGAAGGCATCACGCTCACCGACACCCAGACCGGCGAGACCCGGCAGCTGCCCGTGACCGGACTGTTCA
>Ga0081538_10001133_pt2 | contig 22659 bp, 21 predicted proteins | sample TabmetS5T2R1_FD_71022 | JGI IMG/M metagenome (GOLD analysis project Ga0081538, IMG submission 71022) | Tabebuia heterophylla rhizosphere microbial communities from the University of Puerto Rico - S5T2R1 | ecosystem: Host-associated > Plants > Roots > Rhizosphere ...
GAGCACCGCCTCACGGCTCATGTCGTGCTGATCATCCTCGCGCAGAACGCGTGCACCGGCTTGCTGCATCGGCTCTCTCTCGTTTCGCCTGCGGGGTTAGCTGACGGGCTCGCGCTGAAAGAGGTGCGCTACACGGACATCCGTGATTCGCCCCAGGCCTACTGGCCAACGGGTCCCCCGCGCCCCGATTTTCCGCTCGGGGCCTCGGCTTGGACGCGGCCATGCTAGCAGTAGAAATGACGGCCCGGACGGAAAAGCCCGCTGCTTACGAGCGTTTTGCAACATTCCGCCCAAGCTGCAGGAATCTGCCCGGTCGCGTCGACGCCGGGAGCTACTGCCCGGCCACCTTGGAGAGCCAGGTGGCCACGTCCTCGGCGTCCTGACCCTGGAGGATGTTGGCCGGCATGCGGCCGTCCCCGGTGCCGCCGCGCTCGATCGCATTGAGGACGCGCTGCTTGTCGATCCCGCCGAGCTCGTCGAGATTCGGCCCTGTCACGCCGGCAGCCTGGACGGCGGCGAGCGTATGGCAGCTCTTGCAGTTCTGGATGAAGAGCTCCTTGCCGAACTCATCGGCCTGCGAGGGCTCCTCGCTGCGAAGCGCGCCGACACCACCCTCCGCCTCCCCGCGTGAGGCGATAACCGCGGCGGGCACGACCACCCCGAGCGCGACGTAGAGCACGATGATCGTGAACGTGAAGATCTTGCCGCCGCGCGTGAGGTACATCTCGCGCGCGGCCCCCGCTCCGCCGGCGAACGCGATGAACAGCACCGCGATTCCCGCCACGACGAACGGGGCTAGGACGAGCACGATCTCCATCGGCGCGGCACTCTACCTGCCGCGGGCGACGAGCGCCGGGGGCTACACGGAGCCTGCGGCGGCGCGCCGGGCGCGCTTCCAGCTGCCGTAAGCCGCGAAGACCTGGTCGAGCCCGGGGAGCTCCTCGTCGTCCGATGCCTGCTGCTGGTAGTCGACCATGAGCAGACGCTCGGGCCGGGCGCCGACCATCTCCGCAACCTCGCGGATCGCCCGGCAGACGACGTGCTTCGGGACAGTGCGCTCAGGCCCCGAACGCTTCGCCTCGTGCGCGAACACACCCGCCGCGCTGCCGCGAGCGCCAGGCTCCGCCGAGGGCTCGGGACGCGCGCGGCCGGCACCGACCAGGAGCCTGCAGTGGGGACAGCGGCGTGGCTCCTTCGGCCACGCCGTGCCGACGTCCTTTTCGATCAGCAGATGGCAGTGGGGGCAGTAGGCGTCGTCGGCGGCCTTCTTCCTGCGGCTCGACTTGCTCCGGCGACGGCTGAGGGTCTGAGTCGGCATGCGGGGGTGTCTCACTCCTTGCCGCAAATCCGCCTCTCCAAACCCCAATGTTGGCAACACCCCCCACTTGGGCTACTCGTACCCGCGCAACAAGCGCGGGGTGGCCGGGTGTGGCGCGGATCTGGACAGGCTCTGACGAACTAGAAGGGCCCCCGCCTCACAGCGGGGGCCCTTCCGTAGCCGACCGGTAAGCCGGATCCTGTCGTGGGCAGCCATCCATCTCGCCTTCCAGCGGGGCCTCTCGGCCCTGCGGCCTACCTGGAGCTCAGCGGGCAGCCTCAACGCTCCTGCTTGGCCTTGCACCGGGCGGGGTTTGCCTGGCCGCCGCGTCGCCGCGACGCCGGTGCGCTCTTACCGCACCATTTCACCCTTGCCGGTACTGGGCGCACGTGCAGCCCAGCACTTAGGCGGTGTGTTTCTGTGGCACTTTCCCGCGGGTTTCCCCGGGTCGGTCTCCCGACCGCCCTGCCCTGCGGTGTCCGGACTTTCCTCGAGGGACCGGTTTTCTCTCCGGTCTCCCCGCGGCTGCCTGGCCGGCCCATCAATGGTAGGCCGGCTGGGGCTGCGCGTCGACAGGCGCAGGCTCGTGATCGAGCCGCGGCACCAGCCGGTCGAGCCAGCTGGGAATCCACCAGTTGGCGCGCCCGAGGACCTCCATGATCGCCGGGACCAGCACCATCCGCACGACCGTCGCGTCGACCAGGATCGCGGTTGCCATCCCGACCCCGAGCAGGCGCAGGAACGGCTCCGGCGAGACCACGAAGGCCAGGAAGACGACCACCATGATCGCCGCCGCCGCCGTGATCACGCGGGCCGTGCGAGCCAGGCCCTCGGTGACGGCCTTGGAGGTGTCGCCGAGCTTCAGGTATTCCTCGCGCACGCGCGAGAGCAGGAACACCTCGTAGTCCATCGAGAGCCCGAACAGGATCGCGAACATCATCACCGGGATGAAGGGCGCGATAGGGACCTCGCGGTCGATGCCGATCAGCTCGCCGAAGAAGCCGCCCTGCGCGAACAGCGCGATCATCCCGAATGCGGCGCCCACGGACAGCAGGTTCATCACGCCCGCCTTGACCGCGATCAGCGGCGCCCGGAAGGCGGCGACGAGCAGCAGGAAAGACAGCCCGACCACGCCCGCCACGAACAGCGGCAGCCGGCCCGCGATGTGCTCGCTCTGGTCGATCGCGAGCGCCGCGGTGCCCCCGACGTGGGTCTCGCCCGGGAAGGCCTCCTCGCGCACGTCGTGCACCAGCCTTTCGGTGCTGTCGTCCTGCGGTGAGCCCGTCGGCGTGACCGTGAACACCGCCGTGTCACCGGACTGGTTGAGCCGCGGCTCGGACACCGACGCGACGTTCGGCAGCGTGCGGATCTCGCGCACGGTGTCCTCGAGGTCGCCGGCCGCGGCCGGGTAGGGAAGCTCTGCGACGACGGCCAGCGGACCGTTGGCACCCTCGCCGAAGCCCTTGGCCGTCAAGTCGTAGGCGATCCGGGTGGGCTCGCCCGCCCGGTTGTTCCCCGCGTCGGGGAAGCCGAGCGTGAGTCCGAGGGTCGGTGCGGCGAGTAGGAGCAGCACCGCGACGCCCGCGCCGATCGCTGCCCACGGACGGCGCTGGACGATCCGGCTCCAGCGCAGCGCCAGCGGCCCGCGCACGCCGGCCGCCCGCTCCGCTCGCCTGCCAAGCAGCGGCAGCCGCAACCGGTTGACGCGCTCGCCCGCCATCCCCAGCAGCGCCGGCAGGAGCGTCACGGACGCCATCATCACTACCAGCACGGCGAGACTCGCGGAGAGCGCAACGCCGTTCATGTACTCGAGGCCTACGGCGAACAGGCCGAGGAGCGAGATGATCACGGTGCCGCCGGCGATCAGCACGCTGCGGCCCGCCGTCGTGACCGCCTCGCCGACTGCCTCCTCCTTGCTCGCCCCGGCCGCGAGGGCGGCTCGGAAACGGGTCAGCACGAGCAGCGCGTAGTCGATGCCGACCCCGATCCCGATCAGGCCTGACACGGCCGTGACCCACTCGGGGACGACCACGAGGCCCGCGAGCACCCCGATGATCGGGGTGGAGATGCCGAGGCCAAAGAGCGCGACGACGATCGGCAGGCCCGCCGCGACGAGCGAGCCGAAGACGACCAGCAGCACGACCAGGGCCGCTATAAGGCCGGTCGTCTCGGGCCCGGGGCCACCCTCTGCGTTCATGATCGGCGGGCCGCCGAGGCCGATCTCCAGCGAGCCCGACCTGTGCTCGTCGGCCATCTCGATCAGTCGCTCACCAGTCTCGACGGGCACCTCGGAACCGGGTCGGTCGAGCTGCAGCCGGCTCACCGCGATCGCGCCGTCCTCCGATATTTCCGGTGGCGAGGCACGGGTGATGCCCTCGAGTTGGGTGGCCTCGGCGAGAAAACCGTTCATCTCCTCGCGCACGCCCGGCGATCTGGCACCGGCGTCCGCCTCCCAGACGACGTCGACGCTCTCAGAGGAGACGTCGTCGAAGCGCTCGGCGATCAGCTCACGTGCCTCGCGAGAGTCCGAGCCCGGGACAGCGTAGTCCTGGCTGAAATCGCCCGCCAGCATCGGGGCGAGGGCGATCACTGCCACAAGGGCGGCCACCCATGAGGCCACCATCAGCCGTCGCCGGCGATAGGCGAGCCGGGCCAGGCGCGCAAGGCGTCCGGGGGGTGCGCTCGGTTCGGGTCGGTCGGTCACGGATCTCTCCTGCGGTCGGGATCGGACCGGCTGGATGCTCGGCGCGATCGGTCCCGTTGTCGTCGGGCGGCGGGAGGCTCTGCACGTGCGCAATCGGGCCGGTTGGACCGCTGCCCGGCGTCGACCTCTACCGCGGCGGGAGTAGCCCCCGCTGCGACCAGCGGAGGACGACGACACGGCCTCGCACTGCGATCATCATTCGGGGTGAGCGTGTTCGATCGCTACATCCGCAGTACGACCGTCGCTCTGGAGCGCATGCCGAAGGACCTGGTCCTCGCGGCGGCCATCGGCATCGTTCAGCTCTGCGTCACGCTCATGATCGGGCACAACCAGGAGGGGCGCGAGAGCATCGACGCGCTCGCTGTCGTACTCCTGCTCGCCGGCCCGGCCGCCCTTTACTGGCGCGCGCGTGCGCCGGTCGCCGTCATGATCGCGACCCTCGCCCCCTCGCTCGCCTACTGGACGCTCGATTACCCGCGCGGGCCGGTCTGGCTCGCCGCGATCATCGCCTTCGTGTCCGCCGTATTCATGGGCAGGCGCCTGCCCGCCTGGATCCTGCTCGGGGTCGCTTGGGCCGGGGTCGAGTTCATCCCTCATCTGGTGAACGACGCCTCACTGCCGAGCGTCGGCAAGGCGATCGGCGTCGCCGTCTGGCTCTTCCTGCTGGGCGAGTTCGCGGAGATCGCGCGCTCCAAGCGCGAGCGCCATCTCGAGCAGCAGCGCGCGGAGCGCGAGCAGGCTGCGGCTCAGGCCGGGCAGGAGCGGCTCTTGATCGCGCGTGAGCTACACGACGTGCTCGCACACAACGTCTCGCTCATCAACGTCCAGGCGGGCGTGGCGCTGCACCTGCTCGAAGAGCAGCCCGAGCGCGCGCGGCCCGCCCTCGAGGCGATAAAGGATGCGAGCTCCGAAACGCTGCGCGAGATGCGCTCCGTGCTCGACATCTTGCGCAAGCCGGGCGAGCAGCCGCCGCGCTCGCCGACCGCGGGTGTCGGGGGGCTCGACGAGCTGATTGCGCGCACCAAGGCGGCCGGCATCTCGGTCGACGCGCGCGTAAGCGGTTCGCCACGCGGATTGCCGACGAGCGTCGACATCGCGGTCTACCGGATCGTCCAGGAGGCGCTCACGAACGTGGCCCGCCACGCCCATCCGGCTGACGCGCTCGTCCAGCTCGCCTACGCCGACGACTCGGTCGAGATCGTCGTCGAGGACGACGGCCTGCGCGCCCGCGAGCCGAACGGCTATGGCGGCAACGGCATCGCGGGCATGCGCGAGCGCGTGGCCGCCCTCGGCGGCGAGTTCTCAGCGGGGCCGCGTCCGGACGTAGGCTTTAGGGTGCGCGCCCGGCTGCCGCTGGACGGCCAGCGGTGATCGAGGTCCTGCTGGCCGATGACCAGGCGCTGGTCCGCGGAGGGTTCCGCGCGCTGCTCGACGCCGAGAACGACATCGCCGTCGTCGGAGAGGCAGGCAACGGGCGGGAGGCGGTGGCGCTCACGCGCGAGAAGAAGCCGGACGTCGTCCTGATGGACATCCGCATGCCCGAGCTCGACGGGCTGGCCGCCACTCGCGAGGTGGCCGCCGATGCCCGCCTCGGCGACGTCCGGATCGTGATCCTCACGACCTTCGAGCTCGACGAGTACGTCTTCGAGGCGCTGCGCTCGGGGGCGAGCGGCTTCCTCGTCAAGGACACCGAGCCGGTCGACCTGCTGGCGGCCGTGCGGCTCGTCGCGAGCGGCGAGGCGCTGCTCTCCCCCAGCGTCACGCGGCGCGTGATCGAGGAGTTCGCCTCGCGCGCGAAGGAACCGCCGCCCACGGGCCCGCTCGACGAGCTGACCGAGCGCGAGCGCGAGGTGATGGCGCTTGTGGCCGGCGGGCTCTCCAACGAGGAGATCGCGGTGCGGCTCGTCGTGAGCCCCGCGACCGCCAAGACCCACGTGAGCCGCGCGATGGTGAAGCTCGCGGCCCGCGACCGCGCCCAGCTGGTGGTGCTCGCCTACGAGCACGGGTTGGTGCGGCCGGGCTGGGTGAGCTGAAGCGCCCCCGCGTTCCTGCGACGCAGTAGCGCGGGCAACGGCGGCTACGAAGGGAGTGCGAGGGGCCCGAAGCCCGCACCAGCCGAGCGCTATCGCCGGCCCGGGTGAACGATTGAACGTTTCTGGGGGCCATAGCCCCTACAAACGTTCAATCGAGACCGCCGGCTGGGCTCGCGCCCAGCCGGCGTGCCGGACGGCTCCGTCCAGTCAGGCCGCCGCGCCGTCCGGCGGCCCCGCCGGGACGAGTTCGCGCTTCACGGCGCGGGCCGGGCCGCTCACGACCATGCCGTTGAGCTCACGGGCGGCGTCCGAGCAGAGCCAGCAGGCGGTCTCCGCGAACGCGGTGCTGCCCGGCTCGCGGGCGAGCGCGTTGATGCGGACCCCGCTGCCCGCGTGCTCGAGCGCCGAAGCGCGCGTTAAGCCCACGACGCAACGCGCGTCGTCCGACCAGCCGAGCGGGCCGAGTGCCACGTTCACGATCGCGCCGCCGCCCGAGCCGGCGATCGCCGGCAGCTGGTGGCGGACCGCGAAGTAGACGGCCCGGCAGTCCGGCTCGGCGAGGTGGTCGAAGCCGCGGGCCCGGCCCGGAGCGTTGACGGCGACGTCGAGGCGGCCGAATGCCTCGAGCGCAGCGTCGGTCAGGCGCGCCATGCCGTCCGGATCGCCGAGGTCGGTGCCGAGCGCGAGCGCGCGGCCCCCTCGTGCCTCGACCGTGCGAGCTACGCGCGCGATGGCGAGCTCGTCGGGAGCGCCGATCACCACGCTGGCGCCACTCTCGGCGAGCGCCGTCGCGACGGCCGCGCTGCCGCGGCCCGCCCCGGTGACCAGGGCGACCCGGCCGAGCAGGTCGGCGCCGCCGCCGGACGCGGACTGGCGCCCGCGCCCATGCCGCGTGCGCGGCGACGCCCCGCGAGCGGCGGGCGCGGCGCCGCGCCGGCGCGGGAGGTGGGGGTGTAGGGGCCGGGGAGCGGTGGTCATGGGGGTCCTCCGGAATCGAATTCGGAGCGCTGAATCGTGATCGGTGCAGGGCCGCCGCACATCAGCCTCGGGGTTGATCTCTGCGTACGCCTTTGGAGGTAGGCGCCGGCGGCTTCTGACCCATCTGTGACGACTCGCTCACATCCGGGGGTCCAAGTAGCCGAAAGTGCTCTCGACGCACCCCCCACTCGATGCGACACCGGAGGCCGAGGAACACGATGCTCGAAGCGCCCACCCCCTCGCTCAACGCGGACAGCCGGAATGGTCATGCCTACGGCAGCAGCTACGAGGTCGACCGTTATCCAGCAGACCTGTCCGCGGCCCACGCCGCCGCGCCGATCCGCCCGGATCGCCTGACGGTGTGGCCGAGCGAGAACGGCTCTTTCGGGATCGACGTTCGCTGGTATGGGCGCGAATGCATCCTCCGCGCAGTCGTCGTCCGCCGCCTGCTCAGCGAGGCCGGCTATCCCGCCACCGTCGGCAACTCGATCGACGGCCGCAACTGGGAACTTAGCGTCGGCCCGGTACCTGCGGACGAAGTGGCCAGCGTTATCGACAACTACATCTGGTGAAGCAGGGCATGTGCTGAAACTCTTCGACTTGGTCGCGCCCCCCCTCCCAGCGCGACCTGGGTAGCGCCTCTCCCTCCGGGCGCACCCTGCACACGGCGACGGGGCCGCGCGATCCTCTGAGGGCGCGCGGCCCCCGAGCCGTCCGTCATCTGCATCCGCCATCGAGTCAGGTCAGACGGGTACCGCAGGAGCCGCATTCGGCGGCGGCATCCCTCAAGGTCATGCGCGACGCGCACAACGGGCAGTCGGCGGAGCCCTCAGCGTTCGCGGCGCGCCAGGTCGCGCGCAGCCTCTCCTCCAGCGTCACGCGCCGGCCGCTCGCCGCGGCGTCCCACGGCGACTGACCGAACAGACGCACCGGCGGTTCCCTTAGCGCGGTACTCATTGCACCCTCCTGCACACGCCCACCACGCGACCCAGCAGCTGCACCTCGCGGCTGCGGATCGGATCGAGCGTGTCGTTCTCCGGCTGCAGGCGCACGTGGTCCTCTTCCTTGAAGAAGCGCTTGACGGTCGCCTCGTCCTCCACCAGCGCGACGACGATCTCACCGTCGGTCGCCGTGTCCTGTGGGCGCACCACGACGTAGTCGCCCTCGAAGATGCCGGCCTGGATCATCGAGTCGCCCTTGACGCGGAGGACGAACTCGCCCTCGTCGCCACCCGCAATCGGCGGGACGGGCACGTACTCCTCGATGTTCTCCTCGGCGAGTACCGGCTGGCCGGCGGCCACTTGGCCGACGATCGGAAGCCCGGACGGCGCCACCGCCGCCTTGGCCTTGTCGACCAGCACCTCGATCGCGCGCGGCTTGGTCGGGTCGCGGCGCAGCACCCCGAGCTTCTCGAGGTTCGCGAGATGCGCGTGAACGGTCGACGAGGACGTGAGGCCGATCGCTTTTCCGATGTCCCGCACGGTCGGCGGGTAGCCGTGCTCCTCGCCGTAGCTCTTGACGTAGTCAAAGATCTCCCGCTGCCGCTTGGTGAGGTTCAGCTCGACCATCCAGACCTCCCTGCGAAGCCGTTTAGGTTGACTGATCCGAACATGTGTTCGCAGAGTACCCCGGGGGTCGGACGGCATCAAGCCGACGCCCGGGAAGCCCGAAACGCCGCTCTATACTGGGGCGCCTCCACGCGCCTGTGGCGGAATTGGTAGACGCGCAAGGTTGAGGGCCTTGTCCTGTGTAAACGGGGTGGGAGTTCGAGTCTCCCTGGGCGCATCATCGTCGACTTCGGGACAACGGACCCGCGCGGGGAGCAGTCGTCGCAGCCGATCGCGGGCTATGGGCTGCTGGCGGACTGCAACTCCGCGGCCCTCGTCGACATGTCCGGATCGGTGGACTGGCTGTGCCTGCCTCGCTACGACAGCGACGCGGTGTTCGCGCGGCTGCTCGACCCCGGCGCGGGCTACTGGTCGATCCGGCCGGCCGGGGCCTATCGAGCGACGCGCCGCTACCTCCCCGGCACGCTCGTCATCGAGACGCTCTTCACGACAGATAGCGGCGAGGTACGGCTGACAGACGCTCTGGCGTTCGCCGAGCACCAGCGCGGGCACGACCTCGGCCACTACGCCCCACATGAACTGCTGCGCTCGCTGGAGTGCGTGTCCGGCAAGGTCGAGATGCAGCTCGAGCTCGCGCCGCGGCCGCAGTACGGCCTGATCAAGCCGCTCGTCAGGCTCGAGGAGGGCGGCGCGCGCACCTTCGGTGCCGGCCGGCTGCACATCCGGGCGGCCGTGCCGTTGGAGCTCGACGATTCGACGCTGCGAGCCGGCTTCGGGGTCGCCGCGGACGAGCGGCTGGGCTTTTCGGTGCGCTGGGCTCCGCCCGAGGCGCAAGAGGCCCCGGAGCCCACCGGGGTCGAGGACGTGGGCGCGCGAATCACCGACACGGTCGAGGGCTGGCGCTCCTGGGAGGCCGCGCACGACATCTACGAGGGGCCGCACCGCGAGCTCGTGCGGATGAGCTCGCGCGTTCTCAAGGGGCTCACCTACCGGCCGACCGGCGCCATCATTGCCGCGCCGACGACCTCGCTCCCCGAGACGGTCGGCGGCGAGCGCAACTGGGACTACCGCTTCTCCTGGATCCGCGACTCCAGCCTCACGATCGAAGCGCTCTACATCGGCACCTGCTCCGAGGAGGCCGAGGAGTTCCTCTCCTTCATGACCAGCTCGGCGGGCGGACGCGCCAGCGAGGGCTCGCTCCAGATCATGTACGGGATCGGCGGCGAGCACGACCTGTCGGAGCGCGAGCTGCCTCACCTCCGCGGCTGGCGGGATTCACGGCCGGTGCGGGTCGGCAACGGGGCGTGGGACCAGGTGCAGCTAGACGTGTACGGCGAGCTCATGAACGCGATCTGGATGTACCGGGAGATGTTCGGCGAGCTGCATCCGGAGATCCAATCGTTCGTGGCCGACCTGGCCGACACCGCGGCGCGACGCTGGATGGAGAAGGACGCCGGGATGTGGGAGATGCGCGGCGAGCCCCGTCATCACCTCTCCTCCAAGGTGCTCTGCTGGACGGCGCTCGACCGAGCGGTGAGACTCGCGCCGCAGCTCGGCGAGTACGCCAAGACCGAGGACTGGGAGGCCGCCCGCGACGAGATCCGCGCGGCCGTGCTCGAGCGGGGCTGGAGCGAGCAGAGGCAGGCGTTCGCGCAGTCATTCGACTCCGACGAGCTCGATGCGGCCCAGCTCCTGATGGCGATGATCGGCTTCCTGCCGGCGAGCGACGAGCGCATGCGCTCGACGATCGAGGCGATCGCGTCGGAGTTGACCGAGGACGGGCTCGTGCTGCGCTACCGGAACCAGGAGGGCATGAACGCGGACGGCCTGACCGGTGAGGAGGGCACGTTCGTGATCTGCTCGTTCTGGCTCGTCTCATGCCTCGCGATGGCCGGTGAGCTCGAGCGCGCCGAGGCGCTCTTCGAGGAGCTCGTCGGCTACGCGAACGACCTCGGCCTCCTGGCGGAGGAGATCGACCCCACCAGCGGCGAACAGCTTGGGAACTTCCCGCAGGCGTTCAGCCATATCGGCCTGATCATCGCTGCGTGGGCGATCGATGAGGCGCGGGCGGCGGCTGGCTAGACGCGCGGGGTCAGCGGTTGCGCCCGAAGATGTCGTGCGCCTCGACCCACTCCTCCGCTACCGGCGCCAGCGCCGCCCTCCTAGATCTGCGGCGGCGGAACCGGGTCCGGGTCCGGGTCCGGCGGCTCCGGAGTGGGCGGCTGACCGGGCGGCGTGGGCCCCGGCGGCGTGGGCTGCGGTGACTCGAACAGCATGCGCCGTCACTACCCGGGTAGCCGACAGCCATGCGTTACTGGGTTCAACTCGCGACCGAGCAGTTCCGCCCCAGCGAGCTCGTCGATCAGGCGATCGAAGCGGAGCGAGCGGGCTTCGAGGGCGTCAACGTCAGCGATCATTTCCAGCCCTGGTGGGAGCCGGGCGAGTCGGGTCAGGCGTGGACCCTGCTCGGCGCGATCGGTCAGGCCACCAGCCGTGTCGAGCTCGGCACCGGCGTGACTGCACCAGTGCACCGCTACCACCCCGCGGTGGTGGCTCAGTTCGCGGCGACGGTCGAGGAGCTCAATCCCGGTCGGGCGTTCCTCGGGATCGGCTCGGGTGAATCGCTCAACGAGTCCCCTGCCGGCATGGACTGGCCCGGGACCGACGAACAGGTGCAGCGCATGGAGGAGGCGCTCGGGATCATCGACCGGCTCCTCGACGGCGACCGCATCGACCACGACGGAGACTTCTTCCGGACGAAGGGCGCCTACCTGCACACGCGCCCCGAGCGCCGGCCGCCCGTCTACGTGTCGGCCTTCGGGCCGGACGCCGCCGGCGTGGCGGCGCGCCTCGGCGACGGGCTCTGGACGCTCGCCGATCCGGAGTCGGCGCCGGAGCTGATCGAGGCATATCGCGACGCGTGCGATGACGCCGGCAAGCAGCCGGGCGAGATCATCCTCCAGGTGGGCATGTCATGGGCGGAGGCTGACGACGCCGCGCTCGAGGGCGCGCGGGTGTGGAAGGCGACACAGCCGCAGGAGTACTTCACCGACGACTGGCATGACCCGAAGGCGATGTACGCGAACGCCGAGCGCGAGGTCTCGGACGAGGAGTTCGCGCAGTCGTACATCATCGGACGCGACCCCGAGCTGCACGTCAGGCGGCTCCGCGAGGTCGAGCAGCTCGGCGCGACGATCGTCTGCATCCAGAACGGTTCCGGGAGCGACCCGCTGCGGGCCCTCCAGGTCTACGGCGCACAGGTGCTGCCAGAGCTGAAGGGGGCGCGGGTCTGAGCGCCACCTAGACTCGACTCCGCGATGGAGCAGCTGCCGCTGCCGGCACATTTCGATCCGAGTCGGGTCGGCGAGGTCTGGCGAGTGCCCTACGAGGAGCGCGCCCGCGAGGCGCCCGGCTGGGCCGCACAGCACGGGGTTCGTCCCGCTGCCGAGGACGAGCGGCGTGTGTGCCTTCTCGCCGTAGACGTTCAGAACACTTTCTGCATCCCGGACTTCGAGCTCTTCGTCGCGGGCCGCTCCGGCAGCGGAGCCGTGGACGACAGCCGCCGCTTGTGCGAGTTCGTCTACCGCAACCTGGGCGCGATCACCCAGATCTTTCCCAGCCTCGACACGCACCACGCGATGCAGATCTTCCACGCGATCTGGCTCGTTGACGAGGACGGCGAGCACCCGTCTCCCTACACGCTGATCAGCGCCGAGGAGGTCGCGGCCGGTCGCTGGCGCCTCAACCCGGCCGTGGCGACCGCGCTCGGACTCGACCCGGAGTACGCCGAGCGCCACCTCACCCATTACACGCGCAGGCTTGCCGAGGGCGGCAAGTACGACCTCACGGTCTGGCCCTACCACGCCCTGCTCGGCGGGATCGGCCACGCGCTCGTGTCGTCGGTCGAGGAGGCGATCTTCTTCCACGGCGTGGCACGCCTCTCGAGCCCGGACTTCCAGGTGAAGGGCGAGCACCGGCTGACCGAGCACTACTCGATGCTCGGTCCCGAGGTCACCGAGGGGCCGGACGGCGAGCTGCTCGAGGGGAAGAATCGCGGTCTGATCGACAGGCTGCTCGAGTTCGACCTCGTGGTCGTGGCGGGACAGGCCAAGAGCCACTGTCTGGCCTGGACGATCGACGACCTGCTCGAGGACGACGACGTCCAGGAGCGGCGGCTCGCCGAGCGCACCTACCTGCTCGAGGACTGCACGTCGCCGGTGGTGGTGCCGGGCGTGGTCGATTACACCGACGAGGCGAACGCGGCCTTCGAGCGCTATCGCGAGGCCGGCATGAACGTGGTGCGCTCGACCGACCCGATCCTGAGCTGGCCCGGAGTGGCCAGCGAGGCTCGCTAGGCGGCGCTCGCGAGCCGGCGCGCGAGCGCCTCGGTCAGCTCGAGCGCCTCGCCAACGGTGCCGAAGTCGAGGTTGTCGGGCGTGTCGCTCGGCAGGTGGTAGTTCGAAAGGAGCTTCGTGTCGGGCTCGAACGACGTGAGCGTGGCGGTGGCATAGCCGGCCCGGCTCGGGATCACGCTGTCGGTGCTGGAGCGTGCGCGCTGGCCCCGCGTGAGCGGCACATCGGCCTCGGCCGCCGTGGCGGCGATCAGATCGCGGAAGGACGGATCCGTGTAGTCCTCGACCCCGAGCACACCCTCGCCCTCGAGCAGAACGAGCCGCGGCGAGCCGACCGTGTCGAGGTTGAGAACCCAGGTGCGGGCTGGGTCGAGGCGGCGCAGGTGGGTGTCGACGAACGAATAGATGCCGCCCTGAAGCACCTCCTCGGCGCCGCACGAGCAGAGCAGTACGCGGAGACCCGCGAGCGGGGCGGTGCGCAGGCGCTCGGCCATGCCGGTGAGCACGGCCACGCCCGACAGGTTGTCGTTGGCGCCGGGGACGATCTTGCCGCGCGCGATGTCCGCTCCCAGGCCGGTCGTGATCAGCGACCCCACCGTGCCGGCGGCGAGCAGCCCACGGCGGCCCGTCGCCGCCCCGAGCGCCACCAGCGCGGGCGCCGCGATGATCGGCCACCACAGGGGAAGCGACGCGTTCGTGCGCTGAACGAGCTCGGGGAAGCGTCGCGCGAGTGTGCGCTGGAGGGACGGGTCGAAGACGCGGCCCGTCGGCGCCGCGTCGTGGTGGGCGAGCAGCACGAGCGTGCGCTCGGCGTTCGGGTCGCCGGCCTCGGCGACGACGTTGGCCGTCGTCCGGGGCCGGGTGACGAGCCGTCGCCAATGGCGCCTGCCGTTGGCCGCGTCGTCGGCAATCGCCCCGGCCGCGAGCGTGCCGACGAGCGCCGCCGGAATCCGGGCCTTGCCGGCGAGCGCTACCGCGCCCGCGACGGCGCCGGCGGCGCCGAGCGGCAGCAGCTGGCGGGCGTAGCCGTCGCGGAACGGCACCTCCTCGACGCGCGCCTCCAGGCCCAGGCCGGTCAGGCGGGCTCGTATCCGCTCCGCGGCCTCGCGCTCGCCCTGGGAGCCGGCGCGCCGCTCGAGCGGCGCCAGCTCCTCGATGACCTCGCGCAGCAGAGCGGACATCGCCATGAGCCTAGGAGAAGCCCGCGGCGCTAGCGAAAGGTCGAGTCACGCGCGAGGCAGAGCAGCTGCGTCTCGACGCGGCCGCGGCCGCCGCGGAACTTCCACAGCCCGCCGCGTGGTCCGGCCGGCTGGGCGGACCGCAGCTCGATTCCGGACGCCAGGCTGACACCGGTCGCGACGCTGAACTCGCCCACGCGGCAGGAGTGACGAACCGGCCGCCCGGCCTGCACGCTGTCCGTGAAACTCGCGCGGCGCGTCGCGAGGCGCAGGCTCACCGGCGCGCCGCGGCGCAGGCCCTCGATCCTTGCGCGCACACAGCGGATGCTCACGCTCGCTTGAGCCGCAGCGCCGCCCGCGTTCGCGAGCCGGAAGCTCCAGCCTCGAGTGTTCGCCAGCGCTGCGGCGAGGCGCACCTGGGCGCCGCCGGTGTCGACGCCGTAGCCGGTCGGGGTGTAGCCGCGCTCGCAGCGCACCGCCGTCCGGCGCGCGGAGCCCGCCGGGAGCAGCTCGCCCGCTGAGCGCCTCGTCTCGGCGTCGAGGCTCACCTCCCTCACGCCGCTCGGCAACTCGAGGCGCAGGCAGCGGATCGATGCGCTGAGGCGCTGGCGCGCCGCGCTCTCAGCGGCCGCGAGCTCGAGGGTCCAACCGAGCACGCCGGCGCTCGGCAAGGAGCGGCGCACATCGGCGCCGGCGGGCAGGCCAGTCGCGGTGGCGTTGAGCGCGATCGCCGGCGCACGGCAGGAGAGCTCGAGCGTCCGCGTGGCGCCACCGGCGATGGTCGCGCTGCGCGAGACGGTGCTCGGCTTGATTACGTCACTCGCCTCGGCGGCTGCGGGGAAGGCGGCCAGACCGGCCGCGAGCAGGATCGTCTTGAGCATGTAGCACGCTACCCCGACCTTCACAGATCCGCCACAAGCCCGGCTTTCTATGCTGGCCGTCGATGCGCCGCACAGCCTGGATCGCGCCGCTCTCCGCACTGATCGTTCTCGTGCTCGCCGACCTCGCGCTCGCTCAGGCGGGCGGCGGCTCCTCGGGCTTCGGCGGGGGCGGTGGTGGCGGCGGCTTGGGCGGCGGAGGTGGCGGAGGCTTCGGGGGCGGCGGCGGCTCGGGAAGCACCGGCTCGCCGGTGGTCATCCTGCTCTTCTTCGGCGGCTTCGCGGTCTTCCTGATCTATTTGACGATCCACTCGGCGCGCTACCGGCGGAAGGTGCGCGAGCGCGACGCCCGCGTCCGCACGGCCTCGGCCGAGGCGGCGGAGGACGACGCCTACTTCGGCGCCGACTACCTCGTGCCGTATGCACGCAGTGTGTTCCTCGAGGCGCAGTCGGCCTGGGACGCGCGCGACCGTGCGCGGCTCGCCCGGGTCGTGGGTGAGGACCTGATGATCGAGTGGTCGCGGCGCCTCGACGACTTCGACGCCAAGGGCTGGCACAACCGCGTGGAGGTGCTCGACGAGCCCGAGATCCAGTACGTCGGGCTCGTCAACCGCGAGGACGACGACGAGGACCGCGCCGTCGTGCGCATCACGGCGAGGCTGCGCTCCTACGTCGCCGATCGTCACGGGCGGCGGATCATGCGCAAGGGCCAGAAGGGCGACCAGATGACGCTGATCGAGTACTGGACGCTCGCGCGCCGCGGCGACACCTGGATCGTCGCCTCGATCGAGCAGCGCGCGGAGGGCGACCACCACCTCGAGGGCGAGATCATCGCCTCGCCGTGGTCGGACACCCAGCGTCTCGGCGACGAGTCGCTGACCGAGCTGGCGGTCGCGGACGGGCTGCCGGAGGGCTTCACGACCTCGGATCTCGCCGAGCTCGAGTTCAGCGGCGACGCCCAGGCGCGGGCTCTCGACCTCTCACTCGCCGACGCGCGCTTCATGCCGGCCCTGCTCGAGGCCGCGGCCAGGCGCGCGGTGGCGGCCTGGGTGGAGGCGGTCGACGGCTCCGACGACGCGCTGCTGGCGGTGGCGAGTCCGGAGGCCGTGCAGGCCCTTCTCTACGGCGGCGACGTGTCGCGGCGCACACGGCTCGTCGTGCGCGGGGCGGGCGTGCGCCGCATCCAGATCTCCTCGCTGCAGGTGGAGCGCGAGCCGGCGACGATGACGATCGTCGTCGAGGTGGGTGGGCGGCGCTACGTCGAGGATCGCGACACGGCGGCCGTCCTCTCAGGCTCGAAGGACTCAGCCACAACCTTCACGGAGACCTGGACCCTCGCGCTCGACGGACCGGACGACGCCCCCTGGCGGCTCGTCAGCGCGGCCGGCGCGGCTAGCCCCCGGTGACCGCGGCGCGCCGGGGGGCGGCGACGCGCTCGCGCTCCTGCTGGCGCTCGGGCGTGATGCGCACGACATTCCGCGCGATGCCGAGCTTCTCGAGCATCCAGATCAGAGCGGCCGAGGGATCGAGCTCCCAGCGCCGCAGGCCGTGCACGGCGGAGCGCGGGAACGCATGGTGGTTGTGGTGCCAGGACTCGCCGAAAGACGGAAGCGCGAGCCAGAAGACGTTCGTCGACTGATCGTCGGTCTCGAAGCGGCGCCTGCCGAGGAAGTGGCAGACCGAGTTGACGCTCCAGGTCACGTGGTGCACTAGAAAGACGCGCACGAGACCACCCCATAGGAGACCGGTGGCCGCGCCGAGCAGCGTGCCGGTCAGAAGCCAACCGAGCAGCGCCGGGACCAGCAGGCTCGCGAGCACGAGCAGTGGGAAGCGGCGGTTGATGATGCGCATGCCGCGGTCGTCGTAGAGGTCGCGCGCGTACTTCTTGCCGGACTGGCCCTGATGCTCGAGGAGCCAGCCGACGTGCGCGTGCCAGAGCCCGCGCAGGACGCTGCCGGGGCCGTCGCCGTGGCCTACGTGCGGGCTATGCGGGTCACCTTCCTCGTCGGCGTGCGCGTGGTGCTTGCGGTGGTCGCCGACCCAGCCGATGACGGGGCCCTGCACGGCCATCGAGCCGAGGATCGCGAACGTGTACTCGACCGGCTTCGCGACCGCGAACGAGCGGTGCGTCAGCAGGCGGTGGAAGCCGACCGTCACGCCGAACCCGGTCAGCAGGTACATCAGCGCCAGTATCCCCAGGTCGGTCCACGAGACGAAGCTGTTCCAGAGCAGCACGATCGCCGCGATCGTCGCGGCGAAAGGGATTACGACGGCGGCGAGGTTCACGCGCTTCTCGAGTCGAGTCATATGCTGCACGATATGTGTGCAGGGGCATGCGAACTAGCCCCGCATCCCTTCAATTCGAGATGTAAAGTGCTCACTTAAGTGACAACTAATTCAGGATCCGAGCCCTGGCGCGGCCTCCCCGCCGAGGTCGCCGATGTGATCGAGCCGGAGCTCGCTGCGGTCACGGCCGAGATCATGGCCACGATCGCACGCGAGGTGCCCGACTACGCGCGGCCCTTCGAGGGCTCCTTCGGCCGCGGCGTGGAGATGGGGGTGACCGAGGCGCTGCGCCAGTTCGTCGCTCTGATCCGCGATCCGGACAGCGGTCGCGAGCCCGGCCGTGACGTCTACGTCGGGCTGGGCCGCGGCGAGCTGCGCCAGGGCCGTACGCTAGACGCGCTGCAGTCGGCCTACCGGGTCGGGGCTCGCGTTGCGTGGCGGCGACTCGCCGAGGCCGCTCGGCGCGCCGGATACGACAGCGGAGTAATCAGCAAGCTCGCCGAGTCGATCTTCGTCTACATCGAGGAGCTCTCGGCGGACTCGGTGGAGGGCTACTCGCAGGCCCGCTCCGAGCGCGAGGGCGAGCGCCAGCGGCGCCGGCGGGAGCTGATCGCGCTCCTGCTGCGCGAGCCGGCGCCGGCGCAGGCGGAGCTCGACGCCGCCGCCGATGCGGCCGGCTGGGGGCTACCGCGCAGCGCCGCGGTGATCGCCTGCCGTGAGGCCGAGCTCGGCCGGTTGGCGCGGCGGCTGCCGCCGGACGCGCTCGCCGGGCCGCTGGGCGGCACCGGCTGCATCGTGGTCGGCGATCCGGAGGGACCTGGGCGCGGGCGCCAGATCGAAGAGGCGGCTGGCGATATGACCGCCGCGCTCGGCCCCGCCGGCGACCTGAGCGAGCTTGCGTCCTCGTGGGGTCTCGCCCGCGCCGCCCTGCGCGCGCTCGAGGCCGGTGCGATCGCCGCGACCGGCCCCGTGCGTGCCGACGAGCGGCTACCCGAGCTACTCCTGCACGAGAACGAAGCCCTCGTCGAGCGCATCCAGGCGCGCCGCCTCGCCCCCTTCGAGCAGCTCACGCCAAAGGCGCGCCGGCGCATGGAGGAAACGGCCCTCGCCTACGTACAGCGCGAGGGCAACGCCGCTGCGATGGCGCGCGCGCTCGACATCCACCCCCAGACGGCGCGCTACCGGGTCGCGCGCCTGCGTGAGCTGCTCGGCCCGGACCTAGACGATCCGGATACGCGGTTCGAACTCGAGTTGGCGCTGCGGGGACTGCGTTCGACCTCACTGTCCTGACTTTCGGGCGGTAGGCGCCCTCAACTCAGGACAGCGCCGACCGCGAGCCGGTCGCGGGGCGGCGCACGCGATCTCGCAGCGCGGAGGACGCCGCGGCCGTCCGGCGAAAGGGACTGAGCGGCGCTCGTGCTCGCAAAGGGGCGGCGCCGCGGCGACGCCATGGCGAGCGACAAAGACGTCAGCGAGCAGGGCCCCGGCTTCGGTCCGCAGACCGCGGCCGCGCGCCGCCGCGCCCGGCCCGCAGCGGAGCAGCCGTCCGAGCCGGTGGTCGAACCGCTCGCCCCGCTCACGCCCGTAGGGCGCGAGCTCGCGGAGCTCGAGGAGGTCCCGGAGGCCCCGACAGTGCTGGCCACGCCGCCAGCGGAAACCGAGGCCGATCCGACGGAGGCCGAGGCCCAGCCGGCAGAGGTCGAGCCCGAGCCCGAGCCCACGCCGGCACCGCCGCCTCCGCGCCCGCGTCCCCGGCGGCGGCGGCCGCGCAGGCGCACGAAGCCGTTGTTCGAGCCCGCGCCGGCCCCGGACGCGGCGCCGCCCACGAGCACGGTGCCGCCGGCGCGCCCCCACCCCGGCGCGTCCGTCGCCGCGCTCACCACGCTCGGGTCCGCACTCGCGCTGCTGCTCTACCTCGTGTCCGGCATCGGCGCAGACCGCGGCATCTCGCTGGCCGGGGCCGCTGAACTCGAGGGCAGGCCGTCGCTCGAGGAGGTCGCGCCGGGCGGTCGCATCGCGCTGAGCGGATCCGGCGCGCCGCCGGAGGCGACGCTGGTGCTCGAGACCCGCTCGGCGGACGGTGACTGGCAGAGCGCCGGCCGCGGGTCCGCTGACGCCGAGGGCCGTTTCCGGGTAAGCGGCCGCGTCGCGGCAGCGCCCGGCGCACTGGAGCTGCGCGCCCGGGCCGAGCAGGGCGACGCCACGAGCGATCCCGTCGCCGTGACGGTGCGCCCGTTGCGGCTGGCGTCGGTCGGCGACATCAACCTCGGCGACGTCCCGGGCGCCAACATCGCGACGGAGGGCCCGCGCTACCCGTGGACCAGCGCGGGACGGGCCCTCAGACGCGCGGACATCGCCTTCGGCAACCTCGAGTCGCCCGTTTCGAAGCGCGGCACGCCGTTCGAGAAGCTGTACAACTTCCGCGGCACGCCCGCCGCGCTGCGCGGGCTCGCGCGCCACTCGGGCCTCGACGTCCTCAATCTCGCCAACAACCATTCCGGCGACTACGGCACGGTCGCGTTGATGGACACCGTCCGCGGCATCGAGCGACTCGGGCTGAAGGCGGTCGGCGCCGGTCGCAACCTGCGCCGCGCCCGCCGGCCTCAGGTCGTCGAGCGGCTCGGGCTGCGGGTTGCCTTCGTCGGCTTCTCGGAGGTTGCGCCGATCGAGTTCGCCGCGACGCCCGACCGGCCGGGCACGGCCTGGGCGACTCCCGAGGCCGTGACGGCCGCGGTGCACCGAGCGCGGCGGCGGGCCGACGTGGTCGTCGCGACCTTCCACTGGGGCGTCGAAAAGGCGGCCATGGAGAGCGCGGCCCAGCAGACGCTGGCGGCGACCGCGGCGGCGGCCGGCGCCCAGCTCGTGATCGGCGCACACCCGCACGTGCTGCAGCCACTGAAGCGCCAGGGCTCGGCGGTCGTGGCCTACTCGCTCGGCAACTTCGTCTTCGGCGCGGTATCCGAGGAGACGACCGCCACCGGCATCCTCGAGACCGATCTCACCTCCGAGGGCGTGGCGAAGGCGCGCTGGCGCCCGGGCACGATCTCAGGCGGCCGGCCGCAGCTCGGGCGCAAGCGGCCGCAGCCGCTCCCCGTGGACGACCCGGCGGCGATGAGCACGGGCGTCATCCTCTGAGCGTCAAAGTCGCTTAACCTCCCCCAATGGCGCTCGCCCGCAATCACATGTCGCGCAGCCTGCTCACGGTCGAGCCGGGGCTCGGGCTCAAGGCGGTAGCCGAGCGCATGGTCGACAAGGACGTCGGCGCGGTGCTCGTGATCGAGAATGGCCGGCTCGTCGGCATCCTCACCGAGCGCGACATCCTGCGCGCCGTCGCCGGCGGCATCAGCGACGACACGCTCGTCTCCGACTGGATGACGCGCGACCCGGAGACGATGGATCCGGACGAAACGACGCAGACGGCGGCGGTGCTGATGATCCACGGGGGCTTCCGCCACATGCCGATCGTTGACGGCGACGAGGTCGTGGGGATGCTCTCGATTCGCGACCTGATGCGGATCGTGCTCGAGGACGCGGCGCCGCGCGGCGCGTAGAAACGCACGCGCCCGGAGCTTGTGTGACGCACCGCTCACACACGCCTCCGTGAGAACGGCACTCTCTTCACCACACCCCCTCTCCGAATTCGGAGGACTCGCAATGCACCCCGGCATCCCCCTGGCCTACGCGGCCCGCCACATCTACGCGCCCAACGAGGACCCCTACCGGTTCTCGAAGGGCCAGGCGACCTCTAAGCAGCGCCGCAGGCGCCGGCGTTCGGCAGCGTTCCGGATGCCGGGACGCCCGCGCGTTGCGCTGTTCCAGCGCGGTACGGCCGCAGGTCGCTGATCACGCTCGCCACGTCCCGCGGGAGGTAGCCTCCCGCGGGAGGTGCGGGACCTCCTGAGAGAGCTCATGGACTCGGCTCGCTCGCGGGCCGAATACGCGGACGCGCGCTACGTGCGTAGTCGCAGTGAGCGACTCGCAACGCACAACGGAGCGCTCGACTCGCTCGACACCGAGGAGAGCGAGGGCATCGGCGTGCGCGTGCGCGTGGCCGGCTGCTGGGGCTTCGCGGCCGTGCGCGGCAGCGAACGCCGTGACGCCGAGGCCGCTCTCGCCCGGGCGCTCAACGTCGCGGCGGCGCAGCCGCTGCCTGCCTCAGCGGTGTCGCTCGCCCCCGAGCCGCCCGCCGAGGGATCGTGGCGGAGCCCGGCCGAGCGCGATCCGTTCGAGGTGCCGCTGGAGGAGAAGCTGTCGCTGCTGTTCGCCGCCGACGAGACGCTCCGTCAGGAACCGGGAGTGACGCTCGCGATGGCGCGCTTCCGCGCGCACGCCGACGAGCGCGTCTTCGCCTCGACCGAGGGTGCACTCTGCGAGCAGCAGCTGACCGAGTGCGGCGGCGGGATCGCGGCGCTCGCCGTGGACGCCGACCAGACGCAGATCCGGTCCTACCCGGCCTCACACGGCGGCAACGTGGCGCAGGGCGGATACGAGACCTTCGCCGCGCTCGATCTGGCCGCGGAAGATCGGTACCACGCTTCCGGATGAGGCGAGCACGTTGCCGAAGCGGACGCTGACGAACCGCGTCTGCGGATACCTGCGGCCGGCCGCCTCGACGATCCACTCGGCGAGCGCTTTCGAGGCGCCCATCACGGTGCGCGGGTTGACGGCCTTGTCGGTCGAGACCAGGACGAAGCGCTCGCAGCCGGACGCGACGGCGGTGTCGGCGGTGACCTTGGTCGCGAGGGCGTTGTTGCGGAGCGCTTCCAGCGGGTTCGCCTCCATCAGCGGCACGTGCTTGTAGGCGGCGGCGTGGAAGACCACCGCTGGCTTGAAGCGCTGCATCACCTCGAGCATCCGGTCGGGCTCCTTGCAGTCAGCGAGGACCGACTCGACCCGCGTGAAGTGGCGCTCCTCGACCATCTCGCGGTCGATCCGGAAAAGGTTGTCTTCGGCGTGGTCGAGGATCACTAGGAGCTTCGGCCGCACCCTGGCGATCTGCCTGGCGAGCTCAGCACCGATCGACCCGCCGGCGCCGGTGACGAGCACGACCTTGTCCTGCATGTAAGCGCCGACCCGGTCGAGCTCCATCTTCACCGGCTCGCGCCCCAGCACGTCCTCGACCTGGACCTCGCGCAGCTGCCGCGTGAGCTGGACGCCGCCGCGGAGGAGCTCGAACACGGTCGGCAAGGTGCGCACGGGGAGGTCGCGCTCACGGCAGGCCGCCACCACGCGCCCGCGCAGCACGCCCGGCGCGGACGGGATCGCGATGATCACCTCGTCGGGCTTGACCCCGTCCAGCACGCGCGGCAGGTCGTCGGTCGTGCCGAGCACCTTGTGGCCGGCGATCCGCATTCCCTGCTTGCG
>Ga0081538_10001669_pt1 | contig 22657 bp, 18 predicted proteins | sample TabmetS5T2R1_FD_71022 | JGI IMG/M metagenome (GOLD analysis project Ga0081538, IMG submission 71022) | Tabebuia heterophylla rhizosphere microbial communities from the University of Puerto Rico - S5T2R1 | ecosystem: Host-associated > Plants > Roots > Rhizosphere ...
GGCTGGAGCAGGAGGGCTCCCTGCCGAGCCTCCAGCCCAATGACGGCGAACCCAAGTAACAGTCTGTTACCGGGAACGCGCCACCGACCTTCCAAGACGTTAGACCGGCCAAAGACCGTCCAAGCGGGCTCAGCTGGTGGCGCGAGGCTCAGTGTAGGCCCGGCACCAAGTAACAGTCTGTTACTTGACTGGGCTCAGCGCAGGTAGGTCTCGACGCCGCGCTTCGCGAGGCCGCGCGAGATGATCAGGCGCTGGATCTCGCTCGTGCCCTCCCAGATGCGGTCGACCCGCACTTCGCGGTAGAAGCGCGCCACCGGGCTCTCCAGCATGTAGCCGCGGCCGCCGAGCACCTGCAGGGCGCGGTCGACGATGCGGCCGGCCGCCTCGGACGCGTACAGCTTCGCCATCGCCACCTTGCCGTGGACGACGCGGCGGTCGGGCTCGGTGTCGAATGCGTGCGCCGCGTGGTAGGTGAGGAGGCGCGCCGCCAGGAGCTCCGTCAGCGAGTCCGCGAGCTGGAAGGAGACACCCTGGTGCTCGGCGATCTTCGTCCCGAACGCCTCTCGCTCCAGGGCGTAGTCCCGCGCGAGCTCGAGCGAGCGCTGCGCGGCGCCGCAGCAGCGTGCGGCGATGAAGAGACGCTCGACGAGGAACCACTCTCGCGCGCCCTCGCCTCCGCCCTCGGGAATGCGGTTCTCCTCCGGGACGCGGACGTTCGTGAGAACGATCTCCGGATGGTGGTCGAGGTAGGGGTCGTGGAGGAAGCCCGGCGTTCTCGTGATCTCGAGGCCGGGCCGCCAGGGCTCCATGATGAAGAGCGCCTGCTCACCGTCCGCCACGGCGAGGACGAGGTAGAAGCCCGGATCGCCCTCGCTCGTGACGAACCACTTCTCGCCGTTCAGGACCCACTCGTCCTCGTCCCGGACGGCTGTCGCCGCAATTGCGTTCACATCGGAGCCGGCGCCGGGCTCGGTGACGGCCCAGGCCTCGCGGTAGTCGCCGCGCAGCACCGGCGTGACGAACTGCTCGCGCTGGGCCGGGGTCGCGATGTCCCAGAGCTCGGCGGGCCCCCGGTCCACGACGGCGAAGCCGAGCCCGTTCGTTGCCTTGCCCGATTCCTCCTCGAGCGCGACCTGGCCGAGCATCGAGAGCCCGCGGCCGCCAGCCTCCTCTGGCATGTTCAGCATGCCGAAGCCCTCCGCCCAGGACTTGCGGCGCAGCTCGTGCGCCCACTCGGGATCGATGCGCCCGGCCTCGGCGACACGCTGCTCGAGGGGATAGACCTCCTGCTCGAGGAATGCGGCGACGCGCGCCTTCAGCTCGCGGACGTCCGCCGGCAGCTCTGGAACCGTTGGGACCACGCGCGGATCTTAGTGACGCCGAGACGGCCGGGACGCTCAGGCGCGCTCGAGCACGGCCCGTTCCTCCCCCGTGAGCGGCCGCGGTCGGTGCTGCTCGTCACAGGCGACGAGGATAGCCTTCGCCTCGGCGGCGATCTCGCCGTTGCCGACCAAGAGTGCTTCCACAGTGCGGACGCTCGAGGTTCCCAGCGAGTCGAGCTCGATGCGGGCGACGACCGTGTCGTCCCGCTGGGTGAGCTCGCGGCGGTAGTCGATCTCGACCCGCGCGACGACGTAGCCGAGCGCGTCGTCGCCGACCGCGCCGATCAGCCACTCGTCGCGCACCTCTTCCAGATATGTGAGGAAGACGGCGTGGTTGACGTGCCCGTACGGGTCGCAGTCACGCCAGCGGATCTCGATCTCCTTCTCGTGCACGGTTGCCGTGGGACCGCGGGCGGTGATAGTAACTCGGGCCGTGACGGCCGGAGTCGAGACGCGTGTGGTCGTAGGCGACGCCGGCTACGACGCCGAGCAGGTCCGGGCGCTCCTCGACGGCACCGGTGTGAACGTCACCGAGGCGCGGGAGCCCTGGGGCGGGGAGAACGTCGTCGGCCTCCTCGTCGGTACCGAGACCGAGGTCCGCGGGGCCGACCTCGAACGTCTGCCGGCCCTTCGGGTCGTGGCGACGTGCAGCGTCGGCTTCGACCATGTGGACGTCGAGGAGGCCGAGCGCCGCGGGGTCTGGGTCTGCAGCGTCCCCGACTACTGCATCGAGGAGGTCGCCGACCACGCGCTCGCGCTCGCCCTCTCGCTCCTCCGCGGAATCGTCGTGCTCGACCGCGAGGTGCGCGGCGGCGGCTGGGACTGGAAGGCCGCCGGCGAGCTGCGCCGAATCCGCGGCACGCGCTTCGGCGTCGTCGGCCTCGGCCGGACCGGGACCGCCCTCGTCGAACGCGCGGCCGCACTCGGCTTCGAGGTCTGGGGGACGGATCCGGCGCTCACGGACGAGCAGATCGCGGCGACGGGCGCCCTGCCGGCGACGCTCGACGAGCTTCTGGCTGCCTGCCACGCAGTCTCCCTCCACGTGGCGCTGACTCCGGCCACGCAGGGCCTCATCGGCGAAGGCGAGCTGGCGCTCATGCCCGACGGCGCCGTCCTAGTCGACACCGCCAGGTCGCAGCTGGTCGACCTGGACGCACTCCGGCGGGAGCTCGAGAGCGGCCGCCTGGGCGGCGCGGCTCTCGACGTCATCCCGATCGAGCCCCCGTCCCCTGAGCATCCGGCCCCGGCCTGGCCGCGGCTCGTCGTGACGCCGCACGTGGCCTGGTACAGCAAGGAGGCCGAGATGGCCTGCTATACGCGGGCGGTGCTCTCGGTTCGGGCGGTGCTGGAGGGCCGTGTGCCCGACGGCGCGGTGAACCGCCCGTGATCGCGCTCGTGACCGGCGGCGGGACCGGCATCGGCCGTGCGACCGCGCTCGAGCTGGCTCGAGGCGGCGCATCCGTGGTGATCTGCGGTCGGCGGCAGGAGCCGCTGGACGAGGCGTGCGCCGCCGTCGAGGCGGCCGGCGCCGAGTGCCTGGCGCTTCAGACCGACGTGCGCGAGCCCGAACAGGTGGAGGCGCTGATCGACGCGGCGCTGGAGCGCTTCGGCCGCATCGACGTCCTCGTCAACAACGCCGGCGGCCAGTTCATCGCCCCCGCCGAGGAGATCTCCCTGAAAGGGTGGCGGGCCGTACACCGGCTCGCGGTCGACGCAGCCTGGGACGTCACCCGGGGCGTCGCCACGCGCTCGATGATCCCGAACCGCGGCGGCGTGATCGTCTTCGTCGGCTTCAGCCCGCGGCGCGGCATCCCCGGCTTCGCCCACGCCGCCGCCGCACGCGCAGCCGTCGAGAACCTCGCGGCCGGCCTCGCCGGCGAGTGGAGCCGCTACGGCATCCGGGCGGTCTGTGTCTCGCCGGGGACGATCCTCACCGAGGGCCTGGAGGGTTACGGTGCTGAGCAGATCGCCACGTGGGAGCAGTCCATCCCTCTGGGCCGGCTGGGGACGCCCGGGGAGGTGGCGGCGGTGATCGCCTTCCTCGCCTCGCCTGCCGCCTCCTACGTCACGGGGACGACGGTCGTCGTCGACGGCGGCGCCGATGCCTGGGGCCACGCCGAGCCGCCGCCGGCGGTGGAGTAGCCGTGCCGACCCTCGTCCGCATTTCCACGACCCCGGTCAAGAGCCTTCAACTCCACCACCCGGACGAGCTCGACTTGGAGCAGTTCGGCGTCGCGTGCGACCGCCGCTTCTACCTGATCCGGGAGGACGGCCGGCTTCTAGCCGGTCTCCACCACGGGCCGCTGGCGCTTGTGCGGGCCGACTGGGAGCCGGACGTGGACCTGCTGACGTTGACATTTCCCGACGGCCGGGTAGTCGAGGGCGTGGTCGCGCTCGCCGAATCGATGCTCACCGACTTCTGGGGCCACCGCGTCGAGGGTCGGCTCGTGGTCGGCCCGTGGAGCGAAGCGCTCTCGGACTTCGCGGGCCGCGCGGTTCGGCTCGTGAAAGCGGACGTCTCGGCCGGCGGCGTCGACGCCGAGCCGCTCACGCTCGTCTCTTCGGAGTCGGTCGCCGAGCTCGCCCAGCGGGCCGGCCTCGAGGCGGTCGACGCCCGCCGCTTCCGCATGCTCCTCGAGATCGAGGGCTGCGCGCCGCACGAAGAAGACACCTGGGAGGGCGGGCACGTACGGCTCGGTCAGGCCGTCGTCGAAATCGGCGGGCCGGTCCCGCGCTGCGCGACCACCACACGCGATCCGAACACGGGCAAGCGGGACTTCGACACGCTGCGAGAGATCGCCGCCTATCGCGGCAAGCGCGACGGCAAAAAGATCGACTTCGGCGTCTACGCGCAGGTCGTCCAGCCCGGACGCGTCCGCGTCGGCGACCCCGTCGAGCTCGAGCCCAAGTAACAGTCTGTTACTTGTCATTGGCCTTGCGGGCGCCGAAGGCCTCGCCGGCCGCCTTGGCCTCGTCCGTCTGGGCCAGCGCTGCGTAGGCCAGGCGCTCGATGAGGACGCCTGCTTCGCGGCCCGACTCGGCGATGGCGTTGGCAGCCCGCTTGGCGGCGGAGACAGCGTGCGGGGGCAGGGCGGCAACCTGCTCCGCGAGCTCGAGCGTCCGCTCGAGCGCCCGGCCCTCCTCGACAACCTCCGTGGCCACGCCGAGGCGGAGGGCCTCTGCGGCGTCGACACGCAGCTTCAGGAGCAGCAGCTCCTTCGCCCGTGCGGGCCCGAGGGCCCTGACGAGGCGGTACGTGCCGCCCGAGCTGGGGACGATGCCGAGCTCGACCTCGGGCAGGCCGAAGACGGCGGTCTCGTCCGCGATGCGGAAGTCCGTCGCGAGCGCCAGCTCGAAGCCGGCGCCGAGGCACCAGCCGGAGATCGCGCTGAACGTCGGCTGGGGCAGCGCCGCAATGCGCTCGTAGACGTCACCGGTGTCGCGGTAGTAGGCGTCGATGCCGCCCGGGCTCTCGTCGCGCTCCTCCTTGAGGTCGGCGCCGGCCGAGAACGCTCGCTCGCTCCCGGCGAAGACGACGCAGCGGGCTTCCCGGACCTCCGGTCCGTCGAGCGCATCGAGCATCGCCCGCTCCACCGCCGTCGAGATCGCATTCAGCTTCTCCTCGCGCTGGAAGGCGAGCACGCAGATCCAGCCGTCGCGGCGAACGTCAAGCAAGGGCGGTCACCGGCCGCTCACGCACGAAGGGCAGCGGCACCGAAGGGTTCTCGCTGTCGATCTCGCGCGCGAGCCGGTGCCCGTCGAAGATCGCGTCGGCGATCAGCTGCGGCGCGACGCAATCGCCGATCCGGTAGACGGCCTCGATGCCCTCGGACTCCAGCCGCGCCTCGTCGGCACGGAGCTCCTGGTACAGCGCGTCGTCGGAGACCCGCTGCGTGACGAGGACGATTGCGTCTGCCTCGAGCGCGAACGCCTCGCCGAATTCGCCGACGCCGGTGACTTTTTCCAGCTCGACACGGCCGACGACGGCGCTGCGATGCATGCGCACGCCGACCTCATGCAGCCGCTCCTTCAGGAACACCTGCTCCAGCGTCTCCTCGGAGAACGGCGAGATGTCCTCGAGCGAGGTGACGAAGTCGACCCTGAAGCCTTCGACCGCGAGCTTCTCGGCGAGGTCGGGGCCCATGAAGTAGCCGTCCGAGTCGTAGACGACCACCCGCTCGCCGGGCGGCACCTTGCCCTCGACCATGATCTGCTCGGGCGTGAGGACGTGCGCGAGTGTGGCGTCGGCTCCGGCGATCGGCTCGTGGGTCTCACGGTTGAGGCCGACAGGCGACCAGAAGGCGCCGGTGGCGACGACGACGAGCTCGGCGCCGTACTCGCGGACTCCCTCGGCGTCGAGGCGCAGGCCGGCGAGAACCTCGACGTTTCGCAGCTTGTCCAGCTGGATGCGGCGCCAGTTGAGGACGCGACCCCACTCGCCCCGACCGGGGAGCTGCGGGATCCAGCGCATGATCCCGCCGATGTCGTCGCCCGCGTCGACGAGGTGGACGCGCCGGAGGCCGCGCTTGCCGAGGACGATCGCGCACTCCATCCCCGCGGGCCCGGCGCCCACGACCAGGACGTCGCGATCACGGTTCTCCGCCGGCTCGAACCGCTCCGGGTGCCAGCCGCGCCGGAACTCCTCGCCTGCGGTCGCGTTCTGGGTGCAGCCGATGTTGCCGCCGGGGTCCGACTTGGGGATGCAAATGTTGCAGCCGATGCACTCGCGGATCTCGTCGAGGCGGCCCTCCTCGATCTTCAGGGGAAGGAACGGGTCGGCGATCGACGGTCGCGCGGCACCGATCACGTCCCAAGCGCCGCTCGCGACGATCTCCGCCATCCGGTCCGGGTCGGTCATGCGCGACACCCCGACGATCGGCTTCGCCGTCGCCTTGCGGACGTGCTGCGTCCACTCGAGCTGCCAGCCCTGCCTGAAGAACCGCGAGGCGCCGGAGTCCTTCGACCACTCGGTCGCCGAGCCGATGGCGACGTCCCACAGGTCGACGAGGTCGTCGGCGAGGCGGACGAACTCGAGCCCCTCGTCCAGGTCGACGCCGTACGGGCTCAACGCCGCGACGGAGATCCGCGTCGCGACCGCGCATTCGCCCTCCACCGCCTCCCGTGTCAGCTCCAGGAGCTCGAGCCAGAAGCGCGCGCGGTTCTCGAGCGAGCCGCCGTACTCGTCGGTCCGCCGGTTGTAGAACGGCGACAGGAACTGCATGGGCAGGTAGCTATGGGCGCCGTAGACGTAGACGATGTCGAAGCCGGCCTCGCGCGAGCGGCGCGCCGCGGCCGCCCACTCCGCCTGGACGCGACGGATGTCGTCGCGCTCCATCGCTTTCGGGGTGACGAGCAGGTAGTCGCTCGCCAGCTGGGAGGGCGCGATCGCGGGCAGCCGCCACTCGCGGCGCGGACAGTGCGCCCCAGAGTGGTGGAGCTCGACGCCGGCGAGCGCGCTGTGCTCGTGCACCTCGTCGCACATGCGCGCGAGGGCGCGGAGGTCGCCGTCGTCCCAGAGGCGCGCCGAGATGAAGGGCGTCTCGTCGGAATCGGGGCTCACGGCGCAGTACTCGGTGTTGACGGCCGCCCAGCCGCCTTCTGCCTTCATCGCCCGGTGGCCTGCCTGCCCGCCCGGCTTCTGCACGCCGAAGCCCGTGCAGTGCGGCACCTGGTAGAAGCGGTTCCTGAGCGTCTTCGGGCCGATCTGGAGCGGCTCGAAGAGCGCCGCGTGGCGCGGGTTAGGCACAGAGTTCCTTCAGGTGGTGTTGCGATGGCCCGGCATCACCTGCAGGGACTCTGAAGCGCCTCGTGGACGAGCCGCTGGAAGTGCTGGATCAGGACCTCGCTCGAGGGCAGCAGCCGCCCGTGCGGGATCATCCCGGAGTTGAGGCCGACCTGAACCGAGGCGACGAGGGACGCATCCTCGAGGCCGACCTGGTTGGCGAACGCCATCATCTCCTCCGCCGTCTCGTCCGAGACCTCCTCGTAGAAGAAGTACTCCGTCGAGCCGGCGCAGCGGCCGGGACCAGCGGGCCGCGTCACGTCCACCGACATGTTCCCGGGGCCCGGGTCGATGTTGATCGTGCAGTTCGGGAAGAGGAGGTGGTACTGCGGCTTCATGACGTCCTCGCCCTCGAGGTAGCCGGGCCTGCCGTTCCGCTTCCGCGTCTCGCGCACGTGCGCGAACTGCATCAGCGCGAGCCCCTCTGCCTCGTAGGCGTACTCGTCCGGGGCGACGTCGATCACCTTCGAGAAGCCCGGGTGCGCGACCGAGCAGTGATAGCACTCGAGGTAGTTCTCGATCGCCACCTTCCAGTCGCAGTCGATCTCCCAGTCGTTGCGCACGCGAAAGCGGAGCCGGTCGACTTCGAGGCCGCTCTCCGCGACGTGGGCGGGCATTGGCCCGAGCGCGTCCGCGAGCGGCCCCGCGGCGGGATCCGGGTTGACGAAGACCATCGGCCCCCAGGCCTCGATCGCCACCGGGAGCATCGAGAAGCCCTCCTTGTCAAAGTCGGGCTCGCGCTCGGAGCGCGGCGCCTTGCGAAGCGTCCCGTCGAGGTTATACGTCCAGGCGTGGTAGGGGCACTGGAGCGCCTTGCGGTTCCCGTCGCCGCTCGCGATCAGGTGGCCGCGGTGGCGGCAGACGTTGACGAACCCGCGCAGCGTTCCCTCCGTGTCGCGCACGACCACGATCGGGATCTGGCCGGCGAAGCAGGTGAAGAAGTCGCCTGGATTCTCGACGCGGTCGGCCCGGCCGGCGTACTGCCAGGTCCGAGCGAAGATGCGCTCGCTCTCCAGACGCTGAATCGCCGGGTCGGCGTACCAGTCCGCCGGAAGGGTCGCGCCGGCCGCGAGAGCGGCCCTGAGGTCGGTCTCCATCCTCAGATTCTACGCCGTGAGGTCTGCAGCCATCTCCTCGAAGGCGGCGACGAAGGCGTCGCAGTCCTCGAAGGAGTGGACGACCGACAGCGTCCATTCCTCCTCGCGCCCGGGCGTCATGAAGACGCCCCGGTTCATGTTGTAGAGCCAGGCGAGGTCGCAGAGCTCCCCGTCCTGGTTCTCCTTGTAGGTCTCGTAGTCGACGATCTTCGTCGGCGAGAAGGTGACGCAGCCCTTCGCGCCGACGCCGACCGCATAGCCGGGCAGCCGGTAGTCCTCGATCACGTTCTGGCAGCCGGCCAGGATGCGGTCGTTGAGGGTGTCGAGGTGCTCGTATGCCTCAGGCGTCAGCACCTCGAGGAGATTGGCGCGCGCGGCGGCCATGGCGAGCGGGTTTCCGTTGTAGGTGCCGACCTGGTAGACGCTCCCGTCCTCGACGACCTCGAAGACCTCGTCCGTGCCGCCGATGGCGCCGGAGGGCAGGCCGCCGCCGAGCGTCTTGGCCAGCGTCACCATGTCGGGCGTGACGCCGAAGCGCTCGGTGGCCCCGCCCGCGGCGATGCAGAGGCCAGTCTTGACCTCGTCGAAGATGAGGATGATCCCGTGCTTCCGCGTCAGCTCGCGGACGACCTCGAGATAACCGGGCTCGGGGAGGACGACCCCGAGGTTCATCATCGCCGCCTCCATGATCACGCAGGCGGGCTTGCGGCCCTCGTCGATCAGGCGCTCGATCCGGCGCTCCATCGCGGGCGCATCGTTGAACGGCACCGCGATGGTCATGTCGGCGACGGCCTGCGGGATGCCGGCGCCGTACGGCAGCGACTCGTAGTCGTCTCGGTCGCCGATCCGGTCGTACTCGACGCCGATCGAGACCATCACGTAGTCGTGATGGCCGTGGTAGGAACCGAAGATCTTCACGATCGTGTCGCGGCCGGTCGCGGCCCGCGCGATGCGGATCGCGTCCATCGTGGCCTCGGAGCCGGAGTTGGTGTAGCGCCACTTGGGCAGGCCCCAGCGCCTGGCCAGCTCCTCCGCGACGACTACTCCGTCCTCCGTCGGAGCGGCGAAGTGCGTCCCGTGCGGGTAGCGCTCCGCCACGGCTTTGCCGATCGCGGGGTGCGCGTGACCCTGCACCATCGAGCCGAAGCCGTTGTGGAAGTCGAGCAGCTCGTTCCCGTCGACGTCCCACACCTTCGCGCCGGCGCCGCCGGCGAGGTAGATCGGCCACGGGTCGCGCACCTGGTAGGAGGAGGCGACGCCTGCGGAGAGTGTCTTCCGCGCGCGCTCGTACATGGCCCGCGACGCGGGGGTCCGCTCATCGAGCTGGGCCTCCTCGCGCTCGGCCAGCTCCTTGATCCGTCCGCGGTCGATCTCGACGACGGTGGTTTCAGTCGCCATCGGCGTACTCTAAGCGGATTAGCCCCAGCGGCGGATGAGAAGTGCGACGACGGTGGCTACGTCCGCGATCGACTCGATGTCGACCCATTCGTCGACGCCGTGCAATCCGTCGCCCGTGGGGCCGTAGCAGACGGCCTGGCCGGGCCCGAGCGGCGGGCCGAAGAAGCGCAGGTCGGTCGTCGCCCGGGAAGCTTCGGGTCTCGGTTCCTGTCCATGGACTACCTGGTGGCAGGCGGACAGCAGCTTGACGAGCGGCGAGCGCTCGTCGAATGAGTAGCCTCGCGCCCGGAAACCGCGGAACTCGACCCGGGCGGTTGGAGCGACCCGCCGTACGGCCTCGGCGAGACGCGCTTGTCCCTCTTCGGGAGCCATGCGGAGCGGAAGCCCGAGGCGGACGTCGAGCACGGCTCTCCCGGGGCTCATCGACGGCCAGTCGCCCGCATGCAGGGCGCCCACGTTGAGGAGGTAGGGCTGCGCCACGCCCGCGAATTCCGGTTCGGGATCGCGGTTCAGCTCCGCCTCGAGCGCGTGCAGCGCCTCGACGACGGCGAGAGCGGTCTCGATCGGGTTCGAGTCCTCGTCGGCGCTCGACGCATGGCGTGCGCGTGCCTCGACGCTGATTCGAGCCCAGATGACGCCGACGGCGACGACGTCGAAGCCGCCGTTCGTCGGCTCCGCGATGACCACCCCGTCCGCTCCCGGGCCCTCCAGGCATGCGGCCAGAGCGCCGTTCCCGCCACATTCCTCCTCGATGACGCTCTGGTAGACGACCGGTCCCGGCAAAGGGCCGGCGGCGAGGGCGGCCTCGACGCCGAGGAGCATCGCTGCGATCCCGCCCTTCATGTCGCAGGCGCCCCGTCCGTACAGGCGCCCGCCCTCGACTTCGGCTCCGAACGGCGGTCGCGTCCACCGGTCGGCCGGCGCCTCGCTCACGACGTCGACGTGGCCGTTCAGAAGCAGCGAGCGTCCAGACCCGCCGGTCAGGGTCCCCACCAGGCAGCGGCGACTCTCGTACGGCACGAGTGGAATGCCGCTCTCGGGGTACGAAGCGAGGCGCTCCGCGCTCGGCTCGATCGAGCGCACCTCGAAGCCGAGCTCCCGCAGGCGTTCCTCGACGAGTCGCTGTGCCGGCTCCTCGTTCCCGAGAAGGCTGGGAACGCGGACGAGCTCCTGGAGGAACGCGACCGTGTCCTCGAGCCCCTGCTCGACGGCACGGCGGGGCGAGTCAGAGCTCTCACGCCGGGGCACCTACGCCTCACTTCTAACTTGAAGGCGCGAGCCTCGTCTGAGACCCTGCGCGTCTCGCGACGGCGCCTGGCTCGCAACGTGTGGAAGGAGAAGGACGATGACGCATCATCCCAAGGAGCGGTACGGCACGCTCAATCGCCGGGATTTCCTTCTCCGCTCTGCGGCCGCCGCCACCGTCCTTTCCGGATCGGGAGGTCTGCTGGCGGCTTGCAGCTCGGAGACGACCCCGGAGGCGACGACCGGAGCGAGCGGAGAGCCGGTCGGGCCCGGCGGCCTGCCTCTCGCGAGGCCCGACAAGCGCGTCACCATGCCCCTCTGGGAGGACCCCATCGAGTCCGGGCTCGAGCCCGAGACCGGCGGGACGTTCACGGTCTTCAACTACCCGGCATACCTCTACAAGAAGCTCCTCAAGGAGTTCGGGGAGAAGTACGGCGTCGAGGTTCAGTACACGCCCTTCGACAACATCTCGTCCGGCATCCAGCGCCTCGCCTCCGGCGCCGTCACGCCGGACGTGATGGAGATGACGCCCGACAACCTCTCGCGCGCGGTCGCCGGTGAGCTCATCAAGCCGCTCAACCTCGACTACATCCCCAACCTGCAGAAGAACGTCTACCCGGACCTCGTCAGCCCCTTCTACGACGTCGACTCGCACTACACGGTGCCTTACACCATGTATGCGACTGGCATCGCCTGGCGGACGGACAAGATCACGGAGGACATCGCGGCGATGCCCCAGCCCTGGGACATCTTCTGGGAGTCGGGCGCCTATGAGGGCAAGGTCGCCCTCCTGAGCGAGGAGCGCGAGACGATCGGCATGGCGCTCCTACGCAAGGGGATCCTCGACATCAACACCGAGGACCCACAGCTCATCGATCAGGCTGTAGCCGACCTCAAGGAGCTCTACGGCATCTGCAACATCAAGGTCGGCGACATCCAGTACCAGACGATCCCGGAGGGCACGAGCTGGCTCAACCAGGCCTGGTCCGGGGACATGATCGCGGGCTACATCTACTACCTGCCGAAGGGCACGCCCGCGACCGCGCTCGGCTTCTGGAAGGCAGACAAGGGCAAGGTCCCCGTCCAGAACGACTGCTGGTCGATCTGTGCAACGACGGACAAGCCCGTCCTCTCGCACCTCTGGCTGAACTACATCCTCGACAACGGCGTCGCCTACTCGAACTTCGTTGACTTCAACGGCTACCAGCCGCCGATCAACGAGATCGACCCCTCGACGCTCGTGGCCGACGGCATCGTCCCCGAGCACCTGGCCAACAGCGTGCTGACGAACGACGACCTCGGCCCCGACTCCCTGCAGTACGGGACGCTGACCTCGCGGGGCCAGCAGCTCTGGCAGGACGGCTACTCGAGCTTCACGGCCGGGTAGAGGCACCCGGTGTACCGCCGCTGGCTCTGGCCCGGGTTCGCGCTCCCGGGCATCGTGTGGCTGATCCTCCTCTTCCTCGTGCCGTTCTACGCGGTCGTCGCGGTCGCGTTCGGCTCCGTCGACCCCGTCCTGCTCCAGCCCGTCCCGGTCTGGAACCCGCTCGAGTGGAACGTTGGCTGGATCGTGGAGGTCCTGGAACGGCTGGCGCCGAGCGGCGAGTGGTTCGGGGTCGCTGTGCGCACGATCGTCTACGTGGCCATCGCGCTCGGTCTCTCCCTGCTGATCGGCTATCCCGTCGCCTACTACATCGCCCGCCATGCCGGGCGAACGAAGAGCCTGCTCCTGATCCTGCTGATCGCCCCTCTCTGGATCAACTACCTGATGCGGATGCTCGCGTGGGTCAACCTCCTCGCCCCTGATGGGTACGTGAACCGGTTCCTGACGTACACGCACGTGCTCGCGGAGCCGCGCGACTGGCTCGGGGGGCGGGCGTCGACCGTGATCCTCGCCCTCGTCTACGGCTACATCCCGTTCATGATCCTGCCGCTCTTCGCCGCGCTCGATCGCATCGACCGCAGCCACCTCGAGGCGGCGCGCGATCTCGGCGCGAGTCCGTTCAGCACCTTCCTGCACGTGACCCTGCCTCTGTCGAAGGCAGGGATCCTCGGCGGTGCCGTCCTCATCGCGTTGCCGATGTTCGGCGACTACTACACGCCCAACGTCGTCTCGGGAGCGCCGCAGACCTCGATGATCGGGAACCAGATCGACTTCTACTTCCACTACGGCGGGCAGCCCACGATCGGCGCCGCGACCACCGTCGTGCTCGCGGCCTTCCTCACGGTCCTCATGGCCTACTACGTGTGGACGATCCACAGGGCCTCACGCGAGGCACGGACGGCATGACAACGGCAGTCGAGGTCCAGGCGCCGCCTCGTCTCTCGGCCTGGAGCCGGTTCCGCGGCTGGCTCACGAACCCCTGGGGACGTCCTCGCTTCCTCACCCTCTTCACCTGGATGTACATGGTGTGGGCGCTCGTGCCGGTCCTGATCGCCGTGCAGTTCTCGTTCAACGATTCGCGCTCGCGCACCGTGTGGCAAGGCTTCTCGACCCGCTGGTACTGGGGGGACCCGGTCGACTCGGTCTGGCACGACCCGACCCTCCGCAGCGCGCTCGTCCAGAGCCTGAAGCTCGCCACGGCCGACGTCCTCATCGCGACGCCGATCGGCGTCCTCCTCGCGATCGGCCTGGCGCGCTGGAGCGGCTGGGGCTCGCGGCCCTCGAACTTCCTCATGCTCTTTCCGCTCGTGACGCCGGAGATCGTCATGGGCGTCTCGCTCCTCCTGCTCTTCACCCACGTCTTCACGATCGTCGGCACGGGCACCACGGCGCAGATCCTCGGTCACGTGACCTTCTCGATCTCGTTCGTCGTCGTCATCGTCCGGGGCCGCCTCTTCTCGATCGGGAGACAGTACGAGGAGGCGGCCGCCGATCTCGGGGCGTCCCCCACGGTCGCGCTCTACCGTGTCCTCCTCCCGCTCCTGGCGCCGGCAATCGTCGCCTCCGCGGCCGTCGTCTTCGCCATCTCGCTCGACGACTTCGTCATCAGCCAATGGCTCTCGAAGGGTGGAGAGACCGACACCGTCCCCATTCAGATCTATGCGGCCACCCGCGCGGCGCCGCTCCCCTCTACGAACGCCATCGCGACGGTGATGATGGTCCTCACGCTCGTCTCGGTCACGGCCGGTTACCTCGTATGGCGTGCTTTCACGCGCGGAGAGCGGCGTGGGGGGAGAGGGGCTGCCGAAGACGTCGGAGCGGGATTCGAGATGAGGTAGCTTCGAGGACGGCATGGCTCGCGGAGACATCCAGCTGATCGAGTTGAGCAAGCGCTTCGCCGACCTGGCGGCAGTGGACCGCATCGACCTCCACATCGTCGGCGGCGAGTTCTTCTCGCTGCTCGGGCCCTCCGGCTGCGGCAAGACGACCACCCTGCGCATGATCGCGGGCTTTGAGCAGCCGACCGAGGGCCGCATCCTCCTCGACGGCGTCGACGTCGCGTACACGCCGCCCCACAAGCGGAACGTGAACACCGTCTTCCAGAACTACGCGCTCTTCCCGCACCTGAACGTGTTCGACAACGTCGCCTTCGGGCTCCGCCGTGCCAAGCGTCCCAAGGACGAGCAGAAGCGACGGGTCGGAGAGGCGCTCGAGCTGGTCAGGTTGACCGGCTTCGAGCGCCGGAAGTCCTCGCAGCTCTCCGGCGGCCAGCAGCAGCGGGTCGCGCTCGCCCGGGCGCTCGTTCTGAACCCGGCGGTGCTCCTCCTCGACGAGCCGCTGGGAGCGCTGGACGCCAAGCTTCGGAAAGCCCTTCAGATCGAGCTGAAGACCTTGCAGCAGGAAGTCGGGATCACGTTTCTCTACGTGACGCACGACCAGGAGGAGGCGCTGACGATGTCGGACCGTCTGGCGGTCATGAACGGCGGTCGGATCGAGCAGATCGGAGCTCCCCAAGAGGTCTACGAGGACCCGGAAACTCTCTTTGTCGCGGACTTCCTGGGCGTGTCCAATCTCATGGACGCCACGGGCCGGGGCTCGGTAGACGGACGCTGCCGGGTGGAGATCGGACGGTTCGAGCTCGAGGCGGGCGGCGGCCCGAGCGACGTCGTGGGCCCAGCGAAGCTGGTGATCCGGCCCGAGCGGGTCGAGCTCGAGCCCCACGAGGAGGACTCGGGTCCGAACTGCCTGCCGGGGATGGTCGAGCGGGTGGTGTACGTCGGGTCGGCTGTCCAGGTGCTCGTCCGCGTTGCGACCGGGGAGGTGCTTCAGGCCCTGGTGACAAACACCGGCCGAGCCTTGCCCTTCGAGCAGGGCACCCCCGTGCAGCTCCACCTCCCCGTCGACGCCCTGCGCGTGCTACCGATCGCAGAGCGGGTGGAAGGGCAGGAACCGGAGAAGGAACGCCTCCCTTCAGGCCTCGAGGCGGGCTGAGGGCTCCAGCAGCTCGGCTCGCGCGGCGACGACTTCCTCTGCCACGCGCTCCATCAGCGGCAGCGGCCCGGTGGTGATGCGGACGAAGCCGTCCAGCCCGAACTCGCTGCCGGGGCGTACGAGGAAGCCGCGCCGGGCGAGGCCTTCGGTGAGGGCGAGATCGTCGACGCCGACGTCGACGAGGACGAAGTTCGCCTGTGAGGGATAGGGCTTGGTTCCGGCCCCGCGGAGCAGCTCGGCGAGCCGCTCCCGCCAAGCGTTGTTCGCGACGCGGCGCGCTTCCACGAGCTCTGGCTGCCGCAGGCTCGCGCGGCCGGCCGCGAGCGCGGCGCGGTTGACGTTGAACGGCTCCAGAACGACGTCCATCATCTCGGCGAGCGGCTCGCCCACGACCGCGTAGCCGAGACGGAGCCCGGCCAGCCCGAAGATCTTCGAGAAAGTGCGCATCACGACGACAGGAAGGCCCGCCTCGACATCACGCACCCGATCGACGCGCACCGCAGGGTCGACGTACTCGAAGTAGGCCTCGTCGACCACGACCGCGCAGCGTTCGGGGATGCCGGCAAGAAGCCGATTCCACTCTTCCTGCGTGACCAGCGCACCGGTGGGGTTGTTCGGGTCGCAGAGCCAGACCAGCCGCGCATTGTGCTCACGCGCAGCCGCCGCCAGGGCGTCGACGTCGTGCCGGAGGTCGCGGCTCGGCACCTGGACGACCTGAGCCCCGGCCGCTGCGCTGGTGGTCGCGTAGAGCCCGTAGGTGGGGGTCGTCTGGACGACGACGTCGCCGGGCTCCAGGAAGGCGTGGACGACCGTCGCGATCAGCGCCTGGATCCCGTGGGCCGGGACGATGCATCCCGGGGCCGTCCCGAGCCAGGCCGCGACGGCCTCGCGCAGGTCGGTGTAGGCCTCTGCCGGGTAGATCCACGCGCGCTCGAGCTCGGCGTCGACCGCCTCCTCGACCCCCGGGAAGGGGCCTTCGAGGCCCTCGTTCCAGTTCAGCTTGACGATCTCGTCAAGCCCGTAAGCCTCTTTCAGCTCCTCCAGGCTCGCGCCGGGCCGGTAGGGCTCGAGGCCGATGAGGGACGGGCGGACGAGGCGACTCCAGTCAGTCACCACATCTCCAGGAGCGCCGGCACATGCACGACGGCCGGGCCGTCCTTGGCGAGCACCGCGGCGAGCGCATCGCCCACCTGCTCCGGCTCCACCGAGACCACCGGGACGCCGAAGGCCTCGACGAGCTCTCGGAAGTTGGGCTCCACGAGGTCGACGCTGGTGGTCTCGCCGAACTGGTCGCGCTGGTACTCGCGCAGGATCCCGTAGCCGCCGTCGTCGACGAGGAGGAGCTTCGCGTCGAGGTCGTATTGCCGGGCCGCCGCGAGCTCCGGGATGCCGTAGTTGAAGCCGCCATCACCTGCCACGGCCAGCGTCCGCTTGCCGGGAGCGGCGCGCGACGCACCCAGCGCTGCCGGCCAGGCGTAGCCCAGCGTGCCCGAGCCGAGCGGGTAGAGGAAGGTGCGCGGCTCGTAGACCGGGAAGTGCGCGGCCGCCCAATAGGCCAGGATGGTCATGTCCCACGTGGTGACGGCGTCGCGGGGGAGCGCGTCGCGGACCGTTCGGAGGAGGCCGAGCTCGCGCTCGGTGCGCTGCTCGGCGATGCGTTGCCGGATCGACGCCACCCGGGCCGGCCCGTCCTCACGCGGCTCGTCGGGGAGCCGCTCGGCGAGCGCTCGGAGCACGGCGGTCGCGTCCCCGACGAGCCCGAGCGCCTCGTATGTGGCCCCGATCCTCCGCGGATCCGCGTCCACCTGGATCAGCCGGCGCGAGAGCTCGAGCTCGTACTGGCCCGTCGTCTCCGCGCCGAGCTCGGTGCCGACGGCGAGGAGGACGTCGGCGCCGCCGAGGAGCTCGCGGAGCGGGGCCTCGTCCAGCGCCGTGCCGGTCGCCAGCGGATGGTCCTCCGGGAAGGCGCCCTTGCCCATGTAGGACGTCGCCACCGGCGCGCCGAGCCGCTCCGCGACCGCGCGCAGCTCGTCCCAGGCCCCGGAGCGCAGCACGCCGCCCCCCGCCCAGACGACCGGCGCCGTGGCGCCCGCAAGCAGGCGAGCAGCCTCGTCGATGAGGTCGGCCGACGGAAGCGGGAGCGCCGGCGGTGTCGCGTCGACCTCGGCGGCGGGAACGTCGGTGCTCCCCGCGAGGACGTCGACCGGGATCTCCACGAACACGGGGCCGCTCGGAGGCGTCAGCGCGCGTCGCCAGCCTTCCGCGAGCAGCTTCGGAACGTCCGCGGCGGTCTCCGCCCTGGCCGCCGACTTGACCACGGGCTCGAACGAAGCCTTCTGGTCAGGCAGCTCGTGCAAGAAGCCGCGCCCGGCGCCGATCAAGTCGCGCGGGATCTGGCTGGCGATCGCGACCACCGGGACGTGGGCGCTCGCCGCCTCCATGAGCGCCGCCAGCGAGATGAGGGCGCCCGGCCCGGTGGAGAGGAGGAGCGGCGCGGGCCGCCCGCTCGTCCGCGCGTAGCCGTCCGCGGCGAAACCGGCAGAGAGCTCGGTCCGGAGTCCAATCGCCTCGATCCGGCTCGTGCGCAGGCCGTCCCAGATCGCGAGCGCATGGATGCCCGGCACCCCGAAGGCGACCTCGGCACCGAGCGCTTCCAGGCTCTCGGCGACCAGCTTTCCGCCGGTTCGCGCTTTGACCGTCTGGGCCACAGCAGCGATCCTATCCAGGCCCATGGCGCGCGATCCTCGCCACGACGTCCTCTTCGAGCCTGTCCAGATCGGGCCGAAGACGCTGCGAAACCGCTTCTACCAGGTGCCGCACTGCACGGGCTTCGGGAGCGAGAAGCCCGGCTCCCAGGCGCGCTTCCGGGGTATGAAGGCCGAGGGCGGCTGGGCTGCGGTCTGCACCGAGGAGGCCCTCGTCAGCCCCGACTCCGACTTCTGGCCAGTCGTCTCGCAGCGGGTCTGGGACGAGAACGACGCGCGCAACCTCACGCTCCTTGCAGATGAAGCACACGCGCACGGCTCGCTGGCCGGCGTCGAGCTGACCCACGGCGGCGTTCACGGGACCACGCGCGAGTCGCGCTGGCCGGCGATCGGGCCCTCGCAGCTCGCCAGCGACTACTACTCGGCGGTCGTACCGAAGGCGATGGAGCTCGAGGACATTGGCCGAGTGCGTGAGGACTGGGTTCGGGCCGCCAAGCTCGTCCGCGACGTTGGGATCGACATCGTCTACGTCTACGGCGGCCACTCGTACCTGCCCCTGCAGTTCCTCTCGCCCTTCTACAACAAACGAACCGACGCCTACGGCGGCCCGCTGGAGAACCGCGCCCGCTTCTGGCTGGAGACCCTCGAAGCGGTGCGGGAGGCCGTCGGGGACGACTGCGCGATCGCCGTCCGCTTCTGCGTCGAGGCGCTCGGCCCCGCGGGCGTCGAGCTGGACGAGGGCCTCGGCTTCATCCGCCTCGCCGACCACCTCGTCGACCTCTGGGACGTAAACGTCGGCTCGATCATCGAGTGGTCGAAGGACTCGGGCGCGTCGCGCTTCTTCCCGGAGGGTTACCAGCTCGAGTGGACAGGGCGGGTCCGGGAGGCCGCGGCGAAGCCGATCGTCGGGGTCGCCAGGCTGACGAATCCCGACCGGATGGCCGAGATCATCAACTCGGGCGCGTGGGATCTGATCGGGGCCGCCAGGCCCTCCATCGCCGACCCGTTCCTCCCGAAGAAAATCGAAGAGGGGCGCTACGGCGAGGTGCGCGAGTGCATCGGCTGCAACATCTGCGTCATGAAGGCCGAGGAGGGAAACCACATCGGCTGCACCCAGAACGCGACGGCGGGCGAGGAGTACCGCCGCGGCTGGCACCCCGAGCGCTTCGAGCCGGCGGAGAACCGCGTCCGCGATGTGCTCGTGGTCGGCTCGGGCCCCGCGGGGATGGAGTGCGCGATCGTGCTCGGCAAGCGCGGCTTCCGCCGCGTCCACCTGGTCGAGGCCCAGGCCGAGATCGGCGGGATCATGCGCTGGATCCCCAAGCTGCCCGGGCTCGGCGAGTGGGGCCGGGTCCTGAACTGGCGCGCCGTGCAGCTGGAGAAGCTCGGCAATGTCGAGGTGATCACGGGTGCCCGGCTCGGCGCGCAGGACGTGCGTGAGTACGGCGCCGAGCTCGTCGTCGTCGCGACCGGAGCGCGCTGGGCGACGGACGGCGTCAACTTCGTCACCCATGAGCCGATCCCCGGGGCGGACGCGTCGCTCCCACACGTCCTCACGCCGGAGCAGGTCATGCTCGAGGGCAAGACACCGCCGGGAGAGCGTGTGCTCGTACTGGACGCCGACGGCTACTTCATGGCGGCCGGCATCGCGGAGAAGCTCGCCGGTGACGGCTTCTCGGTGGAGCTTGTCACGCCGCACGATCGCGTCGCGCCCGTGTGCGACGAGACGCTGGAAGGGCCGCTACTCCGACAGCATCTGCACAAGGTCGGCGTCCGGCAGCGGACCGGGACGATGCTTGCGGCCATCGAGCCCGGCCGAGCGAGCGCCACCGACGAGTTCGGGGAGCCGCTCGAGCTGGAGGCGGACGCGGTCGTGCTCGTCACCCAGCGATTCTCCGACGACACGCTCTACCTCGAGCTCAAGGCCGACCGCGACGCACTGGCCGACGAGGGGATCGAGGGGCTCTTCCGGATCGGGGACTGCGTCGCGCCGCGCATCATCGCCGAGGCGATCTTCGACGGGCACCGGCTTGCTCGCGAGATCGACTCGGAGAATCCGGCGCTCCCTCTCCCATACAGGCGCGAGCGCCTCGTTCTCGAATCGGTGCCGACGGCTTAGTGCACCTGAAGGGGCACTAGTGCCGGCGGTCCGAACCGACCTCCCGCGCGAGGTGCGGGAGATCGAGAACACCTGGATGCACCTTTCCGACGGCACACGCCTGGCGACGCGCATCTGGCTACCCGCGGACGCGGAGGACGAGCCGGTGCCGGCCGTCGTCGAGTACCTGCCCTACCGGAAGGTGGACGGCACGGCGGCGCGCGACTCGCAGCGCCAGCCGTACCTCGCAGGCCACGGCTACGCCGCCGTCCGCGTGGACATGCGCGGCACGGGCGAGAGCGACGGCGTCCTCACCGACGAGTACACGCAGCAGGAGCAGGACGACGCCCTCGAGATCCTCGCCTGGGTGCGCGAGCAGCCCTGGTGCGACGGCAGTTTCGGCCTTTGGGGCATCTCCTGGGGCGGCTTCAACTCGCTCCAGATCGCCGCGCTCCGGCCGCCGGGGCTCGGGGCGATCATGACCATCTGCTCGACGGACGACCGCTACGCAGACGACGTCCACTACCGCGGCGGCTGTGTCCTCGGCCTCGACATGCTCCACTGGGCCGCCTCGATGCTGACCTGGAACGCGCGGCCGCCGGATCCGCGGCTGTACGGCGAGGGCTGGAACGAGGCCTGGCTCGAACGGCTGGAGACGCTGGAGCCTTGGATCGAGCACTGGCTCGGACATCAGCGCCGCGATGTGTACTGGAAGCACGGCTCGGTGTGCGAGGACTACGCGGCGATCGAGTGCCCGGTCTACGCGGTCGGCGGTTTCGTCGACGGCTACACGAACGCCGTCCCCCGGCTGCTCGCCGGGCTCACGGGCCCGCGCAAGGGGATCATCGGGCCGTGGGCACACGACTTCCCCGAGAGCGGCGTGCCCGGCCCGGCGATCGGCTTCCTCCAGGAAACCGTCCGCTGGTTCGATCACTGGCTGAAGGGCGTCAATACGGGGGTCATGGACGAGCCGATGCTGCGCGTCTGGATGCAGGACTCCGTCGAGCCGCGGCCGATGTACGACCAGCGGCCGGGCCGCTGGGTGGCCGAGGAAGAATGGCCGTCGCGGCGCGTGGGCAGCCGGGTCTTGAAGCTCCCGGTCGAGGAGCCGCGCGAGCTCCTCGGCGTGCAGTCGTGCGGGACCGAGGCAGGCGTCTGGTGCGCCGAGGGCCAGTCTGCCGACCTCGCCGGCGACCAGCGGCTGGACGACGCGCTCTCGCTCACCTTCGACTCGGAGCCACTCGAGGAGCCTTTCGAGATCCTCGGCTTCCCCGAGGCCGTCCTCGAGCTGGCCGTCGACCGGCCGAACGCACTCGTCGTCGTCCGGCTCTGCGACGTCTTCCCGGACGGGACCTCTGCGCTCATCACCCGCGGACTCCTCAACCTCACCCATCGCGAGAGCCACGAGCACGCCGAACCGCTCGAGCCCGGCCGCCGGTACGAGGTGCGGGTGCCGCTTGACGTGATGGCCTACGCCATCCCGGCGGGGCACCGGCTCCGCGCCGCGGTCTCGCCGACCTACTGGCCGTGGGCCTGGCCCTCGCCGGAGTCGGTGCGCTTGACTCTCTTCTCAGGGAGGCTCGAGCTGCCCGAGCGGCCGCCGCGGGCGGAGGACGCGGAGCTCCCCGAGTTCGGCGAGGCGGAGACCGCGCCCAAGCTGGAGATCGCAACCGTCGCGGGCTCCCCGCAGGGCCGCTCGCTCCGACGCGAGCACGCCACCCGCCTCCTGGAGCAGGTCTTCGACTGGGACCTCGGCGGCTCGCAGCGCTTCGTGGCCATCGACCTGGAGACGTCTGACACGAGCCACACGGTCTACTCGATCCGCGAGGGCGACCCGCTGTCGGCGGAGGTGCGCTTTCACGCCACGTCCGGCATGGGCCGTGGAGATTGGAGCATGCGCTCGGAGGTGACGAGCACCATGACCTCGGACCTCGAGGCCTTCCACGTCACGACACTGCTCGAGGTCTTCCAGCGCAACACGCGCATCTTCGAGCGCACGTGGACGCACCGGTTCCCGCGCGACGGCGTCTAGGAGGGTCAGGCGGAATGTCGCTCGACGCGACTGCGGCACAGGCTGCGTTTCGTCAAGCCCTCCTAGGGCAGGCGGTAGTACTCGCCGCAGCCGGAGAGGTTGGCCCTCAGTGCTTGGCCGTCCACGATCGCGTCGAAGCGGACGCGCTCGGGAGACCACTCCTCGGCGCCGACGCGAAAGCTGCCGTCCGAAAGCGGAGTCAGCTCGTCGAACGGGCCCCACGACGGCCAGTCGAGGATGAGCTCGCCGCCCTGAAGGACGGCCCGAAAGGTGGGAAGCCACGGGTTGTAGGCCCGATAGTGCCCCGCGTAGGCCCGCCACTCGTCCGGCGGCTTCGGGGCTAGTCGCTCGGTGCTCCCTTTGCGGGTGTAGACATTGCCGCCGTGGGCCGCCTGGACGACTGAGCCATCCTGGCGGCGGAAGCGGAGCAGGAAGAACGCGAAGTCCGGGTGGTCGACGAAGAACCGATCCTCGCCGCGCGGCTCGAGCACAGTCGGCTCGGCGCCGACTAGGACGAGCCGCTCCCCTTCGGCGCGGAGCTCA
>Ga0081538_10001670_pt1 | contig 22640 bp, 23 predicted proteins | sample TabmetS5T2R1_FD_71022 | JGI IMG/M metagenome (GOLD analysis project Ga0081538, IMG submission 71022) | Tabebuia heterophylla rhizosphere microbial communities from the University of Puerto Rico - S5T2R1 | ecosystem: Host-associated > Plants > Roots > Rhizosphere ...
AGCCGCTACAGCGGGGCGGGCGTCGCGTACAACCTGGGGACCGCCGTCTTCGCCGGCACGGCGCCGCTCATCGGCACGGCGCTGGTCAAGGCCACCGGCTACGAGCCGGCGCCCGCCTTCTACGTGATGTCGTTCTCGCTCGCGCTCCTCGCGGTGCTGACGCGCCTGCCCGAGACGTACCGCAGGCGGCTCACGCTCACGCCCGATGCCGAGGGGCGCGAGCTAAGCGAAGCGACGTAGTCCCAGCCGCGCCAGCGCTCCGAAGAGGAGTGCGAGGAGGGCAAGGTGCAGGAGCGGGCCGCCGAGATCACCGGCGTCGTTGAGCGCTGCGTCGAGCGCGTCGAGGGCCGGCTTGAACGGGAACGCGGCTGACACGGCGCGGATCACGTCGTAGAGCGCCGGCGCCACGGCACCCGACGGGACCAGCGCCAGGAAGGCGAGCGGCAGGCAGAGCATGAAGGCGAGCAGCGAGGCCGCCCGCACCTCGCGCGTAAGCGCGCCGATCGCAAGCCCGAGCGCCGCGAACGCCAGCGCCCCGGCGGCAAGCGCCGCGACCCAGAGCGGGAAGCGGCCCCAGTCGAGGTCGACAAACAGGCCGAGCCCGGCAAGCATCAGCAGCGACACCGCCACCGAGCAGATCGCGGCGAGGCCCGCCTTCTCGGCCAGCAGGGCGCTGCGCGAGACGAGGCCACGCACGAGCCGCGTGAACGCGTTCTCCTCGCGCTCGAGCGCCAGCGTCCCGGCCGCGAGCAGCAGCGTGATGAACATGAGCGAGACCGCCACGGCCAGCGCGATCGCGAAAGAGTTGAGCGACGTCGAGCCCCCTTCGAGCGCGGTGGACTCCACACGGATCGGCTCGCCCACGACGCCCAGCACCTCGTCCGAGAAGGCGAGGTTCTCGCGCGCAAGGCCCGCGAAGGCGATCACCCTGTCGAGCTCGGCACGCTCGGGCGATCCCTCCGGCAGGTCCTCGCGGGCCGCCCGCAGGATCTCGCCCGACCGCTCCAGGCCGAGCACGTCGAAGCTCTGGCCGAGGAACGAGTACTCGCCCCCATCCGAGATCAGCTCGAGCAGCTGGAGCGCCTCCTCGGCGACCCGCTTGGTGAGGGCCGCGTTGGCCTCCTGGACCTGCGACCTGATCGTGTTCTCGACGTACTGGCGCTTGGCCGGGTCCTCGGCGTTGTAGAAGACCTCGACCGTGCCCGGCTCGAGCGTCGACTGCAGGTTCCCGGCCAGGTCCTCGGGGATGATCAGCGCGCCCAGCACGTCACCGTCCTCCACCATCTGGATGGCTTCCTCGCGGCTGTCGACGGGCACGGGATCGATCGCGTCGAAGAGGCGCCGCCCCTCCTTGGCGAGGTCGATCTCCTCGCCGCCGAGCTCGACCTGCGTCGACCGGCCCTCGAGCCCGTTGTAGAAGGCGACCTCGGGCTTTTCGGGCCCGCGCGAGAGCGCGAAGCCGATCAGCACGGCGACCACGACCGGGTAGAGCACGAGCAGGCTCACGAGCAGCGGCGAGCGGCGCAGGATGCGCAGGTCCTTGACGAGCAGGTGGCGCATTCAGTGACCCCGCTGGTGCAGGAACTGCACGAACGCCTGCTCGAAGTCGAGGCCGGTGGTGCCGGTCGCCTGCTCGAGCTCGCGCGGGGAGCCGTCGAAGACGTTCTCGCCGTCCGCGAGCACGATCAGGCGGTCGGCGTAGCGGTCGGCCTCCTGGATGTGGTGGGTGGCGTACACCACAGTCGTGCCGTCCTCGGCCAGGCGCAGGATGAACTCCCACAGCCGCTCCCGCTGGCGCGGGTCGAGCGCAGAGCTTGGCTCGTCGAGCAGCAGCACGTCCGGCTCCGCGAGCAGCCCGATCGCGATGTTCACCCGCTGGCGGTTACCGCCCGACAGGGTGGCCACCTGGTCGCCCGCGCGATCAGGCAGGCCCGTGAGCTCGAGCATGCGCTCGACGGTCGCGCGCGGGTCGGCGCAGCGCTCGAGGCGGGCGAAGAGGGTGAGATTCTCGTCGACGGTGAGCTTGCCATACAGGGCAGCCTGCTGGGGCACCCAGCCGACCCGCGAGGCCGTCTCGACGTCCCCCTCGTCCGGCTTCTGGATGCCGGCGAGGATCGTCAGCAGCGTCGTCTTGCCGGCGCCGTTCGGGCCGATCACCGCCACCAGCTCGCCGCGGCCGGCGGTCAGCGAGACGGATCGGAGGGCCACGCGTTCGCCGTAGCGCTTGACGAGATCGCGCGCGGCGATCGTCGTCTCGGTCTCCGCCGCGATGCCCGTGGCTCTCTCCACCGCGCTCACATTGGCAGAATCGCCCGCCGTGAAGCTGCTGTTCGTAGGCGACGTGGTCGGCGGCATCGGGCGGCGAACGCTGGCCACGCTTCTGCCCGGCCTGCGCGACGAGCATCGGCCCGACTTCGTCGTCGTAAACGGCGAGAACGCCGCGGGCGGGGTGGGAATCACCGAGAAGACCGCGCGCGAGCTGCTCGAGACGGGAGCCGACGCGATCACCCTCGGCAACCACGCCTACCGCCACCGCGAGGTCTACGGATTCCTCGACCGCGAGCAGCGCATCGTGCGTCCGGCGAACTACCCGAAGGGCAGCCCAGGGCGGGGCCACACGCTCGTCGAGCAGGGCGGCGCGAGCCTGGGCGTGATCAACCTGTCCGGACAGGTTTTTCTGGCCGCCGTCCGCTCGCCGTTCGCCGAGGCCGACGCGCTCGTCGCCGAGCTGCGCGACCGGGCGGAGCACCTCCTCGTGGACATGCACGCTGAGGCGACAAGCGAAAAGGTTGCGATGGGCTGGCATCTGGACGGCCGCGTGACCGCCTGCGTGGGCACCCATACCCACGTCCCGACGGCCGACGCCCGGGTGCTCCCCGGCGGGACCGCCTACGTGACAGACGTGGGCATGACCGGACCGCGCGGCGGTGTCATCGGCGTCAAGCGCGAGCAGGCCCTCGAGCGGTTCCTGACGCTCACCCACGTCCGCTTCGAGACCTCCGACGAGGATCCCTGGCTGAACGCGGTGCTAGTCGACGCGGACGGCGAGGGCCGTGCGACGCGCATCGAACAGCTGCTGCTTCCGCTCGAGACGTAGCGCCCGGACCGACAGGCCGAGCACTGCGAGCAGCATCGCGTCGCGAACGGCGACGAGCGCGAGCGCCAGCGGTTCGCGCGCCACCACGTCGAAGTAGTGGGCGGGGAACTCGACCTGGGTCAGCACGGCGGCTGCGAGGACCGTCAGCGCCAGGGCGTGCATGCGCCAGGCGAACGCCAGCGCTCCCAGCGGCAGCACTCAGATCACGAACTGCGGCGAGAGCACCTTGCCGAGCACGGCGAACGCGGTGACCGCCGCGAGCGCGGCGAGCACCAGCCGACGCCGCCCGAGGGCCGGATCGCCGGGGCACGGGCGGGCCACCGAGGCCGCAAGCACCCATACGACCGCCGCAAGCATCAGGCCGAGCAGGGCAGCGACGGGACCATCGAGCGCATGCATGAGCCCGTGGGAGCGATGGCTCTCGACCCCGGTCGCCTCGCCGAGGCCCGCGCCGTCGAGTCCATGCAGGAGCATCGCTGCGGTGCTCTCGACCTGTACGGGCCGGTCGAGGTGGTAGCGCAGCGCGTCGAAGGCGCGGTCGGGAGAAACAGCGAGCGCGGCGCCCGCCCCCAGGACCATCACAGCGAGGCACGCGGCCGCGCCCTGCCAGGGCGCACGTCGCATACCGCGCCCGACGAGCCACACGCCGGCGGTCGCCGCCGGTCTGCGTCGCGAGCGCCCCACACAGGAGCACGACCGCCGCCCCGAGCAGCAGGGTCCAGCCCGCGAAGGCGAGCCGGAACGTCTCCTCGCCCGTTCCGGCTAGACCCGGGAGCGCGATCGCGGGCGCCGCGAGCGGTGGGTACTCGAAGAAGACGTCGCGGTAGGGCAGGCCACCGTCGAGGACGGGCTCGGCGAAGCTGCGGTAGACGAACAGATCGTTGACGCTTTCGTCCGACCAGGGCGCCACCAAGAGAGTGAGGCCCCAGCCGACCGCCAGCAGCATCAGCGCGAGCAGCGCGTCGCGCCTCACGCGGGAACGAGCTCCCGCTCCGGCTCGGCCTCGCGCGGCCGCGCGGCCGGGAGCGGCCGCTGGGCCGCGAAGAGGGCCACCAGCACGAACGGGACGAACCAAACGACGTACAGATAGAACCAGTGGCCCGCGGTCAGCTGCAGCGCGATCAGCACCGCCCCGCCGAGCGCGGCGATCTCGAGTGGGCCCGCGCGCCGCGGCACGAAGGCCACGAGCAGGGCGAGGCCGCCGGCCCCGATCTTCACCGCGAGCTGTAGCCAGTCGAGCGAGTCGACCTGTCCCCAGATACTGAACGGTGATGGCCTCGAGGCCTGGTACCCGACGGTCCGGTCGTACATCTCGCCCAGGCCGCCGTCGGGCACGAACGGCAGGACGACCACCGCCGTCACCAGGATGAGCGCCGCCCCGAAGATGAACGGCGCCCGGCGCGCGAACAGCGGTGCGAGCGCCAGCGACACGAACTTGGTAGCCGCACCCAGGGCGATGGCGATCCCGCTGCACGCGCCGGAAAGCTCGCGGCGCGCCATCGTGAAGGCCAGCAGGGCGCCGACGCAGGCCAGCGCGACCATCGAGTCGTTCGCGTTCGATTCGAGCACGAACGCCGTGTACGGATAAGCGGCCCAGGCGTAGGCGAGCCCTACGCCCAGCGCAGTTCCGTCGCGGCCCGGGCGGAGGCGCCGGCCGAGCAGGAGCAGGCCGCCGATCACGAGCAGGTCGATCGCCATCGCCGCTCCGTGTGCCGCCGGAAGATCGTCCCAGCGGCCACTCCAGCGGAGCGCCTGCTCGAACGGCACGTAGAACAGGTAGTTGACGGGCCCGTAGGTGTCCCCGCGTTCGACGTCCTCGGAGAAGCCCTCCCCGTAGAGCGGGTCTCCGTCGACGATCCGGTCCGCCCCGATCACGCCCGCGTAGCCCACGTCGATCACGTTCGAGTCGGCCACGTTGAGGCCGATCCGGAACGCCACGAGGAACACGAGCCCGATCGTGACCACCACCAACGGCATGTGCGGAAGCAGCGCCCCGGCACGTTCCCGCGGGCGAAAACCGGCCAGCAGCAGTCGCGCCAGCAGGTAGAGCAGCACGGGATAGACGAGCGGCACCGACACATCGATCTCGCCGCGGTTGAAGAAGACGTGCGACGCCCCGAAGGCGAGCAGCACGAGCAGATCGAGATGGAGCAGCCGGAACGGTCGCCGCAGGTCGAAGAACGGGGCCACGAACAACAGGCAGAGCGGGATCCACACGTAGGGAGCGTTCAGCTTGCGGGCAAACGCCCCGTCGTATCCGCGCGCCATCGTCCACGCGATCTGATCCCCTGTCCACTGCTCGAGGATCGCCCCGGAACGATCGTCGACATGAACCTGCACCACCTCGTCGCCGTCCCGGAAGAAGCTCACCTGCCAACGCCCGGTGCCCTTGGTGTAGGCGGTCGGGTCGAGCGACCCGTCGCGCCGCGCCTCGCGCACCTTGCCGGCCCGTGCCGCGATCCGCTCCACCTCGCGGGCGCTGCGGTCGAAGAAGCGCGGCGGCTCCGTGTAGGACGCGGGCCGCTGCGGCTCCACGGCGGCAGCGGCCGGGGCCGCAAGGGCGGCCAGGACCGCAACAACCAGTAGCGCGGTCAGTCCCGCGACAGCTCGATGCGGAAGCTCCACATCTTGTTCCCGATGAAGTTGAGCGGCGTGGCCATCACGACCGCTATCGCCTGCGACAGGAGCTTCGGCAGCCCCGCCACGCTCACGAGCAGCTCGAGCACCAGCGCGGCAAACAGGAAGGCAGCGACGCTGACCGTGAAGAAGCGCGCCGCTTGGAAGCCGGCGTGGCCGCCGCGTGCGCGGAACGTCCAGTGGCGGTTCCACCAGAAGTTGTTGGTCACGGCGACGACGAACGCCGCGGTCGCGGCAACGAGGTGGTGCAGGCCGAGCACCTCGACACAGAGCGCGAACACGCTCAGGTTCACCACGTAGCCCGAGGCTCCGACCGCACAGAACTTGATCAGCTGCACCCAGTTGTGCGGCCTGCGCAGGCCGGCGCGCACGCGCAGGTGCATGGCATGCGGCCGCTCGGCGACCACCGGAGCGGGATCCTCCGTCACCCCGCCGAGGGTACACCGAAGTGCTGAAGCACCAGCGGGGTCACGTCCGTCAGCGACCACTGCTCGCGTTCGGGCACGTCCAGGCCGCACATGAGCAGTACGCCCTCCGAATCGTCGCGGTGGAGAGAACCGTGGCTGCCCCCGCCCACATGGTCGGCGCCGCCCCAGTCGACGAACTCAAAGCCCGGCTCCCCCGAGATCAGAACGTCGCCCGAGTGCGGGCACTCGAGCGCGGACCAGACGCGCCCCAGCGCGTCGGGGTACTCGGCGCTGCCCACGGCACCGTCCCCGATCTCGAGGCCGAGCACGGCCTCCTCGCCCTCCAAGCTCCAGGTCTGCCCGCGAACGTCGCTCAGCTCCCCGCCCGGCCGAAAGCGCAGTTCGCCGGCGGACGAGCGCACCACACCCGAGTCCCCGTCGCGCCAGATCACCAGGTCCACCCCGTCGACGTCGCCGAGAGTCACGACCACGCGCGGCACCAGCTCGTCACGAAGCGTCTCGTCCAGGACGTAGACCGCGCCGGCGCGCGCGGAGGGACAGACCGCGAGCTCGGCCTCGACCGGGGCCGGGTCGGCCGGCATCAACACGCGGAAATCGGCCAGGGCCTGGGCAAGGTTCACACCCTGCTCGATGGTCGTCTGGGAGTGATCGGACATCACGATCACCGCGTGTTCCTCGAGAAAGGCCTCGTAGCCCCCGGCCACGTGCATGATCCGCTCGAGGGCGCGATCGGCCTCCGCGATCGAGGTGACCTGGCCGTCCGGGCCGAGCTTGTGCGAGTGCGTGTCGTTGTCCGGGAGCGAGAACAGCAGGAAGTCGAACAGGTCGTGCTCGACCAGGTATGCACCGACGCAGCCCGTGTGCCGGTCGCGCTGGCCCGGCATGCCGAGCGCGGAGATGCAGCCGGTGTCGCGTGAGTCGAAGAGGTCCGCGTAGAAGAGCTCACGGGCGCCGTAGACGGGGTGCCGGAACTGCATGGCCTCGGCGATCCGCCGGTACACGCTCGCCCCCGAGGGCTCGTGTCGCGTGCGGCCGCGGTAGATCAGATACGTGGTGCAGGCGGTCCGCAGGCCGGCATCGTCGAGGTGCTCGTAGACCGTCTTCCGCGCACGCGTGAGGTGCGCCATGTTCATGTTGTAGACGGTGTCGTAGAGGGAACGGACGACCCCGAAGACGCGCGTGGCAGGGAACGAGGAGCCGTACTCGACGTAGCGCTCCTCGCCGCGGTGGTACCAGTTCATCGACGGGATGTGGTGCTCGCCGGGGCCGCAGCCGGTGGCGATCGCAGCCGACGCGACCGGTGTGACCGACGGGAAGGTGGAGAGGCAGTCGCGCACGTAGGTCCCCCGGTCGCGGAGGGCGGCGAGCGCCGGCGCCCGGCCCTCCTCGATCGCCAGGTCGAGCATCTCCGGCTTGAGCGAGTCGATCACCGCGAGGACGAGCTTTCCGGGCTTTTGCCGCCCGTCCTTGCCGGCCTTTTGCCGCCCGCCCTTGCCGGGCTTTTGCCGCCCCCCCACGCCGGCTAGCGGAGGATCCGCAGTCCGGCGTACTTCTCGCCCTCGCGCCGGCGGCCGCCCGCGAGCAGCACTGCGAATCCGATGAGGGCGAGAAACGACACCGGGGGCACGAAGATCGCCAGGGCCGCGAGCGCGAGCGCCGCCCCGTCCGCATAGACGGTCAGGAGCGCCGCCGCGCCCCCCTCGAGGCGGCGCCGAGCGCGTTCGACGAGCCCACCCACGGCGAGCCAGCCGAGCGCCGCGCACAGCGGCCCGAGCACAAGGCCCAGCCAGCTGTCCTCGCCACCGTCAGCGAGTGCGCCGGCGAACAGCAGCGCGCCGAGCACAATCCCGACGACGCCCGCGAACAGCTCCACGGGGCTTCGTCTTTCCCCTGCACCCGGGCCTGCGCCGGCACGCTCGATCATATAGGCGGCCACCCCCAGCGCGAGCACGCCCGCCAAGAAGACCGGCGACTCGAGGAAGCTCCAATCGGTGCCGTCGAAGTCGATCCCCACGTCGCCCCGCGCGAGCGCGCCGGCGAGGAGCGGCGGCAGGTAGGGCCGTACACCGGTCGCTCCCGCGAGGCCGGCGCCGGTGCCGATGTCCATGAACAGGCTCATGCGCGGTCGGGTGAGGGCGGTACCCTGCGGGCGGTGAGATTAGCTCTGCTGGCCCAGCGCGCGCGTCCCGACGACGCGGGCGGCCCCGCGGCCCCCAAGGCACAGCCCCGATGAGCACGTCTCGCGACCTCGAACGCTACGCCGCGCTGTTCGCCTCGCGCACCAAGGTCATGAAGTCGTCGGCCATGCGCGATCTGATGGCGGTCACGGCGCGCCCGGAGGTCATCTCGCTTGCCGGCGGCCTCCCCGACACGAGCAGCTTCCCGCCGGACACGTTCGCGGCCGTGGCGCAGCGGATCGCGGCCGAGTCGTGCGCAAAAGCCCTGCAATACGGGCCGACGGAGGGTCTCGCCGAGACCAAGGACTGCATCGCCCAGGTGATGGCCGCCGAGAACATGCGCGTCGACCCCGAGGACGTCGTCGTGACCACCGGCGGCCAGCAGGTGATCGACCTGGTCGCCAAGACCCTGATCGACCCCGGCGACGTGGTGATCGCCGAAGGACCCACCTATCCCGGCGCGGTGCCGGTCTTCTGCGCCTACCAGGCCGAGGTCGTGCAGATCGACATGGACGGCGCCGGGATGCGGGTCGACCTGCTGGAGGCGGCGCTCGAGCGCCTCGAGCGCGAGGGTCGCCGGCCCAAGTTCATCTACACCGTGCCCACCTTCCAGAACCCGGCCGGGGTGACGATGTCGCTCGCGCGCCGCACGCGGCTGGTCGAGGTGGCACACGAGCGCGAGCTGCTCGTCCTAGAGGACAACCCGTACGGCCTGCTGCGCTACGAGGGCGACCCGCTGCCGCCCCTCTTCAGGCTCGACGGTGGCGTGTACGTGATGTACCTCGGCACGTTCTCGAAGATCCTCTCTCCCGGGATCCGCCTCGGTTGGGTTGTGGCGCCGCCACCCGTGCTCGAGAAGATCAACCTCGGCAAGCAGGCCGCCGACCTCTGCACGTCTACGCTGTCGCAGCTCATGGTGCAGGCCTACTTCGAGCGTGGCCGCTGGGAGGACTACGTGGAGTCGCTCACCGACACCTACCGCACAAGGCGGGACACGATGCTCGATGCGCTGGCCGAGCACTTCCCGCGTCAGGCGGAGTGGACACGCCCAGGCGGCGGCCTCTTCATCTGGGCGACCCTGCCCGACTTCATCGACACGACCGACCTGCTCGCCCGCGCACTGCGCGACAATGTCGCCTTCGTCCCGGGCGTCGCGGCCTTCCTCGACGGGCGTGGCCGCTCCTCGATGCGGCTCAACTTCTCCGCCTCGGATGAGGAGTCGATCCGCGAGGGGATTCGGCGGATCGGCGAAGTGGTTACCGAGCAGGTCGAGCTCTACGGCACGCTCACCGGCGAGTACCGGCTCGAGGATGCCGCGGGAGCCGAGGTGGTGCCCATGCCGACGCCGGCGGAGCGCGAGCGCAGGGCGAAGGGCGAATGAGCCGGGTCGCCGTCCTCAAGGGAGGGCGCTCGCTCGAGCGCCAGGTGTCGTTGCGCTCAGGCGCCCGGGTGGAAGACGCGCTCGGGCGACTCGGACACGAGGTCGTGTCCATCGACGCCGGCCATGACCTGATCCGCCGCCTGCGCGAGGCGGACCCCGACCTGGCTTTCGTCGCGATGCACGGCCGCGACGGCGAGGACGGCACGGTCCAGGAGCTCCTCGAGATCCTGGGGATCCCGTACACCGGCTCCGGCGTGCTCGCCTGCGGGCGCGCGATGGACAAGGTGCTGGCCAAGCACCTGATGCTCGAGGCAGGCATTCCCACTCCCGAGTTCTTCGCGTTCAACGAGACCGCGTTTCGGGAGCTCGGCGCCGCCGATGCCCTCGGGGAGATCGAAGAACGGCTCGCGTTCCCGATCGTCGTCAAGCCCTCCTCGCAGGGATCGGCACTCGGCGTGCGCTTCGCCCGCAGCGCCGCCGACGTACCCGCGGCGATAGTCGCCGCCTTCTCCTATGACTCGCGCGTGCTGCTCGAGCGCTACGTCGACGGCCGCGATCTCGCTGTGTCGATCCTCGACGGCGAGCCGCTCCCCGTCGTGGAGGCGGTGCCGCGCGATGACGAGTTCTACGACTTCGAGGCCCGCTACGAGATCGGGCGCACCGACTTCGTCTGCCCGGCGGAGCTACCCGACGGCCTGACCGCGGCGGCGCAGGAGCTGGCGTTGCGCACCTACCGCCTGCTCGGCTGCACGGCCTTCGCCCGCGTCGACCTGATGCTCGATGCCGGCGGGGAGCTCACCGTGCTAGAGGCCAACCCGATCCCTGGCCTGACGGACACGAGCCTGCTGCCCCAGGCGGCGGACGCCGCGGGAATATCCTTCGACTCGCTGATCGGCCGCATCCTCGAGCTGGCGGTCGAGCGCCAGCCGGCCTGAGCCAAGGTCTGGCCGGCGGCGCCCTCTAGCGCCCGGTCTCGGGCTCGTCGGGCTCGTCGGCTTCCGTCTCGCCGGGCTCCGGCTCGTCCGCACCGCCAGCGAAGTCCTCGGGCGTCACGTTGTCGAGAAAGTCCTTGAACTTCTCGACGACCTCCTCGGTGTCCTCCACCTCGTGCTCGAACTCGATGGCGGACTCCGAGATCACGTCCTCGGCGGCGAAGATCGGCGCGCCGGTGCGCACCGCCAGGGCGAGAGCGTCGGACGGCCGCGAGTCGATCGGAATCTCGCGCCCGTTCAGCTGAAGCGTGACCTCGGCGTAGAAGGTGTTCTCCCGCAGCTCGGTCACGGCGACCCGGGTGCAGGACACCTCGAGCTCGGACAGCATCTCGCTGATCAGGTCATGGGTCATCGGGCGCGGCGTGTTCGCACCCTGGAGCTTCATCAGGATGGCGGCGGCCTCGGGGTGCCCGATCCAGATCGGCAGGAACTTGTTCCCGTCGCGGGTCTTCAACAGAACGATCGGCTGCTTGCCGACCATGTCGAAGCTGACGCCGTAGATGACCATCTCCTGCATGGCTGCTTCGACAGTCTAGTCCGAGTGGGAAGGGCTGCCCCCGCGGGCCCCCGGGCGACCGCCGCGAACGCTCCGGAAGCGGCAAGGGGGCCTCGAAGGACCCCCTCGGCACTCGCCTGTTCAACCCAAGATACCTGCCACCCGCATGGGCGATCCTGGACTCGAACCAGGGACCTCGTCCTTATCAGAGACGCGCTCTAACCGACTGAGCTAATCGCCCGGGAGAGGTGATGATAGCGGCGCAGGGCGGGGCTCAGGCGGCCCGGCGGAGGCCCCGGCCGAGCAGCTCCTCGGCGAGCTTGACGGCCTCGTCGGGGCTCTCGAAATCGAGTTCGAGGCGGCAGCCCTCGCCCTTCGCGCGCACCCTGACCTCGCGTCCGAGGGCCGCAGTGAGGGCGTCCTCGGCCGCCGCCAGGGCCTCCGCAAGGTCCGGGTGGATCGTGGCGCGCGGCCCGCGCGGCTCCTCGTCCCCGGTTTCCGCCTCGCGTGCCCGACGTTCGGTCTCGCGGACCGACCAGCCGGCGTCCCGCGCGTCGAAAGCGAGCCGCCTGCGGCCGGCGTGGTCCTTGCACATCAGGAGCGCCCGGCCGTGGCCCTCGCTGAGCCGGCCGTCCTCGATCAGGTCGAGCGCCTCCTCGGGAAGCTCGAGGAGCCGGATCAGGTTCGAGATTGCCACGCGGCTGCGGCCGACCCGGCGGCCGACCTCCTCCTTCGTGAGCCCGAGGTCGTCAACCAGCAACGCGCAGGCGCGCGCCTCCTCGACCGCGTTCAGGTCGATCCTGGCCATGTTCTCGGCCAAGGCGATGTCGAGCCGCTCCCAATCATCGGCCTTGCGAACCATCGCCGGCACCGACTCCAGCTCGGCCATCCGAGCCGCCCGCAGCCTGCGTTCCCCGGCCACGAGCTCGTAGTGGCCGCCGGGCAGCGCTCGCACCACGATCGGCTGGAGGACCCCGCGGGCCCGGATCGACTCGGCCAGCTCGGCGAGGGCCCCCTCGTCGAAGCTGCGCCGCGGCTGGCGCGGGTTCGGCCTCACGAGCTCCACCGGGATCTCGCGCAGCCCCTCCTCGCCGTTCTGCGCAGGCGGCAGGATCGCGGACAGCCCGCGACCCATACCGCGCCGGTCGGGCTCAGCCACGAGCGGCCACCTCCTTGGCCAGCCTCAGGTATGCGGCGCTGCCGGCGCTCTGCGGGGCATGGCGCAGGACCGGAACGCCGAAGCTGGGCGCCTCGCCGAGTCGGACGTTCCGTGGCACGACCGTGTCGAACACAAGCTCGGGAAAGTGCTCGCGCACCTCGCGCTCGACGTCGCGCGCGAGGCGGGTCCGCCCGTCGTGCATGGTGAGGATCATCCCGGCGACCGTCAGCCTCGGGTTGAGCTCGCGCTGAATCAGCGAGAGCGTGTCGAGCAGCTGGGCGAGTCCCTCGAGCGCAAAGTACTCGGTCTGGACCGGGACGATCACCTTGTCGGCGCCCACGAGCGCGTTGACGGTGAGCGGCCCGAGCGAGGGCGGGCAGTCGAGCAGCGTGAAGAGGTAGCGCTCGCGAACATCGCCGAGCCGGCCGCGGAGGATGGTCTCCGAGCCGGCGATCCGCGGCAGCTCCACGTTGGCCCCGGCGAGCTCCGGCGTTGAGGGAACGACGTCGAGCCGCTCGACGGCGCTCGGGATCGCGGCGCCGGTGAGGGTGAGGTCCCCGGACAGGCAGTCGTAGACGTTGGGCGCGCGGTCCTTGGGTAGACCAAGTGCAACCGTTGCGTTGCACTGCGGATCGAGATCCACAAGCAGGGTCGAGTACCCGGCGTCGGCGATGCTGGCGCCGAGGTTGACGGCGGTCGTGGTCTTGCCCACCCCGCCTTTCTGGTTGGCGACTGCGAGGACGCTGCCCATCGGGGTCAAAGTACGGAGGTGACCGGTCGGAATCCGGTGCCTTCTTCGACGGTTCGGATGTGAACCCTTCCCGGGGGTGTGTTCCGTTCAACCGTGCGAGCGAGGGTCGGCTGCCCACGACGGCCTGCTGGGGAGGGGGTTGGGCGGTCGGGAGCCCTTATTCGTGCATTTGTCCTGGATTGCCCACCCATACGGTGGGCAGGGCAGGATTGATCAGCTTCTAGGGGTCAGCCGAGTGGTCGCTTGCGCGCCATCCCCGCCCGGCGCGGGAAGCCCTCGGGCGTTGGGCCAACCTTCTCGAAGACATGCAGATGGCGATCCCGAGCGCCCTCGAACGGCACCACCCACTCCACCCCCCTCACTGCCATCCGTAAGCGCTCCGCAGCACGCCCACCCCCCGCTTCCTCCTCGGCGTCCCGAGCGCCCTTCCAAGCCACCAGCACGCCCCCGTCCCGGAGCAGCGGCGCCGCGTACTCCACTAGCACCGCCAAAGGCGCCAGGGCCCGCGCGGCAACCGCGTCGTAGGCCTCCCGGCCGCCACCCAACGCCGGCGGCAACCCAGCCCACTCCTCGGCCCGGGCGGTCACGGCACGTGCGTTGGTCACATCGGCCGCCCGGATCAGCCGCGTCGCCACCGCCGTCTTCCGACCCATCGACTCGACGAGATCGATCTGGGCCTCGGGCAGCGCAACGGCCAGCGCCAGTCCGGGAAAGCCCACCCCGGAGCCGACGTCGGCGATCCGCCGGGCGCGGCGCAGCTCGGCCACAGTCAGACCGCTCAGCGAGTCGGCCAAGTGCGTGTCGACCGCGGCCTCCGGCTCGCTAACCGTGGTGTGCGGGTCCGGCTCGGCGGCCAGTGCCTCGAGCATCCGCTCGAACTGACCTACAGCGGACGCCGACAGCCCGTGCCGCGCGCCCAGCGCCTCGAGCGTTTCCCGTGAAACGCCCAAACGCCTGGCCGGCCCTCAGTCGCGGAAGCCGCGCGTGGGCGAGACCACGAGGCGCCGGTCGGGCTCGTCGCCCTCGCTGTGGGTCTCCACCTCGCCCCGCTCGCTCAGATAGGTGTGGACGATCTTTCGTTCTGGGGCCCGCATCGGCTCGAGCTCGACGGCCCGGTCGAAACGGATCGCCTCGGCGGCGGCGCGGTCGGCCATGCGATGCAGCGCCGCCTGGCGGCGCTCGCGGTATCCGGCTGCGTCGATCGTGACCTGCTTTCGCGGGTCAGAACCCAGGAAGGCGGCACGGAAGGCGAGGTGCTGGAGCGCGTCGATCGTCGCGCCGTGCTTGCCGATCAGCAGGCCGAGGTCGTCGCCGTTGACGGTCGCCCTGATCTCCTCGGCGCTCTCGTGGATGTCGACCGTGGCACGCAGGCCGAGCGCGTGAACCACGCGGCCCACGATCGCGCGCACTCGCTCGGCGGGCTCATCGGGGATCCGCTCGGCCAGCTCGCGCCAGGCCTCGACGTTGACCTCGGCGCGTACGCGCGCCGGGCGGTCGCCCGCCGGCTGGTCGACGACCTCGAAACTCACGCAGTCGCCGCTGATCCCGGGGAAGCGCGGCTCGAGCGCCTTCATCGCGGCCCACTTCGCCTCGCCGAGAGTGTCGCCTTCGGCCTCGGCTGCGAGTTCCTCAGGGCGCGGCTCTTCGCTCACGGACATCCCGGCCATCCCCTCAGCGCCGGCGCCCTGAGCGCTTCTTCTTCTTGCGCGGCGAGGCCGGCGGCGCCTTGGTGCGGGCCCCGCCACCGGCGCCGGCCCGCGACGACGCGGCCTTCTGTCCGGCCTTCTGCCGGTCCTTCGCCCCGCCGTCCCCGGCGTCGCCGCCGTCGGCGGCAGCCACCACGGTCGGAGGCTTGCCCCGCGCCGGTTTCGACACCGCCTTCTCGGCCTCCGCCTCCGCGTCCAGGACCGGCTTCGGGTAGAGCTTCTTGACGAGGAGCTGCTGGCCGATCGTCCACACGTTGGTCGTGATCCAGTAGACGATCAGGCCCGCCTCGAAGTTGATGATGAAGATCACGAACACGAACGGCAGCGCGAACATGATCCGGCGCTGCATCGGATCCGCGCTGAAGGCCGTGACGGCGCTGGCCGCGAGCTGTGTGCCGACGTAGAGCACGATCAGCACGCCGAGCAGCACCGGCTCAGTGACCTTCTCGGCGAGGTTGTCAATCGCGTAGAAGCCCGGGTTGTCCGCGATATCCGCCTGGAACGCGTCCGACCGCAACAGGTAGAAGAGCGCGATGAAGAAGGGGATCTGCAGCAACAGCGGCATGCAGGAACCGAGCGGGTTGACCTTCTCGCGCTGGTAGAAGGCCATGACCTCCTGGTTCATGCGCTGCTTGTCGTCCTTGTAGCGCTCCTGGATTTTCTTGATCTCGGGCTGCAGCGTCTGCAGGCGCTGCATCGACTTCACGCCCTTGAAGGTGAGGGGCAGGATCAGGATCCGGACCGTGAAGGTCAGCAGGATGATCGACCAGCCCCAAGAGTTGGGGAAGTCGCCGATCACGCCATGCCAGAACTCGAGCACCCATTGGCAGGCGTCGATTAGAGGCTGAAGGACGTTGGCGATGAACATGGGCTAGGGCTGGGGGCGTGGACGGAACAGCTTCTGGTCCTCCACGAAGTCGACGCCGCCGTGACTCCAGGGGTTGCAGCGCAGCAACCGCCAGGCGGCAAGCACGACACCCCGGAACACACCGTAGCTGCGCACAGCCTGCACGGCGTACTCGGAGCAAGACGGATAGTACTTGCAGCGCGCCGGGAGTCCGGGTGAGATCGCGCGCTGGTAAAGGCGCACGGGGCTCGTGGCCACGCTGCGGAACGCGGAGACAAGGCGGCCGCTGCTGCGCTCGGCGCCGGCGGGCGGGCCGCTCACGCCCTGCCCTCCCTATCGGCCAAGCCGGCCTCCGCGAGCACGCCGCGGAGCGCCTCCTCGATCGCGGCCTCGCCGCCAGCCTTCGCCAGGTCGCCCGCGGCGGGGCGGGCGACGATCACGAAGTCGTGGCCGGGGCTGATCGCGTCGGCGTTCGCCCAGAACGCCTCCCGCAGCAGCCGCTTGATCCGGTTGCGCTCGACCGCCCCGCCGAGCTTGCGCCCGACGGACACCCCGAGGCGCGCGTCCTCGTCATCGCCGGAGCGCGGGAACGCGTACACCACGAGGTAGCGACTCGCGTGCGACCGTCCCTCTCGGTAGACGCGCTCGAACTCACCGCTGCGAGACAGCCTGCGGCGCTTCCGGCGCGCACGATCGGCCATCGTTACTACGGCGTGAGCCGCTTCCGGCCCTTGTCCCGGCGGCGCTTCAGCAGCTTGCGGCCGGCGCGCGTGGACATGCGCGCACGGAACCCGTGTGTGCGGGCGCGCTTGCGCTTTTTCGGCTGGTAGGTGCGCTTCATCGGGAGCAGCCAGGGTACAAGATCGCGCCGAAGGGGCCCGCCGATTTCCGGTCGACCAACGGCCAAAACGCGAGTCGCGACGCTTTTCCCGCGTTTTGCGGGAGCGCCCCCGAGCGCCCGCCTGAGCGCCGTGAGGGCAGGTGTAGACTCGGCTCGCCGAGGGCAGCGGCGGCCGTCTCTCCGCTCGTTTCCTTCCTTCCGCAAGTGACTCCTGGCCCCGGAGGAGGGTCCCGACCGCCCTTGCCAGCACAGCTCGACCAGCTCTGGGACGACATCAGGGAAGAGCTCCGGCGGGAGACGCCCGATTTCAAGTTCCACATCTGGCTGGAGCCACTCGAGCTCGCCGCGGTGCGTGGCCGGACCCTGTTTATCCGCGCCCCCGAGCACATCCGGACGTCGGTGGCCGAGCGCTACCTGCCCTTCCTGCGCGAAGCGGCGATGCGGTGCTTCGACGAGCGGGCCTCCGTAGAGGTCGTGGGCGCCTCGTGGCGGCCGCCGGCCGAGAGTGGTCCGGACGGGCGCTCCACCGAGGCGCCCGCCTCCAACCTGAACGCGAAATACACCTTCGAGCAGTTCGTGATCGGACCGGAGAATCACATGGCGCACGCGGCGGCGCTGGCCGTTGCCGAACTGCCCGCCCACTCCTACAACCCCCTCTTCCTGCACGGCTCGCCGGGAATCGGCAAGACCCACCTCCTGCACGCGATCGGCAACTTTGTCGAGCGCTACGGCTCCGGTCTCACCGTCCGCTACGCGACGATCGACGAGTTCACGAGCGAGTTCGTCGCGGCGGTTCGGGAGCGTCGGACGGGGCGCTTCAAGAGGAGCTTTCGAGGAGCCGACGTTCTCCTGATCGACGACGTCCAGTTCCTCGCCGGCCGCGCGAAGACCCGCGAGGAGTTCTTTCACACCTTCAACTCGCTGCTCGGCTCCGGACGTCAGCTCGTCATGACCTCTGATCGAAGCCCGGAGGAACTCCCGGGTCTCGAGGAGCGCCTGATTGAGCGGTTTCGCGCCGGGTTGGTAGTCGAACTCGACCCCCCCGCCGCGCCCATGCGCGGTGCGATCCTCGCCAAGCGCGCGGAGCTCGACGGAATTCAGATCGAGGAGGCGGCGCTGGCTGAGATCAGCGCACGGGTCACATCCAGCGTCCGCGCGCTCGAGGGCGCACTGATTCGCGTGGTGGCCTATGCGTCGCTCAAGGATGAGCCCGCGTCGCCCGAGTTGGCGCGCCATGTGCTCCGGCGCCTCGGAACCGACACAGGCACCGAGACCTGCGGCATCGGCGAGATCCTCGACGCGGCCGCACGTGAGTTCGGCGTCGAACGTCGGGAGATCCTGTCACGAGACAGGCGTTCGGCCGTCGCAACCGCTCGCCAGGTGGCGATGTACCTCGCCCGGGAGCTGACGAACCACAGCCTTCCGGAGATCGGCCGTGGCATGGGGGGACGCAGCCACACGACCGTCCTACACGCCGTCAAGCGAATCAACGCCGCCGTGAACACCGATCCAACTGTGCAAAGCGCCGTCGACAGTCTGCGCCGTCAGCTCGGCCGGCCCACCTGACGACCGACGTGAATGGAAGAATCAACAGCTTCCGCACAGGCGGCATTCCGCTTCCCGTCTGATCTCCCGCGGGATGTCTAGGTTCTCTACAGCACCAACCACCTCAAAGAGATAGGCAGCATCAGTTGAAGCTCACCGTTTCACGGGAAACGTTCGTCGCGAACCTCGGTATTGCCGTTCGCGGCGCCTCCAGCCGTAGCGCGATTCAGACCCTTGCCGGTGTTCTGCTCCGAGTCGAGAATGGCACGGCCGAGCTCCAGGCCACCGACATGGAGCTCGGTGTCCGCGTGTCGCTAGAGACGAGGGAATCCGTGCCCGGCCAGGCCGTCGTGCCCGCTCGGCTTCTCCTCGACGTCGTTCGCTCGCTTCCGAAGGACGAGTTGACTCTCGAGTACCGGAGCTCCCATCAGGACGTGGAGATTGTCTCAGGTCCCGCGAAATTCCACCTGCGCACGCTTCCCAGCGAGGACTTTCCGAAGCTGCCGGAGGCGCCGGCTGAAGGTGGCCTCAGCGTGCCGGCTGATGCGTTCGTCGACACGATCGGCCGCGTTGCAAGGGCTGCCTCACGTGACGAGACGCGCCCACACCTGACGGGAGTACTTGTCACCGCCAGCGGCAACGAGCTGCGGATGGTCGCCACCGACTCGTACCGCCTAAGTGTCAAGGAGACCACGCTCGAGGCAACCCTGGACGGTGATCTCGAGGCGAACGTCCCGGCGCGAACGCTGCAGGAGCTCAGCCGGATCGCCACATCCGGCGGCGCCGAGTCGATCGGTGTAGCTGCGCTCGAGAACCAGGTGGTGTTCACGGTCGGGGACGTGGTGCTGTCGTCGCGGCTGGTCGAGGGGCGCTTTCCCAACTACCAGCAGCTGCTGCCTGAGTCCTACGAGCACGAGCTGCGCGTGAGCCGGGATGAGCTCCTCGACGTGGTGCGCCGCGTCGGCTTGCTGGCTCAGAAGAACGCTCCGCTGCGGCTGCGCTTCACGGAGGGGGTCCTCGACGTCTCGGCACAGACCCCCGATGTCGGCGAGGCGAGCGAGTCGCTGCCGGTCCCCTTCAACGGCGAGGAGCTCGAGATCGGCTTCAACCCGGAGTTCTTCCGAGACGGTCTCGACAGCGCCGAATCTGACGAGCTCGTCCTGAAGCTGATCAGTCCGTTGCGCCCCGGCCTGATCGAGTCGGGCGGCGACGAGGCCGGCTTCCGTTACCTCGTGATGCCGATCCGTCTGAACGTGTAGTGGTCGCCTCCGGAAACACGCTCGCGTTCGGCGGCTGCGAACCTTCGCCCGGCCGCACCCGCGATGCTCGTCGATGCTCTGCATCGACTGCGCTCGCGTGCACGCCCATGCTCGGTTCTCGCTCGCCGAGCCACGACCGTATTTCCGTCGGAGACCACTAGGCGCCGTGGTCGCGACGCGCATCGAGCTGCGCGACTTTCGCAACTACAAGAACGCCGAGCTCGCGCTCGGCGAGGGGCTGACCGTGGTGGCGGGCCCCAACGGGGCCGGCAAGACCAATCTGCTGGAGGGCCTCTATTTCGGCTGCACGGCGCACTCGCCGCGGACGGCCAGTGAGCGTGAGCTGGTGCGCCGCGGCGCCGAGGTTACCCGCGTGGTACTGGACACGGCAGACGACGAGGGCGCCCACCGCATCGAGGTCGGCTTCGAGCCCGGCGAGGCCAAGAAGCTGCGCGTGGACGGCAGCCCTGTAGACAGCCTGTCGACGATCGCCGCGCGGCCGCTCGCCAGCGTCTTCTTGCCCGAACGGCTCGAACTCGTCAAGGGCGCGCCGGCTGGCCGCCGGGCGCATCTCGACCAGGTGATCGCGGCCCTGTGGCCGGCCCGCGCTGGAACGCGTGCCGCCTACTCTCGCGCTCTGGCGCAGCGCAACGCTCTCATCGCGCGCATTCGCGCCGGCGCGGCGGGCCCGGATGCGCTCGACGCTTGGGACGCAGAGCTCGCCCGCGAGGGCATTCGGCTCATCGAGGACCGGGCCGAGGCTGCCACCGGCCTGCGGCAGCCCTTCGCCGATCTCGGCGCGCGTCTCGGCCTCCCCGGCAAGCCGGAGCTTCGTTACCGGCCGCGCTCCACCGCCGAGGACGCCGAAGGGCTGGCGGCGGAGCTTGCGGAGCGCCGCAACGCCGATCTCGAGCGCGGATTCACGGCCCACGGGCCGCACAGGGACGAGCTCCAGCTTCTCCTGGAGGGCGTCCCGCTGCGGGCGTACGGCTCGCAGGGCCAGCAGCGGGCGGCGCTGCTCGCGCTCCTGTTCGCCGAGCGCATGCTTCTTGCCGAGCGTCGCGCCCGGCCTCCCCTGATGCTGCTCGATGACGTGATGTCCGAACTCGACGCGGAACGCCGCGAACTGCTCGCGGTGTTGCTCCGGTCGGGCGGCCAGGCCGTGATCACTGCGACCGAGCCCGAGCACGTGCCCGGCGTTGCACTTGCCGGGGGCGGTCTCGTCCGCGTCGAGGCAGGGGCGATCCGTTCGGCGGCGGGGGCCGTGGCCGCGTGAGGCGCCTCGCCCCGAGGCCGCTCGCCGTGGCGCTCGAGGGCGTGGTCGGGCGCGCCGGGCCGGCGACACCGCTCGCACGCGCGCAGGCAGCTTGGGGGGAAGCGGCGGGGAGCGGGCTGGCCGCGGTTGCAGAGCCCGTCTCTGAGCGCGACGGCGTCCTCACCGTAGCCTGCGAGTCGGCGGTCTGGGCCCAGGAGCTCGAGCTGCTGAGCGGCGATCTCCTGGCCCGCCTGAACGCGGCGCTGGCGGATTCTGGAGACCCTCAGCTCGCCCGCCTTCGGTTCGTCGTTGGTTCGGGATTTAACTGACACCGGCGTGGCCTGTGACACACCCCGTTGCGCACGCGTTCCACCGTGTGTGTTTTTGCGCGATTTGCGGGCATTTTGTAACTCGGAAACCCGTCCGAAGCGGGGGGTAGCCTGCTAATATCAGGGACGGTCTTATGTACCGCCCCGGCCCGTGTTGACAGGCGGCACGGTGTCGGGGCTTTTCATGGTGTTTAGCGGCCAGAGTGGCCGCGTGATGAAGGGAACCACTTGGCCGATCGGCCCGATAACGGCGAAGAGCAGATGCATGGCGACGGCGCGGGACCCGAGCCCGCGAAGGACGCTTCCGCGAAGGCGAAGGGCGGCAGATCAGGCAACGGCAACTCGACCTACGGCGCCCAGGACATCACGGTCCTCGAGGGGCTAGAGGCGGTCCGCAAGCGCCCCGGTATGTACATCGGCTCCACGGGGCTGCGCGGCCTCCATCACCTGATCTACGAGGTGATGGACAACTCGGTCGACGAGGCGCTCGCCGGCGAGGCGGATGAGGTCGAGATCGTCATCCACCCCGACAACAGCGTGACCGTCACCGACAACGGCCGCGGCATCCCGGTCGACGTGATGGAGAAGGAGGACCGGCCGGCCGCCGAGGTGGTGCTGACGGTGCTCCATGCGGGTGGCAAGTTCGGCGACGGCGGCGGCTACAAGGTCTCGGGCGGTCTGCACGGAGTGGGCGTCTCGGTCGTCAACGCGCTCGCCGAGTGGCTCCACGTCACGATCTGGCGCGACGGCTACGAGCACACCCAGTCGTACGAGCGCGGCAAGCCCACCGGCGAGCTGAAGAAGGGCGGCAAGACAAAGCGCCGCGGCACGAGGATCACCTTCCTGCCGGACATGGAGATCTTCGAGGAGATCGACTACGACCGCACGGTCCTCGAACAGCGCTTCCGCGAGATGGCCTTCCTCACCAAGGGCCTCAAGATCGCCTTCCGGGACGAGCGCGGCGAGCGCTTCGAGACAACCTTCCAGTACGACGGCGGCATCGTCGACTTCGTCAAGTACCTGCACGGCCAGGGCACGCGCGAGCCGCTGCACAAGAAGATCGTCTACGTCGAGGACTCGAGCGAGATCGGCGAGGTCGAGGTGGCGCTGCAGTGGAACGACTCCTACCAGGAGGCGCTGCTCTCGTTCGCGAACAACATCAACACCCACGAGGGCGGCACACACCTCTCCGGCTTCCGCTCGGCGCTCACGCGCACGATCAACGCCTACGCGCGTCAAAAGGGTGAGCTCAAGGAGAAGGACCCGAACCTTCAGGGCGAGGACATCCGCGAGGGACTCACCGCGATCATCTCGGTGAAGATCTCCGACCCTCAGTTCGAGGGTCAGACCAAGACCAAGCTCGGCAATCCGCCGGTCGAGGGCTTCGTGCAGGCGGCCGTCAACAAGGGGCTGGCGGAGTTCCTCGAAGAGAACCCGACGGACGCCAACCAGATCATCCGCAAAGCCGTCGCGGCGCAGCGCGCCCGCGAGGCGGCCCGCAAGGCGCGCGACCTCACCCGACGCAAGTCGGCGCTCGAGAACTCGACCCTCCCAGGCAAGCTCGCCGACTGCTCGGTGCGCGATCCTGCGCTGGCGGAGATCTTCATAGTCGAGGGCGACTCGGCCGGTGGCTCGGCGAAGCAGGGCCGAGACCGCAACACCCAGGCGATCCTGCCGCTGCGCGGCAAGATCATCAACGTCGAGAAGAACCGCATCGACAAGGTGCTCTCGAACCGGGAG
>Ga0081538_10001671_pt1 | contig 22633 bp, 23 predicted proteins | sample TabmetS5T2R1_FD_71022 | JGI IMG/M metagenome (GOLD analysis project Ga0081538, IMG submission 71022) | Tabebuia heterophylla rhizosphere microbial communities from the University of Puerto Rico - S5T2R1 | ecosystem: Host-associated > Plants > Roots > Rhizosphere ...
GACCCCCATGTGGCCTGGGCCCGGAACGGGTGGGAGCGCATCCGGCCCTTCTCGACCGGCGGGAACTACGTCAACTTCCAGCTGGCCGAGGACGACAGCACCCGGACCGCCGCCGCCTACGGCGCCAACTACCAGCGCCTCCAACAGGTCAAGGCCAGCTACGACCCCGACAACCTGTTCCGGGTCAACCGCAACATCTCCCCGGCGGCCTGACAGCGGGATGGGCGGCGGTTAGCGGGTGGCGAACTTGAGCAGGTCGGCCAGGGTGACGTTGCCGGGCTGGCCGATCGGGCGGTCGCCGACCTTGCCCGGCGGCTTCCAGGTGGGCTGGAGGCGCAGATACGAGGCGGGGTCGCCCTGGAGGAGGCCAATGAGGACCTCGGCCACGATGCGGCCGCCGAGGGCCCCCAGCCGCCGGCCGTCGTGGCGGCGCTCGGCCTCCATCAGGATGTAGTACCAGAGGGGCGTGTGGGCGCTCAGCGCGGCCGCGTGCTGCGGGTCGAGGCCGAGGCCGCCCAGGCCGAGCTCCTGGGTGGTCAGGGGGGTGACGCCGACCGTGGCCATCTTGGCCGCCACCGACTGGGCGGTCGGCAGCCGCAGCGCCTTGCCCCGGCGCAGGTTGAGCACGGCCAGCGGGTCGCGGGTCTTGACCAGGGCCGCCGGCAGCTTGAACAGCGGCTCGGCCAGCTTGGTGTTGATGCGGCGGCTGAGCTGCGGGCGGGAGCCGTCGATGGACACGAACCGGCTCCAGTCGACGGTCCACTCCGCCGGGAGCGGGCGGAACCCGCCGAGATGCTCCAGCGGCCCCGGGAGGGGCTGCCCGGCCGGCCGCTCGGCGAACACCGGCACGTCGGTCACGATCTCGTTGAGGTCGTAGATGGGCCGGATCATGGAGTGGCCGAAGCGGAACGCCGCCACCGAGAACTCCACCGGCAGGAACGGCTCGCTCTCCGGCTTGTAGAACTCCAGGTTGACGGTAGGCCCGGTGGGCGAGCGCTCGTCGAGGATGGCGCTGACCACCTCCTGGCCGCAGATCCGGGGCAGGAAGTCGTGCACCACCATCCACTGGTAGTGCCAGCGGACCCAGCGCTGGGTCTCCTCGAACAGGGCCCGGCCGGTGAACAGCGGCCGGCCGTCTGAGCCCTTGACGTTCCCGATGACGTCGGCCGCCCGGTCGTGGAGCTTGATGAAGGCCAGATGCAGCTGGGAGACGATGATGTTCTCGTCGTTGCGCGGGTCGCCGATCAGGGCCCGACCCTGCTCGTTGCGGGGCAGGTCCTGGCGGGCCAGCGGTTCGGCCAGCTCCCGGCCGGTCTGGGAGTTGAACCTGGGGGGGCGTCCGGCCAGCAGCTTGATGCCGCGGAAGCGGGTGTCGGTCCACTCGTACAGGTAGGGGCTGTCCGAGGGGCCGCGGCCGTACAGCGAGTCCAGGTCGAAGCGGGGGGTGCGGAAGTCGATCAGGGCGTCGGGGTCGTTGAACTTCTGCAGCTCGGATGCCGGGTCGAAGGTGATGTCGTGGTCGATGAACTGCCCCAGGTAGGTGTAGGCGGCCGGGATGTCGGGGTTGTCGCGGGCCGAGGGGGCCTCCTTCATGGCCCGGCCGAGTGCGATGAGGGCGTTGGCGTCGTGGTCGACGATCTGGAGCCCGGGCCCCCGGAACATTCGACCGAAGCGGCCCTGGAACAGCGGCGACAGCGGCACCCCGCTCTGGCCTCGGGGCTCATCGGCCCCGTGCATGGTGAGCCCGTGCACCGCGTTGGGCTGCTCTCCGGTCTCCTCGACGACGTCGACAGCCATCGGGGGGGCCCCCCTTCTCTCGGACGACCTGGTCAGGTAGCGCTCGACTGGCTACCCCTTGACCGACCCGGCGGTGAGGCCGCGGACGAAGTACCGCTGCAGCGCGATGAACACCGCCACCGGGACGACCATGCTGATGATGGCGCCGGCGGTCAGCAGCTGCCAGCCCTGCTGCTGCTGGCCGACCAGCCCGGCGACGGTGACGGTGACCACCTCGCGTTCGCCCGGCCCGAGGAACAGCAGGGCGATGAGCAGGTCGTTCCAGACCCAGAGGAACTGGAAGATGGCGAACGACGCCAGCGCCGGCACCGACATGGGCACGATCAGGCGCCAGAAGGTCTTGAAGTGGCTGGCCCCGTCGATCTTGGCCGACTCGATCACCGCCTTGGGCAGCGTCGACATGTAGTTGCGCAGGATGTAGATGGCCAGCGGCATGCCGAAGCCGATGTGGGCCAGGTAGACGGCGGCGAACTGCCCGGTCAGGTTGACATCGGTGTACAGCCGCAGCAGCGGCACCAGCGCCACCTGGTTGGGCACGACCAGCAGGCCGACGATGACGACGAACAGGGTGTCGCGGAAGGGGAACTCCATGAAGGTGAAGGCGTAGGCGGCGAACGCGGCGATCATGATCGGGATGATCGTGGCCGGCAGGGTCACCGCGAAGCTGTTGATGAACGAGTTGTTCATCCCCGCGTCCCACGCCTCGCGGTAGTTGGCGATGGTGTACTGGGTGAAGTCCAGCGGCGAGGTGATGACCGTCCACCAGCCCGAGGTGAGGGCGGCCTCCTCGGTGCGGAACGAGGTCACGATGATCCCGATGGTGGGCACCAGCCACAGGAAGCAGATCACCAGCAGGACGATCCTGGCGGGCCAACTGGCTCGCCCCGCGCCAGGGGCTACGCCCGCTCCGCGGCGTGGCATGGCCCGCCGCGGCTTGACCTCGGCCGGTACCGGGGTTGGAGGAGGAGTGGTTCCCGTGGTGGTCATCGTGCTGCCTCCTCGGCCCGGAAGTGACGCACCTGGTAGGCGACGACGGGCACGACCGCGATCATCAGCATGACCACGATGGCGGAGGCCCTGCCGTTGTCGCCGTTGCGGAACAGCTCGTTGAAGAAGCGGACGGCGATGATGTCGGTGTTGAAGTTGCCGTTGGTCATCACGAACACGACGTCGAAGGCCTTCAACACGGTGATCAGCACGGTGATGAAGACGGTGATGACCGTCCCCCAGATCTGCGGCACGGTCACCCGGAAGAAGATCTGGCGCTCGTTGGCCCCATCGATACGGGCCGCCTCGATCGTGTCGATCGGCACCCCCTTGATCGCCGCCGACAGCAGCACCATCGAGAACCCGACCTGCGCCCAGATCAGGATGACCATCAGCAGGAAGCTGTTGAGCCTGAGGGTGTCGACCTGGAGCCAGGCCACCGGGTCGAACCCGAGCGCGGTCCAGACCGCGTTCTGCAGGCCGATCTGGGTCTCCCCCTCGGGGCGGGCCTCGTAGATGAACCGCCAGATGGTGGCCGCGCCGACCCCGCTGATGGCCATGGGCAGGAAGATGCTGGACTTGGTCAGCCGCTCGCCCCCAGAGCCCAGCCGGTCGGCCAGCACCGCGACTGCCAACCCCAGCGCCACCACCACCGCCGGCACCACGGCGATCCACAGCAGGGTGTTGACCAGGGTGATCTGGAAGTCGCGGGAGCCGAGCAGGTCGGTGTAGTTCTCCAGCCCGACCCAGGCCGTGCTGGTGGCGTTGGCGAAGCTCAAGACGATCGTTCGCACCGCCGGATAGATCAGGAAGAGCCCGATGGCGGCGATCGCGGGCAGGATAAAGACCCAGGGCTTGACGCGCTCCTCCCACTTCTGGGGAAGCATCTCGGCCAGCCGGTTGAGGATCCAGTAGAGCAGCAGGGCACCGCCCACGCCACCAACGATCGCCAGCAAGGCGTTGATCACTCTGACCATCCACCTGCTCCCTTCTGCTGCTCAGGGCCCGCGTGGACCGGGTGGGTGCGCCACCCGCAGGTCGCGCACCCACCCCTCAGCGTGCTAGCTGGGCCAGCTGTCCTCGATGTCTTTGAGGGTGTCCTCGAGGTTCTTCTGACCGCTGATCCAGGCGGTCATCCCCTTCCAGAAGCTGCCGGCCCCCACGGATCCGGGCATGGTGTCGGAGCCGTCGAACCGGAACACGGTCGACTCGTAGGCGAGCTTCGTGAGCGCCTTGGCGGTCTCGGTCGGGTACAGGCTGATGTCGAAGGTCTTGTGCGGCGAGATGTAGCTGGCTTCCTTGGTCCCACCGTTGAAGGTGGGACTGGTCATGAACTCGATCGCCTTCTTGGTGTCGTCGTCGTTGGTGAAGGCGCCCGCCAGGTCGCCGCCGCCCAGCACCGGCTTGCTGCTGGCATCCGTCGACGGGAGCAGGAACACGCCGACCTCTTCGTCGAGGTTCTGCCGCACCTTCTCGGTGATGAAGCCCTTCTGGGTGATGAAGTTGCCCTGCCGGTGCAGCAAGCACTTGGGCGGGTCCTGGAACATGGGGTTCATCGCGGTGGCGAAGTTGGCGCCCACGACCCCCTTGCGGCCGCCGAAGACGTTGCCGTCGGCCAGCGCCAGCTTCTCGAACTCCTGGCCGGCCTGCACCACCACCGGATCGTTGAAGGGGATCTCGTGCCTGACCCACTGGTCGTACTTCTCGGGGCCGCCGTAGCGCAGCACGAACTCCTCGATCCAGTCGGTGCCCACCCAGCCGGTGGCGGCGGCCGACTCGAGGCCGACACACCACGGCGTCGTGCCGTCGGCCTTGATCTGGTTGGTGAGCGCCTCCAGCTCGGCGATGGTGGTCGGTGTCTTGTAGCCCTTGGCCTCGAAGGCCTTCTTGGGGTACCAGACCAGGCTCTTGACGTTCATGGACATGGGCACGCCGTAGGTCTTGCCCTCGAGGGTGCCGGTGTCCAGGATGCCGGGAACCAGCGACGCCCGCAGCGAGTCCATGTTGAGCATGCCGCCGAGGTCCTGCAGCTTCCCCTGCCTGGCGAAGTCCAGCATCAGGCCGGGCTGCGGGAACAGGGCGATGTCGGGGGGGTTGTTGCCCTGGACGCGGGGCCGGATCAGCGTGTCGAACGACTGGGAGGCGTCGGTGAACTTGATATTGATGCCGGAGGACTGAATGAACTCCGCCATCCCCTGCTCGAAGCCCTTGGACTGGTCCCCGCCGAAGCCGTACATGATCTCGATCTGCTTGTCGCCGGCCTCGGCCTCGCCACCGCCGCCGCCACCGCCGCCGCCTTCCTCGCTGAGGCAGGCCGAGGCGAACAGCATCGCCACCGCGGCCACCGCGATCCCCTGGAACAATCTACGCCATCGCATCCTGTCTCCCTTTCGTTGACGCCGCAGCACCAAGTCGGTAGTCGGGCTCTCCCACAGGCCTGCCCTCCGGGTATTCAACCGCACTACCTGGCGTGCTGGCCCACCAGCTTCCATCAACGAGACGTGCACGGCCCCTTTCGTGAGGACGACCGCGACGCTGCGCTCGCGAGGCGAAGTGGCCAACGGGTCTCGATCATGCATTGGGGCAGCATGGGGTGTCCACCGGGACGGTGGCGAGCGGCACGGTCCCCGTCGCTGACCTGGACGGATCATGGATTTGCCTTTGCCCCGCTCACCGGCCCGCGAAACCGACGCACGCGCGCCGGCCGGCACCGCCGCGACCCCTTGCGGCCCCCACCGGACACGATTAGATTAGGGGCGATTATCATTCCGCCGGTAGTCTCCCATGCCACAACTGGGTGTCAAGCGGGCGATCGGGGAGCATGCAGAGGTCGACGCCAACCTCGCTGATGCTGCGGCGGATGACCGCATCCGCCGTGCTCGACGCCCTGCGGGCCGGCGGCCCCATGACCGGCTCCGACCTGATCGACGCCACCGGCCTGGCCCGGCCCACCGTGCACGTGGTCTGCAACGAGCTGATCCGGCTGGGCTGGATCCGTGAGACCGAGAGGCGCCGTCCCGGCGGTGACAGCCGCCGCGGCCGTCCCCCGCGCTGCTACGAGTTCCAGAGCCGGGCCGGGTTCGTGCTCGGCATCGACGCCACCGACCGGGTCACGGTCCGCCTGGCCGACCTCCGCGGCGACTGCGTGACCGAGGCCAGCCAGCCGCTGGCTCACGTCTCGGTCTCGGCCGACGAGCGCCTGGCCGCCATCCGCCGCCTGACCGACTCGGCGCTGTCGACGGCGGCCGTCGACCCCGCCCACGTGCTGGCCGTGACCGTCGGCGTCCCCGCCCCGGTCGACGCCCGGGGCCGCCCGGTGGGCCGGAAGGCCTACCTGCCCGGGCTGCCCGGCCGGGACCTGGGGCCGGAGGTCGGCGGCCGCTTCGGCTGGCCGGTGCTGGTCGAGAACGATGCCAACCTGGCCGCCTGGGGCGAGCGCTGGCGCGGGGTCGCCGCCGGGGTCGACGACCTGGTGGTGATGGTGGCCGACGAGCGGCTCGGCTCCGGCCTGTTCCTGGGGGGTCGGCCCATCCGGGGCCACAGCGGCGGCGCCGGCGAGTTGCGCTTCTTCGAGCTGATCGAGCGCGTCGGCAGCACCTACGGCATGTGCTACCTGGTCCGCGCGCTCGGCGCCGAGGCCGTCGCCGACCTGGGCTCCGACGGCCGGGCGCCGGCCGGCGGCTCCGGCCGGACCCTGTGGGCCCTGGCCGGGGGCGATCCGACGCGGGTGGAGACGGCCACGGTCCTGGAGGCCGCCCGGGCGGGGGACGAGGTCGCGCTCGGGATCGTGGACCGGGTGGCCGACCGGATGGCCCACGCCATCGCCGCCCTCGCCGGCATGCTCGACCCGGAGCTGGTGGTCATCTCCGGGGCGGTGGCCGACGCCGGCGACCTGTTCCTCGACCGCATCCGCGAGCGGTTGGTTCGCGACCTCATCGACACCCCGCCGCGGGTCTCGATGAGCACCCTGGGTGACCAGGCGGTGGTGGTCGGCGCCGTCCGCCTGGCCCTCGACCATGTCGAGGCCAGCCTCCTGGGCGGCCCCGGCGACACCCCCTGGAAGCAGGCCCCCGCTCTGGCCGCCGCCCCGTCCCAGGGCTGACCGGGCGCCGTGGCATGACAGCGACGGCGCCATCCCCGATCCTATAGCCAGCAGCCGCCGTCACCGGGAGGTACGCCGTGACCGAACAGGCTCACACCGGGCCCCACCCCGACCGCAACCTGGCCCTGGAGCTGGTCCGGGCGACCGAGGCGGCGGCCATCGGCGGAGCCAGGCACCTGGGTCGGGGCGACAAGGAGGCGGTCGACCAGGCGGCCGTCGACGCCATGCGCCCGGTGCTCGGGCAGATCGCCATGGACGGCGTGGTCGTGATCGGCGAGGGCGAGAAGGACAACGCCCCCATGCTCTACAACGGCGAGCGGGTCGGCGACGGCACCCCGCCGGCGGTCGACATCGCCGTCGACCCCGTGGACGGCACCACCCTGACCGCCAAGAGCCTGCCCAACGCCATCGCCGTGGTTGCCCTGGCCGAGCGGGGCACAATGTTCGACCCCGGGCCCTGTGTCTACATGGAGAAGCTGGCGGTCGGCCGCGACGCCGCCGACGTTGTCGACTTCGAGGCTCCGATCGAGGACAACCTGCGCCGCATCGCCCGGGCCAAGGGCTCGGACGTGACCGAGCTGACGGTCTGCATCCTGGACCGGCCCCGGCACGAGGAGGAGCTGGTCGGGCGGGTCCGGGCCACCGGCGCCCGGGTGAAGTTCTTGATGGACGGCGACGTGGCCGGGGCCATCATGGCCGCCCGCGAGGACACCGGCGTCGACGTCGCCGTCGGCATCGGCGGCACCCCTGAGGGCGTCATCACCGCCTGCGCGCTCAAGTGCCTGGGCGGCGCCATGTTCGGGCGGCTGTGGCCGCGCGGCGAGGGCGAGCGCCGGGCCGCCCTGGACGCCGGCTACGACCTCGACAAGGTCCTGGACATCGACGACCTGGTGCGGGGGGACAACGTGTTCTTCGCCGCCACCGGGGTCACCGACGGCGAGCTGCTGCGCGGCGTCCGCTTCCGCGCCCACGAGGTGCTGACCCAGTCGTTGTCGATGCGCTCGGCCTCCGGCGCCGTCCGGCTGATCGAGGCCCGCCACCAGCTCGACCGCTCCAACCTGGTCGCCCGCCCCCGCTCCTGAGCTCGGGCCCGCCCGAGGGTTTGTCCTTGCTCTGGTCTTGGAACAATCCCTTCATGACCGCATCAGGCACCACCCGCCGGCGAGCCGTCGGAGCCGACCCCCCGGTCCGCTCCTTCGGCCAGCGCCGGATCTGCGAGGCCCCGGGCTGCCAGGCCCACCTGTCGACCTACAACCCGGCCCCTCGCTGCTACCTCCACGACGGCTGGGACCGCGAGCCCAAGACCCGCGCCCGCCGCCGCTGACCTCGGCAGCCCCAGGCCGCCTCTGGTAGCCTCCATCCCCGTGCGCGCCGCTAGCTCAATTGGCAGAGCAGTGCCCTCTTAAGGCAACGGTTCGGGGTTCGAGTCCCTGGCGGCGCACCCCCATCAGCCCAGCTTAAGCCCAATGTCCGGTCGGGCTTCTCATTTGGTCGGCTTGCTCGGGCCCGCATTGGGCCCGCGGAGGGGCCGAAAAAGGATCTGATCCACATCTCGTGATGGAGCGACCCCGAGCCGGTAGCGGGACCCGTGATCCTGCCCGGCATGTGAACACCGTGGATCGCCACAGTGAAGCGCGATGAGCTGCCGCAGCTGCACTCGTTGCCGCTGGGCTCAACCGTGATCTGGCCGCTGTGGTCAATTGCCTGACCTTGCCATACAGCTCTGGGGCGGTGGAGGGCACCGTGAACCGGATCAAGATGCTCAAGCGCCAGATGTACGGGCGGGCGAAGTTCGACCTACTCCGCAAACGCGTCCTCCTGGCTGGATAATGCGTCCTGATCATCGGGTCAGTCGTCCAGTGTGCGATTTCACTGGAACTCCTCGGCGACGTATGGACGCGTGTCACGCTGGCGCCACGCACCGGCAGGCGTTAGCAGACAGCAACCGCGATGTCGATGACCCGAGGGTCGTGCCAGATCTGAGTCCTGTGTTCCGAGGTGCCACGATGCTGTTATCCGAAGCCCGTCGGGTCGTCGCGGTCGTCGCGGCGTTCGCGGCTGGAGTGATCCTGGCCTGGGTGCCGTTCAGCTCAGAGCCGCTGCCGTTTCGCGAGACGTCGCGGTACCCGATGTGGGTCTTTCTCATCGCGATCGCCTGCGCGTCGTGCCCGATCGTCTGGAGTCATGGCACAAGCGCCCTCGCCAAACTCCCCGCTCACCGTCCACCGATGCTGGAGGCGTTGGCATACGGCGCCTGGACGATAGCGCTGACCGTGGGACTGCTGGTGGTGCCCGCGGCATTGCCTAGTCGAGGATCCCCTCCGGTGCCGCTGCCCAACCTCGGGCTGCGCTTGGCGGTCGTGTACCTGGCGGTGATCCTCGCTGCCGCGCCCGGCACCATCGCCATGTACCGGATCTGGGAGGCCTGCCAGCGCGGCGATGGGGAGGTGGCGGATTTGGTCGCCTGGCGTTCAATCCTGCAGTCTCAGTTGGCTGCGCTCGGGGCGCTGATCGCACTTGGCACGTTGACTACCGCCGCGCTGCGCAACGCCCTTCTCGCCGCCTTTACGGCCCGTCCCGACGACTTCCCAGCCGAGTATGTGCTGCTGTTCGGCGCCGGTCTGACGGTGGTCGTCGCGCTGTTGTACGCGCCGCCGTCGGAGCGGCTGCGACGACGGGCACAGGCGATGGTCGACGAGGCGTTCCCGGTCCCCAACCAGCTTGAGGGCGACTGGCAGCAGCAGTTGCAGCGCCGCCGTGACCTATCCGCCGTGCTACGGACTGATGAGATGATTCACAACTCGATCCAAAACGCGCTAATCATCGGCGGTCCTCTGATCACCAGCGCGCTGACGCTTCTGGTTCCCACCGACTGAGGTGCCCGCACAGCAGCGCCGGCCGCTGTTCATTGACGCCGATACCGGAGTCAGTTGCGATCACGAGATGTGGGTCAGAACCGCCGAAAAGGCCCCGGCTGGAACTTCAAGATCGACCCCTCGGCCGCATCCTGCAGCCCGATGGCGTGCATGTTATCCAGCCGATCGCGCAGCTCGGCGTCGTGGCCCTCGAACAGGTGGCCGTAGCGGTCGAGGGTGAACGACACTGACGTGTGGCCGGCCCGGGCGGCCACTTCCTTGGGGTTGGCGCCGGCGGCGATCCAGAGGGCAACCGCCGTGTGGCGAAGGTCGTGGGGCCGTAGAGGCTCCAAGCCGGCGGCGCGGACAGCGGGCAGCCAGACCTTTGCACCCGACTGCTCAGCCGGTACGTCGAAGCGCCATATTTCGATGGGTGATTCACCAATGTACTCGACGAAACCAATAGCGACACTTCCGTCGTCTGCCCAGCGTAGGAATGCGTACGTCCAATCCGCATTGGTAGTCACTGCGACCGCCTCCGCACACCTCACCGATCGAGCCTTATATGCGTCGCAGACTCTACAAGGCTGCCGAGCAACTGACGCAGCGGGTCGATCCGGCCATGGTCGCGGAGGGCGAGCACCAAGGGCATCCCACGCCGGACAGGACCCTGAGCTGGGTAGTGGCGCCATGGCGCTGGTCCGCGCTGGGTCCGTGGCACAACGGTCGAGCACGGGCATGGGCGGTCACCAACGGTCGCCCACGGTTCGGAGGAACCGCAGGTCGCGGGCCCTTCGGCTCAAGCAGCTGGGATAACGCAGACGGGAGGTTCGGATTGTGGTCCCGAAGGTCGGGGGTTCGAGTCCCCTCGGTCACCCAAGACCGTAGGTCAGAGCTGTTCGGCCACTGCCGGTCGCGATGGTCAACCAGCCTGACATAGGCCGGGATATGGGCCGGCCCCGCGCTGGATCCGCCCCGACCACGACTCGGCGGCGTCCGGGCCGTCCGGGCAGGTGCTCCAGGGCCTCTGTGAACAAGGGCCCCGCCCGCCGAGGCGAGCAGGTGAAGCGGGCGCTAGATTCTCCTGCTACTGGCCTAACTGTTCCCCGTCGCGGGGAGGGACCTTAAGCTGACACGCGATCCGACACGCTCCTGTGAACCGCTCGAGCAGGCCGATCTCGAGCGCCTCGGCCGCATCGCTGACGCCGAACTCGACGAGTTCTTCGCCCGCAATCCCCGGCTCGCTGCTTGGCGCGCCCGCGTTCGCTTCATCGCTCTCGCCCAAGGCGGGGCCGAGCACTACCTACGCCGCCAGCGCGGCATCTGGGACCTCGACGTCATCATCTGTTTTGCCTACGACCCGACCCTGCCCCGCCTGTTCCGGCGCAACCCCACGCACTGGGATTGGGGTCCGTCCAAGTTTGGCCGCTGTCCCCATGACGACCCTTCTTACACCGGACGCGCGGTGGACGTGATGCTCTGGGTGATCACCGACCGACCGGACCCCATCGAGGGCCTGCGGGAATGGCTCAGCGAACGCGTCGCCAAGAAGCCAAATGCGATACGCACGCCGGATCTCGCGCATGAACCGGTGGTGCTCATCCGGCCCGAACCTGGACGAGTTGTCTGGGACCCGCCGAGCGTGCCACCGCCACGGAACAAGACAGAAGGGCATCGCGCCACCGTGCGCCGGGCTCCAGCCTAGGACTTAGGCGGACGGGGGCGGTGGCAGGATCCCGATCTGGGTGAGGACCTCCGCCATGTTCCAGTAGTCGGAGTTCCGCTTGATCTTGTCGCCCTCGAACTCGCCCGCCGAGGCGCCACGCACCGAGAAGCTCTTGTGGGTCGCCGGGATGGCCGTGTCGCCCTCGTGTGTTCCCGACATCCTCCACTCGAGCCCGTAGCGGCCGCTCGGATCGATGATCAGGGGCCCGGCGTCCTCAATGTGAAAATCGGGGAAGGCCGCGAACGTCTCCTCGACGAAGGTGCGGATCTCCGCCTTCCCCCGGTTCACGCGGGCCGCGGTGACGTCTTCATAAACGCCGTCGTCGGTGAAGAACTCGAGGAGCGCATCGACATCGTGGTTGTTCCAAGCGTCCCGGTAGCGGTCGAATAAGGCGGCATCCATGACGACCTCCGATCTCGCGCCCGATGGCGGCGAGGTGACCCTACCGCAGGGTAAGCCTCGAGAGCTCGGTCCGCGTTGGGTCCGTGCCGCAACGGTCGTGAACGGGCATGAGCTGTCGCCAACGGTCGCCCACGGTTCGGAGGAACCGCAGGTCGCTGGCCCTCCAGGTCAGGCAGCTGGGATGATGCACGCGGGCGATTCGGATTGTGGTCCCGAAGGTCACACGGTTTGGAGTACCTCGGCCGTTGTTGCCATCCCTGCCCACAACGGCTTCCCCTCGCGGTGCCGCCTTGGCTCCATCTGATGCGGCCGGTAGGACGAGTGTGCCGTCCTCGCGCTATAGGCTTCGTGCGGCCGGCATGGTTCAGTAAGCCCCTGCCCGCCTGACACTTCGCTATGGCGAGCTCGGCATCGACGGACACACCTTGTAACCGCCTGGTCTGGCACTTGATTCAGGAGACCCTGCGCAGGAAACTTCTCGAGTGGCTGATGCTATCCTTCTTGCTTGCACAGTTCTCGGAACTGTGACGAGCCTCGTGAGTGCCTTCATAACCTGGGATAAGTGGCGGCAGGAGAAGAGGTATGAACCGACCCCGGAGCCGGTCGGCAACAGCAGCAATCCTGCCCTCCCTATAGACGCCGACCCTGCCGACGTCGACCGTCGTCGCAAAATGCGGCGGCGCTTGAAACGTCGTCGCAGAATGTGGTTGGGCTTGACGGGCATCACAGCAGCCGTTGCGGTAGGGGGCTTCCTTGGCTGGCGAGCGAATCACCCGGGCCCGAGTGAATGGTCCGTCGAGATTCTCGCCACACAGGCCTGGACCGATACCCGCGTGGACTGCAAGGCTGGTGACGTCTTGGAGATCGCAGCCACTGGCACCGCCTACCACAGGCTCGGGGGCAGGGGCTTCAGTCCTAACGGGAACCCAGATCCCAAGGTTCGGAAGTTCAACGTCGAGGGGCTCCGAGATGTCAACCACGCCGCGCTCATCGGAAGCATCGACGGCCAGCCACCCTATTTCCCGGTGGGGAAGAAGAAGACCTATATGTGCGATGCCGTGGGCAGGCTGTTTCTCGGCATCAACGACAAGGGGGTCGACAACAACCGGGGGAAGTTCGTCGCCAGAATCAAGGAGAGGACGATCGCCGGGTAGAGCACGGGAAGCGGGTGTTCAACAGCTCAGGATGCTCGAGCAACTTTGAGGAGCCGTTTGAGTTCAGCAATCGATCTATTGAGTTTCACGCTTCTGCGTGACACGGCTCCGGGACCGCTACCTGCGACTTCGCCTACGACAGGCGTCATCTCAATATGAAACTCAATATGTTATTCAGATTTCGGAGTTGAGGTGACGCCCAGCCGCGCATGGTCGCTCGTCGACCAGAGCGGGCGACCAGGGGATTACGTTGCAGTCGCGAGACGTGACCAGGTGGGTTGTGCCCGTGCCGGCCTGCTCCTCGCCATCCCAGCCTGCGGTCTAGGCGGGCTTCCTATGGTGTTCTTGGATGTTGGCGTGGGCGACTGCGGTTCCTGGAGGTGCTGGCCATCCTGGTCGGGCCGATGCTTGGTGTAGGTGCTAGTGCTGCGCCCGTCGGCGGTCGAGGTAGCCGCCTCGCCGCCGGCCGTATGCCTCGGGTCTGAGCTGGCGCTCCAGCTGCATCAGGCTCCACACCTTGGCGCCATCGGCACGGAGGTAGGGCTCGACGTTGGCGGCCGCGGCAGCGATGGTGGCCAGGTCGACGCCGAGCAACTCGGCGCACCGCGGCAGCGGCGCCGCGATCGGCCGGCCCACGTCCGGGTCGTGCCAAGTCCCCACAAGGCCAGCATATCGAACACAAGTTCGAGTCGGGATCGGGAACGCTGCGTAGTCCCACGGGGCCGCGCACAGCCTGGGTGGGCCGCGCTGGGGCCGCAACTCGGCGGAACCTGGGGGACACCAGGGGACAGCAGGGGATAGCGAACCTCGAGGTCACCGGCCGTTGCGAGCCATCGACCTGGGCGGCGAAACCGCTGGAGTTAGCCTTCACACGGCAGAGGCCACAGGCCCGGTGAGACTCTTCTCTACCGTCTCAACACGGCCGGGCGGCCGCCTGCGGCAGCCGCCCTCCGCGCTTCCCTTGTACGTAAGCGACGAGATTCTTAAACGCTCTCAGACAGGGGTAGTCCTCAGGTCGTTGTCCGCTGGCCCGATGACGATATTGTAGCTCGTCCCAACGGTTGGATCCCCGCCAATGGCAGGTCCTGGCTGCACGAACCCGGTACGAGAAGCACATACCATCGTCGTCCGGCCCGCCCCCGGATTGTTGTCCTGCTGCCAAATATACCAGAGCACCAATTCGGTGTTTTGGTCAATGATCTCGATGTGACGAGATGGAAAGTCCTGCTCCCTGAAACACCAAGGGACCCAGCAGTTCCCCAAGCCGATGATCTCGCCCGGGTTGATCACTCGGTTATTTCCTGAACTTTCCGCGTTGATGAACAGCAGACTCCCTCCTCGCGCATTGAACGCATTCTGGAAGGCTGTGACCCAAAATGCCATCGATACTCCTCCTTTCGGGCAAAAGGGATGTTATAGGAGGTAGGAAGCGCCTAACTATCGAAAGTCACTCTATAATCTCAGACAGATACATGACCTGCTGTAGAGGAATGCGTTGATTTGTGGCGAGGATTGGGGAGTCGACTGTCGAGTCGAGTTAATCACCAGCGGTCTCGCGCCGGACGCCTCGACTACACGCGGTCTACGAGCACCACAACATCGATGAATCCTTCGTAGGCATCGTCGAAGGTTCCCGACCTGTCGCGAAGTGCAAACGTCGCGGTGACCTCGACATCCTCCTCATCGACCACTGCCCGCGTGTTGATCTCCAGTCGATGGAGGGGGTGCTCGCTGTTGGTGAATGCGACGTGAAAGCCATTAACGAGGCTCACGGCCTTCCGAACCCGCGAAGGAAATTCGAACTCACGAGTTTTTGTCCGTGGGCCACCTTCTTCTGACGCGAAACTGATCCTCTGCTCCTGGAAGTCGATCGGCATGGGACTCCCCTCTTCAGGTTGTGAAAACCCGATCGCTATGGCCGTGGGGTTTGTGCCCGCTTGTGCCAGTCATCGGCTGGAGCGGGGCCGGTGGTTGCTCTGATCCTGTAGCCGCTGAGTGTTTGCTGCGGATGGTCCTCGATCGCCAAGCCTGGCAGAGAGGACGCTACTCAGCTCAAACGAGCATGGGCGGCGACCTTGGCGACCCGGATGAACTGCTCGCGCAGGTCGACGAAGGACGCCGCGTCGAGACACGGGTAAGAAACGAGCGTAGGTGCACTCGCATGATCGCTCAGCAACCTTCTTCCTGCAGTTCGTCGCGCACATCTGACAGATCCATTCGTCTACCCTGCTTACTTCGCTTGGCCAAAGATAAGAGATCTTTGGCCAGTATTCGGGTGGCAACTCGCGCACCGGACAGATGCTACGCTACCGCCTCGAAGCCCTCGGCGGTCAGGTCGACTGAGCGACGCCACCCGCCCGCGCCTGATGATGGAACGGCAGTTCTTCCTACGGTTGTTACTGCTAAGGCAACGATGCCATATGCGGAGTACCGCCGTGACGACTGAGGTGTCTCGAATTGTGTTACGAGGCCGTCTATGAGCTGTCGCTCAGCCGCTTCGAAAGGACCGAATGCTGTCTATCCAGTCCTGAACTGCTACGTACAGGTCTTCGACCGACCCGACAATGCTCACCGTCGCGGGCTGATCAACAACGTCGACGGTCATTGTGATGCGGGCGACTAGACGCTGCTCAGAGCCCTCAAGCCAGGCGCGTACGATGAATAGGCCGACGCGTTCGGGTGGCATGGCATCCATACCGGAAATAGTATGAGGCCCGATGTCTCGCAGCTGTCAGCGGGGCGTCAGCGCTTGGATGAGCTCTTCCATCTGAGCCGTGGGTGGAGTTCTGAGTTCGCGAAGCAGAAGCTGCCGGTAGCGCTGATACTGGCGGACAGCCTCGCTCGGGTTGCCCTCGGCGGCGTAAACGCGGACGAGCATTCGATTCGCACTCTCTCGCAGCGGTTCCGCCCAGACTGCTGCGAGCGCCGCTTCGACCGCTTCGCTATACGCGCCGGCTGCCATCAGGCGCTCAGCCAGAGCCTCCAAGGCATGTAGTCGCAGTTGAGTCCAGCGGTCCCGCTCCAACAGCAACCACTCGTCATACCAGTCACGGAGGAGATCCGCCGATAATTCTGTGGCCGTGTGCGATCCGAGCGCTCCGGTTGGCCATGAGGCCGACCGATCGAGCAGACTCCGTGCCAACGCTGCCCGTTCCCGCATGTCCACGACCACATCCGTGCAGAGGCTGAGTCGGCTGCCAGTCGTGTCCAAGACGTTGTGGCGCGCCTGACGGATCCGCCAGAGCGCCGAACGTAGGTTGGCGCTGGCGCGCCGTCGATGGCTCTCCGGCCAGAGCGCTTCCGCGACGTAGGTCCGGAGCAAAGAGCCTCTGTGGACAGCAAGAAACGCCAACAGACGTTCTGCCCCAAGGGGCAGCGGCACAGGGACGTTCATGCAACGGAGTTCAAAGCCTCCGAGTAACGCGAGGTTCAGGGAGTTCGGCTTAGTCCAGCAGACGCATCGGTCGGACTCCAAGCAACACGCCCCCTCTAGAAGAATCCAGCTGGGCGGTTCGTTAGCTGTGAGTGCTTTGCGTGGCCCTACACATTTGAGTAAATATCGCTCTGGAGACCTCCATCATGAACGATCTGACGTCACGACGGTATCCTCTGAAGCGTGTGGATCGTGTTTCTTAGGGTCTTGGGGCTGATCCGCGAGCGTCATGACAAAAGGCCGGCGTGGGGCGAATCGGCCGGGTGACCCGCTCGATGGCCCAGCGGACCTGCTGAATCACCTCAGCCAGGTAGAACAGACGAGGTGCCAAACTCGGGATTTCGGGCGGGAAGATCCCCGAGATCTGGTGCAGTTTGAAGACAATGAGCAGGGTGGCTCTGCCCGGGCCGGCGGCCGTCCATCACCCGTGAACGACCGAATCATCGCGGGCTGACTGCCAAGCTGACTGCCAACCGCTCGGACTCATGCCAGCCCAGGGCGACATCGGCGGACGAGCACGAGCCGTCGACCTGGAGAGATGGATGGCAACGGACGGCGCTGGACGGGCGGGGAAGAGTTAGAAGTCCGCCGGTACCTTGTCTGGGCTCTCGCCTCACCAGCAGCTATTGCAGTGCTGTGCCGCTGGCCCCGAGGCCAGCTATCCGGCGCTCCTGGCAACGGCGCCGCCGGCAGCGGCGACACTCCTACCAGGCACCGACATGCCCGCCGGGCTCCACCCCGCCATTGCGGCTTACGCCGGGCCGTCGACGTTGATGGTGGACTCGCCCTGGCCAGCGCGCACCACGACGATGTCGGCCGGCTCCGCAGAGGGATTGCTCTCCCGATGCACGGCGCCCTTGGGGACGTAGACGAAATCGCCAGGACCGGCCGCAACGGTGCTCGAGCCATCCGGCCCGAACTCCATCAGCAGCGCGCCAGTAAGGACATAGATCGTCGTCTCGTACTCGCCATGATGGTGCCAACCGGACACCATGCCGGCCTCGGTGCGGGCAACTCCTGACCACATGCTGTCGGTGGCGACGGCCTGCTGACGCTCCATCCCCGGCGTCGACGGCCCCGGCTTCCGGTCGCCGGGAGACACGACCAGAATCTCATCCTGCTTCCCCATGCCGGCTTCCTTCCATGGCACGGCCGATTGGGCTCTTCGTCTGCTGATCCTATGCATCCGATGGGGCCCGGTCAGCCTCCGTGATTGACCCCTTCCTGGCGCCGGGTGATCGCCTGACCGGCCGCCGCATGCCACCATCCCATCGGCGTCAGTCTTGACAGGGCGTCGGGCGGCATGAGGCAAGGAGGTCGGTACCGGTGGTGACGGCATACATCCTCATCCAGACCGAGGTCGGCAAGGCGGCCAAGGTCGCTAACGACATCGTCGACATCCCAGGCGTGCTGCAGGCCCAGGCGGTCGCGGGCCCCTATGACGTGATCGTCCGGGCCGAGGCTCGCAACATCGACGAGCTGGGCCAGCTGGTGGTGGCGCGGGTGCAGGCGGTGGATGGAATCACCCGGACCCTCACCTGCCCGGTGGTACACCTCTAGCGCTGCTCGATCACTGTCTGGTGTCCGGCCGACACCAGCAGGGATAGAACTACAGGCGGCTGGCGCCGGTCCGCGGCGAGCGGCTGCGCCAGAGGGCCAGGTGGTAGGAATCGCATTCCGGAGGCCGCCGTGAGCAACGTGCACGGTCGCGAGGCGCTCGTTGGGGCCTGGCAGCTGCTCTCCTGGGAGAACAGCGCCGCTGACGGCCAGGTCACCTATCCGATGGGGATCGACGTCTTGGGCTACCTGCTCTACACCGCCGACGGCCGCTTTTCCGTCACGATCTCGCGCAGGGGTCGGGCCGGGTTCGCCGCCGGGGACCTGCTCGGCGGGACCACCGAGGAGCAGGCCCGGGCCGTGGAGGGCTTTGTCGCCTATGCGGGCCGCTACAGCGTCCATGGCGACCGCGTCATCCACCATGTGGAGCTGTCGCTGTTCCCCAACTGGGTCGGGACCGACCAGCAGCGGTCGGTGGAGCTCAGCGGGAATCGGCTGATCCTCAGCGCCAGGCCACTGCTGCTGGGAGGCACCCAGCAGGTGCCCCGCCTGGTCTGGGAGCGGGTCGACCCCTTCCCCGGGGCCGGCTGATTGGTTGGCCGCCGCAGAAGGCAGGCAACCGCAAGTCGGTCAGGTCCGTGAGTGGGCAGGCTCGGGTGGGGCCAGCGTCACCTGCGCCTCCTCTACCAGCGGACGCCACCTCGCGATCTGGTCTCGGGCCCACAGCAGCGACCGTTGCCCGCCGCAGCGCTCGGACCAGCCGGCAAGGCAGGCCTCCACCTGGGGGCGGCTCCACAGCACCCCGAGGACTTCGACCGGGTCCTGGCCTTCGTCCGGCTCCGACAGCTCGGTGGCGTACAGCTCCCCGGTGGTTGGGACCCAGGCGAGCCGGTAGGTCGGGACCGGGGCGAACTCCCGCCACAGGCGGCCGTACGACACCTCGGGGATGGCGGCCCGCTGAGGATCAGAGGCGTAGAACTCCTCCAGCGTCAGTTCCTTCTGCACCGTTCAGCCACCTCCGCAAGCTCCATGGCCTGTCGTGTGGGCCGGTCCGAGTCCGACAGAAGAAATATCGGTTGTGTCTGACGATCGCTGTAGGGGCATGGCTGTGGCGGGACCCTCAAGCATCCATCACCGTGTAGCGTGCCGGCTCGCGACCCGGGCTAAACCTTCAGCGAGCCTCAAGCTCGGGACACGGGGTCATGTGGGGCGTTCTGAGGATCTCAGGCTATGGCCGACAGCAGCTCCGACAGCAACACCGGCGGATCGCGGCGGTCGACGGCGAGCTGCTACGCCGAGGGTGCCCAGGTCGCAGACGCCTACGGACGGCGCTGAACTGCGGAAACAGAGTTTGAAGACCGGGGGGGTTCGGGCCTCCTTAGTCACCCTACGCGCCGTGCCAGTGACAGCCGATCGCAATGCAGCCAGGCCGCGGTACGGATCGCTGGGCCATCGCAGGCGCAGCCAGCGCCGTGGAGAAGGCCCGCGGCCTCGGGTCATGTTGCCGGGTCTGGCCCCTCGACGTTGAAGACGGTCGGCCCGACGCCGCCGACTCGGACAACAGCGCCCGCTCCTCCTTCGGCCCCGACCGACTCTCGGTGGATCAGGCGCGCCGGGATGTAGATGAAGTCGCCCTCGCCCACCTCGGCCAGCTCGCTGCCCCCAGGCCCGAACTCGACCCTCAGCCGTCCGCCGGTGATGTAGGCGTAGGTGGCATAGTCCCCGTGGTGGTGCCAACCGGTCGAGGCGCCACCGGGGAAGACGGCGAAGCCGGCCCAGACCCCGTCGTGGGCGAAGGCCTGGCCTCGCTGCATGCCGCCGCTCTGCTCGGCCGGTGGGTTCTGCAGCTGCTGTTTGGTGATGACCTCTGGGCGGTCCATCGTCTCCTCCCGGCTCGATGGGTGCCCCAGGAGCGTGCGCCTGTCAGCCTGGCCCCACAATATTCCAAGGCAAGCCATGACCAAGGCATCGCAGCGCCTGAGCATGGCTGATGCCCGGGCCGTCGCCAGGCCGTCCGAGGTCGACGATTGGTGAGCGACGACGACAACGGGTGAAAGGTCAAGGTGCAGGTCAGAAGCGGTTCGACGGCCCGCGGTCCAGCTTACGATCGGCGAGCATCACAGCTACGACATCTGTGCAACGGCATCATGGGCAGATGCGATGGCGCCATCGTCCGCGCCGGGTTGCGTCGCTCACCCCACTCGGCCAACGGTCCACGCCTCCACCTGGGCCATGGTGGGACCGACCGATTCCCTCCGAGCCAGGCTTCGTTCTCTCACCTGGCGGGTGGATATCACCACCGGGAGTCCTGCCGGCCTGGGACTGGCTTCCACCCGGGGGCGCGGCGCCGCGTCTTGACCTGGCGCCCTGGTGGGTGCGGATCTCGTACCACCTGCCGTTCCTCGACCGCTACGCGCATGCATGGATGTGGTGGCATGGGGCCTGGGAGGTCCGGCCGCCGGATCCGGAGCTGGGGCACATTGGGGGCACAGACTGACAGCATCCAGCGGTCACTAGCGGATCGTGCCGGTAAGCGAATGCCCTAGTAGACGGCCGGGCGCGACGCCGCGCCGCAGGTCCGCGGGCTGCCTGTTTCGCGCTCTTAAGGCAACGGTGGACACCAACGAGCCCAGACACTGGGCCCATGCCGAGCATCGGGACGATGGCTCCGCTGGTGCATGGGTTGGTGGCGGACCGTGACCGCACCGGCTATGGTGGCCTGGCAGAGGTTCACGTTTTGCTTCGCAACCCGCAGGTCGAGCTTGTCCCTTGCCGCCGGCACCAGATCGTCCCCGGCGTTGGTCGATACCTCCAAGACCATGGAGGGAGGGACAGGCACATGACTGTTGGAACCGTGAAGTGGTTCAGCGACGAGAAGGGCTACGGCTTCATCGCCGCCGAAACTGGCGTGGATGTTTTCGTGCATTTCAGCGCGATCCAGTCGACTGGCTACCGCTCGCTTGCTGAGGGGCAGGCCGTCGAGTTCGACATCGAGCAGGGCCCGAAGGGCGCCCAGGCCGCCAACGTGCGGCTGCTGGAGCGCCAGTAGCAGTACCAACGAGCCCGCCCGGGTAGTTCACCGGGCGGGCTCTGGTGCTGTTGAAGGATCGCGTTTGGGGCACACTTGGGGCATGGTCCTGCGGACAATCGCGGGCACGAGCGGTCCTTCTCGGACAGCTCGGAGCTAGTATTTACTTGGGGAAATGCTCGCTGCCAGCCGCTCTCCTTAGATTGGTTTTTTCCTGACACGGAAGCGGTCAGACTCTGACCAAGCGGCCGGCCGGCGTGTTGCTAGAAGGACAGCATGCCACCGACGAGTGCCCGCCAGGTAACCGGGCCGACGATGCCGTCGACGGCGACCGATGGAATGTCCTGGTGGAGGGCCTGCTGGAAGCCACGGACCGCAGCGTCGGTCTTGGGGCCGAAGATCCCATCGACCTGTAGTCCCTCGCTGGGGTCGCCGGACAGGTTGCGCCACTGGAACTCCTCCTGCACCCCCCGAACCGCATCGCCCTGGCTGCCCTGCTTGACCGTGATGATCAGTGCTGACCAGGTGTTGGGGCCGACGATGCCGTCCACGGCCAGGCCCTTCTGCTGCTGGAAGGCCCGGACCGCGGCATCAGTGTTGGGCCCGAAGATGCCGTCCACGGTGATGTTGTGGCCGCGGGCCCGCAGCAGGTATTGCAGGGTCTTGACGGGATGTTGCTGGTCACCCTTGCGCACAAGCGGCCAGGGACTGATCGTGCCGGCGGTCATGGGGCTGCTCCTGGTTGTTGTGGGCGGACAATGGCGGCGGCAACACGAGCGAGTTGGGTAGCTACGTCGGTTCTGGCCAGTTCCGCATCATGATCCCCTGACTCCGGTCACGGGGCAAAGTTGCCATTGCGACGCTGGCGTGCTGCAGAGCTGACGGCGTCTGGTCCGCGCTGGGTCCGTGTCACAACGGTCGAGCACGGGCATGGGCGGTCACCAACGGTCGCCCACGGTTCAGAGGAACCGCAGGTCGCGGGCCCTTCGACTCAGGCAGCTGGGATGATGTAGACGGGAGATTCGGATTGTGGTCCCGAAGGTCGGGAAGAGGGTTCGGCATCCCCGGCTATGCGAGCGGGCACCGATGAGCCCCCGACCGACCGGTCTATAGTGACGACCGCGGCGGAACCAAGGCCCCGCCGAACGATCGATGCGAGAGGAGTCGCGATGCCCGGTCAGCCGGCGCACTTCGAGATCCCGGCCGACGACACCGCCAAGGCGGGCCAGTTCTGGGGCTCGCTGTTCGACTGGCAGTTCGAGGCCATGCCCGGTCCGTTCGAGTACCACATGGCCCGGATCAGCGACCAGGTGGGCGTGGCGGTCACCAATATGGAGCCCGGCAAGCGTGGCATTCGCACCTACTTCTATGTGGACGACATCAACGCCGACGCCGCGCGGGTGAAGGAGCTCGGCGGCGAGGCGAACGACCCGGGCCCGGTGCCGGGCATGGGCTGGTTCGCGACCTGCAGGGACCCCCAGGGCAACGAGTTCGGCCTGTGGCAGAACGACCCGACCGCTCCGGAGCCGACCGGGTAGACGGCAGCAGCGGCTGGCGGCGTCTCCCACCAGGGCGCCGCCAGCGATCGTGTC
>Ga0081538_10001672_pt1 | contig 22628 bp, 24 predicted proteins | sample TabmetS5T2R1_FD_71022 | JGI IMG/M metagenome (GOLD analysis project Ga0081538, IMG submission 71022) | Tabebuia heterophylla rhizosphere microbial communities from the University of Puerto Rico - S5T2R1 | ecosystem: Host-associated > Plants > Roots > Rhizosphere ...
AGCTCGACACAGAACAGCGAGTCAGGGAGGTAGGCGAGCTCGACGGGCAGGCCCTCGCCTCGGACCGCGTCGACGAAGCGCCGGACCGCGCGGTACACGATCCCGGTGTCGTGGAACACGATCAGCCCCTCGTCCCTCAGCACGCGACGGCAGAACGCCGCGTCGGCGGCTGCGGAGCGGTCGGTGTGCTCGCCGTCGATGAAGCACACCGCGGGCGGGGGGAGCGCCTCGGCGTCGAGGTCCGGCGCCGCCGCGTCGTGGGCGTGGAGCTTGTCGAGATCGGCCCCGGGCAGGGACCTCAGCAGCTCGAGCATCCGCGCCGTCGAGTTCCCCGGGTAGTCGTAGCGTTCGCCGCGCTCGTCGTCCTGGGCCGGCGGCCGCGGGTCGATGGAGTCGATCCGCCTGCAAGCCGGGTCTCGCACGAGGGCCTGGAGGGAGCCCCCGAGGTGCGAGCCGATCTCGAGCCAAGCGAACCTCCCGAGCACCTCTCGGCACGCCAGATGCAGGGCGAGGAGCGACCGGCGGTCGAACTCCGTCGTCTGGCTCGGGACGGTGCCGAGGAGCCCCACGTCGAGCTCGCCGAGCTCCGTCTCGAAGCTCATGCCCGGCGGCTCACCCTGGCCTTGGCCGCCCGCAGCGGCGCGGTGACGCGCCAGCTCGCCGAGCCCAGCACGTCGTCGAGCGCAGTGCGGCACGTCTCGAGGTCGGCCCGCAGCGCCGCCTGGTCCGTCGCCGCGACGCGTCCCGCTGCCACGACTTCGTGGATCGACGTGAGGCCCGGAGCGTGCACGGAGGAGCCGGGCGCACGCGTCGCGCCCGCATCCACCACCACGGCGGCGAGGCCGCCCCACAGCTGGCTGCCGAAGCGAGGCTCGCTGAGCACGTAGCCGGCGACCCAGTCGAGCTCGACGTAGCGCACCGCCGGCCAGGCGTCGTAGTCGACCGCCTCGAGCCCGCTGCGCACCTCCTCGTTCATCGAGTCGTGGGCGAGGATCACGGTGCGCCCCAGCGCCGGTGAGCCGATGAGGTCGTTCATGTCGCGTGCCACGCCCTCGGCGGTGTGGTCGCCGTCGACGAGCACGAAGTCGACGTTGCGGCCGGCCTCCGCCAGCTCGCCGAGGAGCTCGGGCAGCAGCGCGTGCGAGTCGCCGGTGTGGAGGGTCACGTTCTCGAGCGCCTGGATGTCGGGTTGCGGCTCGACGAGGTCGAACGAATGGATCTCGCCGGCCGCGGCGGACAGCCGCCGGAGGCTCCCGCCCTCGGCCGTGCCGATCTCGATCGCCAGGCTCGGCCGCAGCTCCGCCAGCAGCCCGGTTAGCGCCGCCCGCTCCCCGAAGCGCATCTGCCACGGCGCCGCGTCGTCGAGCAAGGGCACCCTGAATCCGCCCATCTCGCCAACCTAGCAGCGCAGGCCGGACCGCTAGACTCGCGCCGCCGTGGCTCGGACCAGCACGCCGGCACTGCGGCGCCCCGCCAAGATCTGCCTCGTCTCCCGCGAGGTGTACCCCCTGACCGGCGGCGGGATCGGCAGCTACGTCACCGCGCTGGCCGGACTCCTGCGGGAGCTCGGCGAGGTACATGTGATCACGAGCGACCTCTACGAGGAGGAGGCGCGCCGGCTCCTACGCGCGGGCGACCCACGGCTGCCGAGCGACCTGCGCTGGACCTTCGTGCCAGAGCCGCGGATGGAGGAGACCGGCGACTGGTTCGGCTTCCACCACTGCTGGAGCGCTTGTGTCCTGGAGGCGCTCGAGGAGGAGTACGGGAGCGAAGGGCCCCACCTGATCGAGTTCCCGGATTACCACGCCGAGGGCTTCGCGACGATCCAGGCCAAGCGGGCCGGCCACCGGACGGTGCGCGACTCCCAAGTGGTGCTGCGGGCGCACACCTCGTTCGAGATGTGCCGGGTGCTCGACGGCTGGGTCGGATCGGGGCACGAGGAGCAGTCGATCGTCGCCCTCGAGCGGTGGGCGCTCAAGTACGCCGACGCCCTGCTGTGGGCGGGTGGCGACGTGCTCGGGACCTACCAGCGCTTCTACGGCGCCGGCGAGCTCGCGCCGGGTGTGCGGATCCGGCACCCGCTCGCGTTCCGTCCACCGGCGGAGGTCGACGAGACCGACTTCGAGGCCCACGCTCCCTTGAAGGTGCTCTACGTGGGACGGCTCGAGCGTCGCAAGGGCGTGCGCGACCTGGTGCGGGCGCTCCTCACGAACGATTCCGACGGCTGGCACCTGACGCTGGTCGGCGGCGACACGGAAACGGGGCCGCTCGGAACCTCACAGCGCGCCCAGCTGGAGATGATGACCCTGGGCGACCATCGGGTCTCGTTCGTCGACGCCGTGCCCCGCCACGAGCTCTTCCAGCTCATCCGCGACCATCACGTGCTCGCCATGCCTTCGCGCTGGGAGTGCTGGCCCACAGTGGTGCTCGAGGCCATGGCCCTCAACCGCCCGGTGATCGGCACCCCGACCGGGGGGATGGTCGAGATGATCCGCCCGGCTGCGGGCTGGCTGAGCGACGACGTGGGGGCGGCCGCGCTGACCCGAAGCCTCGACGCGCTCATCGGCGACCTGAGCCGCGTCACCGAGGCCGTTCGCGCCCGCGGTCCGCGCGCCGCCGCCGACGACCTCGCCGGCGACGAGGGCGTGCTCTCGGGGTACGGCCGGCTGCTCGGACGGCCCGCTGCGGCTCGCCGGAGGGTCCGGCGTGAAGTGGCGCCACCGCTCGTCTCGGTGGTGGTGCCGTACTTCGACGCGGGGGCGTTCCTGCGGGACACGCTCGACTCGATCGAGAGCCAGACGTACCGCCATGTCGAGACGATCGTCGTCAACGATGGCTCGAGGGCCGGCGGTGACGCGGCCGTGCTGGGCGAGGCGGAGGCGCGGCCGGCCGTGCACGTCTTCTCGCAGCCGAACCGCGGCCTCGGCGGCGCGCGCATGGCCGGAATCGGCCAGAGCCGCGGACGCTACGTGCTGCCCCTGGACGCCGACAACGTCATCGCGCCGACGTTCATCGAGCGCTGCGTCGAGCTGCTCGAGGCCGACCCGGGCCTGGCGTACGTCACGACCTGGTCGCAATTCATCGACGAGAAGGGCGAGCCGCAGAGCCATCTCGGGTCGGGCCTGCCGCGCGGCTACCACCCGATCGGCAACGAGACGCCGCTGGTCGAGGAGCGCAACACGGCCGGGGACGCCCTGGCCGTTCTGCCGCGGCGCCTGTTCGACCTCGGCTTCTCGTACAGCTCCGAGGTGCCGATCGCCGAGGACTGGATGCTCTACCGGGCGCTGCACCGCGCGGGGCGCTACGGGCTCGTCATCCCCGAGCGGCTGATCGGCTACCGGGTCAGGTCCGGCTCGATGTACCAGGCAAGCCTGGAGCTGCTCCCGCGCGTGCGCGAAGAGGCGACCACGCAGCTGGACACGGAGGCGATCGCGTGGGTGCGGTAGAGCGATTGGCGTACGACACGGCGCTCGGTAACTCGCTCAGCGCGTCGGAGCACGTGCAGCGCTACCGGTGGGCGGCCCGCGCATGCCGGGGGATGGACGTGCTCGACCTCTGCTGCGGTGTCGGGTACGGGACGCAGATCCTGCGGGAGGAGGCCGCCTCCTGCCTCGGGGTCGACATCGACGAGGCCGCGGTGGCCGAGGCGCGCGCCGCCGCGGAGCGCACGGGGTCCGACGTGACGTTCGAGGCGGGCGACGCCCACCGCTGGCTCGACGGGGACCTGGCGGGCCGCTTCGGCGCCATCGTGTGCTTCGAGGGGCTCGAGCACCTGCCCGACCTGGACCACGCGCTCGAGCGGCTCGCCGTCCACGCCGGGCGGGGCGTGCGGTTGCTGGTGTCCGTCCCCAACAGCCGGACGTTCGAGGAGCGCAACGAGTTCCACGTGTCCGACCTCGACTACGACAGCGCGATGGCGGCCTTCGCCCGCCTCCCGGAGGGCCGCATCTACTACCAGTACGTGGCCGAGGGCGCGGTGATCCTGGGAGAGGACGCCGACGTTGAGGCGACGGCCCAGCTGCTGCTTCCCGACCGGACCGAGCCCGGCTACGCGAACACCTTCCTCTGTGCCGTGGCCGTGCCGCCCGAGGATCTGGATGCCGCGGCGGCGCACATGCGCTTCACGCTCGCGCCGTACCAGATGCGCGAGTTGCGGAACCTCGCCAAGGCGAACCAGGAGCTCTGGCACACGAACCGCGAGCTCGGCCGGCAGCTCCGCGACGTCGCCTCGGAGCTGGCGCGCGGCGACGCGCCCTCGGCCGCGTTCCGCTCGGGGGACACCGCAGCCGGCTCGCAGGCCCGCAAGCTCGTGACGGAGCTCGACGCCGCCCGGGTCGAGACCGCCGAGGCATGGCGGCTCTACCACGAGCTGCGCGGGCGCAAGATCGTCAGGCTCGCTCTCGGGGCGATGCGGCTGCTGGGCCGTTAGGTACGGTCGCCCGGTGGCCGAGCTCGAATGGATGCGCACGACCTTCGCGGGCGGCTACGAGAGCGGTGACGTCCTCAGCGAGCGGCCGGATCCCGTCCGAGTCCGCGAGGAGGCGCTGATCGGCGGCTCCTACCGCGAGTGCTTCCTCAAGGCGGTGCTGCCGTTCCTGCGCCCCGACAGCCGCGTGCTCGAGCTCGGGCCGGGGCGGGGCTCGTGGACGCGGGCACTGCTTGCGCACGTGCCGCAGGGCGAGGTTCACACCGTCGACCTGCTGGATGTCTCGGAATGGCTGGATCCGCGGGAGTTCGGCGGCCGGCTCACTCTGCACCAGGTGGCGGATCTCGACCTCTCCGAGGTCCCCGACGGGTACTTCGACCTCTTCTTCTCGTTCGGAGTCCTCTGCCATCACGGCACGGAGCAGATCGGCCGCATCCTCGCCTCCGCTCGCCGCAAGACGATCCCGGGCGGCGTGGCGGTCCACCAGTACGGCGAATGGAACAAGCTCTATGCGTCGGGGCGGATCGTGGCCCACCCGGACCTTCCGACCCGTGAGAGCGACGACGACTCGTGGTGGCCGTTCAATACGCGTGACGCCATGCGAGCCACCGCGGAGGCGGCCGGGTGGAGAGTCCTGTGGGACGACCTCGACCTGTTCGCGCGGGACGGGGTCTGCGTGCTCAAGGCGTGGTGAGGCCGTGGGCATCGACGCCGCGGGCCTGCGATTCCTGCTGTCTGCGACGGCGGGCGGGGTCGAACTCGCGCGCACGCTGACGATCGGGCGCCAGCAGCTCTTCCTCGACCGCGAGGACCTGGAGCGCGCGTTCCAGGACCGCGGCCGACCGCTCACTCCGGCGGATGCGGAACGGCTCCTGGCGGGCGACCGCTGGGCCGAGCCGCTCCTCGAACACCTGGGAGCGCAGTCGGTCGAGTCGCTGGACGCCTCCGACTACGAGGGGGCGACGATCGTCGCCGACCTCAACCGGCCCGTGGAGGACCTCGACGGCCACTTCACCTGCGTCTTCGACGGCGGCTCGCTGGAGCACGTCTTCGAGTTCCCTACGGCGCTGCGGAACTGCATGCGGTTCGTGGCCGAGGGCGGGCACCTCCTGACGGTCAACCCGTTCGACCACTACGCCGGTCACGGCTTCTACCAGCTCGGGCCCGAGGTTCCGTTCCGAGTGTTCAACGACGCGAGCGGCTACGCGCTCGAGCGCGTGCTGCTTTCCGAGGGTCCCGACAGCTGGTGGGAGCTGGCGGACCCTGCGGTCGTGGGATCGCGGCCCGAGCTGCCACGGCGGCGGCCCGCGCTTCTCTACACGCAGGCACGCCGGGTCGCGCTCGCCGAGCCACTGACCGAGCCGCCTCAGGAGAGCGACTACGCCGCCCTGTGGGCCGGCCGCGCAGTGCCGCCGCCGCCACGGCAGCGCCGACGCGACCGCCTGCTCCGGCGGCCGCTCGAGGACCCGGCGTTTCTGCGCCGCGTCGATCTCTGAGGCCCCGCCGGCGCTCAGCGGGCGCGCCGGTAGGCGAAGTAGGCCGGCTTGCGCTCCCCCTCCCAGGACATCAGCCCGGTGGTGACGCCCTGCGGGTCCGTCGCCGGGTCGTCCAGGAGGCCGATCCAGCCGAAGGCCGCGATGAAGCGGCTGGTGCGGGCGATGTCGTAGGCGGCCGCGAGGTAGCGGGCCTGGTCGTCACGGCTGACGTAGAAGTTGAATGCCTTGTTGCCCCTGTCGGACGAAATCGTGTACTCAGAGATCCAGAGGCGCGGTCCTCGGCGCCTGAAGTGGCGGTACTCGCCGCGGTACATCCTCCGCAGGTCCCGGTGGAGCATGTCGAGGTCGCAGATGTCGCGTGAGGCCGGAGACCCCGCGAACCCGTCGACGGACTTGTCGGGGTAGCGCGTGGAGAAGGGGTTGTGGCCGTAGAGGTCGAGCGGAGGAGGCTTGCCGTTCGGCAGGCGCATGAAGCGGATGAAGTCACCCGGCATGAGCTGCTCGCCGAACGAGAACGTCATCCCCCCGATCACCACGTTGGCGCGATTGCGGCGCTTCAGCGAGCGGTAGGCGGCGCGCAGGAGCGTGGCGTAGCGGCGCGGTCCGCGCGGGCTCCCGACCGGCAGCGGCTCGAACACCGCGCGGCGATTGGTCTCGCCCCAGATCATCCACCGCCGGACCGAGCGGTACCTGCGGCTCGCGGCCTTGAGGAAGCGGGCGTAGTGACGGTTGTTGGGCACCCACTGGGGCGGTCGACCGCCGTTCGCCCAGCGCGGCGAGCGCCACGGCATCAGGGCGATCCGGATCCCGTGGCGGCGCCCCTCGCGGATCGCCTGGGCGATCTCGGGCGGCCACCTGTAGCCCGGATCGGACGGATCCTTCGCGCGGCGGGGGCGCCGCGGCGCGACCTGGTTCCAGTGGAGCTGCATCTGGAGCACGTCCACGCCGAGGTCGCGGTAGACGGGGAAGGCAGACGAGCCGTCCGGCATGCGGATCGGGCCCCAGATGGCCTTGGTGCTCGCCGCCGAGGCGTCGGCGGGCACGGCGGCGACGAGCGCCGCGAGCGCTGCAAGTGCTGCCAGGAGGCGCCGCATCCCTGTTGTAACCCGACTGCGCCGGGGGCGATTCGCGGGTCGTCCAACTTGGCGCCGCGGAACCGGTCCGCCCGAGGCGTTGTAGTACTGGCACGGTGGAGGACCGGCCACCCAACGAGGATGAGCTCGTCGCGAGGGCGAAGCGCGGCGAGCTGGAGGCCTATGAGGAAATCGTGCGTCTGCATCAGAGCATCGCGTTTCGGACAGCCTGGGTGATCGCGGGCTCGGCGGCCGACGCCGAGGAGGCCGCGCAGGACGCGTTCGTCAAGGCCCACGCCGCGCTGGGTCGCTTCCGCGAGGGGGCGCCCTTCCGGCCCTGGCTGCTGGCCATCGTGGCGAACGAGGCGCGCAACCGGGTCAAGGCCGCCGGCCGGCGCGAGCGGCTGGCGCTGCGCGTGGCCGAGGAGCGCCGCCCGGGCGGCGCGGTCCCGTCTCCCGAGGCGGCGCTCCTCGACTCCGAGCAGCGCGACGAGCTGCTGGCGGCCCTGACCCAGCTCTCCGAGACCGACAGGGAGGCGATCGCCTGCCGCTACTTCCTCGAGCTGTCGGAGGAGGAGACCGCCGCGGCGCTCGGCTGCCCGCGCGGCACGGTCAAGTCGCGCACCTCACGAGCCCTCGAGCGCCTGCGAGCGCAGCTGGAGCCCGCCGATGCCTGAGCTCGAGCAGACCCTCACCCGGATCGGCCGCGAGCTCGACTGGCCGGAGACCCCGGACCTGGCCACGAGCGTGACGGCCCGCCTGCGGGCGGCGGGGCCGGCCGGGACGCCGGGGCCCGCGGCGGCACCCCCGGAGGCGCCGCCTCCCCCCGCCGAGCGTCGACTTCGTCGGCCTGACGCCGACAAACTCGACAGTCGGCGCGGCTGGGGCCTCCTGCCGCCGGCCGGTCTCCGGCGCGCGCTCGTGCTCGCCCTCGTGTCGCTCCTCGTGCTCGCAGGCACCGTGTTCGCCGCCGTTCCGGGCGTGCGCGACGCCGTCCTCGAGTTCTTCGGGCTCCAGGGAGCGACCGTCGAACGGCGCGAGACCCTTCCCGCACCGCCGCCCCCGCGCCCGCTCGAGCTCGGCACCCGCACCACGCTGGCCGAGGCCGGCGGGCAGGTCGCCTTCGAGCCGCTCGTGCCCGCCGACCCGGGCGACCCGGACGGCGTGTATGTGAGCCCGCGTGCTCCCGGCGGCGAGCTGTCGCTCACCTACCGCCCGCGCGCCGGGCTGCCGCGGACGGAGAGCACCCGGCTCGGGCTGCTCGTCACGGAGATCCGCGGCGACTTGGCGCCGCGGCTGTACGGGAAGCTAGCCGGGCCGGCCGCGCGGATCGAGTCGCTCAGGATCGACGGCGAGCGCGCCGTCTGGATCGAGGGCGCCGAGCACTTCTTCTTCTACCGGGCCCCGGACGGGAACTTCGTGGAGGACGAGCTGCGCGTGGCCCAGAACGTGCTGCTGGTCGAGCGCGGGCGCCTGCTGGTGCGGCTGGAGGGCGCGTTCGGCCTCGATCGCGCCGTGCAGATCGCCGAGTCGCTGCGCTAGTCGCTCTGCGCGAGCCGCCGCAGCGGGATCAGGTACCAGACGATCGCGAACGCCACGGCGACGCCGCCGGCGGCGAAGATCGTGGTGGTGCTGCCGTACAGGAAGTCGGTCACGAACAGGACGGCGCCGGTCATCGCGACCGCCAGGAGCAGCAGGCCCAGGATGACGATGCGGTTGCCGGTCTCGACGATGCGCTGCTTGTCCTGCTGCCGGAACTCGAGCCGGTGATGGGTGGTGGGCGCGATCAGGCAGAGGGTCGAGGCCGTCGTGCAGAGCAGCGTGGCGAAGAAGACGGTCTTCTGGAACTGCGTGACGTCGGCGAAGCGCTGGTTGAACGGGACGACCAGCAGGAACGCGAACAGCACCTGCACACCCGGGAGCGCGACGCGCAGCTCCCCCAGCATCTCCTGGAGGTTGCGGTCAAGCCGCTCGGACTCGGACTCCTCGCGACCCGTCTCGGGATGTCGTTCCTGCTGGTCGGCCACGTTCGAAAGCTACCCCCGCGCCTAGGACCGGGAGCCGCTGCGGGCGCGCGTGGACCGCGAGCCGCCCGAGCGGGAGCCCGAAGACCGCGAGCCCGATGAGCGCGAAGACCGCGACGACGACCGCGATCCGGACGCCCGCGACGAGGACGACCTCGACGTGCGCCGCCTGCGCCGCCCGCCGTTTCGCTCGGCCGCCGGGATCTCCTCACGAGCCACCGCCTTCGTCAGCGGCGCGATCTGGCTCGCGAGGAACTTCGCCATCCGCTCCTCCTCGCGCCGGATCTCGCGGGCGAGCTTCGCGGTCTCCTTGTCGCCGACGGTCTCGGCGAGCGCCTCGATCGCGTTGTACGTCGCGATCTCCTTGTGCTCCTCCGAGAACTGCGTCTTGACGTTCTTCAGCATCTTCTCGTTCTCGCCCGTGCCGCGGAGCACGTGCAGCGGCCCCTTCGCCGCCGACACCGCCTTGCCCGCGACGGAAGTGACCGCCGAAGCGGCCTCGCCGATCGGCCCCGGAGCGGGCACGGCCTCGGCCTTGCCGCCGAGCTGCTTAATGCGCCGCTCGACCTGCCGAGCGTGCGCCTTCGTCTCGCGGAGGTGTTGCTGCAGGCGCTTCTTGTACGGCGCCCTGGTGGTCATCCCGATGTGTGCTTGAAGCGCCGCCTCGAGCTCCCGCTCCTTTCCGTACGCCTCGTTGAGGTACTGGATCAGCTTGAGATCGCGAATGGATTGATCGGCCATGGTCCGTTGGCCGTACCCGGTGGCCGGATGGGAAAACGCTCCCCCAGCCGGGTAAGAAGGCGATATGGGCGCCTGGGACGACGACGACGACTGGACGGGCGAGCCCCCGGAGGGCCGCCACACGCGCGACCAGGCGAACCCCGAGTTCTGGCGCAACATGCGCCCGCCCATCAGCATCACGGCCGCGGGGACCGGCATCGTTCTGATCGTCCTGCTGATCGTCTGGCTGCTCTAGGGAGCCGCCGCCGGCTCCACGCGGCGCCGTACGCGCGATTCCTTCTGCCGCGCCACCGCGTCGAGTGTCAGCTTGCGCAGCCGCACGGCGTCGGGCGTGACCTCGACGCACTCGTCGTCGCGGATGAACTCGAGCGCCTGGTCGAGCGAGAGCCGGTGAGCGGGCACGAGCTTGACGGTCTCGTCGGAGCCCGCCGCACGCATGTTGGTGAGCTTCTTCTCGCGCACGGCGTTCACGTCGAGGTCCTCGGCGCGCGCGTTCTCGCCCACCACCATCCCCTCGTAGACCTCCTCGCCGGGGCCCACGAACAGCTGGCCGCGCTCCTGCAGCTTGAGCAGCGCGAACGTCGCCGTGGGCCCGCGCCGGTCCGCCACCAAGGAGCCCGTCGGCCGCGTACGGATCTCGCCCTGCCAGGGCTCGTAGCGCTCGAAGACGGAGTGCAGAATGCCGGAGCCCCGGGTCTCGGTCAGGAACTCGGTCCGGAAGCCGATCAGCCCGCGGGTGGGGACGAGGAACTCGAGCCGCACCCAGCCGGTGCCGTGGTTGACCATGTTTTCGAGCCGCCCCTTGCGGAGGGCCAGCATCTGCGTGACGACCCCGAGGTACTCCTCGGGCGCGTCGATCGAGAGCCGCTCGACCGGCTCGTGCACGGTTCCGTCGACCTCGCGTGTGACCACCTGCGGCTTGCCGACCGTCAGCTCGAACCCCTCGCGGCGCATCGCCTCGACCAGCACGGCCAGCTGCAGCTCGCCGCGGCCCTGAACCTCCCAGGTGTCGTTGCGCTCGGTGTCGAACACGCGGATGGCCACGTTGCCGACGAGCTCCCGGTCGAGCCGCTCCTTCACCATCCGCGCTGTCAGACGCGAGCCGGACTGCCCCGCGAGCGGCGAGCTGTTCACCCCCACGGTCATGCCGAGCGCCGGCTCCTCGACTGCGATCACCGGCAGCGGACGCGGATCGTCGGGGTCAGCGATCGTCTCCCCGATCGTGATGCCGGGGATTCCGGCCAGCGCGATGATCTCGCCCGGCCCCGCCGCGCCGGCCTCCACGCGCTGCAGGCCCTCCGTCACGTACAGCTCCGAAACCCGCACGGGCTCGATCTCGCCGTCGCGCTTGCACCAGGCGACGGTCTGGCCCCTGCCGATGGTTCCGTGGTGCACGCGGCACAGCGCGAGGCGGCCGACGTACGGGTCGGCGTCGAGGTTGGTCACGCGGGCCTGGAGCGGGTGCCGCTCGTCGTACGACGGAGGCGGCACGCGCTCGACCAGCAGGTCGAACAGCGGGCGCAGGTCGTCGCCCTCCACGCCCTCCTCGGTGGCGGCCCAGCCGGCCTTGGCGTTCGTGTAGACGATCGGGAACTCGATCTGCGACTCGTCGGCGTCGAGATCGAGGAACAGCTCGTAGACCTCGTCGACCACCTCGCCGATCCGGGCGTCCGGCCGATCGACCTTGTTGACCACCAGTACGACCGGCAGTCGCGCCTCGAGCGCCTTGCGCAGGACGAAGCGGGTCTGCGGCAGCGGCCCCTCCGAAGCGTCAACCAGCAACATCACGCCGTCCACCATGGTCAGCCCACGCTCGACCTCGCCGCCGAAGTCGGCATGGCCGGGCGTGTCGACCAGGTTGAGCTTCACCTGGCCGTAGCGCACCGCGGCGTTCTTGGCCAGGATCGTGATGCCGCGCTCGCGCTCCTGGTCCATCGAGTCGAGCACGCGCTCGGCCACTTCCTCGTGGGCGGCGAACACGCCGGACTGGCGCAGCATGGCGTCGACCAGCGTGGTTTTGCCATGGTCGACGTGCGCGATGATCGCGACGTTGCGGATGTCGGAGCGGACCGCCATTCCCGGCCGCCAAGGGTGACAGGCGCCGCCCTCTAGTCTCGGCGGCCATGGAGCACCGCACGCTTGGGCGCACAGGCGTCAAGGTCAGCCCGCTCTGCCTCGGCGCGATGATGTTCGGCGCCTGGGGCGAGCAGGACCACGACGAGTCGGTGCGCATCATTCACCGCGCTCTCGACGCCGGGATCAACTTCGTCGACACCGCCGACGTCTACTCGCGTGGCGAGTCGGAAGAGATCGTCGGCAAGGCGCTCGCGGGCGGACGCCGCGACAACGTCGTCCTCGCCACCAAGGTCCACGGCTCGATGGGCGACGACCCCAACGAGTTCGGCAACACGCGCCGCTGGATCGTCCGCGAGGTGGAGAACAGCCTGCGGCGGCTGAAGACGGACTGGATCGACCTGTACCAGATCCACCGCCCCGAGGACGACACCGACGTCGACGAGACGCTCGGCGCTCTCACCGATCTCGTGCGCGCCGGCAAGGTGCGGTACATCGGCTCGTCGACCTTCCCGGCGTCGCAGATCGTGGAGGCCCAGTGGGCCGCGGAGCGGCGCGGCCGCGAGCGCTTCGTCTCCGAGCAGCCGCCCTACTCGATGCTGATCCGCGGGGTCGAGTACGACGTGCTGCCCACCTGCCGCCGCTACGGCATCGGCGTGATTCCGTGGAGCCCGCTGGCGGGCGGATGGCTGTCGGGCAAGTGGCGCAAGGGCGCCGACGACCTCACCTCCCGACGCTCGGCCATGCTGCCGAGGCGCTACGACCTGTCGATCCCGGGCAACCAGCGCAAGCTCGAGGCGGCCGACGCCCTCGGCCGGCTCGCCGACGAGGCGGGCATGTCGCTGATCGAGATGGCGATCGCCTTCGTGATCCGGCATCCCGCGGTGACCGCGGCCATCATCGGGCCGCGGACGATGGAGCACCTCGAGTCGCAGCTGAGCGCCGCCGACGTGGAGCTGTCCGACGAGCTGCTCGACCGGATCGACGCGATCGTGCCGCCGGGAACCAACGTGAACCCGGCCGACACCGGCTACGACAACCCGGCGCTGCGACCCGAGGCGCTCCGCCGCTAGTCGTCGTTGCGGCCGCCGTGCTCGCCGCCGCCGCCCGACTTCTCGACCTCGACCGCGACCCAGCGGCCGTTCTTGCGCCGCACCTTGGCCTCGACCGCGCGCATGCCGGCGCGCAGCCCGGCCAGGCCGTTGATGCGCTCGAAGCGGGTGCCCCGGTTGACGTGGATGCGGACCGTGCCGCGCTCGGCGTCGTTAAGGCGGAAGCGCTTGGCGTCGCGGTTGACCGAGACGACCGTCCCCTCGAACTCGCGCAGCGGCGCCTGCGCGGTCGCGGTGGCAGCCGTGGCGAGTACGGCGATGGCTGTGATGAGGGCAATCAGTTTCATGCCCGCCAGCTTGCCCCGTCCGCTCCAGCGCGAGACAAAGTCCGGGCCAAGCCTTCGTAAAGAGTTGATCTCCGGGAGTGTGGGCCGTCTTCTGCACCTATGCGGTGGTTAGGACGGCCCACACTCCGTCCCGAACAGCGGCTGCGCGAACGGGAGGTGGGTGCTCCCCCGCGCGAGTATGTGCCGCGCGTTCCCGCTCTCCCCAGGCTCGAGCGGCGCGTCGTCCCACGGCACGTGCGAGCGCGCGTTGCAGTAGTGGGCCACGAATGAGCGGCGCGTGCGCTCCGGGCTCCGGTTCGCGTGCGAGCGATGCAGCACGTGGCCGCCGAAGAAGACGACGTCGCCCGGGTCCAGCTCCGCCGGCCGCTCACGGCCGGCGTACTTGGCGGCTACGGGCGTGAGGCCGTTGCGGGACTCGTCGGGGTCGTCGGCGCCCTCCACGGCGAAGATCCCCGCAAGGCGATGGTCGCCGCCGTGCCCCTTCGACTCGTCGGCGTCGGGATAGACCGGCTCGTTCTGCGATCCCGGCGTGAGCCACAGGCAGCCGTTCTCGGTGTCCGCGCGGTCGAGGGCGAGCCAGGCGCCGATCAGCGTGTCGGGCTCGGTGATGATGTGGAACGAGTCCTGGTGGTAGCCCTGCCCGGCGCTGCCGGGCCGCTTGACGAAGAGCATCGTCTGGAGGGCCAGCACGTCCGGGCCGATGAGGCCCTCCACCACGTCGAGCAGCCGCGGGTGGAGCAGGAAGCGCTCGTGGATCTCCAGCCGGCGGTGGAGGAAGTGGACCCGGTCGGCGAGGCCGTCCTCGTCGAGGTGGTCGAGAAGTTCGCCCACATCGTTCTGATCCACCAGCCCGCGGACGGTCAGGAAGCCCTGCTCGCGAAAGCGGACGTACTCGTCGACGGACACGCGATAGCTCATGCCGGCCACGCTACGACCGAAGCCACCCGAGGTCGATGGCCCTGGTTGCCGTAGCTTTGTCCCAGAGTGATCGACGGACCCGAGCTCTGGCCAAGACGCGTCAGCGTCGGCGAGGTGACCTACCCACCCGGCGGCCGCCTCGGCCCCCGCCGCCAGCACGACGTGCAGCTCGTGCTCGTGCACGAGGGATCGATGACGGTGAAGGTCGATGAGCAGACGCGAGCCACCCAGCGAGCGGGCTCGGTGAGCCTGCTGCTCCCCGGCCACACAGAGACATTCGCCTTCGATCCCGCCCGCCCGACCCGCCACTCCTGGATCCAGGCAAACGTGCCCGATATCCCTGAGGAACTACGGCTAAGACTGGGACAGCTGCCAACGGCGTTCCCCACCTCGCCAGCCCTGGCCGCCCTGGCGCGCGAGACACTCAACGTGGCAACAGCGCCGCCGCTCCTGGCCGCCATGGTCGCCGCAACCCTGTGGCGCTACATCACCGAGGCGGAGCGCGGCACGGACCCCCGATCGACGCTGGCGGAGACCGCGCGCGAGCACCTCCACGCGAACCTGCACGACCCGACCCTCGACCTGACCGCTCTCGCCGCGGCCTGCAGCGCGAGCGCCGGTCACCTGGTCCGTGTGTTCCGGCGCGAGACCGGGATGCCGCCGATGACCTACCTGTGGCGGCGACGCGTGGCGGTTGGCGTGGATCTGCTGGCGAACACGGGCCTGCCGGTCGGGGCGATCGCCGCCCGCTGCGGCTTCAAGACCGTCTACCACTTCTCGAGACGGGTGAGGCAAGAGACCGGGATGTCGCCCACGGAGGTGCGCCGCCGGCGCTGGTGAGCGCCGCGCGTCAAGGCCGGCGGATCGGGTAACCGGAGCCCATGCCCGAGGGTGGCCGCTTCCACGTGCTGCGCTTCATGATGACCCTGAAGGCCGCGCGCGACTTCGGGCTCGAGCCGAAGGCGGCCGACGCGATCGCGATGCGCTTCGACCCGCTCCGCTGGGACCACGGCCACCTGGTCGACGCCCTCACGGCGGCCCTCGTGGAACGCGGCGTCGTGGACGTGCCGGGGTCGGTGAGCTGACGGTTTCGTGAACTGCGCTTGACCCGGCGGCGCACGCGCTGAGAGGGTTGACCTGGGCAGGGGCTCCCCAACCCTCCAAGGAGTCACCGTGTCAACCAGCGCAACGACCCTCGCCGGTGGCCAGACGAGCCTCTCCGACGAGGACCTCCAGAGCTTCGAGGCCCAGCTTCGCGGGCCGGCCCTCACACCCGCTGATCCCGAGCTCGCGAGCGTACGGGCGCCGTTCAACGCCATGCACGCGGGCATCCCGGCGCTCACGATCGAGTGCTCGGGAACCGCCGACGTGATCGACGCCGTTCGCTTCGCCCGCGAGCGCGGGCTCGCCGTGGCAGTGCGCGGGGGAGGCCACTCGGTCGCCGGGCTGTCGACGATCGACGGGGGTGTGCTGATCGACCTGTCGCCGATGAACGGCGTGGTGGTCGACCCCGACCTGCGGCTCGCACACGTCCAGGGCGGCGCGCTCTTGGGCGACCTCGACCGCGAGACGCAGGCCTACGGCCTGGCGGCGCCTGGCGGGGTGGTGTCCGACACCGGGGTCGCAGGGCTGACGCTCGGCGGCGGCTACGGCTGGCTGCGCCGCAAGTACGGCCTCTCCTGCGACAGCCTCGCGTCGGCCCAGATCGTCTGCGCCGACGGGTCGGTGCGGACCGCGTCGGCGGGCGAGAACACGGACCTGTTCTGGGCCATCCGAGGGGGTGGCGGGAACTTCGGGGTCGTCACCTCGTTCACGTTCAGGCTCTACCCCGTGGGACCGATCGTGGCCTTCTCCGGCACCTTCTATCCGATCGAGGAGGTCCGGGACGTGATGCGCGGCTGGCGGTCCTTCGTCGCCGAGGCGCCGAACGAGATCACCTCCGTCTGCGTGACGATCACCTTCCCGGCCGACCCGGAGATGCCGGAGGCCGTGCACGACCGGCCCTGCGCGATCATCGGGGCGGTCTACGCGGGCGATCCGGACGAGGGCATGCCGATGCTCCAGCCGCTGCGCGAGCTCGGGACGCCGCTCGTCGACCTGTCCCAGCCGATGCCCTTCACCGCGGTCCAGAGCGCGTTCGACCCGCTGTTCCCGCGCGGCCAGCTGCGTGCCTACTGGAAGACGCAGTACCTGGACGAGCTGAGCGACGCCGCCATCGACACGATCGCGGCGAAGGCACTCGACCGTCCGGAGCCCCTGACGCTCGTCAACACGTTCCACATGGGCGGGGCGATCAACGACGTCGGCCCCGAGGACACGGCGTTCGCGGAGCGCTCGTCGCCCTTCATGGTGTCGATCGACGGGCTCTGGGGCGACCCCGCGAGGGACGCCGACCTGGTCGGCTGGGTCCGGTCCGCCTGGCGGGACATCGGCGAGTTCGGCACGGGCGCGGAGTACCTCAACTTCACCGGCCTGGCGGAGGAGGCGCCGAGCGCGAGCGTGGACAGCGCCTTCGGCCGCAACCTGCGCCGCCTGGCGGAGATCAAGGCCAAGTACGACCCGGACAACTTCTTCCGGCGGAACAACAACATCGCGCCCGCGTAGGGCAGTGACGAACGTCACACTTCGGGCTCGCCCGGCGCGAGAGGCTCGCGCATATGGAAATCGTGATCGTCAGCATCCTCATGCTGGTCGGCGTGATCTACGGCTACTACACGGTGAGTGGCAGCGGGATCGCGGAGCACCCGCACGGGAAGATCTACAGCGGCGCGCCGGGCGCGCACGCCCCCGCCAGCGCATCGGGCCGCGACGAGCTCGTCTCGTTGCGGAACTGGTCGCGCGGCACGCGCTAGCGGCCTAGCTCGACGCGCTCGGTCTCACCCAGCGCCCGACCGCTACATTGGCGGCCGTGACCAATGAGGAGTGGCGCGTAGAGGTCGACCTCGACGACGAGAAGCATGGCTTCACGCTCGCGGAGAGGATCCGTGCGCTCGACTTGGACGAGGAGGCCCGGAAGCGTCTCGGCGGGGCCCTGACCGTGACTCGTGACGGGCCCCACATGTTCCTGTATGCCACCAGCGAGGAGGCCGTGCGCGAGGCCGAGCGGGTGGCAGGTGAGCTCCTCGAGGCCGAGGACTTGAGCGGGAACCTGCGCCTCACGCGCTGGCACCCTGACGCCGAGGAATGGATCGACGCATCGGTGCCGCTACCGCAGACCGAGGAGCAGCGCGAGGCGGAGCGCCGTCGCCACGAGGAAGCGGAGACGGCGGAGGCAGCCCAGGAGGGGGCGTGGGACTACGAGGTGCACGTGGACCCGCCGGGACACCGTGAGGCGGTCGAGCTCGAGGAGAGGCTGAAGGCCGAGGGGCTGCCTGTCTCACGGCGCTGGAAGCACTTGAGGGTCGGAGCTCCCACGGATGAGCGTGCCGAGGAGATCGCGGCGCGGCTGCGCTCCATCGCGCCGGAGGGCACCGAGGTGACGATCGGCGCTACCGCGCTACAGCACCCCGCCTTCGTCTTCTTCGGGCGGGCCCTCGACCGGTTCCGCTAAGGACTCGTCGCGCTCAGAGGGCGGCGCCCGCGCACCGCCACCCAGTGCCTCCGGACTGAGCCGCAGCCGACCGAGCCAGGCCGGCTGGCCACGTGGCACGGAGGCGGCGCGCCTCCGGGTGATCGTGTGGGCTGTCTAACGTCAGCCGGGCACTGCCCTTGATGGTACGCCCGGTGTCCAGCCGGCGAACTGGGTCAGTCGCTGTCCGAGTAGGCGAGATGCGTGCCGCAGTGGCGGCACCTGAAGAGGTAGGCCGTGGGCGAGCCGTCCTTGTCGAGCGCCCTCAGGAAGTCCTCGACCTGGTCGCCCATGCCGGAGTGCGCCCGGCGCACGGCGTCAAGAGCATCGTCGTGCCCCTCGAGCTCAGACCATCCGACGGCCCCCAGGAACGCCGCGCCGTCGCCGCAGTGGTACTGCCACACCTCCTGCTGCCATCCACCAAAGCCCGGCGTGCGAGTGGTCACGGCAGCGACAACCTCGTCGGGAACGTCGTCTGGGACGACGGCGTCGTCGGTGAAGATCGCGTCGAACCGCTCCGCTGCCGACCCGTCGGCGATGCACCACGGGCACAGGCTCTCGTCGAGCTCCTCCACCGCGTAAACGGGACCTCTGTAGATGAAGCCGCGGGCCTGCCCGCAGTTCAGGCAAGTCGCGTCTGACTCGACGACTGCGCCCGTGCCGACGGGATCCGGGTGGTACGGGAAGTCGGGCAGCGCCTCCGCCATGCGTGCAGGGTCGCAGGTCAGCGTGCACGGGCGGGGGGTTCGCGCCTGCTCATCGCCGCAGCTGCTCGCCGGCGGCGGCCAGAGTCTCGACGCGTTCTTCGGTCCAGGGGCCGGGCGTAATGACGACGGCGTGGTCCAGGCCGAGCTCCGCGAGCGCCGCGCAGCGCTCGGCGAACGCCGCCGCCGTATCGTCCGGGTTGAGGCGGGTGCTCACCGTCTTCTCGATCGCCTCGAACGGCCGCCCGACTTCCTCACAGTGCCGCGCGAGCACGTCGAGCTTGTGCCGGATCGTGCGCCCGCCGTCGGGGATGTCGAACAGGTTGCAGGCGTCGGCGTAGCGGGCAACGAGCCGGAGCGTCTTGCGCTCGCCGGCGCCGCCGACCAGGATCGGCGGGTGCGGACGGGCGAGCGGCCGCGGGTTGCCGACCGGCCGCTCAAGCCGCAGATGGCGGCCCTCAAACGGCGAGCGGTCGTCCTCCCACATGCGCAGCGTGAGCTCGAGCGTCTCCTCGAGCACCTCGAAGCGCTCCGCCACGGGTGGGAGCGAAAGGCCCATCGCGCGCGCCTCGTCCTCGAGGTAGCCGGCCCCAAGGCCGAGCCATGCCCGTCCGCCGGACAGCACGTCGAGCGTCGTGACCGCCTTGACGAGCAGGCTCGGCGGCCGGTACGTGACCGCGCTCACCATCGTGCCGAGCCGCACCCGCTGTGTCTGCGCGGCGAGGAAGCCGAGCGCGGTGTAGGCCTCGAGCATCTCCGAGTCCGGGACGGCGGTCGGGTCGGCCTGGATCAGGTGGTCCGACACCCAGACCGTGTCGATGCCCCCCGCGTCCGCGGCCCGGACTAGGCCCGCGAGCTCGGGGCCGAGCGCAGCGGTCCCGCCCGGCCAGGAGTAGTTCGTGATGTTGACGCTGACTCGCATGGTGGCCACGAATATTGGCCACGCAGTCCAGGCGCCTTCATTCCGCGATCCGCACCGCGCCAGGCTCTGCGAGCTGCAACGCCGCCCTGCGGCGCTGCTCGGCCATGCGGCTGGCGGGGGCGAACATGCTCCAGGTGAACCAGCGGCCGAACCCTCGCTGAAGCGTGCTCGGGCCGCTGATCGTCAGCTTGGGCGTCCGCATCGCGGCACTCAGCTCCGCCCGTCCCAGGTAGACGCGGTAGAGGGTCGCGGTGTCGGCAGTCACGTTGAGATCGACGTCGAAGCCGGGGTGCTGCAGGCAAACCGAGACCTCGGAGGGCTCGAGCACCATCCAGTAGCGCTTGGTGGGGTCGCGAAAGTCGAACTGGACGACGGTGCGGTCGGAGGGGAGCTGGTCCCGATCCACGTGGCGCGCCATCCAGACGATCAAGAGGTCGGGGTCGAGCTCCTCGGGGCGGGGATCGGTGAAGGACCAGGTCACGCCCCACTCGCCGAGCGCCTGGACTACCGGCTGCAGGTCGCGGCCGGCGGACGTCAGGCGGTACCCGAGCGTCCGGCCCTTGGGGCCGGTGCGCCGCTCGACGACCTCGGCTCTCTCGAGCGAGCGCAGGCGGTCGGCGAGCACGGACCGGGAGATCCCGGGCAGACCGCGATGCAGCTCGTTGAAGCCTCTCGCCCCGCCCAGCATCTCGCGCACGATCAGAAGCGTCCAGCGGTCACCGAGGACCTCGCTCGCCTTGGCGATTGGGCAGTACTGCGCGTAATCGCGCATCGCTGCAATCGATCCTAACCCCCGATCCGCTGCAGGTTCGAAACTCGAACCGGTTGGTTCGAATCTCGGTCTAGCCGTGGCCGGCAGGCGGGCGTTAGCGTCGCGTTGTGGCTACCGAAATGGCGACAACCGAGGTGACGACGACCGGCTTCGAGGCGCTGCGCGCGTCAGTCCGCGGCCCCGTGATCGGTCCGGACGACGAGGGCTACGACGAGGCCCGCTCGATCTGGAACGGCGCGATCGACCGCCGTCCCGCATGCGTCGCGCGGTGCAGCGGCGTTGCCGACGTCGTCGAGGCCGTGCGCTTCGCCCGGCAGCGCGGCCTGCCGGTGGCGGTGCGCTCCGGCGGGCATGGGGTCGGCGGCCATGCGCTCTGCGACGGCGGCGTGGTGATCGACCTCTCCGGGATGAAGGGCATCAGGGTCGACCCGGCGGCGCGTACGGCGCGGGCCGAGGCCGGTGTGCTGTGGGGAGAGCTCGATCGGGAGACGCAGCTGCACGGGCTCGCGACCGTCGGCGGGATCGTGACCCACACAGGGATCGCTGGCCTGACGCTCGGCGGCGGGATCGGCTGGCTCATGCGCAAGTACGGGGCGACCGTCGACAACCTGCTCTCCGCAGATCTCGTGACGGCGGACGGCGAGGTCGTCACCGCCAGCGAGGAGCGCGACGCGGAGCTCTTCTGGGGCATCCGCGGCGGCGGGGGCAACTTCGGCATCGTCACGTCCTTCGAGTACCGCCTGCACCCCGTCGGGCCGATCGTGCTCGCCGGCCCGATCTTCCACCCCCTGGAGCGCGCGGGCGAGGTGCTGCGCTTCTACCGCGAGTTCGCCGCCGCCGCGCCCGACGAGCTCACGACCATCTTCAACCTGCGCGTGGCGCCGCCGCTTCCGTTCCTGCCCCCCGAGGTGCACGGGAAGCCGATCGTGATGGTGGGCGCCTGCTACGCCGGCCCGCCGCAGGACGGGGTCGAGGTCGTGCGGCCGCTGAAGGAGTTCGGCAACCCGATCGTCGACCTGCTCGAGCCCAAGCCATACCTGGCCCTGCAGTCGATGTTCGACCCGTCAGTGCCGCACGGCTGGCACTACTACTGGAAGTCGGTCGAGATCCCGCCGCTCACCGACGCGGCGATCGACACGCTGGTCGAGCACGCCGCGGCGCAGACATCGCCGAAGTCGTACTGCATCGTCTTCCAGCTGGGCGGCGCGATCAGCCGCGTGGCGGAGGCCGATACCGCGTACAGCCAGCGAGACGCCGCGCACAACGTGAACATCAATGCGGTGTGGACCCCGGAGGACACCGACGGCGAGCGGCACATCGCCTGGGCACGCGACTTCTTCGACGCCATGCAGCCACACACGAGCGGGCGCGTCTACGTCAACTTCCTCGGCGACGAGGGAACCGAGCGAGTGCGCGCCGCCTATGGCGCGGAGAAGTACGCGCGCCTCGTGGCGCTCAAGCGGGCCTACGATCCCGACAACGTCTTCCGGCTCAACCAGAACATCGAGCCATAGAGGACTGCGCCGCGGCCGCGTCGCCCAGGGACTCGCCGAGCGCCCGGCCGCTAGATTGGCGCCCGTGACCAATGACGAGTGGCGCGTCGAGGTTGACCTCGACGACGAGGAGCACGGCTTCACGCTCGCGGAGAGGATCCGTGCGCTCGACCTGGACGAGGAGGCCCGGAAGCGTCTCGGCGGGGGCATGACCGTGACTCGTGACGGGCCCCGCATGTTCCTGTATGCCACCAGCGAGGAGGCGGTGCGCGAGGCCGAGCGGGTGGCGGGTGAGCTCCTCGAGGCCGAGGACGTGAGCGGCAACGTGCGCCTCACGCGCTGGCACCCCGACGCCGAGGAGTGGATCGACGCATCGGTGCCGCTACCGCAGACCGAGGACCAGCGCGAGGCGGAGCGCCGCCGCCATGAGGAAGCGGAGACGGCGGAGGCAGCCCAGGAGGGGGCGTGGGACTACGAGGTGCACGTGGACCCGCCGGGACACCGTGAGGCGGTCGAGCTCGAGGAGAAGCTGAAGGCCGAGGGCCTGCCTGTCGCACGGCGCTGGAAGCACTTGAGAATCGGAGCTCCCACGGATGAGCGGGCCGAGGAGATCGCGGCGCAGCTGCGCTCCATCGCGCCGGAGGGCACCGAGGTGACGATCGGCGCGACCGCGCTACAGCACCCGGCCTTCGTTTTCTTCGGGCGGGCGCTCGACCGCTTCCGCTAGGCGGCGGCCGGCGGACTGGCCCGAACGCCTACCCGCAGCCGGTGTTGTTCCCGCAGCTCGAGCACGTGTAGCACGAGCCGGTGCGCTGCATCATCCCGCCGCACTGGGCGCAGGCGGGGCCCAGGTCCAGGCCCTGCAGCTTCGCCGGGATCGCGGGTGGCTCGTCCGTCAGTGCCGAGGTCGCGGGCTTCGGCTCCGCGGCGCTCCGGCCGCCTGCCTTCGGCTTCGTTCCGCCGTTGCCGCCGCCGTTGGTCGCCCCCTTCGCGGGCGGCTCCTCCGCCGGCGTGTCCCA
>Ga0081538_10001673_pt1 | contig 22610 bp, 22 predicted proteins | sample TabmetS5T2R1_FD_71022 | JGI IMG/M metagenome (GOLD analysis project Ga0081538, IMG submission 71022) | Tabebuia heterophylla rhizosphere microbial communities from the University of Puerto Rico - S5T2R1 | ecosystem: Host-associated > Plants > Roots > Rhizosphere ...
GGGGCCCCCCCTGCCGTTCGGCGGCAACGGCCGCTCCGGCAACGGCAGCCGCCAGTCCGGCATCTGGGTGCTCGACCAGTTCACCCGCTGGCAGGCGCTGAACTGGGACTACGCCGGCCACCTGCAGAAGGCCCAGATGGACGTGGCCGAGCCCACCCCGGACCGGGACTTCCGCCTGTGAGCGGTGCCCTGGACGGCATCCTGGTGGCCGACTTCTCCAGGGTGCTGGCCGGGCCGTTCGCGACCATGCTGCTGGGGGACCTGGGGGCCGACGTGGTCAAGGTCGAGCACCCCGCCGGCGGCGACGAGACCCGCGCCTGGGGCCCGCCCTTCCACGGCGACCACAGCACCTATTACCTGGCCGTCAACCGCAACAAGCGCAGCCTCGCCCTCGACCTCAAGGACGACGGCGGCCGGCGGGCCGCCCGCGCCCTCGCCGGCCGGGCCGACGTGCTGGTCGAGAACTTCAAGGCCGGCGCCGCCGCGCGCCTGGGGCTCGAGTTCGAGGAGGTGGCCAAGGACAACCCCGGTCTCGTCTGGTGCTCCGTCTCCGGGTTCGGGCAGGAGGCCGGGGCCGAGCTGCCCGGCTACGACTTCCTGGTCCAGGCGATGAGCGGGCTGATGAGCATCACCGGCCCGGCCGGGGGCGAGCCGACCAAGGTCGGGGTGGCCCTGGTCGACGTGCTCACCGGTCTGTACGCCTTCGGCGGCGTCCTGGCCGCCCTGCACGAGCGGGACCGGACCGGGCGCGGGCAGCTGGTCGAGGTCAGCCTGCTCGGCTCGGCCCTGGCCAGCCTGGTCAACCAGGCGTCGTCGTACCTGTGCACCGGCCGGCCCCCCCGGGCCATGGGCAACCGGCACCCGAGCATCACGCCGTACGAGACCCTGGCCACCGCCGACCGGCCGCTGGTGGTCGCCGTCGGCAACGACGGCCAGTTCGCCCGCCTCTGCCGGGTGCTCGGCCTGCCCGAGACGGCCGACGACCCCCGCTTCGCGACCAACGCCGACCGGGTGGCCAACCGCGACGCCCTGGCCGCCCTGCTCGAGCGGGCCCTGGCCGCCCGGGAGGCGGCCGACTGGGTGCGCGTCCTGGCCGACGCCGGGGTGCCCTGCGGCCTGGTCAACGACGTCGGTGAGGCGTTCGCCCTGGCCGAGCGCCTCGGCCTCGACCCGGTGGCCGACGCCGGCGGGGTCCCCCAGGTGGCCAACCCGATCCGCCTGTCCTCCTCCCCCGCCAGCTACCGGCTGGGCCCGCCCACCCTGGGCGAGCACACCGCCGAGTTGCTGGCCTGGCTCGGCCGTCCCCCACCCGGCGACCCCGGGGCAGTCACCTCGCCGTAGCCCAAGTTACGGTTGCTGCATCCGTATCGGCTGGATGCCGGAGGAGCCTGGAAGGAGGGAGAGGTGGCGGCTTCGTGCCGCCATTCGGCATACAGGAGGGAGCCGTCAGGTGGGCGCGGCGGAGACGGGGACCGGAGGGACCAGGCCCGGCCGGCGCAGCCGGCGGCGGGTGGTGCTGCTGGCCGAGAGCGCCGGCCTTGCCGCCGTCCTCATCCAGCTGCTCGGCCCGGCCGACCGGCTCAGCCGCCTCGGCTCGCTGCGCGAGCTCGCCGACAGCCGCTCGCTCGACACCGCCGACGTGGTCGTGCTCGACCTGGACGCCCCGGACCGGATCGCCGCCGTCGGGCAGGTCCGCCGCCGCTACCGGGGGCCGCTGGTGGTCGTGGTGGCCAGGGGCGAGGGCCCGGGCCCGCTGCGCCCCGACGCCGGCTGCACGCTGCTGGCCCGCCCGTTCTCGGCCGCCGAGCTGGCCGCCGCCCTGGCCATCCCGGCACGCCCGCCGGCCGACCCCGCCCCGGCGCCCGACGACCTGGACCCGCTGGCCGGCCCGGACCCGGCGGCCTTCGACCCCAAGGCCGCGGCCCGGCGGGCGCCCTGGCGCCCGCCCCCGGCGGTCCCGTCCGGCCGGTTGAGCCTGCTCGACCGGGCCCAGCGGCTGCTGGTCACCCTCACCCGGAGCTGGCAGGCCCGGCGCCGGGTCCGGGTGGCCGGGTTCTCGGCCTTCGCCCTGGTCGCCTTCACGGTCGCCTTCGCCCTGGCCGCCCAGGGCCGCTGCGGGCCCGGCTGCGACGCGTTCGGGACCGGCTTCTCGCCGGCCCCCACGATCGCCCCGGCCTCCTCGCACGCCCCCTCGACCACCGGCCCCAAGCGACCCACCACCACGACCGTCATCATGGCCGGAACGGTCGCGGGCGGCGACGGCGACGGCTTCGCGGGGGGCCGGGCGGCCGCCCCCACCACCGCCGGGCAGGCCACGACCACCAGCGGCCGGCCGTCGGGCGGCGCCGTCACCACCCGGCCGGCCACGACCCGGCCGCCGACCACCACCGCCCCGACGACCACCGCCCCGACGACCACCGCGGCCCCGACCACCACCACCACCGTCCCCCCGGCCCAGCTGCCGGGCCGCTAGGGCGTCCTATCCCGAGATGCAGGCACACCGGGTCACATCCCCGACTTGCGCGGGACGAGGAGCTCGAGGCGGCGGTGCTGGAACCACGGCGTGCGGTACCGCGTTGCCGGTGGTCGGTCAGGCAGGTTGGCACAGGATGGGCAGGGCCACCATGCCGTGGTCGCGCAACCTGCGGCGGACGTGGGGGTGAAAGCTCGGCCTGCTGAGCTGCGCGAGCAGGAAGCGAGTCGGGCCGTGGGGCAGGCGGACGTAGTTGACCAGCGCGTAGGGCGCTTGGCTCGTGGGCTGCAGCAGCGTGGAGTTGTCCACCCCCGCCTTGGCGGTGTACCAGCCGGCGAGTTCCTCCCAGACCCTGACCGCAGCGGCAGGGTCGTCGGCGGTGAAGTGGTTGAACAGGAAGCTCGCCGAGCGGGTGCGCTCGGTGTCGCCGATGCGTCGGGTGTTGCGTGCGGTCATCACGAAGCCGGCGTTGGCCTGCTGCCACGGGCGGGAGCTGCGCAGCTGTGCCAGCACCTCGGGGGTGGTTGCCCGGAGCAGCAGGATGACGTCGAACCGCGGGATGCCCTTGAGCGGTGGGATGAGCACGGCCTCGAAGACGGTGGCGTCGGCGACGCCGTCGATGGCCTTGGCCTCGCGGGCCAGGGCCCGGCACCGGTCGAGGACCCGGTCGCGCCGTGGGCTGGGGCGGACGAGGGGACCATGCCTGGGCGGGTCGACACTCCAGCCGGCGTACAGGTACTCGCCGTGCAGCGGCTCGGTGAAGGGGGGTGGGGGGTAGCGGGCGCGGACACCCCTCCCGGCCGACGCTGCCCAGCCCCCAGGACGTCGCCGAGGTGCTGGGGTTCGTGCCGCTGCTGGAGGTCTACTTCCGGCGTTGCCTCCAGGTGGAGATGCCCGCCCAGCTGCAGGAGGTCTTCCGGCGCCACCGGCTCACGGGCCGCCATGGTGGTGTGCTGGCCCAGTTGTCGGCCGGTCAGTCGATCAGCGTCACCGAGCTCGCCCGCAGGATGGGCGTGTCGCTGTCGACGGCCAGTGAGCTGGTGGGCGACCTGGGTCGGGCCGGGCTGGTCGAGCGGCGCGAGGACCCGACCAACCGACGTCGCACCCTGGCCGGCCTGGCGCCCACGCACCAGGCCGCCGTCCAAGCCTTCGTCGCCCAGCGCGCGGGTCCCCTGCTGCAGGTGCTGGAAGCCCTCTCCCCCCGCGACCGCCAGGGCTTCGCTCGCGGGCTGTCAGCGTGGGCGCACCAGGTGCGTGACTGGTGAACCGCGAACCGACCACGTCGCGCACGACGGCGCGCATCGGTCGCCACGACTCGGGGACAGGACACGCTAGGGCTTGGACCCGGCCCGGCGCGGCTCGGCCGGGCGGACGCCCGCCGGGTCGCGGCCGCGCGCCGTCGAGGCCGCGGCCAGCAGGAAGGCCCCCGCGACGAGCAGGTACGACCCGGCGATGTCGGTGATCCAGTGCTTGGCGGTCACGGCCCTGGCCACCGCGTGCACGGTGACGACCACCGCGGCCAGCGCCACCAGCCAGGGCCGCCAGCGGGGCCGCAGCTCGCCCGCCACGACCACGCAGAGCAGCCAGCCGAGGCCGACGACCAGGGCCGCCCCCGACGGGTAGGCCCCGACGTACAGCCCCCCGCCGGGGATCTCGCCGGGGCCGGGCCGGCCGAAGGCGACCCGCAGGGCGTAGTGGACCGGGATCACCAGGAGCGCGAGCAGCACCCAGCGCCAGCGCTCGAGGACCGGGCCAAGGCCGCGGCGGCGGGCCTCCCCGCCCAGCAGGGCGACGGTGAGCGCGACCGGCAGCAGGGCCGTCAGGTAGACGCCGCTCGGCCAGACGACCTCGCTGCCGAGCACCTCGACGAGCCGGTTCTCGGGCGGCATGAGCCGGCCGCTGGCGCGGGCCGCCGCGTGGTCGAGCAGGGTCCCGCGGGGGCTGGCGACCAGGCCGAGCAGGACGGTGGCGGCCAGGCAGCCGAGACCCGCGGCCATGACCGCCGGTCGCTGGATCGAAACGGCTCCCCCTCTCGTGGCCGACCTTGCCAGCGTACTGTCCCGCCGGTCACTGCGTTGCCGCGCCGGGGTCGAACGGGAAGCTCGCGAACTCGGCCGGCGAGGCGTCGTGGGGAAGGGCCCCGATGTCCCGGGAGGGCCTGGTGTCCGGCAGCCGGCCCAGCCGCGGGTGCTCGGGGATGGCGATGCCGGCGCCGATGGCCGGGCTGTCGCCGGCCAGGAGGAAGGCCGCGGGGCCCGGGGCCTCGGCGCCGGGGCTGAGCTCCCAGCGGTCCTGGCCGCGGTCGGCCACCTGCAGCCGGAGGCGGGCGAACCGCGGGTCGGTGCCCCGGCCGGCCACCTTCCCGAGCCCGTGGCGCTCCAGCCCGGTGGCCGACGCGAAGGCGGGCACGGTGTCATGGTCCGACAGCAGGGTCCCGTCCTCGCCGGGATGTGGCGACCAGTACAGGTTGCCGTCGACGAGCTGCCCGGGCCCGGTCGGGTAGTCGCCGTTCACGCGGCCGTTGACCACCACCGCGAGGTTGTTGGCGACATAGGTCCCCTCGGGGGACTCCGGCACCAGGTTGATCCCGTCCCCCCCGGAGTTCAGCAGCACCAGGGTGTTGTGGTAGAGGAACATGTTCCCGGCGTGCTGCTTGAACAGGTATTCGAAGCCGAAGCGGCCGCCGCCGTTCCAGTGGTTGATCCCCTCGGCCCGGTTGGCCGGGAAGTTCCGCAGGAACGCGACCACGTTGCGGAACACGTACAACGGCCCGCTGAACGAGGGCGAGTCCTGGCCGGCGGCGACGGCCACCAGGCAGTTGGCGATGAAGTTCTCGTAGACGCGGACCTCGCCGACGTCGCTGGTCCCCTCCAGCTCGATGGCGTCGTCGCCGCAGTTCTCCATCCGGTTGTGGTGGATCGAGATCCGCTCCTCGTCGGTGTTGGTGCTGATCAGGTCCTGGCCCGAGCCCCGCAGGTGGTTGTGGGAGATCTCCCAGTCGTGGGTGCCGCCGTTGAGGTCGATGGCCGTGCTGCGCAGGAGGTCGGCCGGGGCCGGCGGGGACTTCAGGTCGCTCCAGAACAGCCAGCGGGGATGGTCGCCGTAGATGCGGGACCTGGTGACGGTGATGTCGGCGATCTCGGGCCCGTCGGCCTTGATGGCGGTGTCGCCGGTCCAGGCGGTGATGCCCTCGAAGCGGACGTCGTGGGCCCGGGGCGTCAGCCGGATGGTGTCCTTGGCCTGGTTGACGGTGAGGTTCTTGAGGACGAGATGGGCGCCGCCGACGGTCAGGGTCGCCGGCGCGCTCGACAGGACGATCCGGTGGCGGCGGGGGTCGGGGAGGTCGTCGGCGAAGACCGGGCCGTATCTGGACTCGGCCGCCCGCAGGTCGCCGGTCTTGGCCAGGCGGATGTGGAGCCTGCCGTCCGAGGGGTCGTTGAAGGTGCCCGGCCCCACATAGAAGGGCGTCTCCTCGCCGTCGTAGGCGTCGCTGGTGGCGCGGAACGCCTCGGCGGAGCGGTAGGGGACCAGGGCCACGCGCCCGTTGAGGTAGCCGGGAATGCCGTCGACGTAGCCGTAGACGTTGCCCGACCCCAGCTCGGCGACCGACCGGTACTCCCCGGTCGCCGGGTCGACCAGCTCCCACGCCTGGTTCCCGGCGGTCTGGAACTCGGCCGCGCCCGAGTCGAGCACCGCGCGCTCGCCCGGATAGGCCTGGATGGTGATCGGGGCAGCGGCGGTCCCGCTGACACCGATGTCGGGTCGCTCGTGGTAGGTGCCCTCCCGGATCAACAGCGTGTCCCCGGGCCGCAGGCGCTCCACCGCGGCGCTGACCGTCCGCAGCGGGCGCTCGCGGGACCCGGGATTGCCGTCGTCCCCCCGCGGCGACACGTACCAGGCGCCGCCGTCGGGGGCCTCGGCGCCCGGGCCGCCCCCCAGGAGGCCGAACGCGGCCGCCCCGAGCGCGACCAGGACGGCCACCCCCAGCGCCCCCAACGCCCCCCGGCGGCGCAGCGGCTACACCCCTCTCCCGGTCTCGACCCCGGGACGCGCCGGGATGCCAACGGCCAGGCTGCGCAGGCGGCGCGTGCCGACCAGCACGGCCGCCGGGTCGCCGGCCCTGCCGAAGCGGAGCGTCCTGGCCGCCTCCTCGACCTCGTTCCAGCGGCTGCCGGCGTGCACGATCAGCAGGGTGGCGTCGGCCTCACGGGCCAGGGGGGTGACGTCGTCGGCGAAGCTGGCCGGCGGGGCGTCGATGATCGCGATCAGCCCCAGTCCCCGCAGCGACGCGATGACCTCGCGCAGGGCCGGCCTGGCCAGCAGCTCGGCCGGGTCGCCGTCGGCCCGCCCGGAGGGCAGGACCAGCAGGTGGTCGGTGACCGAGACGAGCGCGGTCACGGGCTCGCTGTGGTCGCCCTCCAGCAGCTCGGCCAGGCCCCTGAGCCCGGAGAGGCCGAGGGTCGGCTGGGTGGCCGCGTGCCGCAGGTCGGCCAGGATGAGCAGCACGTTCTTGCCCTCGGCGGCCAGGGTCCTGGCCAGGTTGACGGCGAAGCCGGCGCCGCCCTTCCAGGGGCTGGCGGGGACGATGGTGAGCACCTTGATCCCGGTCCCGAGGCCGTTGTGCTCCAGCATCCGGCAGATCCGCTCCAGGCCGTCGGTCTCGGGCGGGGCCGGCAGCCCGTTCAGGGACAGCATCGGCCGGCTGAGCCCCTTGCCGGAGATCGGCCCGATCACGACCAGCCCGGTCGACCGCTCGACGTCGTCCACGGTGGTCACCCGCTGCCGCAGCGCCCTGGCGGCGCCCCAGACGACCACCAGGAGGGTGAGGCCTCCGAGCGTCAGCAGCAGGATGCTTTCCAGGCCGATCACGTCTCCCCTGACGCCGGCAATCGGTTGATCCTGGGGTCGTATGTCGACACGTTCGAGGGTAACGCAGGTGACGCGCCACCGGTCAGTTCGTGAGCCCACCGCGGACCATCGGGCCGACGACGTTGGCCACCGGCAGGGGCAGGCGCCGCCAGATCCTGGTCGCCCACTCCAGGCGGTCGGCGCCCTCGTCCCCGTCGGTCCCCTCGGAAGGGTAGCGGTGCCAGAAGAGCTGCTCGGGCTCTGCCCCGTACTGCCGCTTCGACTCGAAGGTGCCCGAGTCCCACGACGACCGCCCGAAGTCGAACAGGCGGCAGTCACGCTCGACCCCGTAGCGGAAGGTCTCCCAGTACAGCAGCTGGTTGGGGCGCAGGGCGAAGCTGGCCCGCAGCGACGAGACCCAGGGCAGCATGATGCGGTCCCGGTGGATCAGGGCCAGCCCCGCGCCCACGGGCTCGGTCCCGTCGCGGACCAGGATGATCCGGGCGTCGGAGCCCAGGCGGTCGACCACCGAGGCGAAGAACTGGCGCCGGTGGACCGGCGAGCCGAGGTCGCGCATGTTGGCGGCCAGGATCCGGTAGAACGGGCCCAGCGCCTCGGTCCCGTGCCAGGTCGCGACCAGCCCGTTCTTGCGGGCCTTGCGGACCTGCCCGCGGCGGCCGGAGCGGATGCGCTTCCACACGGCGTCCTCGCCGCCGCGCAGGTCGAGGGTCATGGTCACCTTGCGCAGCGACGCCGGGAGGTCGAGCGGCCGCTCGGTCAGGTGCCGCAGCTCGAGCTTGGCGCCGCCGGACCGGGCGAGCTCGACGGCGGCGCCGACCAGCGCGTGCTCGGCGCCCCGGTCGCCGTCGCTGCACACCCCGCCGTAGTCGAGGTAGGGCATGGAGACCAGGCTGCGGCCGAACAGGCGGCTGCGGACCATGACCAGCGGCAGGACCCCGGCCAGGGCCCCGCCGCGGACGGCGGCCAGCGGCAGCACCTGGTGGCCGTAGACGGCCGGGACGACCGCGGTCCAGGCCCAGCGGTGGGCCACCGTGCTGTCGCCGGCGCCCGCCACGAACGCGTCCCAGGCGGCGCCGTCGGCCCACCGCTCGACCTCGACCGGCGGCGCCGACGGCCGCACGGCCGTCACAGCCGCCTCGCGATCGCCAGCACCTGCGAGCACAGCAGGCGGATGTCGTAGCCGATCGAGCAGCGCTCGAGGTAGGCGAGGTCGGCCCGGACGCGGTCGTGCAGGACCGTTGTGGTGTAGTACGCCACCGGGTCGTCGGCCGAGGCCAGCAGGTCGGCCTCGTCCATGAAGGCGAGCGTCGACGGGCCGGCCAGGCCGGGCCGGATGTCGAGCACGCGGCGCTCCTCGGGGGTGAACAGGGCCACGAACTCGGGCGTCTCGGGCCGCGGGCCGACCAGGCTCATGTCGCCGAGCAGCACGTTGAGCAGCTGGGGGAGCTCGTCCAGGTAGGTCCGGCGCAGGAGGCGGCCGACCCGGGTGACGCGCGGGTCGCCGGTGGCGCTGACGTTGGGGGCCAGCCGGTCGGCGTCGACCACCATGGTGCGGAACTTGTACAGCCGGAACAGCCGGCCGCCCCGGCTCACCCGCCGCTGCCGGTACAGCACCGGCCCCGGCGAGTCCAGCTTGACCGCCAGCGCGATCACCAGCAGGACCGGGACCAGCAGGACGAGGGCGGCCGCCGAGACGGCGACGTCGAAGGCCCGCTTGCCGGGCAGCTGCCTAGAACCAGTGAGCATGCTCCGAGTCCCCCTCTCGGTGCACCTGGCGGACGAGCATGAAGGGCTCGGCCGCGCGGACGCCGGCGGCCGCCCCATGGCGCCTGGCGTAGGCCTCGATCGCCTCGTAGGAGCGCGGGTGCGGGTAGGGCCGCAGCTCGCCGGTGTGGGTCTGCTCGTAGGCCCGCATCGCCTCGAGCTTGGTCGGCAGGGTGTTGGTGATCTCCACGAACACGTTGGGGCTGAACACGCTGCCCGGGAACGGCGGCGCCCATTCGGTGGACGAGGCCGTCTCGTAGCAGAGCAGGCGCCGGACGCTCATCCCCTCCACCGGCCGGGCGGCCACCAGCGTCGCCTGGAACACGGTGCGGTGGTCCTGGTTGGCGTCCTGGCTGAAGTGGGTGAAGACCACGTCGGGGTGGAGCTCGTCGATGCACTTCTCGATGGGGATGATCACCTCGAGCAGCGGCAGGGCGTCCAGCCGCTGGTCCGGGAGCTCGCAGAACACCACGTTGGTGACGCCGAGGATGTCGACGGCCCGGATGGCGCATTCCTTCTGCTGCTCGGTGTGGCCGTGGCGGGCGGTGACGCCCTCGGTGAGGATGCAGACCCACACCTCGTGGCCCATGGCGGCCAGCTTGGCCATGGTCCCGCCGGCCCCGAGGGTCTCGTCGTCGGGATGTGCGGCAACGGTCAGGATCCTCACCCTGCTACCTCCGCCCTGGATTCGGTCGATTCCCCGGTCCCGCCGTTCGGCCCCGGCTGGCGGGCGACCACGCGGAAGCAGGCCAGCAGCACGCCGGTCGTCACCAGGTAGGCGACGGCCGACGCGACCGCCGCCCCGGCCACGCCGAACGGCGGGATCAGCAGCAGGTCGAGGACCACCGTCACCGGCAGCCCGGCGCCCAGGGCCGCCGAGTAGAGCCCTGGCCGGTTCACGCCCGAGAGGTAGGCGCTGATCACGCCGGTGACTCCCCCGCCGGCCAGTCCGACCAGCAGGATCCAGGCCGGCACCACGGCGGCCCGGAACGGCTCCCCGAAGAACAGGGGCAGGACCAGCGGGGCGGCCAGGGCCATGGGGACGGCCACGGCCGCCGGGATCCAGCCGATCCTGGGGAGCATCCGCCTGACCCCGGCGGCGGCCACCGCGCCGCCGTCGCGGGCATAGGTCGGGTAGAGCACGTAGTTCATGGCCAGGGCCGGGAGCCGCAGCAGCTCGGCGTAGCGCGAGGCCACCGCGTAGATGCCGAGGGAGGCCGGCCCGATCAGGGCGCCGACGATGGCGAAGTCGAGCCGGGCGTTCAGCAGCAGGGCGATGCTGCCGAGCTGGGCCTTGAAGCCGTAGGCGGCCACCTTCCTGGCCAGGCCCGGCGACGGCCGGCCGGCGCCGCTGAAGTAGCCCCGCCTGGCCAGCCGGATCCAGCCCGGGATCGAGGTGGCCAGGTCCCCGAGCAGCAGGGCCACGACCATGGCCTGGTACGGCCCCACCCCCACCACCAGCAGCAGCCCGAAGAAGGGGAGGAACATGAACTCCTCGAGGAAGATGATGCGGTTGGCCCCGGCCAGGTCGTCGAAGCCCTGCGAGCAGGCCATGGCGGTCGACTCGAGCACCTGGGTGAGCACCGACACCCCGGCCAGGGCGACCAGGGCCAGCGAGAGCTGGGGGAAGAACCGGGGCCCGAAGAGCGGCGACGCCGCGATCCAGAGCAGGCTGCCGGCCACGCCGGCGGCGGCCGCGATGGCCACGATGGTCGCCCGGTACCTGGGCTCCCGGCGGCCGGGGCCGGAGAGGAAGTAGGGGGTCGCCCCGTAGAGCCCGCTCCCGATGACCAGCCCGGTCAGCCAGGGCAGCACCCGCAGCAGGACCAGGGTGCCGACGCCGGCCGGGCCGGCGATCCGGGCCACCAGCAGGCTGGCCAGGGTGAGCGCCCCGATGGCGCCGAGGCGGGCCAGCAGGTTGGTGGCGATCGGGTTGCGCCGCCCCGCCAGCAGGCGCCGCCAGCCCACCGACGGCGTCACTCGGCCACCCCGGTCGGCAGACGGTCGGCGCTGCCCGACGGCTCGGGCTCCAGCCCGAGCAGCCGGGAGTACACCTCGTCGAGGACGGCGCACATCCGCTCGGGGGCGAACAGCGACCGCACCCGCTCGCGGGCCTGCTCGCCCATGCGGGCGGCCTCGGCGGGATGGTCGAGCATCCAGCCGACGCAGGCGGCCAGCGCCTCCGGCGCGCGCGGCGGGGCCAGCAGGCCGGTCGACCCCGGCGTGACCAGGTCGACGACCCCGTCGACGGCGGTGGCCACCACCGGACGCCCGGACGCCATCGCCTCGGTCACCGACCGCCCGACCCCTTCGTAGAGCGAGCTCACCACGAACACGTCGAAGGCGGAGGCGATCCTGGCCGCGTCGAGGCGGAACCCGGTGAGGTCGAGGTCGACGCCCAGGCGGTCGGCCAGGGCGCGCGCCTCGGCGGCCAGCTGCCCGTCGCCGACCATCACGAAGCGCACGTCCCGCCGGAGGCGCGTGACCAGGGCGGCCATCTCGACGAAGTCCAGCGGCGCCTTCTGGGCGTCGATCCTGCCCACCGTCCCCACCACCGGCACGCCGGCGGGGATGCCGAGCTCAAGGCGGACCGACGGGTCGGCGTCGGTGGGGATGGCGTCCAGGTCCACCGCCGAGGGGGCCACGTCGGTCCGGCCGGGGGCCGCGATCCGCGCCAGCACCCCGTCGCGGGCCACCGAGGGCGCCACCGCCACGAACCCGTGGGTCACCGGCCGCAGGACCCGCTCCAGGAACCGGAAGGTGCGCAGCCCGCGGGGCATCACCTGGCGCAGCTGGGCGGCGGAGCCGTCCGGCGCCGGCCACCAGGGGTCGCGGCCGTGCAGGGTCACCACGATCACCGGCGTCCGGCAGAGGAACGCGGCCAGCCGCCCGAGGAAGGTCGCCTTGGCCGAGTGGAGGTGGACGATGCCGAAGCGCTCCCGGCGGAGCAGCCCGATCAGCCGGAACAGCACCCTGAGGTCGGCGGCCGGCGCCACCTCACGCACGAAGCCGGGGAGCTGGACGGTCCTGACCCCCCGGCGCTCGGCCTGCTCCCACAGGGGGCCACCGGACCCGCCGGCGACCCAGACCTCGTAGCGCCGCCGGTCCATCCCGGCCGCCGACAGCAGGGTGTTGCCACCGGCCCCGGCCTCGAACCTGGTGATGACGTGGAGCACCTTGACCCGGACCGGCGGCGGCCCGGCCGGGAACCGGCCGGCCGGGACCACCGGCGGCGGGGCTGGCAGCCAGCGCCTGGTCCCGCTCATCGCATCGCCTGTTGGGGCAGGCGCTCGGCCGCGACCATCGCGGCCAGCCCGTCGCGCAGCGACGTCCGCGGGCGGTAGCCGAAGGCGGCCGCGGCCGTTGAGATGTCGGCGGCGGTGTCGCGGACGTCCCCGACGGCCTTGGGGCGGCGGGCGACGCGCAGGCCGCCGCAGAGCTCCCCGACGATCTCCAGGACCTCGTTCAGCGAGGTCCTGGAGCCGCCGCCGACGTTCGCGACCCCGCACCAGGGGGAGCCGGCGGCGTCGCGCATCGCCCGGACGACGTCGGCGACGAAGGTGAAGTCACGGGTCTGACGGCCGTCGCCGTAGACCTCGAACGGCTCGCCGGACAGGCCGGCCCGGACCAGGCGGGAGAAGGCCATGTCGGGCCGCTGCCGCGGGCCGTACACGGTGAACAGGCGCAGGGAGACGGCCGGGACGCCGAAGCTCCTGCGGTAGGTCTCGCACAGGTGCTCGGCGGCCAGCTTGGTCACCCCGTAGGGGGAGATCGGCTGGGGCCGGAGCGACTCGGGGGTCGGGTGGGACTCGGCGTCGCCGTAGACCGACGAGCTCGAGCTGTAGACCAGCTTGCCCAGGGGACGGTCCTTGCAGGCCTCCAGCAGGCGCTGGGTGACGGTGATGTTGTGGCGCAGGTAGTCGGCGAACTCCGGCCCCCAGGAGGCGCGGACGCCCGGCTGGCCGGCGAGGTGGAAGACGCGGTCGACGTCGGCGAGCAGGGGCGCGACCGGCGCCACCGAGAGGTCGGCCTCGACGAAGGCGAACCCGGGGCGTGCCCGCAGCGGGGCCAGGTTCTCCTCCTTGGCGGCCCGCGCGTAGTAGCCGGTGTAGCAGTCGACCCCGACGACCTGCTCGCCGTCGTCGAGCAGGGCCTCGCAGAGATGGGAGCCGACGAACCCGGCCGCCCCTGTCACCAGCGCGATCATGCCGATTCCCCCCTCCTGGTCCAGCGGTTGGGCCGGCCCCAGAGGCCGAAGGCGGCCAGCAGGCCGAGCAGCGTCCACAGCGGCCGCTCGTGCAGCGCCTCGTGCGTGAGGCTGTAGACGGCGACCGCGACCACGGCGCCGACGACATAGGCGGGCGCCGGCAGCGCCGCCGCGAACCCGGCCCGCAGCCGCACCGGGTTCCAGATGGCGACCGTCAGCAGGAAGATCTCCAGCACCAGCAGCAGGAGCCCGGCCATCCCGAGGACGCCGCGCTCGATCAGGGCGGCCACCCAGTCGTTGTGGGCCTCGTGCGGGTAGGGCGCCAGCTCCTGGCGCAGGGTGTGCTCGGTGGTGACCGGGCCACGCCCGAGCACCCCCGAGGTCCCCCACAGGCCGAGCGTTTCCTCGGCGAGCCGGGTGCGCTCGGAGCTGCTGTCGGCGCCACGGCCGATGGAGTTGCGGATCAGGGTGTTCGAGCTGACGCTGGCCGCCTGGATCAGGTCGCTCCGGACCGCCAGCAGGCCCATCGACCCCACCCCGAGGAGCAGGGCCAGCGACAGCGCGATGGCCGTGTCCGGTCCCCGCCGGGCCCGGACACCGAGCACCAGCGCGGCGGCCAGGCCGGCCAGCAGCCCGCTGAGGGCGCCGAGGGAGCCGGAGAGGGCCAGGCCGAGGAGCAGGCTGAGGATGGCCACCGCCCGCCAGAGCCGGCGCCGGGGGCAGCGGGCGGCCAGGACCACCATGAGCGACAGCGCGAAGTAGAGGCCGGCCGCGTTCTGCTCGCCGAAGGTGAAGCCGGCCCGCTCGGTGTCGGCCCCGCCGGTGATCACCGCCGGGCCGTAGACCGCGACCAGGACGACCGCCCAGACGGTCGCGCTCAGGCACCAGGCGCGGACGAGGAACCGGGCCGCGGCCGCCGTGCGGCCGAAGTTGGCCAGCGCCGCCGCCCAGGCCAGCAGGTAGAGGTCCTGGACGACGGTGATGGCGCCCTGCCAGGGCAGGGCCCCGAACAGGGCCGAGAGGGTCCCGGCGATCACCATCAGGCCCATCCCGGCGGCGTACGGCAGCCGCAGCGGCTGCCTGGTCGAACCGGCCCACAGCAGCACCATGGCGATCCCGACGACCAGCCCGAGGTCGGCCGGGGCCAGGTTGTTGGCGAACTTGGGGATCAGGACGGGCAGGCTGGCGATGCCGAGCACGATCCCGGCCCTGGCCAGGCCGTCACCCTCACGAGGCCGCCCTCGGTCGACGCCGGCGCCCGGGAGCGGGCGCGACGCCGGGACGGCCTGAGGGGTCGACGGGCTCGACACGGCGCTCCTCAGCCCACCGCGGCCCTGGACTCCACCTGCTCGCCCTCGAGGGCCCGCGCCGCCTGGCCGGTGGTCATCGCCTTGACGTTGCTGTACCGGGCCTCGGTGTAGTCGGCGACCTGGCCGCTCTCGACCGCGTCCCGGATCTCGGCGATCCCGTCGTCGAGGGTGTAGCGGGGGACGAAGCCGAGCGCCGACCGGATGCGGGCGAAGGAGACCCGGTAGTTGGCCTCCTCGGCGGCCGCCTCCTGGAACTCGACCCGGACCCCGGGGACGAGCTTGGCGATCAGCTCGGCGATGTCGGCCAGGCGGTGGTTCTGCTCGTCGGAGCCGACGTTGAACACCTGGCGGGCGACCGCCTCGGCGGGCGCCTGCAGGCAGCCGATGATGGCGTCGGCGCCGTCGGCCACGTGGATGAACGGCCGCCACTGCTGGCCGCCGTGGATGGCGATCTCGCCCTCGGCCACCGCCCTGGCCGTCAGCAGGTTGACCACCAGGTCGAAGCGTTCCCGGGGCGACTGGCCGTAGAAGGTCCCGAACCGGAGCACCGACGGGCAGAAGCCGTCGCCGGCCATGGACAGCAGCAGCTCCTCCGACCGCAGCTTGCTCCGGGCGTACAGCGAGATCGGGGCCACCGCGGAGTCCTCGTCCAGCAGGTCGTCCGTGGCCCCGTAGACGCTGCAGGTGGAGGCGAAGACGAAGCGCCCGATGCCGAGGCCGCGGGCGACGGCGGCGGCGGTGAAGGTGGCGTCCTGGTTGATCTGGAGCGTCAGCTGCTCGTCGAGGTCGCAGGCCGGGTCGCCGACCAGCGCCCCCAGGTGCACCACGGCGTCGGCGGAGCGGCAGGCGGCGACGACCGCCTCGATGTTGCGCAGGTTGCCACGGACGAGCTGGAACCCCGGCCGGTCGATGACATGGCGGACGCCGTCGTCGCCGTAGAGCAGCGCATCCAGGATGGTGACCGCATAGCCCTCGTCGAGCAGGCGCTCGACCAGCACCGAACCGACGTACCCGGCTCCGCCGATCACGCAGACGCGCCGGATGGCGCCGGTTCCAGGCTTGTCGGTCAGGTCGATGGCGCCATTGGCCGGGGCGGTCGTCATCGGGTCGGCCTCCTTCGGTGTGTCGTCGATCAACGGTGTCGGTTTCCGTTCGTGCGGCTCCCGTTGCCGCGGGTGGAGAGCGCGGCGATGGCCGCGCAGGCCCGGTCGACCTGGTGGTCGGCCAGGGCCGGGTACAGGGGCAGGGAGACGATCTGCTCGAAGGCCGTCTCGGCGGCCGGGAACCGTCCCGGGTCGACCCCGTCGCCGAGGACGGGCCCGAGGTACGGCTGGGTGTGCATCGGGATGAAGTGCACCGAGCAGTCGACGCCGAGCTCGTGCAGGCCGGCGATCAGCCGGTCGCGGGACATGCCGAACGACGGCAGCACCCGGACCACGTAGAGGTGCCAGGCGTGGCCCCCCTCGGCCGGGCGGGCCGGCAGGGCGATGCCCGGGACCTGGGCCAGCGCCCGGTCGTAGCGGTCGACGATCTCGGCCCGGCGGGCCTGCCAGCCCGGGAAGTGGGCCATCTGGGCCCGGCCGATCGCGGCCTGCACGTCGGTCATGTTGGCCTTGAGCCCGGCCTGGTCGACGCTGTAGCGCCAGGCCGAGCCGGGCAGGTAGCGCTTCCAGGCGTCCCGGCTCATGCCGTGCAGCCGGGCCCGCCGCACCTGGTCGGCGATCGCGGCGTCGCCGGTGGTGACCATCCCGCCCTCGCCGATGGGCAGGTTCTTGGTGGCGTAGAAGCTGAAGCAGGTGGCCGCCGAGATGGTGCCGACGGCCCGGTCCCCGACCCGGGTGCCGACCGCGTGGGCCGCGTCCTCGACCACGCGGTCGAGGGGCAGGCCGGCGGCCGAGGCCATCGCCTCGACCGGCGCCGGGTGGCCGGCGAAGTGCAGCGCCACCATGGCCGCGGGGTCGCCGGGGTCGCGGGCGGCCGCGGCCGTGGTGTGCTCGTCGGGCATCAGCGTCTCTGGGTTCACGTCGACCAGCACGGGCCGCAGCCCGGCGTGCAGGATCGCGTTCACGGCCCCGCAGAAGGTGATGGTCGAGGTGAGCACGGGCGAGCCCGGCGGCAGGTGGAGGGCCCGCAGCGAGAGCTCGATGGCGGCCGTGCAGGACGCCACCGCGACCGCGTGCTCGGCGCCGGTCCAGGCGGCGAACTCCCGCTCGAAGGCGGCCACCTCCGGGCCGGTGGTCACCCACCCCGAGGACAGCACCCGGGACACCGCCAGCTGGGCCTCGTCGCAGATGGTGGTGCGCGCGAACGGGATCCGCTCCGCCGCCGCGGAGGAGACCGGGGCGGTCATACGTCGACCTCGGTGTAGTCGTCCTGCGACCAGGTGGCGCGGTCGACCCGGTTGGCCCGTGGCCTCCTTCGCTGCGCCTGGTAGACGATCACGCCCAGCAGCGGCCAGCCCGAGATGGTGAGGAAGTCCTTGACCGGGTCGAGCTCGGCCAGCTTGACCACCGACGGGGTGACCAGCACCAGGCCGACCTGGCCGTTGCCGTCCTGGGGCACGTCGGGTTCCTGGCCCTTGGCGCCGGCCCGGCGGCGGCGGGCGGTCGGCGTCTCCGCCTGCTGGACGGTGGCCGTCTTGAGCGAGTCGCCGAGGGAGTGGACCAGGTTGGACAGGTCGACCTGCCGGTCGAGGGCCATCAGGCGTACCTGCTTGACCCCGGCGGCCACCGCCACCAGCTCGACGTGCATGGCCGCCTCGGCCACGTCGGCCGGCTCCCAGCCGTGGCTGTAGGCCCGGCGGCTGGGCGGTCCGGCCAGCTCGGCCAGCACCGGGGCCTCGGTGCCGCGGGCGATGGCGGTCCGTCCCACCAGGGTGGGCCGGAGGCTCTCCAGCGCGGCGGCCACGCCGATGCCGACCAGCAGGCCCAGCATGGCGCCGAGGACCGCGTCGGGCAGGCGGCGGCCGGGGACCTGCCGGGCCGGGAGGCTGGCCGCGTCGAGGACGTCGGCCTTGGGACGCTGGGCCCGGGTCGCCTCGACGCTCGCCCGCTCGGCCTGGATCTGGCTGAGCCGCTGCAGCAGGACGTCGCGGGACTCGTCGGCGGCGTCCAGCTGGTTGATCCGCTCCTCGAGCTGGCGGATCTGCTCGTCCATCTCGCGGACCACGCCGGCCGCCTGGCCGGAGGTGACGGCCAGGCGCGATTCGATCACGGCCTCGGCCACGGCGTTGGCCAGCCGCACGGCGACCCTCGGATTGGTGTCGGTGACCGACAGCTGCATGACCCCGGAGCTGCCCAGCGCCTGGACGTCGATCTGGCGCCGGGCGACCTCGGCCGCGTCCCGGCGGGCCCCGATCTCCCGCAGCGCGTCCGCCACCAGCGAGGGGCCGGTGGCGATCGCCCGTGCCGTGTCGGCGATCACCCCCGACTGGGCCTGGTCCTCCGGATCGGTCGTGTCCAGCACGAGCCGGGCCGTCGCGGTGTACTGCGGCGCCTCACCAAGATGGATGGCCAGCCCACCGAGGAGTCCGGCCAGCATCAGGGCGACGATCAGCTGCTTGTGTCGGCCGAAGATCCGACCGATCACCTCATTAAGTTCCAAGCCGACGTTCCTCCCCCGGCGCCTCGTTCAATTCGCAGATGCGTGGCCCGTTTCCTGGCCAGGCGACCTCCAGTGCCCTGAATGACGCAGGTTGTCTTTTTCCAAACCGGGCGCGACCTCCCGACGACCCGATGGCACGAGTCACCTCGATCGCCCCCCGTTTCGGCCTGCCTCCCCCAACTCGCATAGAAGCCCAACGACCCGGCGAGGGCTCGCCGCACCACCCGATCAGCCCATGCCGGGTCGATCTCGCCGGTAGTCGGACGCGTTCCTGCGCGTTTGCCAGGTGAATCGTAGGAGACGCGGCTCGCCCCCACTAACCCCACTTAGACGTACCTGGCGTCGTCGGGATGACGTAGGTATGAGGAGAGGATCGGGCCGGTCGTCGGCGGATCCGGTCGGCCCCGAGGCCTGCCCTCCTACGCCGAGCGGCCCAGCGCGCCTACAGCGATTGAAGCTGGGCAATCGGGAGGTTCCCGGCCAGGCTGGGGTCGCTTGCAGCGGACATCCGGGTGCCGGGGGGGTTGCGCGACATGACCATCCATGACATCGGCCCACGTCCGGCCCGGGTCCCCGGACACGCCCGGCGCCACCAGCGCACCGGCGAGCTCGACACCCGCTGGATGCCCGCCTGCCAGTGCGGCTGGACGTTCTACGCCAGCGTCCGGAACCTCCGGATCGCCGACCGGACCCACGGGTTCCACCTGGACCGCGTCTACATCAGCCGCATGTCGGCCTCATCCTGAGCACGGCGCCTCGCCGCGCTCGCCGCCGCCACCGCCGTCCCGATCGGTTCCCCTGGCCCGTCGGACGGCGGTGGCCGCCGCGACAGGCTGGTAGCCTCCCCCCGATGGCCAGGGACCCAACGGTGTTCGTGCACCCGCTGGCGCTCTGCGAGTGCGACGAGGTCGGTCCCCGCACCCGGATCTGGGCGTTCGCCCACGTCCTGGCGGGGGCGAGGATCGGCGCCGACTGCCAGGTCGGCGACCACGCCTTCGTCGAGGGCGGCGCGGTGGTTGGCGACTCGGTGACGATCAAGAACGGCGTGATGCTGTGGTCGGGGGTGACCGTCGAGGACGAGGTGTTCCTCGGGCCCGGCGCGGTGTTCACCAACGACGCCAGCCCGCGGGCCGGGTTCAGGAAGGGCCCGGCGGGCTGGCTGCCGACGCTGGTGCGGCGCGCGGCCACCGTCGGGGCCAACGCCACCGTCCTGCCCGGCCTGACCATCGGCCGCTGGGCGATGGTCGGGGCCGGCGGCGTGGTCACCGCCGACGTCGCCGACCACGCCCTGGTGGTCGGCAACCCGGCCCGCCAGGTCGGCTGGGCCTGCCGCTGCGGCCGGGCCCTGCCCGACGACCTCGACTGCGCCGCCTGCCCCCGCTGCTACCGGCTGACGCCGGCCGGTACCCTGGAGGAACGAAGTTCGGCAACCGGCAACGACGGGTAGGCGGCAGGCATGGACACCCAGCGGCACTGGACCCAGCCGCAGGGCGGCGCGGGACCGCCCGGGTGGGGGCCGCAACGCCGGCGGTCCCGGGTCCGCCTGGTCTCGGTGATCCTGCTCGCCCTGGTCCTGTTCGTGGCCGTCGCCGGCCTGAGCGGGCTGCGACTGTGGCCGGCGTTCCCCAACCCGTTCGCCACCCGCCAGGTCGACCGCAGCCAGCCGGTGCTGCTCAAGGCCATCGAGGACCTGGAGGTCTACAAGGCCGCCACCGGCAACTTCCAGGTCGTGGTCGACCTCGAGGAGAGCTCCCGCGGCATCCCGCTGCTGGTCAAGGGCGAGCGGACCCTGTTCGTGGCCGGTGGCAGCGTCGACGCCGAGGTCGACTTCTCCGGCCTCGACGAGGGCGCGATCAAGGTGTCGGCCGACGGCCAGCAGGTCGAGATCACCCTGCCCCGGGCCCGGCTCACCGAGGCCCGGGTCGACCCGGACCAGAGCCAGGTGTTCGCCAGGGAGCGGGGCCTGCTGGACCGGCTTGGGGGGCTGTTCTCCGACAACCCGACCAGCGAGCGGGAGCTCTACCGGCTCGCCCAGGAGAAGATGCAGGCCGCCGCGGCCGAGAGCGACCTCCGGCCCCAGGCCGAGCGCAACACCCGGGCGATGCTCCAGGGCATGCTCCGCTCGCTGGGCTACCGCGACGTCAGCGTGACGTTCCGCGATCCGCCGAGCTAGGCTCCTGGGTCCGGCGCAGGCGCCCGCGGATGGCGGCGTCGGCCTTGGCCACGGCGTCGCGCCGTGCCCTGGCGAAGTAGTCGGTGGCCAGCAGCAGCCCGGCCGTCCAGGCGCGCGCGTCCTCCGCCACCACCTGGCCCCGCATCATGCGACCGCTCCTCTCATCGGGCCTGGCCCCTCACCTTGCCAGCTTCAGCGACGGTCGACAAGACCGGCCCCGAGCAGCTGGGCCATCGCCCGCATGACGTTGAGGTCGGTCTCGTCGAAGGCGCCCGGCTCGGGGGCGTCCACCGACAGCATGCCCAGGTTCTGCTGCCCGCAGAACACCGAGACGCTGATGAACGACCGGTACCCGGCGCCCGGCCGTGGCTCGGCCCCTCGCGGCAGCTCGTCGGCCCGGACGTCGTCGACCAGCAGGTAGTCGTGGAACCGGACCAGCAGCAGGGCCTCCTGGCCGCGGCGGTCGTCGGAGGCGTCGGTGAACACGGTGCTGGGCGGGTCGCCCCGCCCGAACCAGGCCGCGGCCCGCATCTGGTCCCCGTCCAGCTGGAAGAAGACGGCCCTGGCCCGTTCGCCGTCGCACAGGTTGGCCGCCGCCTCCACCACCAGCTGCTTGAGCTGGCCGCGCAGGGACTCGCGCTCGCCCTTGGCGGTGGCCTGGTGCACCTTGCCGACCACCTCGGCGATCGGGGTGACCACGTCCCCGACGACCAGGCGGAGCTTGGCGTCGGTCTCGATGGCCAGGGTCTCGGCCGAGCGCGCCGCCGTCTCCTGGCGCAGCTCGCGCCGGGACTTGATCCACACCGGCACGGCCACCGCGACCGCTCCGGCGGCCACCAGCGCCCACCGCCCCGCCGTGGCCGGCGGCCGGTCCCGGAGCACCGCCACCCCGTAGCCGACGGCGACCGCGCCCGCCTCGGCGGCCAGGTAGGCCCGGAGCCGGCTGCGCCGCTTGGCCGGCGGCTCGAACGTCTCGACCCGGCTCGGCTGCTCGGCAAGCGGCGGTGTGGTCATGACACCGCGAAGTATCCCAAAGGTCCCCGACGGGGTGCGGAGTCACCGGGTGGCGTACCGCCGGCATCGGCCATCGGCATGAGTCCGCCTACGAGGCTTGCCGCCGGCCGGGCACCCTGGTCCGGGGCAACGCACGTAGCGGGCGGCCGGTCCCACCGGCCCGGTCGACGGAGCGCATGGGCCGTCCGCCGCCGGGGGTCACTCCCCCAGGAACCGCGAGAGCAGCCGGCCGCGGAGGTGGGCCGGGCGGCCGTTGCGCTGCTCGGCGGCGTCGGTGGAGGCGGCCAGCCAGCGGGCGGTGTTGACGCCCAGCCAGCGCAGGGGCTCCGGCTCCCAGGGGCGGGAGCGGTGCTGGACCCAGGGGAGGCGGGTGCGGTCGGAGTCGCGGCCGCCGATCAGGTCGGCCAGGGTGCGGCCGGCCAGGTTGGCGGCGGCGACGCCGTCGCCGACGTAGCCGCCGGCCCAGGCCTGGCCGGTGGCCCGGTCCAGGCCGACCGAGGCCGTCCAGTCGCGGGGGATGCCGAGCGGCCCGCCCCAGCGGTGGGTGATCCTGGCCCCGGCGGCCGGGGGCAGGAGCTGGCCAAGGGTGGCCTCCAGCCGGGCGTGGACCTGCGGGTCGCGGTCGTAGCCGGGCCGGATCCTCGACCCGAAGTGGTAGGGGGCGCCGCGCCCGCCGAGGGCGATGCGGCCGTCGCGGGTGCGCTGGGCGTAGGTGAACTGGTGGCCGCCGGCGGCCATGGTCTCCCCGCCCGACCAGCCGATCTCCTCCCAGACGGGGTCGGGCAGGGGCTCGGTGGCCAGCATCAGCGAGTACAGCGGGAGCACGGCCCGGCGCAGGCCGGGGAGGGTGGCGGCGTAGCCCTCGGTGGCCCGGACCACGACCTCGGCCGTGACCGGCCCGCGGGTGGTCTCGACCCGGCCGGGGCGGATGCGGGTCACCTCGGTGGCCTCGTGGACCGGCACCCCGAGCCGCGCCACCACCTCGGCCAGGCCGCGGGCCAGCCGGGCCGGGTCGACGGCGGCGCAGTGGGGGGTGAGGGCGGCGTCGAGTAGCCCGGCCACCCGGACCCGCCGCTCGGCCTCGGCCCGGCCGAGGAGCCGCAGGTCGTCGGCGCCCATGCCCCAGCGGCGGGGCCGCCCGCTGCCCGGCTCCACGCGGGCCCGCGGCGCCGGGGCGGGGGGCACCTGGAGCGCGGC
>Ga0081538_10001674_pt1 | contig 22604 bp, 21 predicted proteins | sample TabmetS5T2R1_FD_71022 | JGI IMG/M metagenome (GOLD analysis project Ga0081538, IMG submission 71022) | Tabebuia heterophylla rhizosphere microbial communities from the University of Puerto Rico - S5T2R1 | ecosystem: Host-associated > Plants > Roots > Rhizosphere ...
GACGAACGCACGCGTGCCCACGAGGCCGGAGCCGCCCGCCCGGTTGTCGACGACGACCTGCTGACCGAGCGCGGCTGACAGCCTTTCCGCCACGACGCGGGCCAGGATGTCGACCCCGCCACCCGGCGGATAGGGAACGACGAGACTGATCGTCCGCGCCGGATAGGTTTGTGACCCGGCAGCGAATCCGGAGCCGATGATCGCGGCGGCGGCCACCAGGGCGAATGTCATCCATTTTTTCACGCACACCTCCCGCCTGCATCGTCCGGCCCCTTCGCATATCATTGGCTGGCGCAATAGAAAAAGCCACCCGCTCCGGTGCGAAGCCGGTGGCCCAACTCAGCAAATGACCGCTCAACCGAATGAGCGATATGCGCGCTCAGTGGATGCTGGAGCCAGCTTCCTGCCGCAGACGCGCGAGCTCGTCCTTCACTTGCAGCTTGCGGCGCTTCAACTCGGCAATCTTCAGATCGTCGGTTGACGGATGCGCCAGCGCCTCGGCGATTTCTTCCTCAAGCGCCCGGTGCCGCCGTTCCAGTTCCGCAAGATGCGATTGAATGGACATGTGGGAAGTCTCCTCAGGTATTCCTGGCTTCGTAAATGTGCCACGAAGGCGTCAGCAAGTCGACCTTGGTTCACTTGTGCAATGCAACAAAACCCCTGGAGCATAAATTCTTAAGCCGGCCCGGCTTGAAGCGCTGCGGCGTAAACGCGATACTCCCCGTGAGTTGACGCGCCGGCGGGCGTCAACTTGTCACTCCCCTGACCCAGCGATCGTGATGACCGACGAGGAAGAACGGGAGCTTCGGGCCATCCTGGCACGTCTGATGCAGGAGCACCGCGACCTCGATGCCGCGATCGAAGCACTGCAAAACGCTCCGGGGCGCGATCTTCTGCAGATTCAGCGGCTCAAGAAGCGCAAATTGCAACTGCGCGACCGAATCAGCTTCATCGAAGACCAGCTGACCCCGGACATCATCGCCTAGACTCTACCCCGTCAGGAAGCGCACACGGCTCTCGACAGTCCGCCGCAGGCGCTGTCGATATCGTCGGCGACAACAAGGAACGGTAGCAGGCGCGGCAGGTCTAGGGACAGGCGAAAGCCGCCGGTGCGGTGGATTCCCTCCGGCATCGATCCGGCGGCCCCGGGTCGACACCTGTGCTGGCAACGTGCTGGCCGTTGCACGCCAAGGCCGCGGGCCCGCTGCTATCTGATCCACGCCGAGCTGATCGATATGGGAACTATGCGGCGGCGCGTCTTGGCCGGGGGTCGGTCACCGGATTGGCAGCCCGCGAATGAGGATGGCAGGTCGGAGGGTTCGCCGCCTGGGGGCGGGGAAGCTCGCGGCCGTGGTGGACGACCCAGTAGACCTCCGAGCGGCGCACGCCGATGTCCTTAAGCTCGCGATCGCTGAGTCCCAAGAGCTCCCCCATATCCCGGCGCCGTCGGCGCCGCTCCGCATGGGCACGCCACCAGCGCGTCGCCGCCGTGGCGGCGCCGTCGCGCAGCGCCAGCGCCATGCGCCGCAGCAGGGCCCACACTTGCCCAAACAGGGCGCGCAAGGCTTGCGCCCGCGCACGCTCGGCGCGGCGGATGATGTCCCACCGCAGATCGTCCCACTGCGCCTGAGTCAGGGTGCGATAATCGAGTTGCTCGAAATCGAGCCGGTCATGTCCGGGCATTTTCTGCCTCCATCGGTGAATCTCGCCACCCTGGCAGGGTCATTGCGCGACCACCGTTGAGAGGTCTTTACGCTCCGCCTTCGTTCAGGTAAAATGAATAATTGAGATAGGAATCATCTCAAAAAGAGAACGATTGCGTTGCCGGACCGGGCGCGCCGGCCGCAGCGTCCAGGGAAGAGACACGATGGAACTCGCCGACCTGCACATCTTCCGCTCCGTCGTAAACGCCGGCGGCATCACCCGGGCGGCGGAAAAGCTCCATCGCGTCCAGTCCAACGTGACGACGCGCGTGCGCCAGCTCGAAGACGAGCTCGGCGTGCAGCTGTTCATTCGCGAGGGCAAGCGGCTGCACCTCTCGCCCGCCGGCAAGCTCCTGCTCGACTATGCCGACCGGCTGCTCGATCTCGCGCAAGAGGCGCGCGAAGCAGTGCACGATGTCAGGCCGCGCGGACTGCTGCGCCTGGGCGCCATGGAAAGCACGGCCTCGGTTCGCCTGCCCGCTCCGTTGAGCGCCTATCACCGCCTCTATCCCGAGGTGAAGCTGGAGCTGCACACGGGCGACACGCGGCGTCTCGCCAGCGCGGTCCTGACCGGGGAGCTCGACGCCGCGCTGGTGGCCGAGCCGGTCGCCGACGCGCCGTTCGAGAAGGTCCCGGTCTACAATGAAGAGCTGGTGATCGTGGCGCGGGCCGGTCATCCGCCGATCAAGTCGGCCAGGGACGCGAACCCGCCCATGGTGCTGGCATTCGAAGCCGGCTGCCCCTACCGCCAGCGGCTCGAGGACTGGTTCGCGCAGCAGGGCGAGATGCCCGATCGCATCATCGCGATGTCGTCCTACCACGCGATGCTCGGCTGCGCGGCCGCCGGCATGGGCATCTCGCTGGTTCCGCGCATTGTTCTCAAGACTTTCCCGGAAATCGAGCACCTCAGCGTCCATGCGCTGCCGCCGGAACTCAATCAGGCGCCAACGGTGCTGATCCGGCGGCGGGGCGCGCACTCGCCCAAGGTTGCCGCGCTGTTGGAGATCCTCACCACCCCATCGGATAACGAAGATCGGCCGCTCGCGCGGTACCCGCCGCGGCGGCGTCCGCCCCGGCGGCACAAGGGCAACGGTCACGGCCGCCGCCCGGCGGGGTAATCCGCTGCCAGGGCATTGCAGAACTCGTGGAATCTGGTCGTGCGTGTGAACGCGCTCTGGAATCGGGACGCTAGCCTTGCGGCCAGGAGGGCGGCACCTATAATCCGCCGCTTTCCTTCGCCCACCCGATGGCGCTTCTTGAGGCGGGAATGGGGGCAAATCCAGTCGCGATCATCATGGGAAGCCAGTCCGATTGGACGACGCTTCGCCATGCGGCCGAGACGCTCACCGCCCTCGGCGTCGGCCACGATGCGCGCATCGTTTCGGCGCACCGCACGCCCGAGCGGCTTTACGCCTTCGCCAAGGGCGCCAAGGCGGCCGGCCACAAGGTGATCATCGCCGGTGCCGGCGGTGCGGCGCACTTGCCCGGCATGACGGCCGCCATGACCACGCTTCCGGTGTTCGGGGTCCCGATCGAAACGCAGGCGCTGTCCGGGCTCGATTCGCTCTGTGCGATCGTGCAGATGCCGGCCGGCGTACCAGTCGGCACGCTGGCGATCGGCAAGGCAGGCGCGATCAATGCCGCGCTCATGGCCGCCAGCGTGCTGGCACTGGGCGATGGGGCGCTCGCCGACCGGCTGGCAGCCTGGCGGGCGCAGCAGACCGCCGCCGTGGCCGAGCGGCCGTCCGACGAGGGCACCTGAGTGAGTGCAGCGCCGGCGACGCCGCTCGCACCCGGAGCCACCATCGGCATTCTCGGCGGCGGCCAGCTCGGCCGCATGCTGGCGCTCGCCGCCGCCCGGCTCGGCCTCAAGTGCCACGTGTTCTGCCCCGACCCGCAGGCGCCCGCCTTCGACGTGGTGCGGCGGACCACCCAGGCCGACTACGGCGACGACCGCGCGCTCGACCGCTTTGCCGAGGCGGTGGACGTTATCACCTACGAGTTCGAGAACGTGCCGGCAGAAACCGCAAGGTTTCTCGCCGAGCGTCGGCCGGTCGTGCCGAATCCGGCAGTGCTCGCGACCACCCAGGATCGGCTCAGGGAAAAGCTGTTCCTGGGCGATCTGGCCGTTGGCGCGGCCCCGTTTTCCGCGGTCGAGAACGTCGCGGCGCTTGACCAGGCGCTCGCCCGGATCGGGCCGCCGGCCGTCCTCAAGACGCGGCGCTTCGGCTACGACGGCAAGGGCCAGGCCCTGATCCGCGAGACCACGCAGGCGGCGCAAGCCTGGAACGAGATCGGGGCGCATCCATCGATCCTCGAGTCGTTCGTGCCATTCTGGCGCGAAATCTCGGTGATCGCCGCGCGCGGCCATGACGGCCAGATTGAATGCTTCGACGTGATCGAGAACGAGCACCGCGACCACATCCTCAAGGTCTCCCGTGTTCCCGCCGATGTGCCGGCGGAGGTCGCGGCCGAAGCGCGCCACATCGCCGAGAAGATCGCCGCGGCATTCAGCTATGTCGGCGTGCTCGCGGTCGAGATGTTCGTCGTGCGCGAGGCGGGACCGGCCGTCCTGGTCAACGAGATCGCTCCGCGCGTGCACAATTCCGGCCACTGGACGCTCGACGGCTGCTCCGTCTCCCAGTTCGAGCAGCACATCCGTGCGGTGGCCGGCTGGCCGCTGGCCAGGCCGGTGCGCCACGGGCGGGTCGAGATGATCAACCTGATCGGCGAGGAGGTGGCGAATTTTGCCCGTTGGCTGGTGATGCCGGGCACGGCCGTGCACCTGTACGGCAAGTGGGGCGCCCGTCCCGGCCGCAAGATGGGTCACGTGACGCGGGTTTTCACTTAAGGGGCCGGCCCCGATCGAGCAGAAGCCCACCGGCGGCCGATTCCTTGCGGTAGACTTTTCGCGGCGGTTCTGCTAGACGCCCGCGCTTGCAGCGGCGCATCCACGGCGCGCGAACGGTGTTGACTGTCCGCCAGCCTGGCCGCCGTTCGATCGAAGAGGATTAAGGCGTGCAGGTTCTCGTCCGGGACAATAACGTCGATCAGGCCCTCAAGGCACTCAAAAAGAAGATGCAGCGCGAGGGCATCTTCCGCGAAATGAAGCTTCGCGGGCATTATGAGAAGCCGTCGGAGAAAAAGGCGCGCGAACGCGCGGAAGCGATTCGCCGCGCGCGCAAGCTGGCGCGCAAGCGGGCGCAGCGCGAAGGCCTGATCCCCGGCAAGCCCAAGCCGGTACGCACGGGCTTCGGCGGCGGACGCTGAGCGGCAAGTCTGAACGGCCCTGACGGGCCAAAGGCGGCCATGCGGTTCAGGCATTGACGGGCATCGGCGCCGCGATGGGCCGGTCCGCAGGCAGGCACGACAAGCCATGCGCGATTTGCGATGATTCCCGCGAACCCTTGGCCGGGCCTCGGTCGTAGATCCGAGGTGTCCTGCCCTGGTAGCCGTGTGAGACCCCGCTGCGATGATGAGCGCGCAGACGAGCATCCTGGCAGGTCGCCTCGGCGCGATACTGGTCGCGACCGCAGCGCTCGGCGCATGCAGCGGCCTCATGATGTCCGAGTCCGATCCCGATATGGCGGCGACCTCCACCAACATCGGCTCGCTCACCGAGGTGGTCCAGCGCAATCCAAACGATCCGCAGGCCTATAACGTGCGCGGCGCGGTGCTGGGCCGTGCCGGCCGCAACGAGGAGGCGCTGGCCGATTTCAACAAGGCGATCAGCATCAATCCGAGCTTGGCCCAGGCCTTCGCCAATCGCGGCCTCGTCTATCGGCAGATGAAGAAATTCGATCTGGCGCTCGCCGACTACAACAAGGCGATCGAGCTCGAACCCTCCTACAGCCCGGCCTATCTGGGCCGCGGCATGGTCTATCGCAGCCAGGGAAACGCCATGCAGGCGCTTGGCGATTTCAACAAGACGATAGAGCTCAAGCCCGACAACGCCCAGGCCTATTACAACCGCGGCCTGCTGTATCAGGCGCAGCGCCAGCACCAATATGCGATCGAGGATTTCACCACGTCGATCACGCTGTCCGGCCAGCAGGCGGAGGCGCGCGTCGCGCGCGCCCAGAGCCACTTGGCGATGAACGATCGCTCGGCGGCGGCGAACGATCTCGACGAGGCAGTGCAACTGGATCCGGAAAACCTGCAGGCCTGGACGACGCGCGGGCTCGCCTACGAGCGCCTGGGCGACAAGGAGAAGGCCGCGGGCTCATATGCCAAGGCGCTCACCATCAACAAGGACTACGACCTCGCGCGCAAGGGCTTTGCCCGCGTGGGCGGCCGGCTGGGCCAGACCTATCAACCGTGAGGACGGGCGGCCATTGGCGTTTATGCTGTTCCGCCATGGTCCACGCCCTGCGCGCTGAGCAGCTCCTTGAGCCGCTTGCGCGCGTAGAACATCCGCGTCCGCACCGTCGGCTCGGGGATCTGCAGGATGCAGGCGACCTGCTCCATTGATCTTTCATGGTAATAGACAAGATCGATGACCTCGCGCTGGCCGAGCGACAATTGCGCCAGACATTTGCGCAGGAGCGCCCCGGTGTCTCTCTTCTCGACCGCGATCGCCGGATCGTCTGTCGGGTCCTCGAGCGCCTGCGCGGCGCCCTCGTCGAGACAATCGGTCGTTCGGCTTCTCAGGTGCGACAAAGTCTTATAGTGCGCGATCGCCAACATCCAGGTGGACACCTGTGATCGGCCTTCGAATCGACCGGCATTGCGCCACACATCGAGAAAGACGTCGCTCGTCAGGTCCTCGGCTGTCGCGCCGTCTCCGACCAGCCGCGCGATGAAACGGTAGACGCGCACGTTGTGGCGCGCGTAGAGCACATGCATCGCACTCTTGTCGCCGCTTGCGATGTTGCGGATCAAGATGTCATCGGCGGTTGCCCGGACGGCATTCCCCGCCTTAGTTGGCCCGCTCGACAGCGCGTAGTCGCTCTGCATAGTTCCCCTCCCACAGGCGACCCCGGAAATTTCTTTCATTCCTGGGTGGAATAACGACGCGGCGTTTCTTCTGTTTTTCGTAGCGGGAGAAATTGGTTTCGTCGCTGTGCCAATTGTTTCGCGCCATTGCGGCGACGACACATCCGCCACAGAGCTGCCTTTTTTCGGCTCCGCCCGGGCGCAGGCGGCAGGTCAGCGCGGCCCCGTCTCCAGGAAGGACTGCACCGCCTCAAGCCCGCCGTGCTCGTCGTGATCGTTGTGATTGGCGTTGGCGAGGCGCACGAAGCGCTTGGGCGCGCGGATCAGGCTGTAGAGCCGCTCGCCATGATGGATCGGAACGACAGTGTCGCCGACGCCGTGCAGAACGAGGACCGGCGCCGCTATGCTGCCGACGCGCTGATCGGAGCGGAACTGGTCCTTCATCAGCCACCGCACCGGAACGATGGGATAGACCGCGGCAGCGACGTCGGCGGCCGAGGTGAAGGGCGATTCCAGGAGAACGCGGGCGACCGGCCGCTCGGCGGCGAGCGCGACCGCAACCCCGGTGCCCAGCGATTCGCCCCACACGACGATGCGCTCGGGCGGATAGCGTTGCGCCGCAAAGGCGTAGGCCGCGGCGGCGTCCTGCAACAGGCCGGCTTCGGTCGGCGAACCGCTCGAGCCGCCATAGCCGCGATAGCACAGGGCTATCAATCCCAGCCCTTGGGCGACGACCTGACGGAAGCGGTGGGCGCGCAGATTGAGACCGCCGCCGTTGCCCTGGAAATAGATGACGACCGGCTTGTCGCCGCGCGGGGCCACATGCCAGGCGATCACCTTCTCGCCGTCCGCGGTGTCGAGCACGACCTCTGCGGCCTCGAGCAGCCCGATCGCGGCGGGCGCGTAGCGCGTGGTGTCGGGCAGATACATCAGCTTGCGCTGCGCGAAATACATCAGCGCGACAAAGCCGGCGTAGATCAGCGCAACCGCGAGCAACCATTTCACGACGGTCATGACGTCACCGACGGCTCACAGCGACTTGACGATGCTCTCCGTCATCTTCTTGGCGTCGCCGAACAGCATCATGGTGTTATCGCGGTAGAACAGCGTGTTGTCGATGCCGGCATAGCCGGATGCGAGCGAGCGCTTGGAGAACATCACCGTGCCGGCCTTCCACACCTCCAGGACCGGCATGCCGTAGATCGGCGATTGCGGATCCTCCTTTGCCGCCGGGTTGGTGACGTCGTTCGCCCCGATGACGAAGGCGACGTCCGCGGTCGGGAATTCCGAATTGATGTCCTCAAGCTCGAACACCTCGTCATACGGGACATTGGCTTCCGCCAGCAGGACGTTCATGTGGCCGGGCATGCGCCCCGCCACCGGGTGGATGGCGTACTTGACCTCCACGCCCTCGGCCTTGAGCTGATCGGCCATCTCGCGCAGCGCGTGCTGCGCCTGCGCCACCGCCATGCCGTACCCCGGCACGATGATAATCTTGGAGGCGTTCTTCATCACGAACGCCGCGTCCTCGGCCGAGCCCTGCTTGACCGGCTTCTGCTCGGCGCCGCTGGCGGGTCCCGCCACCTCGCCGCCGAAGCCGCCCAGGATCACCGAGATGAAGCTGCGGTTCATCCCCTTGCACATGATGTAGGACAGGATCGCGCCGGAGGAGCCGACCAGCGCGCCGGTGATGATCAGCGCGGTATTGCCGAGGGTGAACCCGATGCCAGCCGCCGCCCATCCGGAATAGGAATTGAGCATCGAGATCACGACCGGCATGTCGGCACCGCCGATCGGGATGATCATCAGCACGCCGAGCGCGAAGGAGACGAGCGCGATCAGCCAGAACGCCAGATGGCTCTCGGTGTGCACGAACGCGACGACAAGAACGATGAGCGCAAGCGCGAGCGCCACGTTGATGACGTGACGCGCCGGCAGCAGGATCGGCGCGCCGCTCATGCGCGCCGACAGCTTGAGGAAGGCGATCACCGAACCGGTGAAGGTGACGGCGCCGATGGCCGCGCCGATCGACATCTCCACCAGGGTCGCCTTGTGAATGGCGCCCACCTGTCCGATATCGAACGCGCTCGGCGCGTACAGCGCGGCCGCCGCCACCACCACCGCCGCAATCCCGACCAGCGAGTGGAACGCGGCCACCAGCTCCGGCATGGCCGTCATCGGCACCCGCCGGGCGATCACCGCGCCCACGCCCCCGCCGGCGGCGAGACCGATGAGAACCAGGGTCCATGCGCTCAAGCCCGCGGGCGGATGCGCCGCCAGCGTGGTGACGATGGCGATCGCCATGCCGATCATGCCGAACAGGTTGCCCTGCCGGCTGGTCTCCGGGCTCGACAACCCGCGCAGCGCAAGGATGAACAGGACGCCCGCGACCAGGTAGAGCAGCGCGGCGAGGTTGGGGTTCATTTCTTCTTCCGGTACATCGACAGCATGCGCTGGGTGACGAGGAAGCCGCCGAAGATGTTGACCGAAGCGCAAGCAAGGGCGACGAAGCCGAGCGCCCGGGCCCACATCGGGCCTTGATCGTCGGCGGCCAGCTGGACGCCCACGGCGAGCAGCGCGCCGACCACGATCACCGATGAGATCGCGTTGGTCACCGACATGAGCGGCGTGTGCAGCGCCGGCGTGACCGACCACACGACGTAATAGCCGACGAACACGGCGAGCACGAAAATCGAGAAGCGGAACACGAACGGATCGATGGCTTGTGCCATGTGCTCCATACCGGTTCTCCTTGATGGCAGGATTCCTTTCAGGCCGCGCTCTTCGGCTGGAAGCCAGGGTGGACCACCGCACCGTCGCGCGTGAGCACGGTCGCCTTGACGATCTCGTCGTTCCAGTCGATGGCGAGTGCCTTGGCTTTCTGGTCGATCAGGATTTCGAGGAAGGCGTAAAGATTCTTGGCGTAGAGGCTCGACGACGTCGCGGGGAGCCGGCCCGGCACGTTGAGGTGGCCGACGATCTTCACGCCGTTCACGTCCACAACCTCGCCGGGCTTGGCCAGCTCGACATTGCCGCCACGCTCGACCGCGAGATCGACGATCACCGAACCGGGCCGCATGGACTTGACCATGTCGGCGGAGATGAGCCGCGGCGCCGGCCGGCCGGGAATCAGCGCCGTCGTGATCACGATGTCCTGCTTCTTGATGTGGTCGGCGACCAGCGCGGCCTGCTTCGCCTGGTACTCCTTGGACATCTCCTTGGCATAGCCGGCGGCGGTCTCGGCCTGCTTGAACTCTTCGTCTTCGACCGCGACGAACTTGGCGCCGAGGCTCTCGACCTGCTCCTTGGCGGCGGGACGCACGTCGGTCGCTGTAACGACGGCGCCGAGCCGACGCGCGGTCGCGACCGCCTGCAGCCCGGCCACCCCCGCGCCCATCACGAACACCCGGGCGGCCGGCACGGTGCCGGCGGGCGTCATCATCATCGGCAGCGCGCGGCCGTACTCGCCCGCCGCATCGATGACGGCGCGGTAGCCGGCGAGATTGGCCTGGGAGGATAGCACGTCCATCACCTGGGCTCGGGTGATGCGCGGCATCAGCTCCATCGCGAAGGCGACGACCCCGGCATCGGCAAGCGGCTTGAGCGCCCCTTCGTTGCCGAAGGGATCCATCATCGCGATGACGAGCGCGCCGCGCTTGTAGTGCTTGACCTCCGCTTCGGTCGGCCGCCGAACCTTGAGCACGACATCGGCGTCGCCGACGGTCTCCTGGATCGTGCCAGCGATCGTCGCGCCCGCCGCCTCGTATTCGACGTCGAGCATGCCGGAAGACGCGCCGGCGCCCGACTGCACGACGACAGCGGCGCCGAGCGCCTTCAATCGCTTCACCGTTTCCGGCGTGGCGGCGACCCGCGCCTCGCCTGCCCCGGCTTCACGGGCGACCGCGATGCGCATCCATCAAGACCCTATCCTGCGGCGGACAATGCAAAGGCCACGAGCGACAACCCAAACGCCACAATGCTCGACGTTTTCGAAGTGCTGACGAGACCATGCGCGGCGGCGCCGGTCGCAATGACGAAGACTGCAAACGCTGTCAGCCAGTGCCCCATGACGCCGCCGATGGCGAGCCCCAGCAGGATGTTGATGGCATGCAGGATCAAGACCACCGTCAAATGGAGGAACCGCTGATAGGTTCCTTCGTGTTCGACATAGTCGTTTCCCGTAGCGGTGGTGTATTCGACCTCAGAATGGTCGGCCATCCTGTCCTCCAGCCGTTTGGTGCGCGGGGATTAGCCCAATTGCGACCGCGTCGCAACGGCCGCCGGCAACCCTTTCGAGCATGTTCCCTTCCGGTGGAATCGGGACATGCTCAAAATTTAGCCTTGGGCAGCTTGCGGCACGGTGCCTTGGGCAGCTTTGCGGCCAGCTGTTCTTATGCAGCTGGCAGGAGGCCGGCGGCGGCAAGCGCCTTCGCCTGCCGCTTGGCAACCTGGTCGAGCGAGAACTGCTCGATCGCCTCGTTGAACAGGCGGTAGAAGTTGAGTTCGGCGCGCAGGTGCAGAAACACCCCGCCGAGCCCGATCGCGGCGCGGTCCATGAACACGAATTCGCGCGGCACCGTGACCGGGCCCCGCTCCTTCAGCGCCTGATGCACGCGGAAGGCCTCGCGCCGGCCGTAGTCCGACGGCTTGACGCCGTCGGCGATGCTGCGCACGCGGTCCTGTAGCAGCGGTCCGTAGATGAAGCGCGCCCAGATATTGAGGCTGTCGATCAGGTCGCGGCTGAGCCGTTTGAATCCCCAGGTCTCATAAGCGTGGACGATGAGGTCGTCGTCGCCCCTGAGCAGGCCGTGATAGAGATCGACCACCCCGCCGACGAACTTGGCGGGAAAAATGCGCATGCAGCCGTAATCGAGCAGATTGATTCCCCGCGGCGCTCCGTCGTCGGAGAACACCGTGTAGTTGCCGAGATGCGGGTCGCCGTGGATGACGCCGTATCGGCTGAAGGGAAACCACCAGGCGGTGAACATGGCGGTGCCCAGCCGGTTGCGGACGGCGAGATCGTCGTTTTTGTGCGCGAGCAGCTTGCGGCCCTCGAGCCAATCGAGGGTGAGGAGGCGGCCGGTCGAGAGCTCCGGCCAGACCCGCGGGACCCGGATCATATCGACGCCGTCAAGTATCGCGCGGTAGAGAGCGACGTGCTTGGCCTCGCGATGGTAGTCGAGCTCCTCGCGCACGCGCGCACTGATTTCCTTGTAGATCTCCGTGGTGTCGATCACCGGGTCAATGCGCCGGTGGATGGCAAACAGGACCTTCAGCTGGCCAAGGTCGGCTTCGACCGCCGATTGCATGTCGGGATACTGCAGCTTGCAGGCCAGATCGGTTCCGTCGCGGGCGCGGGCGCGGTGCACCTGTCCGAGCGACGCGGCGGCCGCCGGATGATGTTCGAAGCTCTTGAACTTGTGCTGCCAGTTGGTCCCGAGCTCGGCGTTCATGCGCCGCCGCACGAACGACCAGCCCATGGGCGGGGCTTCGCTCTGCAGCTTGGTGAGCTCGGCGGCATATTCGGGCGGCAGCAGGTCCGGAATGGTGGCCATCAACTGCGCCACCTTCATGATCGGGCCCTTGAGGCCGCCGAGCGCCGCGGCAAGCTCCGCCGCGTTGCGGCCGCGGTCGAGATCGAGGCCGAACATCTGCGCCGCCGCAAAACGCGCCGCCACGCCGCTCATGTTGGTGCCGACGCGGGCATAGCGCCGCGCGCGGGCAGAGAAGCGGTTGGCTTCGTCATCGTGATCCGACAAGGGGTCCTCGTGCGGGTGCTCGAACGACATGTAGGCCGTTTCAGCGCGGACAGATAGGCTAAGCGGCGCTCACGCCTTCGGCCAATTGTCGCGTATCCATCGCACCAAGCTCTCTTCGCTCACTTCCCTGGCGGCGAGCGACACCATCATAGGCGCTGCCCGGCCTCAGGAACTGGGCTCTGTCAATCACCCTGCCGCCTCCAGCTCCCCGATCATCCGTTCGATCACCGTGAGCCCGCCTTGCCAGAATGCCGGGTCGCGGGCATCGAGCCCGAATGGCTTGAGCAGCTCGGCGTGGTGCTTGGTGCCGCCGGCCGCCAGCATCTCCAGGTAGCGCTCGGCGAACCCCACCTCCGCCCTCTCGTAGACGGCATAGAGCGAGTTCACCAGGCAATCGCCGAACGCATAGGCATAGACGTAGAACGGCGAGTGGATGAAGTGCGGGATATAGGTCCAGAAGGTCTCGTAGCCTGCCTTCAGTTCGATCGCCGGGCCGAGGCTTTCCGCCTGCACCTCGAGCCAGATTTTTCCAATCCGGTCGGCGGTGAGCTCACCGCTTCTGCGCTCGGTGTGCAGCTTGCGCTCGAACGTATAGAAGGCGATCTGCCGCACCACGGTGTTGATCATGTCCTCGACCTTGGCGGCGAGCATAGCCCTGCGCTGGTTGCGATTCTTGGTGGCGGCAAGCAACTTGCTGAACGTCAGCATCTCACCGAACACGCTCGCGGTCTCGGCGAAGGTGAGCGGCGTCGGCGCCATCAGCGCGCCGTTCGGCGCCGCCAGCACCTGATGCACGCCATGGCCGAGCTCGTGCGCAAGCGTCATCACGTCGCGCGGCTTGCCCAGATAGTTGACCAGGACATAAGGGTGTGCCGAGGGCACCGTAGGATGCGAGAAGGCGCCGGGTGACTTGCCGGGCCGCACCGGCGCGTCGATCCAGCGCTCAGTGAAAAAGCGTTCCGCGATCGAAGCCATGCGCGGCGAGAACGCATTGTAGGCCTCGAGCACGGTGTTCTTGGCCTCCGACCAGCCGATGGTGCGGCTCGGCACCTCCGGCAGCGGCGCATTGCGATCCCAGTGGGCCAGGCGCTTCTTGCCGAACCAGCGCGCTTTCAGCGCATAATAGCGGTGCGACAGGCGGGGATAGGCGGCCTGGATCGCGGCAACCAGCGCGTCTACCACCTCGGGCTCCACGCGATTGGCGAGATGCCGCGCGGCGGCAATGTCGGGAAAGCCGCGCCAGCGATCGGAAATCTCCTTGTCCTTGGCGAGTGTGTTGGTGATCAACGTGAAGGTGCGGAGGTGCTCACCGAAGGTCTTGGCGAGGGCGTCGGCGGCAGCCTTGCGCTTCTTTCCGTCCCGGTCCTGCAGCAGGTTGAGCGTCGGCTCGATCAGAAGCGACTTGGTGCCCACCTTGAAGCGCAGCCCCGCGATGGTCTCATCGAACAGGCGGTTCCACGCGCTGTAGCCGGTGACCGACTTTTCGTGGAAAAGCTGCTCGACCCGGTCCTCCAGCTGATACGGCTTCTCCCTGCGGACGTCCTCGATCCACGGCCGGTAATGGCCAAGCGCGGAATCCTGCATGGCGCGCTCGAGCAGGTCGTCGGCGATGCGATTGAGCTCGAGCGTGAAGAACAGGATGTGCGTCGAGGCGCTGGTGATGCGATCCTGGACGTCACCGTAGAATTTGGTGCGCACCGGATCGGTAGTGTCGCCCGAATAGACGAGGGCGGCATAGGAGACGAGACGGCCGATGAGCTCGTCGAGCGCTTCGTAGCGTTTCACCGCTTCGGCAAGCGCGGCTCCGCCGCCGCCGGCCAGCGCCGCGAGCTTGCCCTTATAGGATTCTTCGAATGCCTTGCACTCGATCTCGGCGCGCTCGAGGTCGCGCTTCACCTCGATCGAATCGAGCGCAGGATAGAGATCGGAGAGATCCCATTCCGGCAGCTTGCCGAGATGGGCCTTGGATTTGGCGGCGCTCCGCGCGGGCGCGTAATTGGCGTGCTGCATGTGCGTTCGCATGTTGGAGCCGAATATGGGAGGGTTTCAGCCGGTGGTCGGCCTCACCATGTGGCGACGCCAAGCAAACTCCGCAATGACGCGCGCGAACCTATGGCTTCGGCCCGCCCGGGATCAAGGTCACGGGCAAGCGCGCGGACGAGACCGAGAGCGCGGCGGATCGCTCAGGCCAAGCCGGCGAGCTGCGGCGCCCAATGGACGAGAAGCTCTTCGCTTTCGCCGAGCATTGCCTCGAATTTTTCGTGGCAAGCTTCCCGCAGGCCGCACCAAATCAACGCGACGCGCGCGATGAACCTCATCTTCCTGGTGCGAAGTGCCGCTTTCGCAGCTTCGGCAAGTACCAGCAGGCTGTCGTGCTCGAACATGACCTGACCGCCACCGTCCTCCAGCACGTAAAGCGACCCAAGGCGAGAAACGCAGAGAATGCAGTCGTGGTCGGGCGCTGGCCCAAGCAGATAGAACTGCGGATCTCCGGCTTCCGTGACATCGACCTCCCATCCGCTCGCCTCGCCGCACTCGAGGTTGGGAGTAAGGCTCGCCACGAGCTGGTTCAACTCGACCGTGCACCAGCTCCCGGCTTCTCGCTGCCGCTTCGCTGGGAATGGAACCACCGTCATCGTTTGACCTCGAATAGCAACCGATGGAGCTCGGGATCGTAGAACGACAGGAGCCGGCGCGCGAACTCCGAGGGATCCACGCCGAGCGCCCGCGCCCAAGCCTCCATGCTGTCGGTAGGAACCCGGCCGAAGCCGTTCTCCACCTGAGAGACGAACGTGTAGTATTTCAGCCCCAGCCGCTCGGCGAGTTCGATCTGCGACAAACCCGCACGGACCCTCAGTTCCTTCAGCCAAGCCCCTGCCTGCCGGCGCAGCTCCTTCGCTTCCGGAGCTGCTTTCGCGAACGGCATTCCTGCCCCCATCGGCTGAAACTTTCTTGCTTCCGGTGTGTTTCAGAGTTACTAAACTATCACAGTATAATCACAGAACGCCAAACGCAGGATAACACGATCACGGCGGCGAAACAGATTCGACGTGGACGCAAGCTACGACCTCGATTGGCGGCTCGAGATGTGGAGGTCGACATGACCATCGCCAGCCCGATCAAGCGTCGCGCGCATCGCAGCGGTGCATCGGCGCTGGGCCCGCAGGTGACCTTCGCGGCTTCGCTCGTGGCTGGCCTCGCTGCAATGGCCGTGTCTGCGGCGACGCTGCCAAACGACCTGGTGTTGCCGGTCGTCAGCACGTTTTGCTTCGTTCTCGCGGGGTTGGTTGCGTTCGGTGCGGCGATCCGCGGGCGCATGCCTGATCGAGATCCACTGACGTACTGGGATGTTGCCGGCATCCTCACCTTCATCGGCATCTGCATAGCAGCGCTGATCGACCCTGAGCAGATGGTGCGTCTGGCCCAAGGCGCCCACCGTGACAATTGAATGGTCAAAACCCATCCACACCGCGCGCGCCTCGGTCCCGGCCTAAGCCCCACGGCCTTGCGAACGGAAACCACGCACAGGATTGCATCGTGAACCTGCACCAGAAGTCGACGACGCTTGAGGCGTCAAACGCGCAGCAGCCCATGGACGGCGATGGGGCCTCACCCGCCGTGCCAATGCCGGCGGCACCGCATCGTCTGCCGGCTGAAGCGGTGGTCTCGGTGCTCCACTCCGATACCGCGCGCGGCCTGAGCCGGGCCGAAGCCAAACTGCGGCTGGAGCAGTACGGGCCGAACCAGCTGAAGGGCGCACCGGAAACACCCTGGTGGAAGCGGTTGCTGGAGCAGTTCGAGAACTTCCTGGTGATCATCCTGCTCGTTGCCACCGTCATCTCGGTCATCGAATGGCTGCTGCAGGATCCGCGCGAGACGGCCTTGCCCTATGAGGCGATCGTCATCCTGGCGATCGTGGTGCTGAACGCACTGCTCGGCTTCATTCAGGAAGCGCGGGCCGAAAAGTCGGTGCGGGCTCTGATGGCGCTTGCGGCCCCTGAGGCGACCGTGGTTCGCGACGGCGAGCGCCAGCGAATCGCGACTCGTGACATCGTGCCTGGTGACATCCTGCTGGTCGAGGCGGGCGACAAGATTCCCGCGGACGCTCGCGTCGTCGAGGATGCAAATCTCCACACCGACGAGGCTCCGCTGACCGGCGAGAGCATGCCGGTATCGAAGGACGCCCGACCGATCGACGGCGACGTCGGCATCGGCGATCGCCGCAACATGCTGTATTCCGGCACGGTCGCCACCTATGGCCGGGGCCGGGCGGTGGTCGCTGCGACCGGAATGGCAACCGAGGTCGGGCGCATTGCCGGTCTGCTCGAAGCAACCCAGAAGGACCCGACCCCCCTGCAACAGGAGCTCGACCGCACTGGCAAGCGCCTCAGCGTCATCATGCTTGGAATTTGCGCCGTGGTGTTCGCGACCGGGCTGCTCAGCAGCTCGACGCTAAGCCTCAATGTGATCCTCAGCCTGTTCCTGTTCGCCGTCGCGCTGGCGGTCGCCGCCATCCCGGAGGCGCTGCCGGCGATCGTGACCGTGGGGCTCAGCCTGGGCGTGCGGCGCATGGCCGCCGCCCACGCCATCGTGCGCAAGCTGCCGGCGGTCGAGACCCTCGGCGCCGCCACTGTGATCTGCTCCGACAAGACCGGCACGCTGACACGCAACGAGATGACCGTGCGCGCCATCGTGACAGGCGGCACCCTGGTGGAGGTCGGGGGCAGCGGCTACCTCCCGGAGGGCGAGTTCACAGTTGACGGCGAACCGCTCGCCAACGCAGCCTCCATGCAAGACGCCGTAGGCAAGACGCTTGAGGCCGCGGCGCTTGCCAACGACGCGACGCTCGTGAACAGCGAGGAGCGGTGGCGCGTGCAGGGCGACCCGACCGAAGGGGCCTTGATTGTCGCAGCGCGCAAGTTCGGGATTGCGGAATCCGACCTGGCACGCTTCCCGCGCATCGCGGAGATTCCCTTCACCTCCGAACGCAAGCGCCACACCACCGTGCATCGGGATCCCGATAACGCCGGCGACTTGCGCGTCTTCGTCAAAGGTGCGCCGGAAATTCTGCTGGCAAAGTGCCGCTACCTGTGGGAAGGCGGCAGGGTCATGCCGCTCGGCGACGACCGCTGCGCGGATCTCGTCGGGCGCAACGATGCGCTTGCCGCGCAGGCTCTGCGCACGCTCGCGATCGCCTCGCGCACCGTGCCCGCTGCCGCGTTGGATCTCGATCCGCACGCCGTAGCCGAGAAAACCTCGTCCGATATTGAGGTGCCCGAGAGCATCGAAGACGACCTGGTGTTGCTCGGCTTTGTTGGCATGATCGATCCTCCGCGCATCGAGGTGAAGGCCGCCGTAGCTACGGCGAAAAGGGCGCACATTCGCACGGTGATGATCACCGGCGACCACCCGGCGACCGCCGAGGCGATCGCCCGCGAGCTGGAGATATTCGAGCCGGGCGCGCGGCTGGTGACCGGGGTCGATCTGCGAACCATGGAAGACGCCGAGCTGGATGCGATCGTCGAGGAGGTGCGCGTCTTCGCCCGCGTCGACCCCGAGCACAAGCTGCGCATCGTCGAGGCACTCCAGCGCAAGGGCCACATCGTTGCCATGACCGGCGACGGGATCAATGACGCTCCGGCGCTCAAGACCGCCAATATCGGCGTTGCCATGGGCATCACCGGAACGGATGTCTCCAAGGAGGCCGCCGACATGGTGCTGACCGACGACAATTTCGCCAGTATCGTCAAGGCAATCGAGGAAGGGCGGGGCATCTACGACAACATCCGCAAGTACCTGATCTATCTCTTGTCGTCGAATGCAGGTGAATTGCTCACCATGTTCGCGGGCGTCATGTTCGCCAGCTTGCTCGGGCTCGCGTCGGCCGATGTCGGACTGTTCCTGCCACTGCTCGCCGCCCAGCTCCTGTGGATCAACCTGGTTACCGACGGGCCGCCCGCGCTCGCGCTCGGCATCGACCCCAAGGATCCGGATGTCATGGAGCGAGCCCCGCGCAGCCGGGGCACGGGCGTCCTCACGGCCGAAGACTGGTGGCGCCTGGCGGCGATTGGTCTAGTGATGATGGTCGGAACGGTCGCCGTGCTCGACGCCTACTATCCGGGCGGGCTGTTCACCCTGTTCGCCGCGGGCACGGGGCCGAACGCGGCCGACGAGACCTACGCGCGGACGATGGCGTTTACGACGCTGATGATGTTCCAGCTGTTCAACGTGTTCAACTGCCGCTCCACATGGCGCAGCGCCTTCAGCGGATTCTTCGAGAACAAGTGGCTGATCATGGCAGTTGCCTTGTCGCTGTTCACGCATGTGCTGGTGATCTACGTTCCGTTCCTGCAGACGGCGTTCCACACAGTGGCGCTGACCCCGTTCGATTGGGCGATCGCGACCGGCGTTGCGGCGACGCTGCTCGTTGGGATGGAGCTGGTCAAGCTGGTGCTGCGCGGGGAACGCCGGCCGGAACCCGCCCGGTTGGCGAGAACCGCGGACGAAAGGTCGCCGTCGCGCGCGTGAGGCCGCTGCGAACAAGCAGCGTTTGCGCCTAGCGCGGGCCGCCGTGCGGCGGCCGGCGCCCTGGTGTGGCGACATTTATCAAGCCTTAACACTGTGCGAACAAGAGTGGCTCACATCGGGACATCTGCCGGGGAGCCATCATGGCCACCATTCTCATCGTCATTCGACGGGGACGCGGACGGCGAGGCGGAAAACGTGGCGTCCGGGTGACAGGTCTTGCGGAAATTTCTGGCCCGCCTCTCGGAACGATTGATTCCGTTAGCGAATTGGAGTCTGGTCGTACGCTAAAGATGTTTTCAATCGGCGCGGCCTGCCCCGACCACGCCCGATTTGCGCTGCATGTTCTTGAGTGGGCTTGGAGGGAACGTGCGATGCGACGGCTACGGTTCGACAGCCTGCTGCTGGCTGCCTCTGCGTTAGCCATCATTTTCACGGCGATGAACGGCCTGCCGGCAGCCGCCGGCCTGGTGGAAGACAAGGCAATTACCGCCGCCATTCCGCTTCCAGAGCCCGCCGACGTTCCTCCACCCAGCGCGGCCGACGTCGCTGACGTAACGTCATCGCGCTCCCCGCCCACGCCGATCGAAATCGAGCTGCGGGTGCCGCTCCCCGATAGCGCCGACCTGCCGCCGCCTTCGCTCGAGGACGTCGGCGGTCCCGCGACTGCAGCCAACGACAGGAAGGCCGCCGATCCGGCGCTTGTGGCGCCGGCGCCTGCGGAGCCCGCAGCCCACGATCCGGCGGCGCAGCCGTCGGCCGTCGGCGATCTCGCCGCGCAGCCTCCGGCTGCAGCTCCGGTCGAAGAAAATCCGATGGTGGTAGCCGTGCGCGAGTTCGTCGGCACCAAACTTGCGCGTTTCGTGGAACGCAAGAACGAACGCGCGGCGATCGAGACCTTTTACGTGAAGCGCGGATTCGCGCCGCTGTGGATCGAGAACGGCGAAGCATCCGAGCGTGCCAAGGCGGCGATCGGCTACCTCGCCGCGGTCGACGCCGAGGGGCTGGAGCCTGCCGATTATCCCACCCCGGTTTTCAGCTCCGGTGCCGAGCCTGCGGCGCTGGCCGAAGCGGACATCAGGATGACGGCGGTCGTACTGAACTATGCCCGGCACGCGCAGACCGGTCGCGTGCATTGGACCCGCGTCAGCGCGGATGTCTTCTACGGCCACTCCACTCCTGAACCCGCTGACGTCCTGGCCAAGATCGCCGACGCAAGCGACATTGGCGTCACCCTCGCCGGCTTCAATCCGCCCCACGCAGGCTACAAGGCGCTGAAGGCAAAGCTTGCCGAGCTACGCGGCCAGAAGGCAGACACCGGTTCGGCCCGCATTGCCGATGGGCCGGCGCTCAAGATCGGCATGCACGACAACCGGGTTCCGCTGGTGCGCGCGCGCCTGGGCGCGACCGGCAATCCCCATGACACCACCTACGACCAGGAAGTGGCCGAGGCGGTCAAGAAGTTCCAGCACCAGCACAAGCTCAAGGTGACGGGCACGCTCAATGCCGCCACCATCGAAGCGATGAATGGGAGGCGCCGCAGCGGCCGCGACATTGACATCGTGCTGGCCAACATGGAGCGCTGGCGCTGGTTGCCGCGCGAACTCGGCAATGCGTCGCGCGCCTACGTTGTGCTTAACATCCCGGACTTCACCCTCAGGGTCTATCGCGACGACGCCGTCTACTGGCAGACCCGCGTGGTGGTCGGCAAGCCCCAGACGCCGACACCCATCCTCACCGAGACGATGAAGTACATCACCGTCAACCCGACCTGGAATGTGCCGCCGTCCATCGTCTACAACGAATATCTGCCGGCGCTGCAGCAGGATCCCACGGTACTCCAGCGCATGGGCTTGAGACTCAGCCAGAACCGCGACGGCAGCATTCACATTTCGCAACCGCCTGGCGACAGGAATGCGCTCGGGCGCATCCGCTTCAATTTCCCCAATCGCTTCCTGGTCTATCAACACGATACACCGGACAAGCACCTGTTCGCGCATGACAGGCGCGCCTATAGCCATGGCTGCATGCGGGTGCAGGACCCGGTCCGCTATGCGGAGATCATTCTTTCGATCGCGCGTCCCAATGAGAGCTACAGCCAGGATCGCATTCGCCGCATGTTCGGCACCGCCGAGCAGGACATCCAGCTTCCCACCCCGATTCCAGTGCACATTACCTACCAGACCGCCTTCGTCGACGACGCCGGCAAGCTCCAGATCCGCGAAGACATCTATGGCCGCGACACCCGCCTGATGGCGGCGGTGAAAGGCGAGGAGCGCCGATTCGCCGACCTCGCCGTCGATCGGCCGAAGCCGAGCTACGCCCGGCCTGCGGTGCGGTTGCCGTATGGAGTGGGCACAAATGAATCCTACGCCAGCGGACCGTCGTTCTTCGAGATGCTGTTCGGTGGCGCGCCCGCTCGCCCAGCGGCGCCGGTCAACCAGCGGCGGACGTTCTCCCGCTGATCCATTCCTACAAGCGCAGCGCCCCGAGCCCGGGACGCTTCTGTGGAGCCTACATGAAGCCTCGCGCGATCGAGGCGGCGCTGCAACCGTGCTGCGCAATTCCGTCGAATACGGGGGCAAGCCTTTGACGCGGCTATTTTTCGCCACAGTCCTCCGTTACCAAAAAGGCGATCGGGGGGGACCGCCCGCAAGGGCGCGTTAACCGATCCTGACAAGACTGCGTAAGCCATCCGCCGCCGCTTCCTCGAGCTGCGGTGCCTGTGTCGCAATGTCTTCACGGAAGATCGGACGTGCCCGTTCGTCTTGCGCGCAAATCATGCCTGATCTCCGACCGATCCGGTATTTCCGGTCGGTTTGTTGTCGCGACACTGTTCCTTCTCTTCGGCTGCACCAGCCTGCAGAACGCGATCGCCCAGGGCGAAACCCGGACTCTGTCGTTCCAGCACACGCACCGGGATGATTCGATCGCGGTCACCTTCAAGCGCAACGGCCGATACGATGAAGAGGGGCTGAAGAAGCTCAACTACTTCCTGCGCGACTGGCGCACCGACGAACAGACGCAGATGGCGCGCGAGCTGTTCGACATCCTGTGGGAAATCCACCGCGAGGTCGGCGCCAAGGAGCCGATCCATATCATCTCCTCGTATCGGTCGCCGCAGACCAACTCCATGCTGCGCCGTCGCAGCCGCGGGGTGGCCAAGTTCAGCCAGCACATGGCCGGCAAGGCGATCGATTTCTTCATTCCCGGCGTTGCGCTCGAAGAGCAGCGCGCTGCCGCCTTGCGGCTGCAGCGTGGCGGCGTGGGGTTTTACCCGGCGTCGGGATCGCAGTTCATCCATGTCGACGTCGGCAGCATCCGCCACTGGCCGCGCATGACGCACGACCAGCTGGCCCGTGTTTTCCCGAACGGGAAGACGGTGCACATCCCATCGGACGGCCATCCGTTGAAGGGATACGAGCTTGCTCTCGCCGAGGTGCAACGACGCGGCAGCACCCCTTCCTCAACGTCGCTTAGCGCGGCGCGCAATGCCGGTATCCAAATCGCCGACGCCGGAAGTGCAAGCCCTGGACGCGGACGCCACTTCCTCGCCAGGCTGCTCGGCATTGGCGCGGACGAGGAGGAGGACAAGGAGGTCGTGGCGCCGCGCGGCAAGCAGGTCGCCTCTGCGGCACCGGCGGGGCGCCAGGAGGTTGCAGCGGTGCCAATGCCGCGGGCA